>OERW01000007.1_pt1 | contig 167627 bp, 138 predicted proteins | sample 1540091 | NCBI WGS metagenome assembly OERW01 (sample SAMEA3891889, study PRJEB23780) | metagenome | biome: terrestrial biome; feature: animal house; material: Caecal content | place: Italy | collected 2015-05-05 | reverse complement strand
AGCTTACCAGCGCGATGGCGATGGGCGCAATGACGTAGATAATCCAGGTCTCCATTCCTCACATGCGATTAAACGCTCTCTTCCTCCTCCGGAGCCTTTGCCGCCTCGACCTTCGCACTCACGATGGCGCCGAAGCCTTCGTTGCGCAGCGGCAGGCAGATCGTATAGGTGCGCATCGAGAAGAGGTTGCGCTGGTTCTCCGGGTCGCTCGACGCCTCGCGCAGGTAGGACTTCGTCGAGCCGTCGGCACGCATCGCACGCTTGGTGGTGAAGGCCACCGACGACTGGCGGTCGTTCTCGCCCACGACGGCGCCGTAGGCTTTCTTCTTGAGGGTCGTCGTATCGTAGTAGGGGCACTCGTCGTACTCGTAGACGTCGAAGCCGTACATCTTGGCAATCTTGCCCGTGGTGTAGTCGTACACCTGCTTCTCGAAGCGCTGGTCGGTCTCCAGCAGGTCGGCGACATGATCCGCGCACAGGACGAGGATGCGGCCCTCCTTGGGGATTTTCAGCTTGTCGAACTTCTTCTTGAGCGCCACGATGTCCGCGCGGGTCAGCTTCTTGCGGCCATCGGCCGTAGCCTCTCCCGTCGTCACGAGAACCGGGGTCTTGGCTGCATTCTCCGCGGGAGCCAGCGAGTGAATCGCCCGCGAGTACTTCTTCTCGAAGAACTGGTCCTTGTGCTTCTCGATCACCAGGGCCATCTTGTCGTAGCTGATGGCGTGCAACTCGTCGTCGGTGACGGGCGTAGGACGCGACTGGAACTTGTCCAGTTCGACGGCCTTGTCGCCGTCCGGGAGGTCCTGCACCGTCAGCGGGTAAGTCGTATTGTTCACCAGAATCTCGGGATCGGCGCCCACATCGACGAAGTGGATCACGTCATGCTTCACATAGGCGTCGTAGGAGCGGATGGCCTGATACCAGCCGATGCTCTCGGCAGCCGAGCGGAACGCCTTGATAAGCTCCCCGGTCCATACTTCGGTATAGATTCCGGCGCCGAGTGCACCCGACGGCGTAAAGCCGCCGCAAAGGCCCGACACCAGGGCCGCACCGTTCACGGCCGCCACACCCGCAAGCGGGGCGAAGCCGACGGCGCAGGCAAGCGTCGCACCGACTGCGGAGTTGATGCCTACCGCCGCAAAGAGGCCCAAGAGGGCCAAAAGGATTTTTCTCATTCGTGGAAAAAGGTTTGAGTTAGTCGTTCATGAAGTCCGGGGCCACGCCGTAGTGGGCCTTGAACACTTGGGCGTACTGCGTGGGGTTCTCACGCCGCAGGGTCATCTTCTCCTCGTCCGAGAGCTTGTCCCACGCGAGCGTCTGATGTCCGTTTCCAGAGCCCTTTTCGTCGATGAAGTCCGAAGGACGTCGGGCGGGAGTCATCATCGAGAGCGTGTCGCGCAGCGTCTCGATGCCCGCCTTCTTGCCCAATTCGAGCATCTTCGGCTCCTGGGCCTCGGTGATCAGGCCTTTCTCGCGCGCCGCGGTGACGGCATCCGTAATCCGGGCCAGCGTGAGCGTGTCGTTCTGAGCCTTGAGCGCCTGGATCGCGCTGACGGCATCCGCCTCGGTCGCCGTCGTCGGGAGACCGAGGGTCATCAAAATCTCATTCATCTGAAAAGTCGTGTTTTGGGGTTTGTCGTCGCTTTTGAGCAGCGGGAGCACCGCGTCGTCTTCGCCTTTGGCCAGGGTGAGCTGACGCCCGCCGCTGTATAGGCGCACCTGCAGGGCCTCGTCGTTGGCTCCCACGTCCACGATGGAGACCTCGAAAAGCCTCGACCGGGTGATGGTCGGCCGGGTTTGGCCTTGCACCAGATATTGCGGATCGTCGGAACATTCGAGGATGTCGATGCCCGCCGAAAGCATCCGCAGCGTCCCGCGCTCCCACTTGGCGGCGATCACCTTCTCGGCCTCGGTGTCCCCGTCGATTTTCGGCGTGCCGAAGAGCTTGTCGCCCTCCACGCGGATGTTCTCCATGATGCCGATAGGAATGTCCTCGCGCGAACCCCGGCGGTGCATGTAAAGCACGATGGGGTTCTTCTCATACTGCGAAATGTCGAGCCCCTCGGTGAGGACCCGGGTTCCGTAAGCGTTCAGGGCGCTGGTGCTGATGACTGCTTCTCGTGCCATTCGATCGTTTTCGGCCCCGGACACCGCCGACACACAGGTCGGCGGCGCGGACGGCCTCGGATGCAAAAAAGGGTATTGTTGCGGGGGCAGGACTCGAACCTGCGACCTTGAGGGAATGAACCTCACGAGCTGCCGACTGCTCCACCCCGCGATTCCGGTGCAAAGATGCAGCGGGCGATTTTTTATAACAATCAGAGTGTAAAAACCTTACACTCTGTTTTTTATACCCTTGTCTAAGGTGCAATTTTGTCCCGTCGAACGCCCCTCGATGGGCTCATCACGTTTTATGAATGGGTAAGAGAATAGCCTCCGAGCTGAAAGAGTTCGCCGAGCTGCTGCACATGCAGGGCACGCCGCAGAACATCATCGCCGAGAAGGTCGGCGTGTCGAAAAACACCGTGAACGCATGGGTCACGGCAGGATGCTGGGCCGAAAAGAAGATCGCGCAGTCGCTCACCCGCAAGCAGGTCGTGAACAACATCCTGCGCTCTATAAACCATGTCGCCGAGAACCTCGGCGACAACAAGGACATCACCGACATCGGAGGGGCCAGCGACCGCCTGGCGAAGCTCGCCGCGACAATCAAGACCCTCGACAAGGAGGTCTCGGCCGTCGATTACATGGAGTGCTTCATGAATTTCGGGAAGTGGCTCGAGGGACGCTCGGAAATCGACCCCGAGGTCACGCCGCAGCTCTGCATGACGGTGAACGACCTGCAGAACAAATTCGTCATCGAGGCGCTCGGCGTCGGTAAAAGCAAATGACAATGACTTCCAGCGTAACCAAAACCTTCGCCGAGTGGCAGCGGTGGTGCCGGACCGTGCAGGAGCGCACGCCCGTCCTGCCCGAGACGCCCGCCGCGAAGCAGGCCCGCATCCGCCGTGCGCGGCGCGATTACGATTTCTTCGTCGAATATTACTTCCCGCACTACACCGACGACCCGGCGACGGGCAGGCATACCGCGTGCGCGCCGTTCCAGATCGAGGCGGCGAACCGCGTGCTCCGCGACCGCAACTACAAGGGTATCGAGCAGTGGGCCCGCGGACACGCCAAGAGTACCCATTTCGACATCTTCATCCCCATGTGGCTCAAGATACAGGAGCCGCGCGAGCTGAACGTCATGGTCCTCGTCGGCAAGTCCGAGGAGAACGCCAAAACGCTGCTCGGCGACCTGCAGGCCGAGCTGCAGTTCAACCGACGCTACATCGCCGACTTCGGCGTGCAGTACAACGCGGGCGACTGGCAGGACGGCCGTTTCGTCACGGCCGACGGCTGCGCATTCTTCGCACGCGGTCGAGGACAGTCCCCGCGCGGTCTGCGCTACCGCAGCCGACGACCCGACTACATCGTAATCGACGACCTCGACGACGACGAGCTGTGCGAAAACGAGAGCCGCGTGAAGCGCCTTGTGAACTGGGTCAAGGAGGCCCTGTTCGGAGCCCTCGACGGCGGCCGCGGGCGGTTCATCATGGTCGGCAACCTCATCAGCAAGAACTCCGTGCTGGCGGCGATGGCCAAGAGCAAAGGAATGCACGTCTCGCGGGTGAACATCCTCGACAAACAGGGCAACGTCTCCTGGGGTGCGAAATGGACGCGCGAGGAGGTGCAGCAGATGGCCGACTTCATGGGATACCGCTCCTTCCAAAAGGAGTTCATGAACAACCCCATCACCGAAGGCGCCGTATTCCGGCAGGAGTGGATTCGCTGGCGCGAGCCGCTGCCGCTCTCGAAGTACGACTACCTGGTGGCCTACTGCGACCCGTCGTTCAAGAGCTCCTCGAAAAACGACTACAAGGCCATCAAGCTGTGGGGCAAGGTCGGCAGCGAACTCCATTGCCTCGCGGCCTTCGTGCGGCAGTGCTCCGTCGCGGAGATGGTGCGCTGGTTCTACGACCTGCACGAGCGGGTGCCTGAAAACGTCGTGGTCGAGTACTACATCGAGGCGAACTTCCTTCAGGACATCCTCCTCGACGAGTTCACGCGCGAGGGCAAGCTGCGCGGATACCAGCTCCCCATCCGCGCCGACCGACGCAAGAAGCCCGACAAGTTCCAGCGCATAGAGGCCATATCGCCCCTCTGGGAGCGCGGTTTCGTGTTCTACAACGCCCGGATGCAGCGCGACCCCGACATGCTCGCGGCCATCGACCAGACCCTCTGCTTCGAAAAGGGAATGTCCGGGCACGACGACGCCCCGGATGCCGACGAAGGGGCCATCTACAAACTCCAACAGCGCACGCGCGAGCAGGCATTCGTGCCGTCGATCGGGCGCAGACACATATCATCGAAACGAGTATGGTAAAACTATTCAGGGCGCTGGTATTCCGGCACCGCCTCGAAAAACAGATTCGCCTGGCCGACGAACGCAGGCGCAGGACGGGAAAGAAGCAGTTCGTCATCAACCTCGGAGGACGGCCTCTGTGCGTCTCGAAAGAGCGCATCCGCCAGCTCGTGGCGCAGAAGGTCTACCTTCCCGGCGTGACGGTAGCCGACATCGCTGCCGTGGCCATCTACAAAACCCGATAGCCGAATGTTCCTCGAAGAAAAGGACTACAAGGTCGTATGCACGGACGAGGTGCTCGAAATCGTCTCGCAGAGCGATCCCGAGACCCGTGCCAGGGCAGAGTTGAGCGCCCGGGAGGAGGCCGAGGGCTATCTGCGCGCCCGCTACGACACGCGCAGGGCCTTCGCGCAGCAGGGCCCCGACCGCAACCCCATGCTCGTGCGCGTCGTGGTCTGCATCGCACTCTACTACCTCGGGCAGTCGCTGCCTCAGTACATGGGCGACGAGCAGCGCCGGACGATGTACGACGATGCCGTCGCGTGGCTGCGCGACGTGCAGAGCGGGAAAACCATGCCCGACCTGCCGCTCTACGAATCCGAGGAGGGAGAAGACTTACAGAACCCCGTGCGCTTCGGGTCGCTCCCGGCACGCCGATACGGGTATTAAACACCTTTCAAAGACCTGTTAAACACCTATCGAATGGGTAAAAAGAAAATAGCTGCGGGCGGCGGATTCGAGGGCCGGACCTACGAATCGCTGCTCATGGCCGCGCGCGCCGCCAAGACCCCCGAGCAGAAGCGCAGCGTCCTCATACAGCTCAACCAGGTGACAGCGAACCTCACGCAGAAGGACATCGCAACCTGGCGCACGGCATGGCAGATGGCCATCAACGTCGAGAACCCCAAGCGGTCGAAGCTCTACGACTGTTACACCGATGCGCTGATAGACCTCCACCTGACGGGCTGCATGGGCCAGCGCGACGGCAAGACCCTGCAAAAGAAGTTCGTCCTGCGAACCCGGGACGGAAAAGAGGACGTCGAAGCAAAAAAGATGTTCGAGCGACAATGGTTCGCCGACTTCGTGGAATACGTCCTCGAATCCCGCTATTGGGGGCATACGCTCATACAGATGGGCGATGTGGTGACCGTGAACGGCGTCCGCACCTTCACCGACGTGTCCGTCGTGCCGCGCAAGCACGTGATTCAGGAGTTCGGGGTCATCGTCAGGGATGCGGGCGACGACCCCCAGCGGGGCGTGAGCTTCCGGACGGGGCCCTATTCGAAGTGGTGCGTCGAGGTCGGGAAACCCCGCGACCTCGGGCTGCTGCTCAAGTGCGTCCCCCAGGCGTTCTCGAAGAAGAACATGCTGGCATACTGGGATGTCTTCGGTGAGATATTCGGCATGCCCATACGCATCGCCAAGACCAACGTCCAGACCGGGTCGGAGCGCAGCCGCATCGAGTCGATGCTCGAGAACATGGGCGCCGCGGCATGGGGGCTCTTCCCCGACGGTACGGACATCGACATCAAGGAGTCGAGCCGCGGCGATGCCTTCAATGTTTACGACCGCCGCATCGACCGTGCCAACTCCGAGATGTCGAAGGGGCTGCTGAACCAGACGATGACCATCGACAACGGCTCCTCGCTCTCGCAAAGCGAGGTGCACCTGGAGGTCTTCGAGAACGTCTGCGCGGCCGACGCCGCGATGGTCCGCAATATCGTGAACGACAAACTCATCCCCCTGATGCTCGAACACGGCTTCCCCCTCGGGGGCTTGAGCTTCGACTGGGACGACGCCGCATCCTTCTCGCCCGCAGAACGCCGCGAGATGGAGCGCATGATCCTCCAGTCCTACGACGTGGACCCGCAGTATTTCATCGACCGATACAAGATTCCCATCACGGGGAAACGCTCGGACGGTTTTTTCGAGTAGGGGCTCCTTCCGGCGGAGGGAAGGGAAGCCCCGACGAGAAAACCGCACTCAAGGCCGCACGTGCGGCACGATACGTCCTCTTCCGCCAGGCGTTGGGAGACCTCTATGCCGAGAGCGTGATGACGCTCCGACGCGACCGCATGCCCCGATTCCGGCATGCGGCGTTCCGCAAGGCCGCACGGGCCGTGTATGAAAACGGAGAGTTCGAACCCGCGATGCTGCGCGACGAGCGTGTGCGGGGGCTGATCGACGAGACGAACCGCGTGCTCTCGTCCGCGCTCGCCGTATCGCACGAGACACCGCCCGAGCTCACGGCGGCCCTGCGCAACAACGTCTTCGTATTCTCCGGGCTGAAGGCCTACCACTCCCTCGCGGAACTCGGGCTGTCGCTTACCAACGACGACGGCAGCACCCGCTCCTGGGCCGACTTCTACAACGACGTGAAGGCCGTCGACGGACGCTATAACGGCAACTACCTCTATGCCGAATACAATCATGCCGTCCATTCCGCACAGATGGCCGTGAAGTGGCACGACTGGGAGAAGGACGGCGACGAGTACGACCTGCAGTACCGCACGGCGGGAGACGAGCGCGTGCGCGAGGCGCACCGAAGGCTCGACGGCGTGACGCTCCCGCCCGGCGACAAGTTCTGGAACCGATACCTCCCGCCGAACGGCTGGAACTGCCGCTGCAACGTCGTGCAGGTTCTGCGCGGCGAATATCCCCGTTCCGACAGCGACGCCGTGACGGCCATCGGCGACGAGTACACCCGCGACCTCAAGGCACAGATGTTCCGCTTCAATGCCGGAAAGACGCTCACCATATACCCCGAGAAACATCCGTATTACAAGGCGCCCAAGCAGGTCAAGGAGCTGATCCGGGAAATGTCCGAGGAAGAGATGACCCAACAGCGTATCGAGGAAATGATCGGGGAACTACCAGACAACCTTTCGGCCGAAGAAAAACGGGCCATCGCAGAACACAATCTCGAGATCGAAAAGGTGTTGAAGATGACCAAAGGAAAGCGTATGACCGTCGAACAGGCCGATGAACAGTCTGCGAACCCGAAGCACAGAGAAGAGTATGTTTTAGACCCGCAGGGCCCGTATCGGGATCGGCGAGGAAACAGGTACAGCCGAAACCCCGAGTATAAGCCCTCGGATGTACAATACAGCATCAACTGCGCTACGTGCGCCCCGGCTTATGCGTTACGTCTGTTGGGTTTCGACGTCAAGGCGAAAGGCCGTGTCGCGGGCTCCGGAACCCTGAACGACTCCGTGGCCGGGAATCGCTCCTTTGAGATGTGGAAAAATATCGACGGAACTACGGCCACGCCGACTCTGACGCTGGAGTGGATGATGCGGAAGGGATACAAGAAAATGACCGAAAAGCGCTATCGGGAGTTCCTGGAGGAGAGCTGCAAGGAGAGAGGCGTTTATATACTGACTATCGGCTGGCGGGGAGGCGGCGGACACGCTACGGTCCTGCAGCGGTTCGAAGACGGAACTCTCAGCTACATCGAACCCCAGGCATTCGACAGCCTGCAAGGCGCCCGGAGAAGCATCGACGAGCTTTGTGAAAAAGGGGCGGCGACGCCGTTTTACAAACGCGGAGTGATGCGCGTGGACAATAAATTGTTCGACACGGATTTCCTGTCACTCTTTGACAAATAAGCCGATGATGTCGAGGGCCGGAAAACCCGTGATCTCCAACACTTCGTCGTTTTCAAGTTGATAGACGTATGGAAACCCCGTATTCGAATCCTCGGGAAAAACGAACATATAGAAGTCCGCTCCCTCGTATTTTCCGAGGTAGTCGAACGAAGGGCCGTACATGTCGATGAGGCCTTTCGCAACTTCTTGAACTTTTACCGGGACATCCATATTCGCAAAAATAACAGTTTTCCCACTCAAAAACAAAAAAATGCCTAAAAATCATGACATCATGCCCGCCGTGCTGCGCGATATGCGGGTGAAACTTGCTGAAATGTTCGACGACAATTTCCGCAGGCAGGGGTTCTTCGGCGACAAATGGACGCCGAAAAAGGTGCTCTCAAAAGGTGGGAGTACGACAATTCTAATTGTTACAGGCGCCATGCGCCGTGGAATACGGGCTTCAGTACAGGGCAATGGGGTTGTCTTTACATCCGATAAACCCTATGCCGCTCTGCACAACGAGGGCGGACAGTTCCGACAAAACGTCCCGGCGCATTATCGCGACCGCGGGGGACGCCGATACCGTGTCCGGGCGCATACCCGGACGATGAAGATGCCCCAACGGCAGTTCATCGGCGACCACGAGCGGGTGCGGGAGGCCGTCACCGCGATCATGACCCGCCATCTCGAGCGTATCAGCCGCGACCTTACCAAAATTACACGGATATGAGAAAGATTCTTTTTCTGAACATCGCCGAGCGACTCGAGCAGGTCGTATGGATCGACGGCATTCCGACTTTTGAGCCGGATGCTGAAAAGCGAACCGGTAAACGTCCGGTATTTTTGCATTTCGACCTATGGAACGAGAACATTGCTCAGCTTACCAAGCAGCGGCCGTTCCCCACGCCTGCAGTATTTTTCGAGTTCGAACCTGTTCGCTGGAGCTATGCCGGACAGCGGGTCCGGGAGGCCGACGTTGTGCTGCGCCTGCATGTCATCACCACGACCGTGGCCACGGCAGAAGCTGGGAACAGATACCGGGACAAGGCACTCGAGCGGTTCGACATCATCGACGCCCTCACACAGGCCCTGCTCGGATTCTCCTACGACGACGGCATCCGCCAGGCCGGAACGATGCGGGCATACGAATCCGCCACGGATCACGACCACGGAGAGGTCTGCGAGGACATTGAGAGCTGGGTGACGCATTGCCGCGACGCCGCGGGGTGCGACATCCCCCAGCCGACGACACACCCCCTGCGGCTGGGAATCGGCACCCCCGGGAAATGAACTACCCCCGGCCTTGCGGCCGGGGGTAGTCTTCAGAACAGCGAGAGTTGGTCGGGAGGATGGAGCCGCTCCGAGGCTTCGGCCTCCCGAAGCAGAGACGGAGGGGTGGAGACGTAGTTCAGGAACGTGCGGTAACACATCGGATAGACCGGGTAGACGTGTTCCCGCCATACGGCTTTGTAACACTTCCGAAGCACGCCGGGTTCGTAATGCTCCTTGACGATCGCACAGACCAGGCGAACGCGCCGCAGCGTGTTGATATTCCTTTTTCCACCCTTTTTACCCATTCTCCGAAAAAATCGCTATCTTTGTCAAAACTTCGACCTTTTGACTCGTTAGCTGATTTTTTTCGGCGACGGGTCTTTTTTTAATCCGTCTGGCCTTCGAACGGCGCGATTCGGACCGTGCCCTCGTTCACCTTCCAGACCCGGCCCCGGCCGTCGCAGACCGGGCAGGGACGGGTCGTGTGGCCTACCATCTGCGACGAGCCGTCCTCGAGTACCCGGGCATGCTCCTCGGTGACATAACCCCGGCCGCAGCAGTTGCGGCACAGCTCGACGGTCGCCTTGCGATACTCCCGCATCTTTTCCATTCGGCTAATCCTCCTTCTCCTTTTTGGGTTCGACATAGAATGACTCTTCCTGCACGACGTCGATGCCGCATTTCTGCATCAACGGCTGCAGTTGTTCGTTCTCTCGGTCGGCCAGCAGCTTGTCTTTGGCGACCTCTTCCGAGGTGCGGATATACGACGGCAGGAACTCACGGACAAGTTCCAGCGCGGCGGCCCATGTGAAGCCCCGGCGGGTTTTGAGTTTCGGCGTTCCCGTGCGGAACCCGATAATGCCGTGCGTCGTCTCCAGGCTCCGCCGCTTCGAGAACAACACCTCGCGCTGCTCCGTGGCGAATACCTGCATCACCTCGAACGATTCGGTTTTCTGCTGTTCCAGCTCTGCGAGCCGTTCGGCGTTCCGCTCTCGGATGGCGACGAACTCCTTGTCCATCGCCGCGTTGATACTCTGCATCTCGGCGTCCGCTGTCGCGTAACGGCCGAAGGCTTCCTCCATCGCCTCGCGCGTGACGCCCGAGAGGATGATCTTCTTTTCTCTCTTTGCCATACAATTTTTTCTTTTAACGTGCTTGTTTTTCCCTTTTTTATCCGAGACCCTCCGGTCCGCAGAATATCCAGTAGCACCCCCCAGTTCCGCGAAGCGGCGGGCCGTTTCCCGCGCTGCATCCGCATAGCGCAGCAACTCCTCGATCATTCGTCGAGCTTGCCGCATACGATGCCGCCCAATCTCAACGCTAAATCAAAGGCCTTTTTCGATGCGACATTCTCGACCACTTTTGCCAGAAGGGGGATTACTTCCGGTTTTTTGCGACATGTTTCTTCCAGGCCGATCTGAAGGGCGAGGGAATTGCCGCCGACGACCCCTCCTCCCGCACAGCTTTTTTCGTTCTCGTTGATGCGGCCGAAAATTAGCAGTACTCCGCAATCGTTCCCTACCTCCGGATTGTCTTTCGCCATCTTATTGAGCGCTTCTGCATACGAGATTATCTTCTCGATGTAAGCCGCCGAATCCATCTTGGGAGACTCGGTCGCCGCAGCCTGCGGCGACTCGGCATTCTCGCGGACAAGATTTGCCGGGTGGTACTCTACGGCGTAGGTCAGTCCTGTCCGGGGGTCGAGGACGTTTACCGCCATCGCATCGTACCGGACTCGAGTTCCTCCCGGGTTGTGTAGCTTTATAAACGATCTCTCATAGGGGGCCGCGATGATTTTGTACTCCACACCGTCGAGAAGGGTTTCGTGATCCGTTTTAAGGCACACGGCCTTTACATCGCGCGGCATGTAGCCGCAGCCGATGATTGATTTTTGTTCCATTGTCGTTGTTATTTGGTGATACGTTTCGCTTCGTCGTCGTACTCCGTGCGCCACATGTCGCAGTCGATCTGGTGAAGGTGGAAACCTTCCGGAGTGGCCTCGCGGGCCCATTCCTCGACGCGATCCGCGTCATTGAGTTTGTCCGAGGAAACCTCGGCCGTTCGGATGACATCGCGCTTGTCCGGCGCGATAAACGGGTTGTTCGCCCGCCAGGTTACTTTTACTTTCATGTTATTTATTGGTTAAAGGGTTGTTATTCGCTCTTTTCAGCTGATTGTCCGTCCGATTTTCCGGGGGGGGGGTATTTCGCCCCGCAAGGAATGAGATCGCCGAGCTGCGGCGGTTGAACTGACGCCGGAAGCCGTCCGGAAAACTCACTTGATACTTGATTATCGGATGGAAACCGTCTCTTCCTTTGAGGCGGGTCACATAACGAGTCAAGCGGCCGTGTCCACCATACTGCGGACCCGCGTCGATGAAATCGTCACTCCGGAACATTGCCTCTGTTTCCCGGAATGCGGCGAACAGCTCGGCCGACACTTCCGTATCCGCCCCGTCGTTCTCGATCAGTTGCGGGAAGCTCTCGACAGAATAGTGCATGCGGTATTTTTGCGCATAACGGAGCGCCTTCTTACGCAGCGCCCCGAGCACATAGAAAAGCAACGGGCGCTCTCCGGCCTGTTCATGGGCGAGCAGGTCGAGTTGGAACGTCTCCGGACGACGGCACAGCGATTCCAGCACATCGGACAGCACGTCGTCCGCATCCGGGAGAATACCCAGGAAGAGGCACCAGCGCCGGGAGCTGCGCCGCCAGTCGTCGTAATAGCGGCTGATGTAGGGAACCAGGGCGGGAATCATATCAGCAGGCGGTTTGGCGGCTCGCACTCTGCGAATAGATCGCCATGCTCACCAGTTCGTCGATCGTTTTCGAATCCTTCTGCTTATTGAGGAAGGTGTTGTAGAGGTTGCGCAGCCGCTCGGCCGGAATCTTGTTGAAGTTCTCGTAGCGCGTGGCGCGGCAGGCGATGGCCTTGATCCGCGCGATGCTCTCCTCCTTACCCTGCATTCGCAGCCATCCGCCGATGGCGGCGATGGCCTGCTTGCGCAGGCGGTCCATCTTCAGCGCGTCCTTGTCCAGGCGTCCCTCGAGTGCCCGGCAGAGCGTCAGCAGGTCGTCGTTGCCGATGTCCGCCGAACTCTCCACGCCGTAGCCCTCGATGATCGCGGCCTTCTCCTCGGCAGACAGGTGCAGCCTGCCGCAAAGGGTGTGGAACTGCCGCAGCAGCCACTTTTTCTGTTTGTCCATGATATTCTGTGCCATATTATGCCGTTATTTTTCAAGTTTTTCCATTCTTTTTATCATCGTCAATTCAGTAAGAAACGATTCTTTATCCCGACGAGCTGCCGCTGTCAGCGAACCGTGGTAACGGAATTTTGCGAAACAGAGCGGACATTCGAATACCATCATATAGCCCATCGGGGTACTGCACCATCCGACCAATCGGGCAGGCGGCAGAGGTTTGCCCCAATTCGGACCTAACCCCCAATAATATCCGCTGCCTGAGCGGCCGCAAGGGCAGGTGAAATCCGCTTGATACGGTATCGTCTCGTACTGCGGAAATTCCTTTAATTCACTATTATTCATAATTATTCAATACTTGCCGAATATTCCGCGGCGCCCTCTTCCCAAATCGTGAAGTCCTCGCCGCCTTCGCCCCTTGTCCGGTCCTCGTAGCGCGTCGTCGTGAAGACCTTGTATCCCTCGACGCGCATCTTGATGTCCGAGAGCTTGCGTATCTTCTCCGCGAGCGCTGGCCACGGGTTGCCCCGGTCGTCCTCGTGCGCCAGGAAGATGAACAGCTTGTCCGGGTAGTCGTTCATCAGCTTCTGGTAGTCCGCCAGCCGCATCCCGACCAGGCAGATCACCGAGTCGATGACGACCACGTTCGGACTCTTGCGCTTCGACAGCCTGTCCCGCAGCTCCGGGAGGGGCTCCTTGTCCAGGAAGATCACTTTCGAACCCGCCTCCTCCATGTCCACGCGCTTCCAGGCTTTCTGCATCGACAGCGACAGCCCCTGTTCGAGCGAGTCGAAAGCCACCTTGTCGACGAAGCGTGTCAGGTATTTGGCCAACTGCAGCGCGAACGTCGTCTTGCCGCTGCCCGACTTGCCGAAGATCAGCCACGACCCCTTCAGTTCGGGACACCCGAGCGACGCCTTGAAAGGCCCGTCGAACGGCGCCGGATTGAATTTCGCATCCGCAACGTTTTTATTGCTTATGGCTCGGGGCATACTCTCTGACCTGCGCGTTTATTCCATGTTGCGTGGACAGCATCGAGGCGGTCCGGGCGGCTTCCGCACGATCCGGGAAAATCCGGGCGTCTTTGATCCGGTTCGTCCACTCCGCCTGCACCGTCCCGTTGGCATACGTCCGCGGACACCCTTTGACCAGATACCACAGGCGATTCGTATCGACTACAACGACCCACATATTCGAACACCGTTTAATCATTGTTTGAAAGCTGTTTTTTCTCTGCGTGAACACGCCGCTTGACCCGGCGCAGGTCGCACTCGCTGTCGTCGATGATCTCCTCGATCGTCGCCCGGTCCGTAATTCCGTTCGCCACGCAGACCGCCGCGATGTCCTCGCCGTTCACCACTGGCATCGGGATGAACTTCCGGCCCACGCGCGAATAGATTTCCTTGTAACCCTTGCGGTTGGCCTTCACCCCGCGCGTGATGCGCTTCTTGAGGTAGTCCGTGGCGCAGATGATGATCCCGCAATGATCCTCCAGCTTGTTGTAGAGCGAAATGAAGAAGTAGAGCACCTGGTCGCTCAGCTTGTCGGCCTCGTCCAGTATGATGATCGGCGTGGCCTTGCGCTTGAGCGTCAGGATCGCCTCCGACATCATCTCGGCGACCGTGCTCCCCGTGGCCTCGACGCCCATCGCCTGCAGCAGCTCCGTGAGGAACTGCTTGCGGTTCCAGTACTCCGAACACGACAGCGCGAACACGTCGCGGTGGTGACGGGCGTAGTATTCGATCGCCTGCGACTTCCCGCACCCGGCATCGCCCGTCACGGCCAGCACCAGCGCATTCTCCTGGGCATCGGCGAGCAGCTCGTACATCCGGTTGTAGCCCTCGGTCCGGACGATGACCCATTGCCGGGCGTCGTAGCCGATTTGCGCGGCGACGTTGCGCCACATTTCCTCGGTGATGAGCTCCCAGTTGCCGTTGAGCATCTGCGAGAGCGTCGCAGGGCTTACGCCCTTGAGCGTCGCGGCCGCCTTGTTCTGACTGCCCTTGTTCTCGCAGTACTCTTTCAGACGGGCGGCGATGGCTTGTTTTTCGGTAGTTTTCATATCAGTAGAGATTAAATATCGACTCTTTTTTTCCGGCCGAAGGCGTCGGAACGACCTCTTCGGCCGTTTTGATTTCCAGGGCGCTTATGTCTCCGAGAGCCAGGCGCCGGGCGTTCCGCTGGTCTTTGTGCTGACCGCGGGAATCGCACAGAAGCGTCCGGGCCAGCGTGTTGTCCAGTTGCGGATTGTGGGTGAACAACCGTTCGGTACATTCGCCCGCTGCGGCGATCTGCCCCTTGATATAACCTTCGAGCTGTTCGTTGTGCTGTTGTATCCGGGCAAGCTGGACGGCATCCCCCTCGGTACGCTCCGCCAGCGCCATAGGCTGCACGTATTTGCTTTCGAGCAGGAACCGCAGCGTCCCGTCGTCATTGACGGCGAGCACATGGTCGAGGTTGTCCGGATCGTATTTCACGTTCCAGCGCACGTGTGCGTATTGACGGAACCGCGGATCGAAGCAGTCGTAGGAACAGCGGGCGCCGAGCAGCTTCACGTTCAGACCCGAACCCTCGAGGGCGTTCTTGTAGCCCGTTTCTGCTCCGAAATTCAGAAGGTACTGCTCCAGCGGAAGCTCCAGACGCCGTTCGGCAGGAACCGCGGCCCACAATTTCAGATACTCCTCGCGCTTGGCGGCACGTTCCGAGGCGATGATCTGCTCGATCTGCGCACGGCAGCCGGCCTCGTCGGGAAACTCCTTGCGACGCAGATTCAGCGCGTCGATGTTCGGCTGGCGATCCTTGTCCGAGGTGATGCCGAACCCCGACCAGTTCCGGCAATATTGGCAATAGGTTTCGTTCAGATATTTGAAATACCGCTCGACAGGCTTCGATTTCGCATTGCCGACTTTTGCGGGCGTAACCTTGTCGCCGACGACCTGGTAGAACGGAAGCATCGTTTTCAACGCATAGCGGTCGCTCTGCACCTGGTTCGAGCGGTAGCGCCGACCGAATAGCTCGGCCGTATGGTTCACGGCGTTTTTCAGCGCCTCTTTGATCAGGGAGGGTTCCTCCTGCCGGCCGATGGCATAACCGATCGGATAATTCACGCACGGATCGAGAACGACGACGATCGAGAGGCGGTTCGAATAGGTGGTCGTGTTATACCCTCGTTTGTCGGTCCCGGTCTTCTGAAAGTACAGCTCCACATCCCAGCCGTCGAGGCTCCACATGTAAAGCGGAAGAGATGGCCGACGGCGTTTCACCTGCATCGAAAGGTGATTGCGGAACTCGGAAGCCCCCAGGCGTCCCGCCGCGGTCTCCAGGCCCCAGCGCTTCGCCCAGGTCTCGATGATGGCCGTGCGGCCGATCGTTCCCCAGTTCATCCGCTCGGCAACGGCATTGTACATGTTGGCGATCTGCTGAAAGTTCAGGTTTTGAGAATCCGCCATCAGCGTTTTTAACAGCGACTGCTGCTCCTCCGTGCGGACCACAGCGGCATTCCGCGTCCCGAATTTTCCCGTGACGAGCACCTCGTAATTGGGTTTGCCGCCCCGGAAAAACTGGTTGAACTTCTCCTGCAGACGCCGCGGGTTCTCCGGCAGCGAATGGGGGTATTTGTCACCGATGCGCCGCAGCGCCTTCGCGGCGTTCGCCCAAAAGGCCGCCTTCTTGATGCGGGAGTGGCCCTGGCGGAGGCGCTGCGAGTCGGCCTTGGCGATTCGCTGGCGGAACGCCTCCAAAATTGCGGCGTTGTTCGAATACTCTTGCTGCTTGGAGAAGCTCAGACCACGGGCCCCCTCGACCTTATACTCGGCATAGAAGTTCATGGCGAACCCGTCCGGTTCGATAAGGTCGAGGAACTCCCGGCTCGCAGCCTGTTCCTGAAGGTCCGGGTGCGTCTTGTAGAGCGCGTTCTTGACCTGAGAGGGGAAACTGTCCACTAAAAACAGCGCCTTACGACCGTTGCCGCCGACCTGTACCTGTTTGATGCTGCCACGTTGCACTTGTTTCTGCAAGGCATCGTAACTGATGATACCTTCCAAGTCGGCGTAACCCGCACAGAGCATATTGTCGTATAATTCCATTCTTCAACCTTTTTATTCTTGCTCCTGTGGTCGGATTCGAACCGACAACTTTCGATACTTGACCAAGCCCGGCCATTTCTCGACGCTCTGTCCATTTGAGCTACGCGGGAGATTATTCCATTATTCCGAATATCGGGGCCAAAAACCATCTTTCAACGTAATGTTTTTTCGATCGAGGTGTTTGGCAATCCCCATAATGTCGTGAGCGAAATTGAAATCATCGGCATTCAGTAAATCAGCCAGGCGGAGCCGACAGATGTGATTGTGCGTAGCTACTATATCCAAGACTCTCGATAAAGAATCTTCATCTGGCCATATTCGGCGAATACGCAGTTCAATTTTAAGAACAAGGGTGTGTTCTTCTTGCGTGAGGTTAAAATCCGGGTTCATAGATGTATGGGTTCAATATTATTTTCTGGTCTTAAAAACCTCCATGACCGCGAAGCTGCTACCCGCGAAGTTCGCCGTGATAACAAGCAGCGGCCATTGCTCTTGCTGCTCCACGTAACCGCAGATAACCATCAGCGACAGACACCACCACAACCCGACCAGCTTGCACCTCACGGGCAGGGCAATGAACTCACGGCCCAGCAGCCGGATCATCCAGTATTTCAAAAAGCGCTTCATGTCCGTCGTGTTATTCTGCCGCCGAGGTCAGGTTCTCGATCACGTCGCCCGCGGCCGTCATCGCCTCGTCGAGGTATTCGATCACCGTCTGGGCACGGTCGCCCTTCTCGCCGTCTTGGAAGGCCTCCGGCATGTTGTTGTAGTACTCCTCCTCTTCGGTGCGGAGCTCTTCGATCTCCAGCTTGAGACCTTCCGTTTTCTCGATAAGCTCTTGGAGGCTCTTTCTGCGCGTGTTGTTCATGGCCGGAGGATTTACAGCAGTTGCGAGAGCACCTCGTCCATCTTGGCCGGAGAATAGGCGTCCTCCCATTGGTTCTTGTTGGCCAAAGCGCGGGCCTGCAGCACACGCATCACGTCGTTGTCCCGATGGAAACCGTTCAGCACGCTCCGGACATGGCTGTCCGAGCAGCGCACCTTCTTCGAAACCTTGTAGATGTCCTCCTCGGTGATGTACTTGCTGAGCGCCTTGAGGTAGGAGCGTTCGATGGCGTTGCGCTCCTTGCGCGAGAGCTGGGCTGTCGGCGAGATGTAGTAGCCGTACTTGCGGATCGACGGCAGAACCTCCGACGTCACCCACTTCTTGAACGCCTTCGCCTCCGGCTTGCGGCTCTGCATAATCAGAGAATACATCCCGGACTCGCTGATAAAGGTTGCTTCCTGTGCTCTACCGATGGGGTCTGTAATACTGACCCCATGCCGTTCGTCTTCATCCAGACGACCGAGGGCGACCTTGTGATTGGCGATTCCCAAAACCTGGCAAATATCCTTGCCCATAAACCACGGCTCGCCCTTGATTACCACATTGCGAACCGTCCCGAAATCCGGGTGCTGGAAAATACTTAACTCTTTCATAATTACGATTATTTGTTATAGGTGTTATTCTTGACTACTCCGCCCCGGTCGATGGCCAGCTTGCGGATTTTGCGCGCCAGCGGCGTGTCCTTCTTTCCCGACAGGGCTTCGCAAACCATTTTCGGGGTACAGCCCAGCAGTTTGGCGATCTTGCGGCCTTCGCCGTATTCTACGAGTACTCTTGCCATAGATTCAATTATTTCGTATATTTGTCAGCACGGTTAATTTGTTTTCCGTGTTGCAAATATATAGACTATTGTTTAATCATCCAAGAAATAAGTAAACTTTTTTCTATTTGCCATGAAAGCTATAAATCGCGTATTTGAGTACATAAATGCAAAGGGGTTAAAACCCACACGATTAGAAAAAGAGATAGGGCTTTCCAATGGATATTTAAGGACTCAAGAAAAAAGAGATGCTGATTTAGGAGAAGGAATACTCCTAAAAATATTAGACAATTGTTTAGACATAAACCCTCTTTGGTTACTGACAGGTAAAGGCGACATGTTAAACACGCCGCCTCAACCTGCCCCTGCACACGAGGAGACTCCAATAGCCTATAAATCGAAGGAAGGCATCCCCCTGATACCGATTGATGCGATGGCCGGGGCGCTGACGGAGAACAGTCAGGCCGTGATGGAGTACGAATGCGAACACTACGTGATCCCGATGTTCAAGGGAGCCGAGTTCCTGATTCCCGTAAAGGGCGATTCGATGCAGCCGAAGTATTACAGCGGCGATATTGTAGCCTGTAAACGCTTGCCGCTTAATACATTCTTCCAATGGAACCGAACCTATGTAATAGATAGCGAGCAGGGGGTACTTATTAAGCGGGTAAAGAAAGGAGAGGATGACAACCATATTATATTGGTATCCGACAACCCGGAATACGACCCGTTCACCCTCGAAAAATCCGGGATATATTCGCTTGCGCTCGTGATCGGAGTTGTACGAGCAGAATAGAGGCGAAAACAAGCCGGAAAAGAGCCAAAAAGCGTGCGGAAATTTATTTTGCACGCTTTTTTGTGCCGATATGGGTAATTCGCCCTTGATTATAAGCCAAATGCAGCCGTGAAGCGACGCCCGAAACCCCTCAAATAGTGGTATTATAGGGGGTCTTACTGCCTCGAAACCCCGCAATTTAACATGCGATTATGGGATTATAGGGGTCGTAAAGCCTCGATTTTGTCCACCCAACTGTCCGCCCAACTGTCCGTGCAACTCGAAAAAGGCCGTTTTTTCGTCAAATTCAGATGTACAATTTTTGCGAATGGGGGATTATCAAGGGCCAAAATCCGAATACCTCATGCGGTGCGAAGACAAGAAGACGGGATTTGCCCGGTTTCGGCCGATTTCGTGGCCTCACGCCCTTGTAGCGGGGGGGGGTAAACATGAAAAAGGGCACGCAGTACAACTACGCGCCCAGTAAAATCCCATCAGAATCCAAGTATCGCCGCGAGCTGCGGCTCCAAAATACAAGCTCAATACAAGTAAATCCAAGTAAATGTACAACTGAAATCGAGCGCCAAAATTTGACGCAATCCTCTAACTTGCTGCATTACCGTGCCTTACGCCGCTATCCCTGCTATGTCTTTTTGTACATCTGAATCTGGCGCCCACATCAGAAAACTGGGAACAATCCTTCCGGGACTTTCGGCCGCACTCATGCTCTCCTGCTCCGACAGCGACACGGGCGATGGTCCCGCAGCCGGCGACGGACTCACGGTCAGCCCCCTGACCATCGAGGCGGTGGCAACGGCCGAAACATACGACATCGAAATCAAGACCAAAGCCCCCTGGGAGGCACAGGCGAACAAGGATTTCATCAAAGTGAGCCCTTCGTGGGGCATCGGCAACGCCACGATGGTCATCACCGTCGAAAAGAACCGCACGCAGGAGGAACGCAGCGCCGTCGTCGTGGTATGGATCGACGAAGAGAACGCCCGGGAGATCACGATCACCCAGGCCGCCGGGACCGAAGTCCCGGCCGGCGAACGCAAATTCTACGTGACGGAGAACGGTTCCACCGACAATTCGGGTCTCCATTGGGACGAACCCACGACCCTCGAATGGGCGCTCGGGGAGGCTGTTGCCGGAGAAGAGATCCACATTGCGGCCGGAACCTATACCCCGACCAAATTCCTGACGGGCACCGAAACCTCCGGCGACGACAACAACAAAACGTTTGAAATCGACAAGAACATCACGCTCATAGGCGGCTATCCTGCCGCTCCGGAGGAGGGCGCCACCGCCGATCCGGCGATCAACAAGACCATTCTCAGCGGCAAACTCTCGGAAACGGCGAATGCCTACCACGTCATGGTGATCAGCGCTCCGCTCGCAGAGGGCGAATCGGTGAAAGTCAAAGGACTATACATTCAGGACGGCGTCGCGGTGGCCAAACTCGGCCCCACGGTCAACGGAGAAGCCTGCCAGACCCGCAACGGCGGCGGACTCGTCGTGCAGGGAGCCACCAGAGCCGAACTGGAGGACTGCGTCATCGCCAACAACACGGCAGAGACCCACGACGGCGGCGGCGTGTACCTCAAAAAGGCGACAGAGGTGCGATTCACCCGCTGCCGGATCCGTGACAACAAGACGAACGGCGCCGGAGCTCCCGCAGCCGGCATCTGCAACGACTGTTCGGTAGTTTACCTGTACGACTGTACGTTCGAGAACAACCAGGCGGGCGGTAACAGCGCAGCCATCCAGGCGGCAGGAGGCGGAGGCATCACGGCTGAAACCTACGCTTTCAACTGCACGTTCAACAAGAACAGTTCGGGAGTCCTCGGGGACAACCGGGATGCCGCCGGATATTACAGCCTGTGGACCGCCAAAGCAGCCTTTGTGAACTGCACCTTCTACGAGAACGAGGTCATCGGCGGCCAGCGGGGCGGCGCCCTGAACGTGAACTCGGGCGATCTCGACGTCATCAGCTGCACCATCCACAAGAACGACGGAAAGAGCACGGGCGGAGGTGTCCAAATACGCACCGCCGACGCGAAGGTGCGGATCTACAACTCGGTCATCGCGGGAAACATCGCCACGACGGCCGGAATGGAGGATATCGGCTACGACAACGAATCGGCCGCCAGGGCCGTGATCCGCAACTCGGTGGTCGGCGCGGCGGTTTACGACGCCGGCGGAAGCATCGCCGAGGGAGCACAGTTCGATGCGGCGACGATGTTCGGCTCCTTCGGGGACAACGGCGGCCACACCAGCACGATCGCCCTGACCGGTTCGGACAACCCGGCAGTCACGGGCGGCATGAGCGCCAGCGAACTGAGCGCACTGGCGAAGGACACGCTCGTACCCGCGGCCGACGCCGGCCTCGTCACCAAAGACCAGACGGGAGCGGACCGTTCGGGCAGACAAATGGGCGCCTGCGTCCGGTAAGCAAACGTCCACGGGCGCACTACGCTTGTGCCCGTGGACCGTTTCGCCCCGTTCGTATCCCGAAGAACGAAAATTTTGATATATTTGTATCGTTGCCCTTCGCCTGAACGGAAAGCGAAACGATGATATTCACGAATCCGAATACCCGAACGTTTTGAAAAAGTTCAACGATCGCCTGTTGCTTGAACTGCTTAAAAAGGATGACGAAAAAGCATTCAGCCTCCTTTTCGAAAGCTATTATGTTCCCTTGTGCCGGTATGCGAGACTGATCCTGAAATCCGAACAGCCGGCAGAGGAGGTGGTGATGAACGTCTTCATCCACATTTGGGAGAACCGGACCCGGATCGGGATCAAAAGTTCGTTGTGCGCTTATCTGTTCCGGTCGGTTAGAAACCGGTGCATCAATTACCTTCGCGACAACAGTCCCTCGGTATACCTGAGCGACGTGATGGTCGAACTATGCTGCGAGGAGAACCGCGACATGGAGGTCGAAGAGCTGAACCATTTCATCGAAGAGGCCATCCTGTCCCTGCCCGACAAATGCCGGGACGTATTCCTGAAGAGCCGCAACGAGGAGATGTCCAACCGCGAGATCGCCGAACAACTGAACATTTCGGTCAAGACGGTCGAAGCACAGATCACCAAAGCGCTCAAAGCGATTCGCAGCTACATAACGGACAAGATGGTCCTTTTATGTATGTTTTTTTGAAATATGCGGCTTTTCGCGTAAGGGTTGCATCTGTTTTTCGTGTCCTACCTGTATATTATGGATAAGATGAGTATCGGCAAAGACATACCTTGGGATGAAATAATCGCCCGCCTGAAACGAACCTCCACCCCCGAACAGGAGGCCCGCCTCGAAGCCTGGCTTGCGAGCGGCTCCAACGCAAGCATCTACCGCGAGCTGACCGGGCTGTGGGAGGGCATTTCACGGCAGGCGGCTTATGAACCGGATGTCGAAAAGGGTTGGCGCGAACTCTCGGCCCGTACGATCGGTACGACAGCGAAAAAAGCATCGGAACCCCGACTGTCGGCCAGACGCTCCGGAAAACTGCTCCGTCGGACCATTGCGGCGGCCGCCGCAGTCTGTCTGATCGCAGGCGGACACGTGCTGTCGCAACTCGCCGGCCGGTCCGCAGCGGAAGAGGAACTCCGCATACAGCAGTACTCCACGATCCGCGGGAAGTCCGAAATTCTGCTGTCCGACGGAACCAGAATCTTCATGCGCAACAACACGACGCTCACGCTGAACACCGGTATCGGAAACGGCGAACGGGTGGTACGGTTGTCGGGCGAGGCATTCTTCGACGTGGCGAAGGACGAAAAACGACGTTTCGTCGTGGAGACCGAAAACCTGACGGTTGCCGTACACGGCACGGAGTTCAACGTCCGCACGAACGAAATGTCGGGCAAGACGGTGGTCGGTCTCATCGAAGGATCGGTATCGCTGAATCGGGCCGGGAAAGAGTTTTTCATGGTCCCCGGCGAGATCGCCGACTGCGACTCCGCAGGACGCATCACCATCTCGCAGGGAAATGTCGAGCTCGAACGGTGCTGGTCGAAGGAAAAGCTGGTCTTCCGGGAAAAGGACCTGCAATACATCAGCCATTACCTTTCGCGGTGGTACGACATCCGGATAAGCGTCGATCCCGCGATAGCGACCGAATACGTTTACACGTTCACCCTCGGCAACGAACCGATCGAAGAGGTCCTGCGGATCATGGCCCGTCTGAATCCCATAGAATACCGCTTTACGGAAGACAACTGTCTTCGCATATCGAAAAAACGGGGTTTGTAACTCCGCGATGCGACATATCGAATCTGCAATCAGGCAGCTGTCGGAAAAGCCGGCAGCCAGCCTCCTGCAACGCTAACTTTAACCTTAAAAATATGAAGTCAAGACTTTTCCTCGTTACCTTTCTGCTCGTCTTGTGGGGGGCGGTAACATTCGGCCAGGGCCGGGGAACGGAGAAGAGGATCACGGCCAGTTTCTCCGGAATCCCCCTTTCCGAAGCCATCGGCACCATCGAAAAAACGAGCGGATACACGTTCTTCTACGACGTCAAAAAAACGGATCTGACCCAAAAAGTCTCGCTCTTGGCGCGGAATATGCCCGTCGCGGAAGCGATCGGCCGCATGCTGAAGACGACCAATCTGGGATTCGAAATCGCCAACATGCAGGTCGTGCTTTTCCTGAAAGAGAAGAAACCCGCGGCTCCCCAGTCGAAAGAAATCGACGTAACGGGCAAGGTAACCGATCACGAAGGCAATCCGCTGGTCGGCGTCACCGTCGTCACGGAGACCGGCAACCGCGGCACCACGACGGGAAACGACGGACGCTTCTTCATCCGCGTACCCCAGGGCGCATACCTCATCGTCTCCTACCTGGGCTATGAGAACCAGGCACTCAAAGCCGTACCGGACATGTCGGTCACACTCAAAGAGGACAGCAAGAGCATGGAGGCGGTCGTCGTCGTGGGTTACGGCACGCAGAAAAAGGCCAACCTGCTGGGCGCGGTATCGCAGGTAACCTCCGAAGAGCTCAAGGACCGGCCGGTATCGTCGCTGGGCAAGGCCCTGCAAGGCGTGATCCCCAACCTCAACATCACCTACGGCTCCGGTCTTCCGGGCGCCGAGACCAACCTCAACATCCGCGGCGTGGCGTCGATCAACGGCAGCGGGGCCCCGCTCGTGCTCATCGACGGCATCGAGGGCAACATCGACCGGGTGAACCCCAACGACGTGGAATCGGTGTCGGTGCTCAAGGACGCCGCCTCTGCGGCGATCTACGGAGCCCGCGCCGGCTTCGGCGTGATCCTGATCACCACGAAGAACAACGCGGACGGCAAAATGCGGATCAATTACAGCGGCCGTTTCAGCGTCTCGGCCCCGACGGCCTGCACGGATTTCATCACGACCGGATACGATGCGGCCGTCCTTGCCGACGAATTCAACAAATCCTACAACGGCAGTCCCTACACGCGCTATGACGGAGAGGATTTCCGCCAGCTGTACCAGCGCCGCAACGACCGGACCGAGAACCCCGACAGGCCCTGGGTAGTACAGAAAAACGGCAAATACATGTACTACGCCAATTTCAACTGGTACGACTACCTCTTCGACTACACCCAGCCTACGTGGGATCACGACCTGAGCATCAGCGGCGGCAACGAGAAGTTCAACTACCTGGTCAGCGGCAACCACTACACCAAAGAGGGTCTCTACGCCCAAAACACCGACAAATACACGACCAACAACCTGAACATGAAGTTCGGCGGGAAGGTCAAACCGTGGCTCTCGATAAACGGAGCCGCCCGTCTGTTCCATTCGAACTACCGTTCGCCGGGTTACGACTTCGAGGACGGCGGCAACATTCCCAACTACACCTTCCACGCAATGCCTTTCATCACGCCGTACAACCCGGACGGCTCAAACGTATACACCACCGAGGTCACGGGATCGGCTCCGGCCGACGGCATGGCGGCTGCGGTAGCGCAGGGCAGAGCCTTCTCCCAACTGAAACAGACCCAATACACCACGACGATCGGAGGCGTGATAACGCCCCTCGAGGGATGGAGCATCGTCGGGACATTCAGCTACAAGCGCTATCAAAGGGAAAAGACGTTCCGTTCGGCCAACATCTCCTACTCGGACGCCTACGGCGAAATGAAAACGGCCACGACCGGATTTTTCAGCGACAAGCTGCGCGAAAACTCGGCCGTCGAGGAGCACTACACCTATGATCTCTACACGACCTACGAGCACAGCATCAACCGACACAATTTCAAGGTGCTCGCCGGTATGAACCACGAGGCATACCGCTACAAGCTCATCTACGGAGCCAAATCCTCGCTCCAGTCCGACTACCTCAACGACCTCAATCTGGGAACGGGCGTGGCCGAGGCGTCGGGCGGACAGAGCCGCTGGGCGCTGCTCGGCTTCTTCGGCCGCGGGACCTACGACTTCGCCGGAAAATACCTCGCCGAGGTGAACTTCCGCTGGGACGGTTCGTCCCGCTTCCCGAAACACGACCGGTGGGGATTCTTCCCCTCCGTGGCCCTCGGCTGGAGGATCAGCGAGGAAACCTTCATGGAGCCTTTACGCAAGGTGATCGACAACGTCAAGCTGCGCGCCTCGGTCGGATCGCTCGGGAACCAGGCCATCGCCGACAGCTACCCCTACATACAGTCGCTGAGCCCCTCGCTCTCGACCTCCTACCTGATGAACGGCAACAAGATCTACATCACGAGCCTCGGCGCCCCGCAGTCGGGCGACCTGACCTGGGAGACGATCATAACGAAGAACCTCGGCCTCGACCTGGGATTCTTCGGGAACCGCCTGACGGCCACCGCCGATTTCTACATCCGCGACACGAAGGACATGCTCATCCCGGGCAAGGAGCTGCCGGGCGTTTACGGCATGGCATCGCCGAACATGAACGCCGGCGACCTGCGCACCCGGGGATACGAAATCACGCTCGGCTGGCAGGACAGCTTCAGCCTCTGCCGAAAGCCCTTCTCCTACAACGTAAACTTCACGCTCGCCGACAGCAAAGCCAAAATCACGAAGTTCGACAACCCGACCAACTCGCTGCGGACCTACATCGTCGGCCGTGACGTGGGCGAAATCTGGGGTTACCACATCGAGGGCCTGTTCCGGACCGACGCCGAGGCTGCCGGCCGCAAGGTGGACCAGAGTTTCGTGAACCCGAACATCTACAACGAAGCGGTGGGCGCCTACCGCGGCCTGCAGGCCGGCGACCTCATCTATGCCGATCTGGACGACAGCGGCGAAGTCGATTACGGCGACTACACTTCCGACGACCCCGGCGACCTGCGCGTGATCGGCAACTCGCGGCCGCGCTACCATTACAGCATCAACGCCGGATTCTCCTGGTACGGATTCGACTTCTCCGTGTTCTTCCAGGGTATCGGCCGCCAGCATATCTATCCGGGCGCCAACAACATGCTTTTCTGGGGCCCCTACGCCCGACCGTACTCCTCGTTCATCCCGACCACGTTCCTGACAGACGTGTGGACCGAGGACACTCCCGACGCCTATTATCCCAAGGCCCGGGGTTATGCCGCGCAGGGTTCGCGTTCGCTCGCCCAGATCAACGACCGGTACCTGCAAAACCTTGCCTACTGCCGTCTGAAGAACCTGACCTTCGGCTATACGCTTCCCTCGTCGCTGACCTCCAAGGTCGGGATCGAGCGAATCAGGGTCTATTTCAGCGGGGACAACCTCTTCACATGGACCAAACTGAAGAGCGATTACCTCGATCCCGAACAGATGACCTCCGATGCGAACGGACGCGTTTACCCGTTCTCGAAGACCTACTCATTCGGAGTCGATATCAGTTTCTAAACAACCCAAAGTCATGAAAAAGACATTCTATACCCTATGTATCGCCGCGGTGTTCGTTTCGTGCAATCTCGACGAATTCCCGCTGGACAAGCTGGCTCCCGAAAACTATTTCAACAACGAGGCGGAACTGAAAACCTTCACCAATACCTTCTACCAGCAGAACTTTCCCGAAGCGAGCAGCATCTACTCCGAAAGTGCCGACGTCATCATCGTGACGACGCTCCAGCCCGAAGTGTCGGGTACGCGCACGGTCGTCAACGAAGGCGGCGGCTGGGACATCGGAAGCTGGCAGCCGCTCACCTACATCAACAACTACCTCCACTATTCGCACCGTTGCAGCGACACGAAGGCCCGCGAGCGCTATGACGGCGTGGCCCGGTTCTTCCGCGCCTACTTCTATTTCGAGAAAGTGAAACGCTTCGGCGACGTACCCTGGTACGACCGACCCCTGAAATCGGACGATCCCGATCTATACAAGGCCCGCGACCCCCGCGAACTGGTCATGTCCAAGATTCTCGAGGACATCGACTACGCCATCGACAAACTGCCGCAGGAACAGAACGTTTACAGCGTCACGCAGTGGACCGCCCTCGCCCTCAAGTCGCGGATCTGTCTTTTCGAAGGCACATTCCGCAAATACCACGGCATAGCCGGTCACGAAGAGTACCTGGACGAATGCATCGAGGCGGCCGAGCGGTTCATCGACGAGAGTCCGTATCAGATATACAAGGGTTCGCAGACCCCCTACCGGGACCTCTTCTCGTCGAACAACGCCATCTCCACGGAAGTGATCCTGGCCCGCGACTACGAAATCGGACTGAACATCATTCATAACGCCAACAACTACACGCTCTCCAACACCTACGGTATGCCGGGACTGAACAAGAAGATCGTGGACAGCTACCTCAAGGCGGACGGCAGCCGTTTCACGGACGTTCCGGGATACGCCACAATGGAGTTCTATCAGGAGATGCAGGACCGCGACCCGCGGCTCACGCAGACCGTCCGCGGACCGGGCTACACCCGCATCGGCCAGACGGACCGACTCTCGCCCGACTTCTCGTGCTCGACGACCGGATACCAGTTGACCAAATGGGTGACCGACCCCAGCCAGGACGGTTACAACAAGTCGTACAACGACATCATCCTCTTCCGTGCCGCCGAAGTTTACCTGAACTTCGCCGAGGCCAAGGCCGAACGCGGAACGCTGACCCAGACGGATATCGACAAATCCATCAAACCGATCCGCGACCGGGTGGGCATGCCGAATCTCGACATGGAAGAGGCCAACGACAATCCGGATCCGTATCTTACCAGCGACGTGACGGGGTATCCTCATGTCAGCGGCGAGAACAAGGGCGTCATCCTCGAAATCCGCCGCGAACGGACCATCGAACTGATCGCCGAAGGACACCGCTACTACGACATGGTGCGCTGGAAAGAGGGTAAAATGTTCGAACAGGAGTTCAAGGGCATGTACTTCACGCCCGGCATGAACTCCGACGGATACCGCATCTATGACCTCGACGGCAGCGGCGACGTCAGCGCACTGGATGTCTGCCTCTACACGACCTCTTCGGCGCCGAAGGCCGCGGACCATCCGGAACTCGCCGTCATCAAGACGTTCCTCAAGATCGGCAGCGCCTTCGAACTGACCGGAGCCGCCGGAGGCAACATCATCGTCCACAACACCGAGACCGAACCGCGCGAGTGGCGCGAAGACAGGGATTATCTCTATCCGCTGCCGCTGTCGCAGATTCAGTTCGCTCCCGACAAGATCAAACAGAATCCGAACTGGTAAACCGCGGGGCATGCGGCGGTACGCAAAGCCGCACCGCCGCATGCCACCGTTCAAAGAAAAACAGCGCAAACACGAATCTTGTTATGAAAAATTCAGGCAAAATCATCCTCGCCGTCATGCTCCTCGCGGGCATGCTTCCCCTCACCTCGTGCGGAAAATCGGAGACACCGAAGCTCAGCACCGGAGGCATCGGCGGCAACGAAAGCGGCACTTCCGAAGAGTACAAGTACCCCAAAACCCCGCAATCGGCAATCCGGCTGATGACCTACAATTCCTACTATTGCCGCAGCAACACAGGGACACCGGCCGTCTCGCAGACGAACACGGAAAACTTCGCCCGGGTGATCAAGACGCTCGACGCCGACATCGTAGCGATCCAGGAGCTCGACAAAGGGGCGCTGAACCGCAACAAACGCGACCTGCTGCAAGAGATCGCCGATGCGACAGGCATCGACTATCAGGTCATTTTCGCCCCGGCGGCGGACTACATGGGCGGCAAGATCGGCCCCGGAGTCCTCGTCAAGAAAGACCTGGGGGTTCAAAATGTGGAAACGGTCGAACTGCCGGGCGACGAAGGCCGCATGCTGATCGTCGTCGAAACGCCCGATTTCGTCTTCATGGGAACCCATCTCGACCTGAACGACGACGCGAGACGGCGGAGCGCCTCCATCATCAACGAAGTGTCGAACGGTTACCGGAAACCGGTGTTCCTCGCCGGCGACCTCAACGACTCCCACAGATGGTCGGGCGGCGGCGCGGCCTTCCCCATCCTCACGAGCGAATTTGCGATCAAGAGCTCTACCGAAGGAACTCTTCCCGGCCAGCCCAACGAAACCATCGACTACATCCTGTTCGACGGCAACGACCAACCGTCCGCGATAAACTTTCTCGAAACCGGAGTCGTGAAAAAGCTGAATTTCAACGGCAAGGTCGAGGACCTCGATACCGTATCGGATCATTTCCCGGTCTATCTGGACATCGAACTGAAATAAAATGCTACGCCTGACTTCATTTTGCCGGACGGGGCTCCTCGTCCTGTCCCTGTCGATTCCGATCCTGGCCGGAGCGGCTCCGGAGCAGCCGGATTTCAGCGGCGTCGCCCGGCTCGTGGAGCGCCGCATCCCTTTTCTGGCCGGCAAGGTCGATTTCCGTCCTGCGTCCGATGCCGCAGGAAGCTGCGACGCATTCACCCTCTCCGCACGGCAAGGACGGCTGACGATCGAAGCGTCCTCGTCCTCCGCGGCAGCCACGGCCGTCAATTACTACCTGAACCATTACTGCGGGATGAGCCTGTCGCACAACGGCGACAACCTGCACGATCTGCCGTCGCTTCCGGAGGTCGTACCTTCGGTAACGGTCCGCTCTCCGTTCCGCTACCGCTACGCCCTCAACTACTGCACATACAACTATACCTATTCGTTTTACGACTGGAACGACTGGGAGCGCGAACTCGACTGGATGGCTCTGAACGGCGTCAATCTCATGCTCGCCCCCCTGGGGACCGAACTCATCTGGGCCCGAACGCTGGAAGACGCCGGATTTACCGAAGAGGAGATCGGCGACTTCATCCCGGGGCCGGCTTTCACGGCATGGTGGCTCATGGGCAATCTCGAAGGATGGGGCGGCCCGATGAGCCGCGGCATGATGGAAAGCCGGGCCCGGATGCAGCGGCGTATCCTGGCACGGATGGCCGAACTGGGTATCGAACCCGTATTGCAGGGCTTCTGGGGCATGGTTCCCAACAAGCTCCGGGAGAAATACCCCGACGCCCGGATCGTCGATCAGGGACTGTGGGGCCGCATCTTCCCCCGCCCCGCGATCCTGCTCCCCGAAGACCCGCTCTTCGACCGGATGGCCGACCGCTACTACTCCGTCCTGCGGGAACTCTACGGCGACTCAGTGAACTACCTCGGCGGCGACCTCTTCCACGAGGGAGGCGATACGACCGGGATGCACGTGACCCGCACAGCGTCGTTGATCCAGGCCTCCATGCAGCGGCATTTCCCCGGATCGAAATGGATGCTCCAGGGATGGAGCGGCAATCCGAAGAAGGAACTGCTCGCAGGGCTCGACCCGGCATTGACCGTGGTCATCGACCTCTTCGGGGAGAGCGGTTCGACGTGGCGAAACACCGGGGAGTTCTACGGCACCCCGTGGATCTGGGCCACCGTAAACCATTTCGGCGGCAAGACCGATATGGGCGGCCAGCTTCCGGTGATTCTCGCGGGACCCCACGAGGCCCGTTCCGAATCCAAGAATCTCCTCTGCGGCGTGGGTATCCTGCCCGAAGGTATCGCCGCCAATCCGATCGTCTATGACTGGGCCCTGAAAACGGCCTGGGAGCCCGGAGCGCCCGATCCCGACGACTACCTGCGCCGATACATCGCCTATCGCTACGGCACATGGAACGACCATGTCCACGAAGCCTGGCGGCTGTTGCTGGGGTCCGTTTACGGCGAGTTCGCCATCAAGGGGGAAGGGACCTTCGAATCCATCTTCTGCGCCCGCCCCGGACTGGACGTCACCAGCGTTTCGACATGGGGCCCCAAACGGTTCCAATACAACCCGGCAAAGCTCGTCGATGCGCTGGTCCTGTTCCGCAAGGCGGCGGAGCAGTACGGGAACTCGCCGACATACCGTTACGACCTGGCCGATCTGGCACGCCAGGTGCTCGCCAACCACGCCCGGGACATCTACCAAAGGACCGTCAAGGCATACCGTCGCGGCGACCGTGAAGGGTTCGGTCTGCTTGCGGCCGATTTCCTCGCGCTGCTCGGACTTCAGGACCGTCTCACGGGCACGCAACCGGATTTTCTGCTGGGACGATGGCTCGACAAGGCCCTGCATTACGGCGACAACGAACAGGAACGCCGTCAGTCGTTGAAAAACGCCAAGACGCAGATCACCTACTGGGGACCCGCCGATCCGAATACCCGCGTGCACGACTATGCCAACAAGGAATGGAGCGGCCTGCTCGCTGATTACTACCTGCCGCGCTGGAAGGCTTTCTTCGAGTATCTGAGCGCCGATATGGAGGGCCGGAAAATCCCCGAACCGGACTATTTCGGCATGGAAAAGGCATGGGCCGATTCCGGAAAGGAGTACCCGACCGAACCGCGCGGAGAGCTGCTCGCCAAGGTGGATTCGGTGCTGCTTGCCGTGCGTCCTCCCTACAAGGACCGGAACCTCACGCCCCGGGAACGTGCGAACGACCTGCTGGGACGGATGACCCTGCGTGAAAAGATCGCGCAGATGCGCCACATCCATTTCAAACACTTCGACGACGAAGGAGAGGTCGATCTCGAAAAACTGGCGTCCTCCACCGGCGGAGTCGGCTGGGGATGCGTCGAGGCGTTCCCCTACTCCTCCGAACAGTACATGAAGGCCATGCGGCAGATACAGGCGTACATGCGCAGTGACACCCGCCTCGGCATTCCGGTCATTCCCGTCATGGAGGGGCTTCACGGTGTCGTGCAGGACGGCAGCACGATCTTTCCGCAGGCCATTGCGCAGGGCGCGACTTTCAACCCGCAACTCGTCGGCGGAATGGCCGGCCATATCGCCGACGAAATGGAGGCCATCGGTGCAAAACAGGTGCTCGCCCCCGTACTCGACATCGCCCGGGAGCTGCGCTGGGGGCGCGTCGAAGAGACTTTCGGCGAAGACCCGCACCTGATCTCACGCATGGGCGCCGCCTACATGCAAGCCATGCACGCCAAAGGCATGATCACGACACCCAAGCACTTCGTCGCACACGGCACCCCCACGGCAGGGCTCAACCTGGCCTCGGTGAAAGGCGGCAAACGGGAGCTGATGAGCCTTTACGTGAAACCCTTCCGGGAACTGATCGCCGCGACGAAGCCGCTGTCCGCCATGAATTGTTACAGTTCCTACGACGACGAGGCGGTCACGGGTTCGAAATCCCTGATGACCGGACTGCTGCGCGACAGCCTCGGATTCAGGGGATACATCTACTCCGACTGGGGTTCGGTCAGGATGCTCTCGCATTTCCACCGCGTGGCCGCTCCCGGAGGCGCCGCAGCCCGCATGGCCATCGAAGCCGGCATCGACCTCGAAGCCGGGAGCGAAGAATACCGACATGCGGAACGAATGGTCCGGGAAGGATTTCTCGACGAAAAACACATCGACCGGGCCGTCGGCAACATTTTATTCGCCAAATTCGCTTCCGGCCTCTTCGACGGGGAACCGGCGGACACGCTCGGCTGGCGGCGGAAGATACACGCTCCAGAAGCCGTGCGCCTCGCCCGGCAGATCGCCGACGAAAGCGCCGTACTGCTCGAAAACCGCAACGGCGTGCTGCCGCTGTCGCCCGGCAAACTGCGGTCGGTGGCCGTCATCGGCCCGAACGCCGACCGCGTACAGTTCGGCGATTACAGTTGGAGCGCGGAGAAGGACGAGGGCGTCACCCCGCTGCGCGGAATCCGGGAATACCTGGCCGGCTCCGGCGTGCGGGTGAACTATGCGGAGGGATGCGATCCCTATTCGCAGGACGAAAGCGGGTTCGGCGAAGCCCTGAAAGCCGCCCGCCGGAGCGACGTCGTCGTGGCATTCGTCGGGTCGCAGAGCGCCGTACTCGCCCGGGCATCCGAACCGGCGACCAGCGGGGAGGGCTACGACCTTACCAGTCTGCGTCTGCCGGGCGTGCAGGAGGAACTCGTCGAAGAACTCGCCCGGACGGGCAAACCGATGATAGTCGTGCTCGTGACGGGCAAACCGTTCGAACTGGCCCGCATCCGGGAACTGGCGGATGCCGTGCTCGTGCAGTGGTATGCCGGCGAGGAGGCCGGAGCCTCCGTCGCAGGAATACTTTTCGGGAAGACGAACCCTTCGGGCAGGCTCCCCGTCTCGTTTCCGCAGAGCGCCGGACACCTGCCGTGCTACTACAATCACCTGCCCACGGACAAAGGCTACTACAACAAGAAAGGCTCCCCCGACAGTCCGGGGCGCGATTACGTCTTCTCGGACCCCGAACCGCTCTATCCGTTCGGATACGGATCGAGCTACACGCGGTTCGAATATTCCGGAATGGAGACTGTTTCCCGGAAGCTCACCGCGACCGACACCCTGAGGGTGAACGTCCGCGTGAAAAACACGGGCAGCCGGACGGGCCGCGAAGTCGTGCAACTGTATGTCCGGGATCCGATAAGTTCCGTTGTGACCCCCGTCAGACAACTCCAGGCATTCGACAAGGTGGAGCTGGCCCCGGGCGAAGAGCGGCAGGTTCGTTTCTCGATACCCGTCCAACAGCTCGCCCTGTACGATGCCGGCATGCGGAGGGTCGTCGAACCGGGCGATTTCGAGTTGCAGGTCGGGGCCTCCTCCCGGGACATCCGGCTCCGCGACACGGTAACCGTGGCCGGTCGCGCAGACATCCCGGCCCCCAAGGCGACCGGTGCGGAAGCAGGCGCCGTCCGGAAGCCGGGAGCGGAGGTCGAGATTTCTGGAACGGTGCGCAACGTGCAGGCGGCGGTCATGCCGAACGTCAGGGTCTGCGCCGCATCGGCCCCCGCACGTGCCGTCGTGACCGACAGACACGGAAGATACGCCCTCCGCATCCGGACCAACGACCGGGCCGTCTTCGAACTGGAAGGCTACGAACGCCGGGAGATAGACGTCACGGAGGGCGGCAGCCTCGACATCGAGTTGGAACCGATCATGAACTGACCCAAAACCAGTAAGACAGGCTATGAAACCGTACCTTTCTTCGTTGTTATTGTCCGCAGGGCTCTCCCTGTCGCTCGTCTCGTGCGACAGCGGGACCGCCCGGAAAATCTCATCGTTCGACGAACTGCCCGACCCCACGGCCGACACGCTCTCCGACTGGTCGGACGTTCCCCGAGGGCTCCACGCCTCGTTCGTGAGCACGGACGCCGTTTTCAGACGTTCGGTCGCCCCGGACGCAGCGCCCGCGACATCCGCCCGGCTGGAGGGATGGCGCGGCGAACGGGTGTCCGCCCAACTGCTGCTCTGGACCGCCTCCGGTGCGGAAGGCGTAGAGGTCGAGGTGGAGCCGTTCCGATCGGACGGGCACACGCTTCCCGAAGACGCCGCCCGCGCCCGATTCGTCCGCTATGTCCTGAGCGACGAGTTCGGCAACAAATGCGGCTATCACGATCCGGCGATCTACCCGCCGCACCTGGTTCCGGACATGCTCGACGACATCGAGGTTTTCGACATAAAGGCCCGAAGCGTCCGTCCGGTGTGGATAACGGTATCCATCCCGGCCGACACCCCCGCCGGAGAGTACGCTTCGACGGTAAAAGTGTATGCAAAAGGGCGGCAGCTCCGAACATTCGACATCGGACTCACGGTCATCGGCCGGGAACTCCCGCCCCCTGCCGAATGGAACTACTACCTCGACCTCTGGCAGCACCCTGCGGCCGTCGCCCGCGTCGAAGGGCTCGACCTGTGGAGCGACGCCCACTTCGAGGCCCTTGTCCCGTACATGCGGCTGCTGGCCGACGCCGGCCAAAAGGTCGTCACCACGACGCTGAACAAGGACCCGTGGAACAACCAGTGCTTCGACGCCTATGCCGACATGATCGTCTGGACAAAGAATGCAGACGGATCGTGGAGCTACGACTACACGGTCTTCGACCGGTGGGTCGAACTGATGACGGGTCTGGGAATCGACCGCACCATCAACTGCTACTCGATGCTGCCGTGGAACAACGAACTCCACTACCGGGACGGTTCCACGGGCCGTTTCGTCGATGTGACGGCCGATCCGGGCACTCCGGCCTTCGAAGCGCTGTGGGAGCCGTTCCTCACCGACTTCACCGGACACCTCCGCGAAAAAGGGTGGCTCGAACGGACGAATATCGCCATGGACGAACGTTCGCCGGAGGAGATGACCGATGCGCTCGGCCTCCTGCGGAAGACGGCGCCCGAACTGGGGATCGCCATGGCCGACAACAAGAACAGCTACCTGAACTATCCTTTCATAAACAGCATGTGCGTCAAAGTCCGCGACCGGGTTCCGCCGCAGCATATCGCCGAGCGACGCGCCCAAGGCTTCATAACGACCTACTATGTCTGCTGTTCGGACCGCTTCCCCAACATGTTCACCTTCTCCGCCCCCGCCGAAGCGGTCTATGCCGGATGGTATATGGCCGCCTGCGGTTACGACGGATTTCTGCGCTGGGCCTACAATTCGTGGGTCGGGGAGCCGCTGACCGACTCGCGTTTCAGGACCTTCCCCGCCGGCGATACATACATCATTTACCCCGGGGCACGCTCTTCGGTCCGGTTCGAACGGCTGGTCGAAGGAATACAGGATGCCGAAAAGATCTCGATTCTGAAAAAGGAGTTCGCGGCCAAAGGAACGCCGGAGGCCGCGTCACGGCTCGAACGGCTCGAAACGCTGCTCTCCGGATTCGCCACCATCACTCCGGAAAAGGGATGGCCCGACAGGCTATCCCGGGCCAAACGGAAACTCAACGAACTGTCTCGATGACACCGACGGAACAAGCCACTCGCAACGAGCGGCTTGTTTTCGGCGTGAATAAGCGGTCCTGACGGATTTCATCGCATCGGAGTCCTGCCGGAAAACACGATGCCGGGAAAGGCGGCCGAAAAACAGGCCGAACAGCGGCAGAAGAACCGAAAAGTACGACGTGAAGTCCGGCGGAAAGACAACCGGGAAAGGCGGACGGATGACCGGAACGGAAGCGCAGAAACGGCATGCCGACCGTAAGCAGGACGAGCGGCGGAAGAGACTGACGAACCGTAGCCGAAAGACAATCACGAAAGAAGTTCGGTACGGACAACCGGGCCGGGCGGGCGGAGGGACCGGACTATCGCCGGAATCCGGAAAACCTTTTCTCCGCCGCGAAAGGCGGCAGGGAAAAGGTTAGAAAAGAGGTCCGGACGGACCGGGAGGGGCTGTTACGGCAGCGTCTCCTCGTCCTTGACGGGACGGATATATCCGTCATCCAAATCCCCTCCCCGGGAAGGAATCGCACCCAGGGTCAGGTCCCGCGGATTCATGCGGAAACCTCCGCCCTTGCCCAATTCGCTTATTCCTTTCCGGCTGAAATCGGTGATGGTCATATAATACAAATCCAGAGAGAACATCAAACCTACATCCCTATCTTCCGCCCGCTTCACCCATGCATCCTCCGGCAGACGGGTGGCCATGATAAGCAATTCGCGAAAATTGGGTATCCTGTAACCTCTCTGTACGACAGTCTGTGCCGTCTGATAATAAGTCCAGTTTTGGGAGTTCCAACCTCCAAAAATAGTTCCGGTATGCGTCGGTTTCGGAGAGATACCGTCATTATTCGCAGCCGTCACCCGAAAGTATTTGTAAGGACGGTTCTGCGGCGACAGGTCGTCATGGGTTCCCAAAGAGGGTCCCGCTTCGTAACTGTTGCGACGCGCCTTCTGGCTCAGATTGGAACAATCGACCAGATACGTGCCGTCGTCCTCCGCAGCCGTCACTTTGGGAATCAGGGGGCTCGGCTCCTTTTCGGGATTCTCCAGGTCGATGCCGAGATTACGCACGCAACGGTAGGCGAACTGTCCGCCCATATAACCGGAAGAGGAGCTGTAACTGCCCAGAGCCGCACACTCCTCGGACCAAAGTATCCACGGTCCCCCGTCGTTCGCGTTGTACGAGCTGGAGGTATAGTGCCAGCGCGTCATGTTGCCGCGGTCGGCGGGGTTCTCCGGATAAAGGCGCGAATCTTCGTCCAGCGCAGATTCACCGATATAGAGATCGACCAACTGGTCCTTGGCGGCCAGATACCACCGGATTTCATTCGCATCCACTTCGTTGTCCCCGTCCAGATCCCGATTGCGGATCAGCACGGCGTGCAGCGCATCGCGGTAAGGATCCTTCAGGTTGTAACGTTCGTCGGGATCGTTGATATTCACATCCAGCACCGCCGTCCAATAGAGCGTCTCATTGCCGCCCAGCAGACAGTCGATGGTGTTCTTGCGGCCGTTGCTCGCGGACGTACCGCGCCCGACATCGCCCGGCGCCCAACGGTAACCGCCGTTCATCATCGTCTCCACGCCCCATGCGGTAGGCAGCTCCTCGGCGCTCTTCTCTCCGAGGTCGGTGTTGTACACCGTGCGGATGGAGTGCTGGCGGAAGGTCTGCACGGCCTCCATCACGCTGGAGTTGCCGTCCGGGCTGTACCGCGAATTATCGCCGTTGACGAAATACATCTGCCGATCCTCCGCCTCAACGTAAGTCCGCCACTGGTCCAGCATGTTCTCTCCGGTCACCGGATGCGTGACATACACGTATTCATCCACGAAGGCCGTGACCGCCACAGTGCCCTCAGTCTTATTCTCCGTGTAATACTCCTCTCTGAGCCTCTTCAGCAGTCCGTGAATGTCGTACATACGGGCATCGGGATAAAAGCCGCCCTCGCCGCTGGTATAGTAAGGCGACGACTGGCCGCCGTTCCCGTCGTAAAACTCGTAATTCTGGTCGCCGGGATACTTCACGTAACGGTCCGGCTCCGTCACCCCGTAGTCCTCGTTTATGGCGAACTTCACCCATTTGTAGTCGTAGATGCCGCTTTCTTCCGGGGCGGGAACGGCGGACGCCAGGAAATCGTCGTCGTCGCCGAACAGACCGACACCGTATATGCCCTGGCTGAAAGGGGTCTGCACGCCCCACGTCAGCTTCGGCACGAGGCTGCGGTCGATAAGGATGAGCTGACGGTCGTAATGGGCGTCCAGCTCATAGACGTCGGCCGAACTGAAGATCACGTCGCCCTCGTAACCGGGACGCTCCTCCTTTTGGTCGGTCACCTCCACCACGATCTTATCGACACCCTTCAGCGTGACGTTGTATGTGTAGTGGGTGTTGCGCAGCGTGCGGTAATCGTTGGGGTCGCCGTCGGCATAGCCCAGATGGACGGTGAACGTCACGTCGGCATTGACCGTATGGCCGGAGGGATACGCCTCCGACGACGGGATTCCGTAGGAGAGCGTGCCCGTCATCTCCACGTAGGCGGCATAGTCGGCGGCGTATTCGAATGCGCCGTTCTCCTCGGACTGTCCGGGCTTGTCGGGGAATGTCCCCTCTATTTTCTCGCACTTCTCGCGCAGGGCGTAGGCATCCTCCGGACCGAGGGCCGCCGCATCAATGGACTTCTTGGGCGCATGACGGCTTTCGGGCATGTAGAAAGTGAAGCCTCCTTCCTCGAAAAGATAGTTTTCGTCGCGCTTGTCCCACTCGAAGGCGGTCGGCCGGGTATCGAAATAATACGACTCTCCGACATCGGGAGACTCCTCGTCGCCTCCGTCGTCGTCGGGCAGCAGGGGCGACCGGACGGGGACGTTCACCACCCGCCAACTGCGCGGACGGAAATCGAAATCCGTCCACGTATCCCGAAGCGGCTCGGTCTTCACGTTGAACGTCACCTTGGCATCCATCCGCCTGGGGCTGAGAATACAATCGACCTCCACCTCTTCGGTGAGGTTGTCGGGAATCGTTATGGAGGTCTGCGTCTTGTCGGGGTTGCCGTCGCTGTCCTTCCGGTAACCGTACCCCGTCATGAAGAACTGGGTAGAACGTTCCACGGTACGGTTGCTCAGCGGCGCCCGGAAAGCCTCCAACTGACCGAACGTCCGGATTTCATCCATCTGCGCCGGCGTCACATCGTAATCGGTGTGCACGGCGGAAGTGGTGAGGTTGGCGATGCAGACCACCCGGGCGTCATTGAGCGAAGTGGTCGTTATCGTAACGGTTCCCGATTGATTCCAGGGTTCCGTCGATTGATCGAAGAAAAGACCGCCTTCGTCATGACGGTTTCCGTCTTTGTCGAAGATCAGGACATAGAGGTTGTACACGCGACCCTCGTTCGCCGCATTCTGTGCGGCGCGGGTCTCCACGCGGTTGTCCTCGGTGCGGAAATTCAGATTGACGGTCACCGGCACGCCTTCGCGCACGGTGTCGCGGCTGCCGTCCGCGAAAAGGTCGTCGTCGGTGCACGAGACCGCGGCGGCCGCCACGGCGGCGGACAGCAGCGCCGGGGCGAATCGTTTCAATAGCGTTGGCATACTATACGGCATATTTTCGGAACAAAACACGATCAACTGAACGGAGGAACGGTAATATCTCCAGGCTCCGCCCAATCCTCCACCCGGAAATCCAGCACAAGGTTGGCGTCGGTGTGCAGCACGGCACGGATACGGACCTGCGTGTTGCGGGCGATGGAATTGCGGGAGGCTCCTCCGCCGATGAACGCCTTCAGCGGATACAAAGCGTTGGGCGTGCGGAATCCGATGGTGTAGGGCGAATCTTCCGACTCATCCTTCCACGCATAGGAGGGATAGATATAGAGCACGAGCGTGCGCGACTCCCCTCCGCCGATGACGATATTCAGCCGCTCGGCCTCGTTTTCCTGACTGCCGTACGACCGACCGCTATACTCGGCATCGCCGGGCACGTCGAGGTTTCCGTCCTGGAAAAGATAGAACCGGTCGGCCATGAACGCGCCGAAAGACATCTCGTTCACGGTGATCGGCCGCGTAAGCTCGTTCACCATCTCGATCTTCAGTTTGGCGACGGCACGGACCAGCGCGATCTCCACCGCATTCGTTCCGGTCCCGACGGTCAGGTCGCGGTCGTACGCGCTCATGGGCAGGGCGGCGCCTGGCTCAGCGGTCATCTCGGAATAGCGTTTGGGGAAAATTTCGCGTCCCGGGTCCTTCACGAGGAGCTTTTTGAAAGCAATGCCTTCATCGTCCGGAACATCCACCAGACCGGGTTCGCCGAGATAGTCTTCGTTGGCTATGACATAAAGCTGCGCACTGCCCGCGGGCAGGCCCTCCACCGTGAAGGCATAGCCGTCGGCCACGGCGGCCCCGGTCAGATCGTCGCCGGAAAAAAGCCGGTTGTACAGCTCCTCGTTCTCCGGCGAGAGCAGCACGATACGCAGTTGTTCGATGCGGTTCTCCAATGCGGCATAATCCTCCTCGGAGACGTCGGCACGCGTCGCGGGAACCGCCACATGCAGGGCGAGCGAAGCTCCGCCCGTCCCGGCGGGCGACGTGCCCGCCGCATCGCCGGTGCATGCGGCCGCCGCCACGGCGAGCGCACCGGCCGCCCACGGACGGAACATGCGGCGCAAGAAATTCATATTCGGGAATCGGTTCATATCGCCATGAATTGATTACGGTCAGCAGTGCCGGCCGGGGTGCTCGGTTTCCAGTCCACTTCGGCATCCTCCTCGATCCACGGCCGTATCGTCACGGTCAGCACGAGCGTACCGGTACGCAGATCGAGGGTGTAGGCATAGCTCTGTCCGGCCTGCCACTGCGTGACGGAGGAAGTGCGCAGCGAGGCGGAAACGGTGTGCGAGGTCGCTTCCGGCTCGCCTGCCAACCTGTAAACCAGCGTCAGTTCCGGCGCGCCGGTCTCCTCCAGCGTCTGGGGAGGAACGAGCACGTCGCCCAGCAGATCGGCCACGTCGGAGGCCCCGACGGACAGGTCGGATACGGCGAAAATGCCGTCGTCCGCCACGGTCCTTTCGCAAAGGGTCCACGTCGCCGTCTCCTCCGTCCGCACAAAGTCGCCCGCATAGCCTGCGCCGTTCACCTTGAAGGAGACGATTTCGACCTCCCGGCCCTGCGTCCGGACCCTGAAGGCGAGGCGCGCCAGCTCGTGAGCGAACTTCAGCGAGACCGGAGAGGGCCCTTCAGCCGCATCATACGTCACCGTCCGCCGGGCCGTCATCAGGTCCACGGCCCCTTCGCCCGTCTGCCGCGCATCGAATCCGGAAACCGTCAGCCGCACACCGTTCTCACCGGGCACGCACGAAACGGCCCCGGCCGCCGCCTCCAATGCCTCACGATCGGGGAAAAGCGCATGGAAGGCATAGGTCCGGCCGTCGGCCCAATACTCCGTATGCTCATAGGTCCACGCCGAGCCGTCGCCGGTGTACACTCTCTCGGCGTCGAATACCGGAACCGGTGTGTCCTGCGCGTCCTGCGCCGAACGGCACCAGGCCCATACGGAAAAGGCGTCGCCGGCAGCGAATCCGTTCACGGCGGCACGGGTTTCGGGAGCGCCGCGGAAGCCGATGGCGTCGCGGTCCCCGCCGCCGGGACCTCCCGGAAGCGTGTCGGAACATGCGGCGAGCGACACGGCCGCAATCGGCACGCACAACGTCTTGAGGATGTTCGTTCTTCGTATCATAGTACCTCGTGTTTATAAATTCCGCCCGGGGGAATGTGTCCGGCGGAGAAGTGCGGAAAAGCCGTCTTCCGCGTTTGGACCCGGGAGGGGGACATTCAACCCCGCCCGGGTGGTCGTCGCGTCTCAGCCGCCGCGCAAAGCCGGGGCAGACGGAGCGGAGAGAGGGTTATGCACCGGGAACTACTTCGATTCCTTCGTCCATGTCATCTTCGCCGCCATTACCCCACTCGGAATCTACGTCGATGTCATCGAACTGGATGGGTTTCAAACCGAACGTGGAACCGGAGATCGTCAGCTTGTAGTTGTAGGCATAGCCCGGCATCCACTCAGTTACCACATCCTTCGGAATAACAACCTCCTTTACGACCGAATTGCCCGCACCGGCTCCGAGATCGGGACCCGTACCCTGGCTGTTGGTCACCTGAACGGTGAATGTCAGTTTCATCTGAGAGTCATCCAGCACTGTGGGGAGTAAGAAATTCTCGAACTCATAAGATGCTTCATATTCATCCGTATTCATTCCGTCCGCTTTGTCCTCATAATCGGCCGTACCCGTTTGACCGCTCCATGCAGACAACTGTATTTTATCACTCCCCTGCGCCATGGTTCCGGACGTCGTCAGCGAACCCGTATTCTTGACATTCGACAATTTGATATTCGTGATTTTCAAGGTCACGGCATTGCGCCATCCGTTGATGAAAGTGAACTTCACTTTCGACAGGGCATGATAGAATTTGAAACCGACAGTCTCCATTTGCACCGGTTCTGCCGCAACAGGATATCCCTGCGGTTTGCCCTCCGCTACGACGAGGTCGGTCTCGCCGTCGGCGGTGAAAGTCCCGCCGTCTTTCATCTTCAGTTTATTGCCTGCATAATCAATATCGAACAGATCACCCTCCTGCAATTTGGCGGGGGCATAGGCGACAAACTTGTACGTCTTGCCCTCCAACCAATAGTTGATGGGGCTATATTCCCACGAACTCTTGTTCCATGTTATGTGGGACCCGGTCTCATTCGTTCCGTCGAACACGGGGACATAAGTCTGACCATCCTCATATCCGCCCAATACGATGAACCCTGCGCCCTCGGCCTTCAGAGCAGACAAATCGGTGTCTTTGGCTGCGGCCCGGGTGGTGTTGCCCACATACGGGTCGAAGCCGATGGCCCGCGTCTGCGGGATGTCGATTACCTCGTTCTGCGCACAGCCGGCCAGAGCCGCGGCCGCCGCTGCAAGTAAAAACATTCTGGTTTTCATTGTGATTAACAGTTAATAGTGAAACATTGAGTGAATTTGTCTTTTCCGTTCGTACCGGGGACGAGCGTCACAAAGGGATCTCGACGTCCTCGTAGTCGCCCCAGCCGTCCACGTCGGGATCGAATGCCGAGCCGCCCTCCGCGGCGTCCTCGTCGGAAATCCGGATGCCGTCCACCTCGATCACACCGCCGCGGGGCTGCCGCTCCATCTGCGAAGTGATATCGAAATCGAAGGTCACCAGCTTGCCGTTGTTCAGCATGACCTCGAGATTCAGCCCGTAGCGACGGCCGCCCTCCTCCGCCTTGGTCGGCTCGTAATGGCTGTCGGGGAAGGAGGGTACGCCGAACGACAGCACGCAGGCTTCCGCACCGTCGGCCGTCAGCGTACAGTCGTAAAGCAGCGTCGCCGCCTCGTCGCCCGTGCGGCCGTCCTGCAGATAGACGCTCTCGGCCATGCCCGCCAAAGCGCCGCGCGCCAGAGCGATATGCTGCCGGCCGTATTCCACCCTGTAACGCACGAGGTAGGTGTACACCAACGGCTGCATCTTCACCGGAAGCTCCTCCCAGCCCAGATGCATCTCGGCCCCGTAACGCTCCACGAAATGCCCGTAGAGCATGTCGGGAGTGTTCACCGTCCGCTCCTCCGCGTGGTGTTCGCTGTACGAGCCGCGGGTCCGCGTGCGGGTAGTGGCGCTGGCCGACGGCAGCGACGCCATGTCGTTGAAGACGATGAACTCCGTGTCATCGTTGTAGAACAGCAGCGAGTAGCTGCCCTCTTTCAGACTGACCTTGCCGCCCCCGGCGGACAGATGGAACTCGTCGCTCACGGCGGTTCGACTCTCCGGATCGCCGTACACCACCATGGCGATGCCCTCCGCCGCATCGGGTCGCAGATCGTCGTAGGCGCGGCCATAGGCTGCGGCATCCCACCCCGCGAGCCATCCCAGGCCGTAGTCGCGCTCCCACTCCCGCTCCCACACGGCAGTCACCAGCGCACGGCATCCCGGCGAATGGGCGTCGTGGTCGTAGCACAAATCCTTGCGGCAGCCCGCGGCGGAAACCGCAAGACCCAACAGAGCGAGCCCCACGCCCGCATAGCGGAATTTCGCTTTCATCGCACGCCTCCTTTCTTTCCGTCGGTATTCCACAAACGCCACACGAGGGCGAATTTCAGCTTCAGCGGGCCGAAGTAGTTCATGCGGCTCGTCTGCTGGTAAACGTAATGCCCGTCGATGGGGAGATACTCCTCGTATTCGCTGTGCATGTAACCGATGCCGATGCCGGCCTCGAAGGAGAGGCTCCGGCCGACGGGAAACATGTAGCCGTAGCTGAGCCCCACCGTCTCCGCTTCGCCCCGATAGCCCCGGGCTCCGTTCTCCAGATCGTACCACGAGAATCCGCCGAACACTCCGACGTAATGCCCGTGCCAGGGTTTCCGGGTCCCGAACCAGTAGCGGCCTTCGGGACTGACGGTCGCGAGCTGGTAATACCGGTGTCGGCCGTCGTTCTTCCACCAGGCGACGTCGCCCTCCAGATTGACCGACCAGCGGTCGTCGATGCGGTATTCCACCTCCAGCGAGGGCATCAGCACCGCATCGTATAGCAGATTGGTCTTGACGGCGAGGCGGTGCAGCGGTTCGCGCTCCGCAACCGTCGTCTCCTTCCGGACTGCCGGATCGGTCCGGGAGGTCTCCATCTCGGACGAAGGGCTTTCCGCCGCACCGGACCGCGACGCATCCGACGGTCCCCCGGGCGAAGAGGTATCCGGTATCTCCCGCGACGGCACGGCCGCCGCTTCGGACCGCGACGTGCACCCGGTCCCGGCCGCCGGATCGGCCTCCCGTCCGTCCGCACACGCGGCAGCCGTCGGAACGGCGGCGAAAAGGGACTCCGCCGGAACGTCCGGCCCGGACTCCAGCCGGATCACGGCGGAAAAACCGGTGCGCAGCCCGGGAAAGAAATGTTCGGCCATATAATTATAAGGTACGCCGCCCCGCAGATCCATCAGACGCTTCTTGCGGCCGTCCACGATGCGGCCCGCCCCGTCGAAAATCCACAACGGGGTATTGTCGAGAATGTCGAGCACCTCGTCGCGGCAGCGCATGTCCGACGACGCCACCATCCCGCGGAGCAACTCCCAGGCGACACCCTCGCCGCGCGCCCGTATCAGTTCGCCGGGAATCCCGGCACGGCGCGCGATGTAGGACGCGAGCGAATCGGCACGCCGCCGGGAGAGCGTTTCGTTCAGACGGTCCATCCCGTCCGGCGAGGCGTAGGAACGGATTTCGACGCCCTCGAGCCGGCCGGTTTCGTACACTTCGCGGACGCAACCGATGAAGCGCTCCAGTTCGCTTCCGTTCTCCCGGAAACGGATATCCACTTCACGGTGTCCCCGCCGGTAATAGATTCTCGCCGAGTCGGCGGCCGTCTGTCCATGCAGTTCCCCGGCCGCAAATGCTCCGAACAAACCAGCCAGCAGCAGTTTCCTCAGGGACGAACCAGATAATATAACCCTCATTATCAAGCAATAAACAATTAAGCCACAACCTATAACACATCCGACCGACATAAAAAAGAGACCGGATATCGGTATTTATCGTTGGTTAAAATCCGTATCGGTTTAAAATCCAGATATAAAGCCTCAAAACCGGTATCCGACGAAAATATATGTAATTGACACTAAAAATTTTATATTCCGGAAGACGGGCGTATTTTCTTTTTTTGTATCTTTACCGCAGAAAACCAACGATTTAACCAACGATTTTTTAGCAAAATTCCGGAGCCGCCGGGCGAATTATTCAAAACGGCCCCCTTTTCCCCGTTTTTCCGCTTCCGAAACGGTTCCGCACGGCTCATGTCGCTCTCCTCCCGGAAGGCGGAATCCGCCCGGTCGCACTTGGACGGATATGTAACCGACACTGCACCAAACGGATAAAACACGAAAAAACGCCGTTCCTTCCCGAAGTCGGATTCGGAAAGAAACGGCGCATCCGTCTCGTGAACGGTCTTATGCCCGAAAGAAAAACCGGTATGCCCGGCGCCGGAAACGGAAGATCAGATCAGGTCGGCCGGATAGACCACCCCCAGCTGCCGGCGTACCTCGTCGATGATCCCGATGGTGGCCAGCGAATTTTCGTGACTATTGACGGACGACTCCCGGCGGCCCTGTTCGACGAGGTCCAGGAACTCGGCCACTTCGTAGTAATACTCGTCCCGCTCCGTCGGACGGGACAGGTCCTGCGGTTCCGCAGGACGCTCCAGTCCGGAGGCCGCAGCCGGCCGCGGCTGCCACACGACACGGCCGATGCGGTTGATGCGGTCCAGCGTCAGATTGCCCGCCTCGCCCTGAATCTCGGTCGGCAGCGAGGAGTTGGCGATCTTGGAGTAGAGCACCGTGGCGCTCATCTCCCCGTAATCGAAATCGACCGTACCCTGCGCATCGACACCGCTGCTCAGCAGGATGCCCGACGCCGAAATCCGCCGCGGGCGGCCGAACAGCACCACCATCGGATAGATCGTATAGATACCTATATCCATCATGGCGCCGTTGGAAAGCTCCGGACGGAAGGCATTCAGCACGACTCCCTCCTTGAACTTGTCGTAACGCGAAGAGTATTGGCAGAAGGCGGAGAAATAACGCCGGAGCGTCCCGGCCTTCGGCAGCGCCTCGCGCAAGGCCATGAAATTGGGCGTCAGCGTCGTCTTCACGGCCTCCATCAGCGCCACGCCGTTCCGGCGCGACGCCTCGATCATCGCCCGCACCTCCCGGGCATTGGAGGCCATCGGCTTTTCGCACAGCACGTGTTTGCCGCGCTCCATGCAGCAGACGGCCTGCGCGGCGTGCATGCAGTTCGGCGTGGCGATATAGACCGCGTCGATCGCATCGCTCGCAGCCATCTCCTCCAATGAAACGAACGTGCGGGCGATCCCGTGCCGGGCCGCGAACTCCGCAGCGCGCTCCCGGGTGCGGGAACAGACCGCCGCCAACTCGAAACGGGGGTCCTGACGGGCCCCGGCAATCACCCAGTCGGTCACGAAATTGGTCCCGACGACTCCGAAACGGATTTTTCGCATCGTATCTCTGTTTTTTATCATTCCGGCCGGAAAATCCGGCCGCCCTCCGGGCCGGTGCGGCCAGAGGCCTCCGGCCGCACCGGCGTTCTTCCGAACGGGAATCGGCCGCTCAAAATTAGCAAGATATTCCGAACGATCCAACTCCCCGGCATCCCGGACTTCCCGCAGCGCTCCGGATTCACTCCGGAGACCCGGGACGCCGGAGTGCGGCGGATTGCCCTGCGTCGGGACGCCGGAAGCGTTCAGGCCGCACTACCCTGCCGCAGATTCCGATCTGCACGGGAACCGCCCTCCCGCAACTCCGGCAGAAAACGAGACGAAAGCCGGAGGCCGTCCGAATTTCCGGACCGTTATACAATGCGCATCCGGCGCCGGAGTGCGGGCGCCGGGCGAAGGGATAAAAAAACCGACGGAAATATTTGCAGTTTTCGGGAAATGTGGTATCTTTGCACTCGCAATACCGAAAAACGGTGCGTTAGTTCAGCCGGTTAGAATACGTGCCTGTCACGCACGGGGTCAGGGGTTCGAGTCCCCTACGCACCGCAAGACATCAAAGCAAAAAGCCTTGTAAATAAAATATTTACAAGGCTTTTTGCTTTTTCCGGAAGTGCAGGAAAATGCGGTTCGGAGCATGTCGCATGCGGCCTATTCGGTGTACTTTTTACGGCCCGAAAAAGTACACCGGACCCTCCGTCATGCGGGATATGCAGTCGATCGTAAGAAAACACGGCGATACGGCCGTTCGGTCATACGACCGGGCCGCAGTCTCCGCAACGGCCCATTCCTTTCTCCGAAACCGCCGATTCCGACCTCGTTGCAGACAAGCCGCACCGTTTTTACTGACGACCGGGACGCCGGAAAGGAAAATCCGGTGATTCCATATCGTAATCGGCCGGCACATTTGAAGAAAAAATCGCAATCCCTTTCATTCGTTTTTGATATAATGTATTTCCATCGGCCACATTATGCCACAAAAAGTTTGCGTATTAAATTATATTTTGTATTTTTGATACCGAAGCGCTTTACTTTTACAAACTATCAAAAACTAATGCTTATGAGTAAAAAAATTACGCTATCGTTGGTTTGCATACTCGCGGTAGTGGGTTGTGCTTTTGCTCAATCCGACCAGGTACGCGGGTCGGTCGTCGATGAAAACGGCGCTCCGATTATCGGCGCTACGGTCATCGTCAAGGATGATCCGACCATCGGCACTTCAACCGACCTGAAGGGCGAATTCCTCCTTCAGATCCCGGCCCGGAAGGGGGGGGGGAAGTTGCAAATTTCCTATGTAGGTTATAAAACCCAGGAAACAGCCATCTCCCCCAACGTCCGCGTGCGCCTCGAACCCGACGCTCAGGCAGTGGAAGCAGTCGTGGTGACAGGTATGACCAAAACGGACAAGCGCCTCTTTACCGGTGCGGCCGATCAATTGGTGGCCGATGACGTGAAACTTTCCGGTATGGGCGATATCAGCCGCGGCCTCGAAGGCCGTTCGGCAGGCGTTTCGGTACAGAACGTGTCGGGTACGTTCGGTACGGCTCCAAAAATCCGCGTTCGCGGTGCGACCTCCATTTACGGCGACTCGAAGCCGTTGTGGGTCGTGGACGGAGTAATCATGGAAGACGTTCAGGACATCTCTGCCGAGGATCTCTCCTCGGGAGACGCCACGACCCTGATCGGTTCGGCCATCGCAGGTCTGAATCCCGAAGACATCGAAAGTTTCAATATTCTGAAAGACGGATCGGCCACGTCGATCTACGGAGCCCGCGCCATGGCCGGAGTGATCGTCGTAACGACCAAAAAGGGCCGTCCGGGTGTCAGCCGGGTCAACTATACGGGCGAATTCACGTACCGTATGATCCCTTCCTACAGCAACTTCAACCTGATGAACTCCCAGGACCAGATGTCGGTCTATCAGGAAATGGCCTACAAAGGCTGGCTGGGCAATTCGCGGGTCACGAACGCCTCGGCGAGCGGTATCTACGGCAAAATGTATGCGCTGATCAATTCGGGAGCGATGCAACAGGGCAGCGCCGAACAGGTCGCGTTCCTGCAGGCGGCAGAGCGGCGGAATACGGACTGGTTCAAAGAGTTGTTCCAGCCGACGGTGATGCACTCCCATTCGGTGAGCATCACGTCGGGAACCGAAAAATCGTCCTACTACGCCTCTGTCAGCGCCCTGTTCGATCCGGGCTGGACAAAGCAGAGCGAAGTCGCACGCTACACTGCCAATCTCAACGCTTCGTACAAAATCTCGGACGCCCTTTCATTCAATATGATCACCAACGGGTCGTACCGCAAGCAGAAAGCTCCCGGGACTCTCGGCTCCACGACCGACTACGTGACCGGCGAGGTGAAACGCGACTTCGACATCAATCCCTATTCGTATGCGCTGAACACTTCGCGCGTGCTCGATCCCAATGAATTCTATGTGCGCAATTATGCTCCGTTCAACATCCTGCACGAGCTGGAAAACAACTACATCGACCTGAACGTGGCTGACGTGAAGTTCCAGGGCGAGTTGAAATGGAAGGCTTTCAAGGGTTTCGAAGCCGCGGCTTTGGCTTCGGTGCGTTATTCGGGGACCTCGCAGGAACACAACGTCCGCGACAATGCGAATCAGGCCGAGGCATACCGGGCCATGGGCACGACGACGATCCGGGACAACAACTCGTTTCTCTACAAGGACCCGGACGACATCTATGCCGAACCCGTGAGCGTACTGCCCGCCGGCGGTATCTATCAGCGGACCGACAACCGGATGCTCTCCTACGACTTCCGCCTTTCGGCCACTTACAGCAAGACCATCGACAACACGCATATCATCAATGCATACGCGGGTATGGAGACCAACCAGATCGACCGCGAAACGACGTGGTTCCGCGGCTGGGGTCTGCAATACGACGCAGGAGAGATTCCGTTCTACGATTACCTCATCTTCAAAAAAGGCAAGGAGGACAACACCGATTACTATACGATGGAGAAGACCTATTACCGCAATGCCGCATTCTTCTTCAACGGGACCTATTCCTACAAAGGGCGTTACACGATCAACGGCACATTCCGCTACGAGGGCAACAACGCCGTGGGACTGACGACGCGTTCGCGCTGGCTGCCGACATGGAACATCTCGGGCGCATGGAACATGCACGAGGAAACATGGTTCCAGCGCGCGCAGCCTGCGCTGTCGCACCTTTCGCTGAAGGCTTCGTATTCGCTGACGGCCGACCGTCCGTCGGTGACGAACGCATTGGCGGTAATCAAGAGTACGACGCCGTGGCGTCCGACGGCCGGCGCTTCGGAGTCGGGACTGGCTCTCTCGGAACTGGAAAACAGCGAACTAACCTACGAAAAGAAGCACGAACTGAACATCGGCGCCGACCTGGGTTTTCTGAACAACCGGATCAATCTGGCTGTCGATTGGTACAAACGCGACAACTACGACCTGATCGGACCGATCAATACGCAGGGCATCGGAGGTCAGATCGAAAAGCTGGGCAATGTCGCCACGATGCGGTCGCGCGGCATCGAGCTTTCGCTCTCCACGAAGAATATCCAGACGCAAGACTTCAGTTGGACGACCGACATCATCTACTCGCACATGAAGAACGAAGTCACGAAGTTCGAGACATCGACCCGCGCCTTCGATCTGGTTTCGGGCATCGGATTCTCACGCGAGGGCTATCCCGTGAATTCGATCTTCTCCTACGACTTCCGCGGGCTGAACGAAGAGGGTATTCCGACCTTCATCAACGAGGACGGCGAGCTGACGACGACGAATATCAATTTCCAGGAACAGGAGCGTTTCGACCATCTGGTTTATTCGGGGCCGTCGGAACCTACCGACGTCGGTAGTTTCGGCAACATTTTCCGCTACAAGGGACTCCGACTGAACATCTTCATCACCTACTCTTTCGGCAACGTGGTACGTCTCGATCCGGTCTTCTCCGATTCCTATACGGATCTCGACGCCATGCCGCGCGAATTCAAGAACCGCTGGATGGTTCCCGGCGACGAACGCTTCACGGACGTGCCGACCATTATTTCGACCCGGCAGAAGAAGAACGACAACTCGCTGTCGTACGCTTACAACGCCTACAACTATTCGACGGCACGCATCGCCAAAGGCGATTTCATCCGCATGAAGGAGATCTCGCTGACCTACGACTTCCCGAAACGCTGGATACAGAAACTCAAAATGTCGAGCCTCTCGCTCAAGTTCCAGGCCACGAACCTATTTCTGATCTACGCGGACAAAAAGCTCAACGGCCAGGATCCCGAGTTCTTCAACACCGGAGGCGTCGCGGTTCCCGTTCCCAAGCAGTTCACGCTGACACTGCGTATCGGCCTGTAATCAAAAAAACGAAAACGATATGAAAAACTACATTGCATATATTCTGTTCGCCGGAGCTCTTGCCGCAGGCTTTTCTTCCTGCAATGACTTCCTCGACGAGAACCCGGACAACCGCACGACGGTCGATTCGGAGGAAAAGGCCATCGACATGCTGGTCTCGGCCTATGCCAGCAACCAGCCGTGGTTCGTATTGGAACTGGCTTCGGACAATGTCGATGACCACGGCGGAACCTACGGCGATTGGAGTCGTTTCTACGAAGAGAGTTTTTCCTGGAATCCGCCCGTGGAATCCAACAACGAATCGCTTATCAGGACGTGGAGTTCGCAGTATCTGGCCATTGCGAATGCCAATCAGGTGCTGGACGCTCTCGGGAAAATGGAAATGACCGACAAGTTGCGCGCGGCCAAGGGCGAAGCGTTGATCTGCCGGGCATACGCCCACTTCGTGCTGGTGAACATTTTCTGCCAGCAGTACGATCCCAACTATCCGGACGACATGGGAATCCCTTACATGGAGAAGGCCGAAACCGAACTCGACCCGAAATACGAACGCGGTACGGTAGCCGAAGTGTACGCCAAAATCGAAAAGGATATCGAGGAAGGACTGCCGCTTATCGACGACGCGATCTATTCGGTTCCCAAGTACCACTTCAACCGGAAAGCGGCTTATTCCTTCGCCGCACGGTTCTTCCTGTATTATCAGAAATGGGACAAAGCCGCGGAATATGCCTCGGAAGCGCTGACCAACGCCCCCGAATCCCAGCTCCGCGATTACGAGGCGCTGTTGGAATATCCGATGAACAACGGGTCCACCCAGAATACGGCAGCCACCTACTATATCAGTACGGACCTGCCGTGCAATTACCTGCTGGCGACGGCTTACTCCTCTTCGGGGACCTATTTCGGCGGATACTCCTCGGGACGCCGTTACAACCACGGATGGCTGATCGGCCAGACCGAGAGCATCTCCTGCACGAATACGCCCTTCGCGCCCTACGAATGGAAGGTGCGGCCGCTGGTATATAACAGCGGTCTGGACAAGACCCTGCTGCCCCATACGCCGTATCTGTTCGAATATACCGATCCCGTCGCAGGAACCGGTTATATCCACACCGTCTACACGCTCTTCACGGGCGACGAGACGCTGCTGACACGGGCCGAAGCCTACATCATGCAGAAAGATTATCCGAACGCGCTGACGGACATGAACCTCTTCCTGTCGAACGCCTGCAAGTCGTACACGCCGCTGACGGAAGAGACCGTGACGGCGTGGGCCGCCGGCACCGAATATTACCGGCCGGAAACCGATCAGAACCAGTCGGATATGAACAAGAAAGGTCCTACGCCGAAAAAGGAGCTGCACCCTGCGTTCGATCTCGACGAAACCCAGGAGGCCATGGTCCATACGCTGCTGATGCTGCGTCGCTACGAAACGCTGCATTGCGGTCTGCGCTGGTTCGACATCAAGCGTTTCGGCATCGAAATTTATCGTCGCACGCTCGATTCCACCGACGGACATGTCAGCGCCGTGACCGACAAGCTCGCAGTGCGGGACAACCGTCGGGCCATCCAGCTACCGAACGACGTAATCACGAGCGGTCTGCCCGCCAATCCGAGGTAATCCGCCATTTGAGATTAAAAAATGCATATTATGAAAAGAACGATATTTGCACTGTCCGCACTGGTATTCGCACTTTCGAATACGGCGTGTTCGGAGGACGGACTCGACGACAAGAGCGTAATCACGGGTATCGGCTATGAGATCGAAACGCCTTTCGACGAGTGGCTCCTCGAGAACTTCATCGAACCGTATAATATCCGGGTCATGTACCGTTACGAGGACATGGAATCCGATATGACCTACAATCTGGTTCCGGCGCGTTACGAACGCTCGATCGAAATGGCGCAGTTGGTTTCCTATCTTTGTCTGCAAGCCTACGACGAAATCACCGGCAGCCGGGACTTCATCCGGGCCAACTTCCCGAAAGACCTCTTCTTCGTGGGCAGCCCGGCCTACAACAACAACGGCTCCATCGTACTGGGTACGGCCGAGGGCGGTACGAAAATCACCCTCTACAACCTCAATACGCTGGATCCGCGCAATGTCGATGCTCTCAACTCCTCCTACTTCAAAACGATACATCACGAGTTCGGGCATATCCTCAATCAGAAAAAGCCTTACACGTCCGATTTCGAACAGATCGTCGGCAAGTCGGACGGAGGTATCCGCTATGTCGGCAATTCCTGCTGGGAGGTATATCCCACCGAGACCAGCGCTCTGCAGGACGGGTTCATCAGCCGTTACGCCTCGACTTCCGACGGAGAGGAGTTCGTGGAGCTCGCCTCGATCTACGTCACCAACACGCCCGAAGCCTGGGAAACGAAACTGCGGACGGCAGGCGCGAGACGCTCGATGATCGAGCAGAAATTCGACATCGTCTATAAATACTATGAGAATGACTGGGGTATCGACCTGGAGAAGCTGCGCGAGATCGTCCTGCGACGTCAGCAGGACGTGCCGACACTCGACCTGGATATCTGATTCTGTTCCGTATTAAAAAAATGTGAAACCTATGAAACGATTATTGATATTGCTGGGGCTGCCCCTCGTACTGAGCTCCTGTCTTCTGAACGAGGAGGATAAATTCCCGAAATCCGCGACGGAACGCATGAACGAAGCCATCGAACGGGCCGAGAACGTTCTTCAGGGCGCCGTCAACGGGTGGCGCGTGGAGCTCTATCCGGAGAAATCGCGCATCTACGGAGGTTATACGATGTTCCTGAAATTCTCTTCCGACGGCAAGGTGACCGCCGCCAGCGAGAATTTCGATCCCGCGCAGACGGACGAGTCCTACTACTCCGTAGAGCCGGACAACGGGCCGATGCTCACGTTCAACACCTACAACGAGATCATTCATTTCTATTCGGATGCCGGGACCGGGGCCAATCAGGGAATCGGCACGGCGAACGGCGGTCTGGAGGGGGATTCCGACTTCATCGTTATGGAGGCCACTCCCGAATGCGTAAAACTCAAAGGACGCAAATCCGGCAATTACATCCGCATGTATCCGCTCGATGAGGGCGTGAACTGGGCCGATGAACTGCAAGCCTATGTAGATGCGGAAACGGATATGCTGCTGGGCTATACGAGCTGCATCGTAGGGGATGCGACCTATCCGCTGGAATTCCAATCGGCTCTGAATAATTTTACCTCGCGCGTATTCCGGATTACGCTCAAGGAGGCCACCGAAACCGAATCGGCAGAGGTCCTGTCCGCGCCCTTCATCTGGACGAAATCCGGTGCGAAATTCTACGAACCTCTGACCATCGACGGCGTGACCGTGGAAGAGTTGTCGTTCAGCGGAGAGTACCTGGAAAATGCCGAGAAAAACGTCCGGATCACTCCGAAATACTCGGACAACCAACTGACCGTAAACATTACGGAAACGACCTACAATTCGCTGAAATACGAAATTACCGCGACGGATCCGGACGACCCGTACATCGTCCGGGCGTTCAGGAAGAGCGAAATCGAAGGCATGTCGGACACGCAACTCCGGAAAAGTATCTGCGAGACGATCGCTTCCGCGAACGAACTGAAGAAGGGCGACATGACAGGGACTCTTTCCGACCTGTACGATGAAACGGAGTATGTCGTGGTGGGCCTGGGAATCGACCCCTCGACGCTGAATTACACAACGAAGGTCTTCAGCGCGGAGAAAACGACCTCCGCACTGCCGGCAGACATGCAGGATGCCTACAGGCAATGGATCGGGACATGGACCGTGACCTCGGCGTCGTCCGAAGTATCGGGTACGTCCTACGATTTCGTCATCGAAATCCGTCCGCGCGAGATCAACAGTACGTACCTGATCCGCGGATGGGGATACACCTACCTGAAGAACGACTACGAATGCGAAGCGAAGTTCAAGGCCGACGGTACGTTCGACATCCACCATCAGATATGCGGGACATTGAGTACCGGCGGCCAGCTCACGCTCTTCCCGAGATTTGTCTATACCAAAGGTGGCTCCGGGTACGGCGGTCTCATATCGCTCGGATACGGAGAGGCCCTTCAGGCATCCTCGTCCGAGGACGGGAAAGGCGCCATCTACGGATACAATTACGGTCTGTCCGGAGGCGGATCCTGCACGATCACGTCGCTCGACTATTGGGATGTCCGCAACGGCAGCAACTATTACATCCAGGCGATGAGCCCGTACGTATACAAGGATTTCTTCGCAGGTCCCTATACGATGGTCCGCACATCGACGGAATACGGCGTACTGGGAACCCGGACCTCACAGTCCGCACCGGCTGCCGTTCAAAGACTCTCTACCGGAAACAAAGCCGCAGCCGTTCGGGCCGAATAGGGTTCCATCGTTCGAAAGAGCCGTTCAGAATATCTGAACGGCTCTTTTTCGATCGAGGCCGGGCGGTTGGTTCGTTCGGGCATGAGATGCCCGGCCGTGAAACAGGCCGCCGATGAAACGGTACGGCCGATCCGGCCCGGCCGGACCATGCCCTGCCGACCTTGTCCCGGCGCATGATCTTACCGTCGCCGGCAACCGGAGCGCACGACAGGCGTACCGTCCCGCTTTTCGCTCAAATGGATATTGACATGATAGATGCTGTTCCGGTTCAGATAATAGTCCCCTTCCATGGCATCTTCCGGCCTCGTATCCGGATTATTGCATAACAGGACGGTGGCGGAAACATTGTCGTCCGAAGGGACGGTTCCTTCGTCCACGTACCATATCTGCAACCGGGTGGCCTTGTCGGAAACATCGGTCGAATGCGGAGCGGCATAAAAGTAGAATTGGCAGGCCCCGGTCCTGATCTCCTCGCTCCGCTCGGTCGGCTTCATATCCAACCAGGCATCCTCGGCATTGGGCGACTGCGCTCCCGGGAAGACATAGGCCTTCGTTTCCATGTTGGCCAGTCCGATGTAGAATTTCTTTTTCAGGTCTTCGGGATCGTCGATCGTGAAATTCACCTCGATACGTGCGATGATACGTCCCAGGTAGATGGACAATCCGCTTTCGGTGCCGGGCAGCACTCCTTCGTAATACCCGAACATGTAGATCTGTTTTACATGCCCGATATTCTCGTTCCTGTCGCCCGCTCCGTCCTCCTCGGTCAGAATATTCCCGATGTCCACCGTTTTCCGGCGGAAATCGGACAACTGCACCCGGGTCCGCCCGTCGTCCTTCAGGATCAGGTCCGCGATCTGGGCTTCGGTCATGTTGGCTATCAGGCAGATCGTCGTCCTCTGCCCGTCGCCGGACTGCAACCGCACGTTGTCTAGTTCGGGCGACGGGGTCCCGTTGGGCGTGTCCTCGTCCTCGGTCAGGTTTCTGAAATAGTAATAGGATTCGCTTCCGGGACGCTCCCCGTCGGCGACAAGCACGAGGTTGTCCTCGGAATCGAATTGGAGTACGGCGATCGTGCGTATCATGTTCTCCTCCTCGGGCGTCATCGGCAGCAGGGCCCTCGAACCGGGAGCGGCCTCCCCGCCCGCCATCGGCAGAACCCGGGCACTGATTCTGTAAGCGGCGCAAACCGGGCTGACGGCTCCGGGATCGGCCGGTACGGGATCGTTTTGCGTACACGCTCCGCACAGGGCGACGAGCGCAAAGAACGCGAAAAGGCATATCCGTTTCATGACGGGTCGTTTTTACAAGATGGGTAACTCTTCGTTCCAGCTCACATACTGCCAGGTGATGGTGGAGACGCCGTTCTCCATCTTCACCGTTCCTACGTAATGGTAGGTGTAGGCCGCTTCGAATACTTTCTGATTCAGCATCATTTCATATTGGGTGGGAATGCCGTTCACCGACAGGTTGAACAGCACGACGACCGCCCCGGAATACGCATCGGTCGGCAGAATGGGGCACTTGATATACAGCTCTGTAGCGTTCTTGTTCGTGATGAAGCTGTCGGCATAGGCCGTGCTGCGGCGAATGGTGAAACGTTCGTCGGCATCGCCCGTTTTGGCTTCCAGATACACCTGCGGGGACTTCGTCCAGCACCAGTTCCAACCGAGTTTCTCGTTCTCGATCCGGTAATACTTCTGTACGCCCGATACCTCCACCCCCTGCGGCATGACATCCAGCGAAAAGACGGCAGGGTCGTTCTTCTCCTTGCGAATGGTGAATTCAAGCCGGGAAGTCTGGTGCGCCAACGGCTTCAGTTTCACATAGTGAACCGCGCCGTCGTTCCCGTCGAGGCGGACGACCGTTTTCGCCGAACTCGGATAACGGTCGTCGGTCGCCATCAGATACTCCTTGTGGTTCACGCTGACGGCCTGATGCCCGTCGTCCGTTTCCACCAGACGTTTGGCCGGCGACATGGCCCGGAATTCGTAGGTCTTGCCGATCGTCAGGTAGAGCGGAACGCCCGTCTCCGTCACCTGCGAGACGTTGCCCTCCTCGTCGTATTCCACCCGGCAGGGATAGAGCGCCTGCCGCGTTCCGTCCAGATCGCGCACGACATACGACTTCGTGTACTCCTCCCCCGCCCCTCCGGCTCCCTGCTCTTTCACATGGAGCCAAAGGGTGCTGCCGTTGGGCAGGGGCTCCGCATCCTTTCCGAAGAAGATATCCTCCTGTCCGTCCGCGCGGGCGGCAGCCGTCCGCACCGACGGGCCGTTTTCGGACACCGAACCGAGAAGCCCCGGCAACACGGGACGCACCTCGACCTTTCCCCCGGGAACCGGAGCGGCGCTCTCCTCCCCGGACGAGCACCCCGGGAGCGGGGCCGCAGCCAGCAGAAGAGCATAAAGCGCGGTTTTCATACGCTGTTCGTTCCTCATCGTCGTCATCGTTTATCTGCATTCAGATCGCGCACGCAACGGACCTGCACGGCATCGCCCAGCGGGGATTTGTCCGAAAGGATGATGCTTTGGCTGGCGGTTTGCGACCCTGCGAACTTGAACCACATGATTTTCTTCCTATTGTCTTCCGCCGTTTCATTGGTCGCATACCAGGTTTCCGTACCCACATTGGCAATATTCCCGCCCGTCCAATTATTGACGATACCGCCGACGGGCAGGTAAAGCACTTCGGCGGGATGGTCCCAGTCGAACGACCTCAAACTTTCGCCGTAATCCCCGTCGGCGTCGGGTGTGAATTTGTCCTTCGGACTCGTCCGATAGCGCGAAATGACCAGTACGCCCCGAAACGGCTCATTATAGACGACTACGCCGTCTTTCTTTTCGGGATTCGGATCGGCCGTAACCAGTTCGATTTCCCATTTCATGCGATAGGCCCTGGTCGTGCCCTGTCGTTTGATGCCGTACACCACGCCCCAGTTGTATATATGTTCCTTATCGTTGTTTCGCAACTCTCCGGACCGGTCCTTGACGCGGACCCGATCATCGTCTCCCATACTCAGGATATATTCGCACGTTTCGGTATCCGCTCCGCCGAAATCCTCCATCTCTCTCCGGTAAATATAAGGGAATCGTCCGCTGTATGCCGGCTCGTTTTTATCGTACAATCCGGACTTTTCCAGCACCTTTATCTTTTTTAGATTCTCTTCGCTGAAAGCCTTCTCGAAATCCGGTTCCTCAAGCGATTTATTGTCGATCGTCGCTTCCCACGATCCGGCATTATTCAGGTTCGTATATACTCTGAACGTGATGTTCCCCGAATAGGCCGATCCCGGAAGAATGCCTCTGAAGTCTTCCTCCGCGGGCAGCCGCCATCCGGGAGGACACGGAGTTTCGCTCTGGTCGGCCCATGTGCGGGGCGTCTCTCCCCCGTTGCTTTTCCTCTCCAGTTTCCCGAGGGAATACGCCCCATCGTAGCTGAAACTAAACGTATGGCCTCCACCCGCATCGCCCAGATTCCAGATACATTCGTCATTGGCCGTCGTCCGAGCCGGTTGGTAATAGTACGTTCCGTTTCCGAGATTCCACGAAGCGGGATCGACCACCGGGAAGAGCGGATTTTTTCCCGTGAGTTCCCCTCCGCTGACCAGCGATTCCTTCAAAATCCCGATATCCGACAGATCTTCATAAATCCACCTCCCCTTCTGATCGTTCTTCTTGGCGGGAGGCATCGGGAAATAGGGAATGTTCCGCCCGTACTGGTAGAAATACCCCACGCTTTTGAGCCAGTCTTCGTAACTGCGTGTCGGATGGGCGCTGGTCGCTCCCAGATTGCGGTCGGCCCACATGACGCCGTTGAACGTCACGGGCTGCCCCAGATCCTGCTCCTGATAACCGGGCGTATCGACCGTCCCTTCGCCTTCCAGCCAGTCGAATACCTGCGGCACGAGGGTTACCACGCGCTTGTCGCGCTCGCGCAGAAAATTGAAGACCAGCATATACCGATAGTTCGGCAGAAATTCCAACGGAGCTTCGGGGTTCCCGGCGTTCCAACTGTCGCAGACCGGAATCGAAAGGGTCGTCTCGCCGTCCGTTCCGAATATTCCGCCAGGGTCATCGAAAGTTATGTCAGCCACGTATTGCGGGATGCCGTCGGCACGCTCCGCGCCGGAGGGGAAGATCAGAACGGGTCCGCCCACCTGGACGGCCTCCGCGTCGGACTGCCCCGGAGTGCGGACCGGAACCGTTACGGGCTTCTCCGGCTCGACGAGCCGCGATCCCCGCTTCGATACGGAAAACTCGCCGGTCAGCACATCGTATGTTCCGCTCAGGGGAATACCCGCTTCATCGTCTTTTTTCCGAAGGGAGACGGAAATCACCTTCAGCCGATTCTCCCCGGCGATCACCTCATCGCTCTGCTGCACCGCCTTGAAAGTCACTTTCGACATGATATGACGGAAATTCAACGTCAGCATGTTGCCCGGAAGCGCTTCTCCGTTATACGGCAGTTCGGCCCGCAGATAGTCGGGATACCCGCAGACGAACTGCTCGTCCAACTCGATACGATAGGAAGCGTCACCCTCGTCGGGCGGCAGGAAACCGTCGCCGTCCTCCGCCCGCACGTTATCGGTCAGGCCGTAGAAATCCTTCGGTCCGTGCAGCTTCCCGTTGTACTCTTCGCCCAGAGAGATATAGTGCAAGCCGCCTCTCAGCAGGGACTCCTTTCCGGGAACGCCTCTCGCGGGGAAACCTTCCGCGGAGTCCGTCGTGCCACTCCGGCAGGCCCAGATGCGGAACCGGACGCCCGCATCGAACATACGGCCTTCGCCCGCAGCCCGTGTGACGGTCTCCTCTTTCCGCGCATCCAGCCGGAGCGCACCGCCGCCGGGTCCGAAGTCCGCCGCCGGGTCCTCCCGGCATGCGGCCGCCGCCAGGCACAGGGCCAATGCGCATGGAACGGCCGATCGGTATCTCTTTTCCATAATGTCGCTTTTATTCGGTCCGTTATCGTTGTTCGTCGCCGGTCCCGGGGGGATATACCGGCAGATAGTGTTCGCCTCCGTCTTCCCAGTCGATATTCCTGCCTTCCAGCAGCAGTTCATCGCTGTCGAACGTGATGAGTACCTCGTAACGGTAGCCGGGATAGAACATCCCGCCGGTTTTCGTCGCTATTGAAACCGTCCGGTCCACCCACTCGGCCCGCCGCAGAAACTGATATTCCAGCTCGCCCGCTTCGTTCACGACGATCAGCGAGTAATCGGCCGCGACATTGATCGTCAGCGACTTCTCTGCGGACGTTTCCGCCAATTCCTCGAACGGATCATAGACAAACCGGTTTTCCACCTTTTCCAGCCCGTGCACCACGTAACACGCGCCGATCTCCTTCCGCTCGTCCTGCCGGATGTAGTTTTCGTCCGGCGAGGACAGTTCTATGCCGCCCGACTGCGGCCCGGCCTCCGATATGCGGTAGGTGCTCCGGTCATCCTTCTCCTCCGTCCCCCGCTGCACGTACCGTTCGAAAGCGGTCGGGATTTCCAATCCGTTCGATTCGGCCACCGTAACCACCACATTGTTCACGGCCACCTTGTTCAGCATCCGCGCGCTGCGCCGGGCCTCGAACGAGATGCAGGCGGTGAGATGGCGGAATTTCAGCTCGTGCTCCTTCCGCGTGAACGGATTGCCGGTCCATCCCATATGCTCCGCATTGCCGTCGCACGAGAGGAAATCGGTTTTTCCGTCCCGCCGGCTCTCCTCCACCTTCAGCTTGGCATAATTACCCTCCGCGACCGGGGCCAGGGCGTAGCCGGGGGCGTAGCCCGTGACATGGTAAGGGGCGTTGGCCCCCAGATACCGGACACCTGTGGAGAAGACGCGCCCGCCGTCGTAATTGTAGTTGTCGATGGCTTCGGGCAATACGGCTTCGGCGTCCGGTCGGGCGTCCGCCGTACTCTCTTTCATCCAAAGGTTGTGAAACGTCGCTTCGGTCCAGAACAGCAAACGCGCGACGTTCCCGGCCGCTTCCACGCCGCTTCCCGCCGAACCGTTCCGCCCCTCCGTACGCGCGTTGAGCTCTATCGTCCGGGCGGTCTCCCCGTGCGGCGGCTCCGCGCTATCGTCCCCGCAGGACGACAGCGCGACGACAGCCAGGACAAGATGGTATAATTTCCGTTTCATAGGATTTCGCTCCGTCATTGCAACTCGATCTCCCCGGATCCTCCCTCTTTCCACTCCTCGACGAGCGTATGCACGTCGATATACCCGCCGTCGTGGATCGAAGAGCCCGGATGGCTGAACGAATTGACGATCAAAATATAGTAGGTATTCCGCCGGACCACCCCGCGGGAGTAGGGGGTCGCGCCGCCGGCCGGATCGCCGCCGGCCCCGTCGATATAGGTGTAATAGTATCCCCAACCCTGCGTATAGGGAAGGTAGTTGCCCAGCTTTTCGGGTTCCTCTGCGTCGAACGAATCGCCCAGCATCCGGATGACGGCGCCGTAGGTATAGTACCGGTCTTCCCGCGTATCGTCTTTCCGGTTGTCGTAATAAAAGTAAGTATGCCGGGGGAAACCGCCGCCATCGGGGTCGTAAGTACCTTCGCTGTAATACTTCTCTCTTTTCAGCGACTCTGTCAGGAGGGTTTGCGAAACATATTCGTCGGGGCACTCCACCTCCATCACGGGATCCCCGGCCGCCTCCGCTTGTTCGCTCCACTTCTCCAGCGCCGCTTTCAGACCGCGCTCGTCGGCCACCTCTCCTGCGTCGATCCGCCGGAGGACATGTGCGACCAGCTCCTTCTCGATCCACAGCCTGCCCGGAGTGTATTTGGCCGCCACGGAGACATGGGTAATCATCGGCCACACGTATTCGTATTCCTCAAGCACCTTTTTCTTCCCTTCGTCGGCGACCGCCCCGAAAAGGTTCTCGGGACAGTAGAGCGCCTCCTCCGGACGATAGCCGCCGCACCGGTTTTCGTCCGGGAGCCGGTTTTCCTCGTACTTGGGCGCCCGTTTGAAAAAGCCGATCACCTCATACTGCAGGCCGGGTGCGGCATAAACGAAATCCTTCGACGTCTTGCTGCCGTCGTATCCGCCCTTCTCGTCCAGGTAGAACGTCAGGTCGTTGTTCGGATCTTCGTCCTCCTTTTCCATGATGAAAGAAGACTTGTTGAGCGAATTGACCAGAAAATAGACATCCTCCAACCTTATCCACCCTCCGTTCGTCGCAAGGCTTCCGCCCTCCTTCAACGGCGCATAGCCCGAATGCCCGTCATCCTCCCTGCACGTGACCAGCACCTTGGCCACCAGCCGCCTGAGCTCGAACTCAGCTTCGACGACGACCCGCTCCCCGTCTTCGCCCACGACGGGCCGGGCCGTCTGCCCCTGCGTGCAGAACATGGCGATATCCGTGCGGAGAGACGATGCGCCCCCGGCCGTCGCCACTCCCGGCGCGAACGACTCCACGACATTGTAGTTGTAAGGCGTTTCGGTTCCGTCGAGCGTATAGGCTTTATTGCCGTCGCAGAAAGCCTCGGCCTGCCGGTCGTCGAGATTGGCGCCCAAGTACAGGGACATCTCCCCGACCTCCCGCACATCGACGGGCAACTCCAGCACCGCCGTTTTCCGGCCGGTCGTCCCGTCCTCGTCCAGAAGCACGTGCCGGAAAGGATAGGCGGTTCTCCGACCGGAGACCTCGGTGAACACATAAAGATTGCGGATGGCGTTTTCGGAGTCGAATCCGGGCGCCTCGCCGGTTCCGGACGCATCCGGACCGCTTCCGTCCACGGAGAACGCAAGGCTCAGGGAGACCCCGCACGCAGCCGGGTTCCGCGGAGCGTCGTCGGCCGGCGATGTGTCCCGGTCCGCACACCCGGCCGCCAGACAACACAACAGCCAGCAGCATATCCGCGATTTTACCTCTTTCATACGCTAATTTCCTTTCGACCGTCAAAGTATCACGTTCTGTATCCGCCTGCTCCAGTTCAGCACGCTGATCTCCAGATCCACCGCTTCCCACGTATCGCCTTTCAGGAAAAACGTCATGCGATAGTCATAGCCCCGGTCGAGGAACTCCTGTTCGGAGCAGGCATGCAGTTCGTCGGCGCTGCGCAGTCGGGCGAGCATGTCCGCGAGATTGACACGGATCACCTCCCGGCCGGTTTCCCGATGCGTCACCGTCAGCACGGCATCCTCTTCGGCACGGTCGTGGTAGAGGATGCGCGAGGTCATGAAACCGACATGCGCCATGCGTCCGACGCCCTCCGCAGCTTCGCGCCCGGTACGGTCCTCGGTGTTCCACGCGACGTAGGGCGTATAGACTGCCGGCCCGCTCTCGTCCACGCTGTTGTCGTAGCGCAGACGCAGGTTGCGGTCCGTGATGCGGAAGTCGTAGTCCGCCACGTCCACGCCCGCCGGGTCGTCTATCTCCCGCAGTACGACGTCGATATGCTTCGTGTCGCGCACGAGCGACAGCGTTTCGCTGACGGCGTACAGATCGGACGTCACGACGCTGCGCGGACTCATGGCGTGCCAGAGCGTATCGAGCGGCAGCCCTCCGTGTTCCACGCGGCCGTCGGGAGCATGGTCGAGCGTGACGCTCAGCCCCTCCATCTTCCCTCCGTCGGGTCCGGCAATCCGGAACTTCGCCCCGGGCCCCCGCTGCGTCTCCGCCACCTCCTTCTGCATGGCCAGCGCCACGAAGCGGTACTCGCCCGCAGGGAGATCGAGATGCATACGGTAGTCCTTCGCCCGGAGCGGTGCGGAACCGGCGGTGTTCGCCTCGCTCCGGGAGGTCACGAAGTCGCCGTCGGCGTCGAAGACATAGACCGTAACGCCGCCCACGTGATCGGAGAACATATCGGCACGCTGAAGATTGTAGTCGTAACGGAAATTCAGATACACGCCGCGGTCGCATCCGCTACGATCCTCGTAAATCCAGTCGGTGCACGACATGCAGCACACGAGCAGGCTGCCGCTCAGCAGCGACCTGCCGTATGACCGCATTCCGCGTCGGATGGCTTGACCTGTCTTCATGGTTTCGTCTGTTTTTCATATTCGGACCGAGCGGTTCACAAATCCACCTCCTGCGTGCGCAGCGCCCACGAAAGGACATCCACGGAGACCTTTATATAGCCTTCCGTCGTATCGTCCGGCTCGTCGGGGACATCGGGGATCTCCGGTTCGCCCGGACCCGAAACGCTGTTGACGGTCAATTGATACCATGTGTTGCGCACTACGCCGTAACGGCCCAGATGCTTCCCATCAGTATATGATTCGCTGTTATCCCAGGGCGTCTCGCCGTTGTCGAAATGGCGGACAAGCGCGGTGCAGTAATAGGTCTCGCCGTCCTTGTAGTACTTCACCGTACCCAGCTCCGGCACGACCTTCGTCAGCGCATCGGCATTCGCTCCCGTAACCGTCAGCAGGTCGCTCAACTTCCTGCCGTCCGTGTTGTAATATCCTCCCGCCGCCTCGGAATTCACTCGGATTTCCGAACTCTCCAGCCCGGCGACCGCCGCTTTCACCGTTTCGACGAACTCCTCCTCGGAGAGCAGCACACCGTTGTTCTTCACGATAAAGAAGCTCTTTACCGCGGCATCTTCCGAACGGTTGTACCGTCCCTTTATCAGCACGGACGTGGTTTCGTTCTTGTCCTGATGTTTCGTGTCGAACGTATTTTCCAGACAGTACGCCACGTTCGTCTTCTCTTCCCAGGAGGTGTTCCAGTCGATGTCCGACGGGTCCGTCGCATTGTCGTATATGTCGAAATCGCTCTCCCCATGCTCGTCGGAATCGGAGTAGTTGCAGTCCACCGCCCAGAAGATGCGATAGCGACCGACGTCCCGCTTCACCGCGCTGCCCGCGAGGAAACGCGAATCGCCGCTGTCGTACCGCACCCACTCGCTCAGGCCGCCGACATCGCGCACCAGTCTGGTACTCTTATTGGTGACATTCAGCACCCAGCCTTCCAGGACGACCCGATCGCCGTCGTAGATGCTGCCGGGATTCTCCACCTCCACGGTATTCCCGGAATCCCCCGCCGTTATGCCCTTGGCTATCGACACGGAGACCTTGCCCACGAGGCGCTCCACGAAAATCGGATCGGCTTCCTCGGCGCCGGCAGCCTCTTTGGTGTCGTACACCTTGACCTTCACCAGCGTGGAAGCCGCAGCGGAGGAGCGTTGGCTGTCCGAACCGGACTTGTCCGACAGCGGAGCGTTCGTCATGAAGAAACTGCTGTTATCGTTCCCGGATGCCGAAATGAAAGCGTCCGCGGTTTTCTCCACCCGGGCCCGCAAAGCCTCAATCGTACCGGCCCCTTCGCCGAAAACCGGACTGCCGTCCCGCATCAGCATGCCATCGTCACCGACCGTGAGAATACCGTTCGCATTGACGACAGCCAACGCATACAGACTGACGCCGTTCGGAACGGCAGGAGCCTCCATGACATAGCTCGCGGTCTGCGTGATCTGCTCGTCGTCGTCATCGACCGTCCAGCCCGACACATCCAACTGATAAGCCTTCAGGAATGTGGCATTCGCCTCTTCGGTTCCTCCGAAAAAGGCGATCAGCGCCTCGTTTACCTTGTATTCGTTGGACTCTCCGTCGTCGTAACGATCATCCGCCCGGGTGAGTCCCGAGGAGGTCGGCATGTTGATCGCCACTTTCACGTATCCGTCCACGACCTGCTGCCCCGGTTTTTCCGCCGGGTCGCCGGGATTTCCGTCGTCGCCGGCGCAGGCGGCGAAGAACAATGCCATCGCCAGCATCGTCCCTCCGATTTTCGTACCGTTTGTTTTCATAAATGCAAATGTTGAAATGAATGTTCTGTCTTATTTCCGTCCGGAATTCCCGTCTCCCGCGATCGCACGCAGGTTCTCCGCAGCCTCCCGCAGGCCCGCCTCCGCCGCACGGCGCAAGTGCCGTTCCGCCTCGTCGTAGCGTTCGAGCAATGCGGCGGCCACGCCCCGGGCGTTCTCCGCTTCCGCACCGTCCCCCGCTTTCTCCAGATACGGCAGAGCCGCCTCCGGCTTTTTCCCGGCCAGCAGGACATTCGCCAGATTCAGGTTCACCACCGGATCGTCCGGATAGAGCCTCGCGGCCGTCTCGAACACTTCGGCGAATTCGGCGCCGCCCGCCGGACAGGTCTGCGCGACGGCGAACATCTCGTGCAGGCTCAGCTTCTCCGGCCGGGTGCGCAGGAGTTCCCGCGCTTCGTCCGCATCGAATCCCCGGATGCGGTAATCTATTCTGTAATCCGTGCGGCGCAGCCCCGGATAACACTCCTTCAGCAGGATGCGGTACGACTCGGGATGGCGCATACGCAGGGTGCGTTCCTTGCGGTCCGGTTCCATGCCGCCGTCTATAAGCTCGAGAAGGGACTTCTTGTCGGGCAGCGAACTTTCGGCCACATACCTGCGCAGGTTACCCCAGTCCTCCGGCACGAAGGAGGTGACGAACAGCGAGTCGGCGAATCCGTACCTCGCCTTGAGATACTCCTTCAGGGCGCGGGTGCGTCCTTTCGCGAGACCGGTGTTGTGCTCGTAGGTGTCCTCCGGCGAGGCATAGCCTTCGATGAAGATCCGGGTGATGCCGAAATCCCGGTCGTTGTACACCGTATCGACGGTGGCGTGTATCCGGGCCAGCTCCTCCGGATTGCGGCGGTATGTCGGGTCGATCTCGGTCCGGTCCACCACGAAGTCCAGATAGGCCCTGCCCCGAAGCTCCCGGCTTTTCGGCATCTCCACCCGCGGCGTGACATAGGCCAGGCAGGGTGAGAACTCAACGTCCGCCTCGCACAGGGAAACCCAACGTCCGGGATCGGTCCTGCCGCATCCGCAGAGGTCTTCCGTCACTCCCAGCCGAAGACGATCCATCCATTCCGCACGGGGCAGCGCCACGCGGTAATCCACCGTCTGCGCCGCCTTCCGGTCCTTCCGCACGACCCGATAGGGCTGTCGGGCGTAAGTCCGCGATCCGTTCCGCTCGTAGTAGAGGGCACGCCGGCGCCCCATCACCTCCACGGCGGGCAGAACGATCGTCCGCTCGCCGTCGCAAAGCGACGGAATCAGTACGACGGAACGGTCGGACCGCACCTCCATTCCAGCAAGGTCGATCCGCATCTCCACCACGACGCTGTCGCGCAGCCTGAACACGCGGGAATCCCCGACGGCGGCTCCGCTCCGCAGCGTATGCCGGGCCGCGAGCGGCGACGAGACCAGAAGAGCGCCCAGCAGGCAGCCGTATGTCAGCATAGTACGTTTCATCTCTCAGCTATTTAGAATACATAGATCAGGTTGACGGCCGCTTTCGTCGGGCCGAAGTAATCGTGCGGTCTGTCGTTCTCCAGCCGTCGGCTGCAACGGGGACAGTTGTACTTGTCCGCCCGCGTATATACGTAGCCGATTCCGAGCGAACCTTCCAGACTCCAATGCCGCGAAAGCATCCAATGATATCCGTAGGCGATTCCGACACCCGCCATCCAGCCCTCGTAACGGTGGTCCTTCAACCGGCTGAAATCCGTACCGAACAGCTTGAAATTCAGATTCAGATTGCTGAAGTTGTACAACCCGCCGATCAGATGCGCGCCGAAAAAGTGTCCGTTGAACCGCTCGCACAGCCAGTAACGCACCTCCGGCTGGATCGCCAACTGTTTCCATTTGCGGTTGTCCGAGAAAGTCCAGGGATTCCAGTTTCCCGAAATGTCGAGCGTCCACTTCGGAGCCAGCGAAAACTCCGCGCCGAGGTTCAGGGTCGTCGTGGCATCGTACAGCAGGTTGGTTTTGACTGCGACTTTCTGGGCACTCGCGGCCGTGCAGATTCCGGCGAACAACAACAGCAATAATAATCGTTTATTCATGGGCCTCGTTTTTAATATCTCTTGCAAAGAGATATTCACAATAAACAACATGCTGACAATCAGCGAAATCCCCCCCCCCCCCCCGCCGATCGACCGGTCGATCGGCGGGAAAAATCGGCACGCATTTTTTCACAAGAAAATATTGTTTTTCCGGAAAGAAACCATTACTTTTGGACAAGTAAATCTCTTTGCAAGAGAGTCGTTTTCACACCTCCGGGTCTTCGAATAATGAATTTATAACCACCCGGTTCGCCCGATCCACCGCAGCGGAATCCAGCGACGCGAGATAAATCCGGGTCGTCGTCTCCGAATCGTGGCCCATGCTCTCGCTGATGACCGCCAGAGGAACATTCTTGCTGCGGGCGATATTCGCCCACGTATGCCGGGCGACATACATGGTGAGCGGAACGGAAAATCCCATCTCCCGGCCTATTTTTTTCAAATACCGGTTAATCAACTGCCCGCGGTTCTTATACTGGCGCCGTTCGTCGCCGCCGTCCTTCCGGATGATGGGCAGCAAATAGGCCGGATGGCGATCGGGGTATTTGGCGACGATCTCCTGCATGCATCCCTCCCAGCGGATCGAAAGCCGCTGGCCGGTCTTTTTCCGGCAGTAGGTAAGCGTTCCGGACGACAGGTCGTCCTTTTTCAGGTATGCCATGTCCACGAACGACATGCCACGGGTATAGAAACTCAGCAGGAACATATCTCTGGCGTAGTCCAGCCGGGGAAACGATCGCAGGTCCGCATTTTTCAGCCGCCGAAGCGCATCCAGAGGCATGGCCCGCTTGACGGTTTTATCGACGCCGGTGTACACGTGCCTGAAAGGCTGCTTCTGGGAGACGATTCCTCGCTCCACGGCCCGGTTGTAAGCCGCCCGCAGGATACGCATGTAGAACGACGACGTATTCCTGCTCGCGCCCGTCCGCCTGAGATAGGCTTCGTAGGCGGTCATGGTGTCGGAGTCGATCTCCTCCAGCCGGATGTCCCGCCGGTTCCGGAACCGGGCGAAACTGCGCAGCGCGGCCGCATAGGTTTCGCTGGTGCGCATCCGCCCCTGCCGCTTGAAACGGTCGATCATCTCCTCCATGAAATCGAACAGGTAATCTCCCTTCGAAGCCCGCCAGGCGGCCAGGATGTCCTCATACGTATAGCTGCGGCGCTCCCGCTCGAAAGAGGCGATGATCCGGTTCAGCCGCCTCGCATCCGCACCGATCCGGCTCTGCAGGACCGTCAGGTAGTTTTTCCGCTCGTCATCCGACTGCGGACGGATGACGACGCTTTGCAGGCATTCGTCCCACTCCGAAAGGAAAAGCCGGTATCCGGTTCCGATCCGGCGGATACGGCGGCCGAGAACGAGGCGGAAGCATAACGTACCCTCTTCTTCCTTGAAGGCAGACGGGCGGAATGTGATTTTCACTGATGTCATAAACTATAATCGTGTTGGTTGCGTGCCGGTAAAAACAAGCCGCGGACGGGCTTTCCGTGTCGTTCCTTCCCGCGGAAAAGGCCGATGCAGCGGACATTGCCGGAAAAAGCCGGAAATCCGCTGTCGGGCGCAGACCGGAATGCCCTTGTCCCCGCACGACGGAGGCATCGTACCCTGCCGGTTCCCGGTCGGCCGCTCCGCTCGGCCGACCGTCGTAGGTGTAGCCGTCGGCGAATTTTACCCCGGAGCCCCGTTACCGTCGGGACCCGTGATCTCCGACAGCGCCGCAGAACGCACATCGCAGGGAGTAGTAGATATTGCGCTCGCCGCTTTCCCTGAGCCGCCGGCAGTGTTCGGCAAGGGCCGCGTTGGGCCGGCGGACGGACGCGGCGGCCTGCACGTCGAAGAACGTATGGGGAAAGACTGGGTCCTCGACGAAGACGATCGGCGTGTCCGGATGGCGGTCTCGGAGAATGCGATAGAACGGAAGCAGCTTCGTCTCGATCTGTTCGACCGTCACGTTGGGAACGAAGTCGAGAACGAAGACTCCCGCATCCACTTCGGCCATCAGGTGCGCGATCTCGTAGTCCAGCTGCCCGTTGCCGCTGAAACCCAGATTGATCGCCTCGCGGTTCAGACGCCGGGAGAGGATATTCGTATGAGCCATCCCCGGACGGGATGAACAGCCGCCCTGCAAAATGCTCGTTCCGTAAAATACAATGGGATGCCCGCGAACGGGATACGAAAGACAATGTGCAAAAAGCGCGCCCGTATTTCCGGGGATCGAACCGGGTCAGGACAGCCGCACGGCGGAGGTTTCCCGCCCGGCCACCGGACCGGACAGAGGCATCCGGCGGGTGGAATCCGCCCGAAAAGCGGCCCGCACCGGGAAAAATCCGGAAAATTCGCTACCTTTGTCAAAAGTCACTTTCAACCGGAAACAACCATGAAAAAGTACCTGCTTCTGCTTCTTGCAGCGTGTCTCTCGCTCCCGGCTCCGGCCGCAGAGGAGGCCCGCCCCCTGAAACTCATCTCCTACAATATGCGCAACAGCGGCGGAGGGGACGGCCCGAACGACTGGGAACACCGCCGCCACGCCACACGGCAGATGATCCGCCAGGAAGCGCCGGACGTGTTCGGCGTGCAGGAGGCGCTCGCCGACCAGTTGCAATACCTCGACGAGGAGTGCCCGCAGTACGCCCGCGTGGGCGTGGGGCGCGACGACGGCGACAAGGCCGGCGAGACCATGGCGATCTACTACCTCCGCGACCGTTTCGACCTGCTCGACAGCGGCACGCTGTGGCTCAGCGAGACGCCCGACCGCCCCTCGCGCGGATGGGACGGAGCCTGCAACCGCACGATGACTTGGGCGGAACTGCGCGACAGGACGTCGGGCAAGACCTTCTTCTACTTCAACACCCACCTCGACCACAAGGGCAAAACGGCGCGCGCGGAAGGGGTGAAACTCGTCGTCGCGCAGATCGCCGCCATCGCGGGCAAGGCTCCGGCCATCCTCGGCGGAGACTTCAACACCCCGACCGACAGTCCGATCTTCCGGCCGCTCACGAAAACCATGAAGTCTGCGCGCGACAAGGCGCCCGAAACGGACCGCGAAGGGACCTTCAACGGGTTCGGTTCGGCGCCCGACACCATCGTGATCGACCACCTCTATTTCCGGGGGAAGCTCAAATGCCTGCGCTTCGCCACCCTCACGGGCGACTACGGCGCGCCCTACATTTCGGACCACTACCCGATCTCGATGACATTCAGTCTGTGACGCACGCCGGGATCGCGGCATCACACCCCGCCGCGGTCCCGGCGCAGCACGACGAGCAGCACGGCCGCCACGATGAGCAGAATACCCGCGGCCCCTTTCGCCGTGAAAGGCTCCGCGAAGACCGTGACGCCGATCACCACGGCCGTCAACGGCTCCATCGCGCCGAACACGGAGGTCAGCGTCGGACCGATCCTGCGGATCGCCTGCACGAGCGCCATGTTCGAGACGGCCGTGGCCGGAAGCGCCAGCCCGAGAATGCAGAGCCATGCACGGAGGTCCGTCTCGATCCGGACGCCGCCCGTCAGCGACCCGCCGACGAGGAAAAACAGCGCCCCGAAAGCCATCACATAGCATGTGAGCGCCGTGGAGTCGATCCGTGCGGCGCGGCTCCGGCGCACGCCGACGATATAACCGGCATAGGAGAAGACCGACACCGCGGCGGCGATCATGCCCGCGAGGGTGTCGCCCTGCGTGAAATCCACATTGCCCGAGGAGAGGAGCACCGCCCCCGCGATCGACAGGCCGATCGCGGCGAAAGTACGCACCGATCCCCGCTCGCGGAAAAAGCAGATCATCGCCAGCGCCACGGCCAGCGGATACATGAAATGGATGGTCGAAGCCACGCCGCTGGCGATATTGCGGTAGGCTATGACGAGCGAAAACGACGTGGCGGCGCGGAAAAGGCTCAACAGGAAGACCGCCCGCAGTTCCTTCCGCCCGAGGCGGAAATCGCATCCGGCCGCGACACCGCAGACTCCCAGACACAGCGACGCCACGCCCCAGCGGTAGGTCAGCACCTCGAACGAGGAGTACCCCGCTCCCAGCAGCAAGAGGGTGAACAGCGGCGCCAGCCCGAAAGTCGAGGAGGAGAGAGCCGCCCAGAGAATGCCTTTCGCACGTTCCATCGGCTTGCGGTTTTGCGTGCAAAGGTAGCGAATAAATTCCGCATCGGCCACCTTCCGGGCGGAGAAAAACAGGCGCAGCCGCAGGTACGGAGACCGGCTTCGCCGGGAAAAACGACACGCACCGTAGCGTACGCCCCCAAAAAATCGCCGGACGAAGGGAGGACATATATGCAATCCCCGGACGACCGGACACGCGCAGGTACGAAAAACGGATCCGCCGGAAAAAACAGGCGCAGACCCGGCGGTCAGAACCGCTTGGTGTAAACGTGGCAGTAAGGCTGCGTGCCCCGGCGCTCGTAGTAGTCCTGGTGGTACGCCTCGGCAGGCCAGAACGATCCGGCAGGAGTCACGCGCGTCACCACGCGATACCCCCTCGCACGCAGTTCGGCGATCAGCCGGACAGCCGTCTTGCGCTGCTCGGGCGAGGTATAGAAAATCTCGGAACGGTACTGGGGACCGATGTCAGGCCCCTGCCGTCCCGCCTGCGTCGGGTCGTGAATCTCGAAGAAAAGGCGCGCCAGTTCCTCGTAGGAGACCTGAGCGGGATCGAACGTCACACGCACCGCCTCGGCATGTCCCGTGCGGTGGCCGCACACCTCTTCGTAAGTCGGGTGTTCGGTACGGCCGCCCGTATAGCCCGCCTCCGCATCCAGTACCCCCGGCTGCGACGCGAGCATGTACTCCACGCCCCAGAAACACCCTCCGGCAAAGATCGCCGTTTCGGTTTTCACCGCGGCATCCGGCTCGCCAGCACGGACCGAATCCGCAGAGCGGTCCGAAACATCCCCCGTCCGGTCCGGTTCACCGGAGACCGCAGAGCCGTCGGACGGCACGGAACTGTCGGAGCGGTCTGAAAGAATCGCCGGTCCGCCGGCCGCAGCATTCCGTTCCGAAGCAATCCCCGTTCCGGCCGCCGCGCCGCACTCCCCCGCCGCGACCTCCGGCTCCGCCCCCGCAGCCGGGACGAACCCGAGCGAAAGCGAATTGACGCAGTGGCGCGTATTTTTGGGCGTGAACCCCTCGTCCGTGAAAACATGGCCCAAATGGGCGTCGCAGCGGGCGCAGACGATCTCGGTCCGGAGGCCGTCCGCATCCGGTATGCGGCGCACGGCTCCGGGAATCTCGTCATCGAAACTCGGCCAGCCGCATCCTGCATCGAACTTGTCCTCCGAACGGTAGAGCGGCGCCCCGCAGCGGCGGCAGACATAGGTCCCCGCCTCGCGGTGAAGGTAATAACGTCCCGTGTAGGGCGCTTCCGTACCCTTCTCTTCGATAACCCGCCTCTCACGGGGTGTCAATGGTTCCATCTGCTGCGCATTTACGGTTCCGCCGAACGCAAGGCCCAGCAGGAGCCAAAACCAACGATCGTATCCCGCAACGCTCCGGCTTACGCATTTCGGACCGGCCGATCCGGCCGTCCGCAGACCGCCGATCGGGAGCTTTCGGGAATCCCCTCCGGAGAGAGGCTCCCGGCCGCACTTCCCGCCGGAACCGGAGCGCGACGGATCCGAGAAAAAACAAAATCCCATACCCGGACCCGAACAAAAATCATGCCGCGCCGCCGAACTCCTCGCCGCGCAGGAAGACGCGTTCGATGAGCGGCGTGCGGTAGGCATAGGTAAAGAACTCCACGGAGGGCATCGGCCGCGTGAGGAAGAAGCTGGCGACCTTGCCCACCGACACCGAACCGAAGTCGCGGCTCACCCCCATGGCATAGGCGCCGTTGAGCGTCGCGGCGCAGAGCGCTTCCGCAGGGGTCATCCGCATCCGGATCGAAGCCAGCGAAGCCACCATGCGCATGTCGCCCGAAGGCGACGACCCGGGATTGTAATCCGAAGCGAGCGCCACGCCCAGCCCCGCGCGGATCATCTCGCGCGCCGGGGGATAGTCCATGCCCAGGAAGAACGCGGCCCCGGGCAGCAACGTGGGCATGGTCTCCGCCCCGCGCAACGCTCCGATCTCCTCGGCGCCGATGCGTTCGAGGTGGTCCACCGACAGCGCACCGCAACGCACGCCCGCCTGCACGCCGCCCGAGACGGCCAGCTCGTTGGCATGGATCTTCGCCCGCAGTCCGTAGCGGGCGCCCTCCGCGATGATCCGCTCGGTTTCCGCCACCGTGAAGAAGCCCTCGTCACAGAAGACGTCCACGAAGTCGGCCAGCCCCTCGCGCGCCACGGCCGGCAGCATCTCGCGGCACACCAGATCGACGTACTCGCCCTGCCGCCCGCGGTAGGCGCGCGCCACGGCGTGCGCCCCGAGGAAGGTGGCGCGCACCTCCAGCGGCGTCTCCTGCCGGATGCGGCGCACGACGCGCAGCATCTTCAACTCGTCCTCGGTCGAGAGTCCGTAGCCGCTCTTGATCTCCACGGCGCCCGTTCCCATCGCCGCGATCTCCCTCACGCGCTCCATCGCCTGCCGGAACAACTCCTCCTCGGAGGTTTCGTGCAGCCGGTCGGCCGAGTTGAGAATCCCCCCGCCCCGGCGGGCGATCTCCTCGTACGAGAGGCCGTTGATCTTGTCCAGAAACTCCTGCTCGCGGCTTCCGGCATAGATCAGGTGCGTATGCGAATCGCAGAACGAGGGAAAGAGCATGCCGCCCCCGGCGTCCACGACACGGTCGGCGGCGATCCCCTCCTCCCCGCCGCTGCGGCCGAAGGCGGCGATGCGGCCTCCGTCGGCGAGCAGCCACGCGTCGCCGAGCGTCTCCATGCGGTCCATCTCCGCACCGCACAGCCGCAGCCGCCCTTCGCGCTCGATGCCGACGATGCGGCCGATATTCCTCACTAACAGTCTCATCGTGCGCGCAGAAATTCCACCGAAGCTCCGATGTGGGGATACATGACGCAATCGTTATCGACGAACGGCACGCGGCGGCGGTAGTCGGCCACCATCCGCTCCAGCTCGGGAGACGTGCGCGCCGGACGCCGGAATTCGAGGGCCTGCGCGGCGTTCATCAGTTCGATGGCCAGCACGCGCTCGGTGTTCAGCACCACGCGGTAGAGTTTCGTGGCGGCGTTCGAGCCCATGCTCACGTGGTCCTCCTGTCCCTGCGACGAGGGTATCGAATCGACCGACGCAGGCATGCACAACCCCTTCGACTGGCTGACGATCGACGCGGCGGTGTACTGCGGGATCATGAAGCCGCTGTTCAGCCCGGGATTGGCCACGAGGAACTTCGGCAGTCCCCGCGCACCCGAAATGAGCTTGTAGATGCGCCGCTCGGAGATATTGCCCAGCTCGGCCAGCGCGATGGCCAGGAAATCCATCGCCAGGGCGATCGGCTGCCCGTGGAAATTGCCCGCCGAGACGACCATATCCTCCTCGGGGAAGATCGTCGGATTGTCCGTCGGCGAGTTGATCTCCGTCTCCAGCACGCTCTCCGCATAGTCGATCGTGTCCTTCGTCGCCCCGTGCACCTGCGGGATGCAGCGGAACGAATAGGGGTCCTGCACGTGCTGTTTCGGACGCGCGATCAGTTCGCTGCCCTCCAGCAGGCGGCGGAAGGCGCGTGCCGTGGCGAGCTGGCCCCGATGGGCGCGGATGCGGTGCACCTCGTCGCAGAACGGCTCGATGCGGCCGTCGAAGGCGTCGAGCGACAACGCCCCGATACGGTCGGCCCAGCCGCTCAGACGGCGCGCGGCCAGAAGCGCCCAGACGCCGTAGGCCGCCATGAACTGCGTGCCGTTGAGCAGCGCCAGCCCCTCCTTCGACTGTAACTCGAGGGGTTTCCACCCCAGCTCGCCGAGTACCTCCGAGGCCGGGCGCACCCGCCCCTCGCACTCCACTTCGCCCAGTCCCAGCAGCGGCAGGCTCATGTGGGCCAGCGGCGCCAGGTCGCCCGAAGCGCCGAGCGACCCCTGCTGGTAAACGACGGGGAGAATCCCCCGGTTGTAGAACTCCGCGAGCCGCTCCACGGTGGCCAACTGCACGCCCGAATGGCCGTACGAAAGCGACTGGATCTTCAGCAGCAGGATCAGCCGCACGATCTCCGACGGTACGCGCTCGCCCGTACCGCAGGCGTGCGACATGACGAGGTTCCTCTGCAACTGCGCCAGCTCGTCGCGTCCCACCGAAATGTCGCACAACGACCCGAAGCCCGTGGTGATGCCGTAGATCGGCCGCTCGGGATGCTCCATCTTGCGGTCGAGGTATTCGCGGCAACGCACGATACGCGCCCGGGCGTCGTCGCTCAGGGCCACCGGCAGCCGCCGTTCGAGAATTTCGCCGAGGCGGGCGACGGTCAGCCGCTCCGCCGAAATATGATGATGTTCCATGACAGATAATCTTTATGATTCGGTTTCGTTCAGTGCATTGCGTATCACATTGTCGTCCGCTGAATTGGGCAGTGTCACCTGCAAGCCCGGCGTGCGGGCCATCTCGCGGCGGATGGCCTCCACGGCTCCGTCGTTGCGTGCCCAGCTGCGGCGCGCGATGCCGTTATTGACGTCCCAGAAGAGCATTTCGCGGATGCGGCGGCCGGACTCCTCCGAGCCGTCGATCACCATGCCGAAGCCGCCGTTCACGACCTCGCCCCAGCCCACTCCGCCGCCGTTGTGGATCGAAACCCACGTCGCGCCGCGGAAAGCGTCGCCGATGACGTTCTGCACGGCCATGTCGGCTGTGAAGCACGACCCGTCGTAGATGTTCGACGTCTCGCGGTAGGGCGAATCGGTTCCCGAGACGTCGTGGTGGTCGCGCCCCAGCACCACGGGGGCCGAAATGCGGCCGTCGGCGATGGCGCGGTTGAAAGCCTGCGCGATCCGCGTGCGGCCCTCGCAGTCGGCATAGAGGATCCGGGCCTGCGAACCGACGACCAGCCGGTTGCGTCCGGCCTCGCGGATCCAGTGGAGGTTGTCTTCGAGCTGTCCGCGGATGTCGTCCGGCGCCGTGCGCAGCATCTCCTCCAGCACTTCGGCCGCGAGACGGTCCGTCGTGTCGAGGTCCTCCGCGCGGCCCGAAGTGCAGACCCAGCGGAAGGGTCCGAAGCCGTAGTCGAAGAACATGGGCCCCATGATGTCCTGCACGTAGGAGGGATAGCGGAAACGCCCGCCCTCGCCCATGACGGCGGCTCCGGCACGCGACGCCTCCAGCAGGAAGGCGTTGCCGTAGTCGAAGAAGTACATGCCGCGCGCCGTCAGGCGGTTGATGGCATCGACCTGCCGCCGCAGCGACTCCTGCACGCACTCGCGGAAACGCGCCGGCTCCTCGGCCATCATCTTGTTCGACGCCTCGTAGCTCAGCCCCACGGGGTAATAACCGCCTGCCCAGGGGTTGTGCAGCGAGGTCTGGTCGGAACCGAGATCCACGTCGATCCCTTCGTCGGCCAGCCGCTCCCAAAGATCCACCACGTTGCCCACATAGGCCAGCGATACGACCTCTTTCGATTTGACAGCTTGACGGATACGCGGGATCAGCTCATCCAGCGATTCATGCAGTTCATCCACCCATCCCTGCTCGAAGCGCTTCCGCGCGGCTTTGGGGTTGATCTCGGCGACGACCGACACCACGCCCGATATGTTGCCCGCCTTGGGCTGCGCGCCGGACATGCCGCCCAGCCCCGACGAGACGAACAGCATGCCGCGCGCCGAGGTGCGGTCCCCGGTGAAGCGCTTGCGCGCGGCGTTCATCACCGTGATCGTCGTACCGTGGACGATGCCCTGCGGCCCGATGTACATGTACGATCCGGCGGTCATCTGCCCGTACTGCGAGACGCCGAGGGCGTTCATCCGCTCCCAGTCGTCGGGTTTCGAGTAGTTGGGGATCACCATGCCGTTGGTCACCACGACGCGCGGCGCGTCAGGATGCGACGGGAAAAGCCCGAGCGGATGGCCCGAATACATCACCAGCGTCTGACGGTCGGTCATCTCCGAGAGGTACTTCATCGTCAGGCGGTACTGCGCCCAGTTCTGGAACACCGCGCCGTTGCCGCCGTAGGTAATCAGCTCGTGGGGATGCTGCGCCACGGCCTTGTCCAGGTTGTTCTGGATCATCAGCATGATGGCCGCGGCCTGCCGGCACTTCGCGGGGTATTCGTCGATCGGCCGCGCGTGCATCTCGTAGTCGGGACGCAGGCGGTACATGTAGATCCGGCCGTACTTGCGCAGCTCGGCGGCGAACTCCCGGGCCAGCACGGCGTGGTGCCTGGCGGGGAAGTAGCGCAGGGCGTTGCGCAGGGCCAGCTCCTTCTCGGCCGGCGTGAGAATGTCCTTGCGCTTGGGCGCATGGTTGATCTGTCTGTCGTAAGGTTTCGCGGCGGGCAGCCGGTCGGGAATGCCCGCGCGGATATCGGCTTGAAATTCGGCTAAAGTCATCGTTCCGCTATTTTATCTTCTCTTCCACGATTCGCAGCACTTCGGCCTCGGCCTCCACGGCTTCGGCGGCCAGCGCCTCGGCTTCGGCCACGAGGGCGTCGGCCTTCGCACGGTCCTTCAGACCGGCGGCGTTGATTTTCACGTTGAGACAGGCCCCGAGCACCGCGCTGCGCGCCGCAAGTGCGCCCACGCCGGCATCCGAGACCGAATTGGGATTGCCCTCCGAGGCCATCGCACGGACGACGGGGAAGACCTTCGCGGCAGCCTTCATCGTCCGCAACGGGACCTCCGTGGCATAGAGCGTCGCCTCCTGCAGGGCCGCACTGCGCGCCGCCCGCTCCTCGTCGGTCGATTTGGGCATCGAGAAGACGGCCATGATGCGGTTGAAAGCCGCCGTGTCCTCGTCCACCAGATGCAGCAGCTCCCGCAGCAACGCCTGTCCCCGGTCGGCCCAGTCGGAGAACTCTTCCCAGCGGTCGTCCCACCCCGCCTTGTGCGACGAGAGGTTGGCGACCATCGTGCCGAGCGCAGCGCCCAGCGCTCCCATATAGGCCGCGATCGAGCCGCCGCCGGGAGCCGGGGATTCGCTCGCCGTTTCATCGGCGAATCCCTTGCAGGTCATGTCGATAAGACGCTTCTGCTTATCTTCCGCTTCAAGCAGGTATTCGATCACCTTCTCCTCGGGGCGGAAGGGCTTCAGATCGTCCAGTCCCATCGACTTGACGGCGATGCGGACGATCTCCTCCTCGGCGATACCCGTCGAACGGCGCTGTTTGCGCAGGAAGTGGCGTCCCGCCTCGACAAGCGCCCGCTTGGGCACGAGACCCACGATCTCCGTGCCGGTGACGCGCACCCCGCGGGCGTCGGCCTTGCGGCACACCTCGTCGAAGGCGACATGCAGGGGCGTCACGGCGATATCGGTCAGATTCATCGAGACCTGCGCGATGCCGTACTCCTCGATATACCACCCGATGGCCTTCGTGGCGCGGAGCGTGCCGGGCCGCATGACGGGGTTGCCGTCGGCATCCTTCACGATTTTACCCGTGACGGGATTTCCCTCGCGCACCGGCCGCCCCTTCTCGCGCACGTCGAAAGCGATGGCGTTGGCGCGCCGCGTGGAGGTGGTGTTGAGATTGAAATTGACGGCGATCAGGAAATCGCGGGCCCCGACCGTCGTGGCTCCCGTACGGGCCACCCCTTCGTCGAAGGGACGCGCCCCGAAATCGGGGGCCGTCTCCGCGTGCGCCAGCTTCTCGGGCAGCGCCTCGTACTCTCCGGCGCGGCAGACGGCCAGGTTCCGCCGCTCGGGCCGCAGAGCCGAAGCCTCGTAGCAGTAGGTCGGAATCCGCAGTTCGCAGGCGATGCGTTCAGCCAGCCGGCGCGCCAGCGCGGCGCACTCCTCGAGCGTGATGCCCGAAACGGGAATGAGCGGCAGGACGTCGGTGGCCCCCATGCGGGGGTGCGCCCCTTTGTGGCGGCGCATGTCGATCAGTTCGGACGCCCGTTTCACCCCGGCGAAAGCCGCCTCGACGACCTCCTCGGGCGCGCCGACGAAGGTGACGACCGTGCGGTTCGTCGCTTCGCCCGGATCGACGTCCAGGACCTTCACGCCGCCCGCCCCCTCGATCGCTTCGACGATCCGGCGGATCACCTCCTTGTCGCGTCCCTCGCTGAAATTGGGGACGCACTCCACGATTCGCTTTTCCATATCGTATGCAGTTTTCGGATTCTCTGCTTCAAATATAACGAATTTCCGGAACAATTCCGATAAAATCGTAACGAAAAAAGCGTCCGGGGCAAAAAAACAGAAAGTCCGGACCCGAAGGTCCGGACCGGGAAACGCAGCCGGAAGCTCCGGATCAGCGGCGCCGGAGAGGCCGCCTTCCGGAGCGGACGGAGACGCCTACCGTCCGAAGGTCAGCACCACGCCCGCCGTACACCAGAAGCCCGGCAGCGGGATACCTCCCAGATCGCAGTAGCGCGTGTCGGTGAGGTTCGTCGCATCGACATAGAGGCGGCAGAACCCCTTCTCCCATTGCAGACGTCCGTCGAGCAGGAAATAGGGTTCGTAACCGCGCGTCTCCGTCCGGGAGGAGTCCCCTGCGACGGGATAGGCCGTATAGTCGCCGTTGCGGTCGAAGAGCGAACCCGTGAGCGCGAACGACATGCGCCGCAGGAAGCGGAATTCGACCCCGAGCGCCGCCTTGTGGCGCATGAAGTCCATGGCGCTCCTGGCCACGATGTCGGCGTTACGGTCGGCGGTGACGTATCCGTAGGAAACCCTCACGCGGCGCAGAAATCCTTCCTGCACCGTGTAGCTTCCCGAGAACTCGATCCCGAAGGTGTTCAGACGGCTCGTCTGCTCCGAATGCCACTTGCCGCGCCATGCCTCGGGATTTTCGGGCACATCGTCGTACCACACCCAGTCGATGATGTCGCGGCCGGCCCGGTAGTAGGCATCGGCCGAAGCGCTCCAGCAGCCCCGGGAATACCCCGCCCCGAGGCGGACGGTGACGGCCCGTTCGGGCCGCAGGCCGAGGTTATTGACCTGTGCCGGGGAGGTATAGTAGAGATCCGTGAAGGTCGGCAGGCGCATCGACTGCGCCGCACCGGCCTCCACGCGCCACACCCCGGAGGGACGCCAGCCGCCCGAAAGGCTCCAGAGAGCCGCCCTGCCGTAGGGCGTGAAACTCGCCCCGGCCGACGCCGCGGCGTCGAAACGCCGCCAGTGTTTCTCGTGCCGCAGCCAAAGGTTGCCCGTATGGCGCGCGTCGGCATGGGTGTAACGGCCGTGCGGCGTGTCGAGCTTCTCACCGAGGTTCGTGCTGAAGATATGGTTGTAGGCGTAGTCACCGCCCAGCGACGTCGTGCCTGCCGCCCAACCGTAATCGCACCAGACTCGCGCTCCGACATTGTCCGTATTGTGCCGGTTCATCGCCGTCCCGCGTGTCCAGTCGTAGCGGTCGAAATTCTTCCGGTAGCTCGCCGAGGCGCCGAACGAGAAGCGGCCCGCGCTCCTGAGCCACCGGAGCGACGCGAGCGCCGTCGCGGTGTGTTCCCACTGGTCGGGATTGTAGGCCGCATAGAATCCGTTGGACCCGAAATCCCGGTCCTGGTATCCGGCCTGGAAATCGAACAGTCCGGCACGGGGAGTCTCGCAGACGGCCCGCACGTAGGCATTGCAATTGGAAAAGTCCGTATTGTGCCGGTAACCGTCGCTGCGGCGGAAGGAAGCCGCGCCGAGCACCGAGAGGCGTCCCTCGGTGACGGCTCCCGAAAGGTTGGCATAGGCATAGCCGTACTGTCCGCCCGCACCCTCGAAGCGCAGGTAGGTCGGCCGCAGCGGCGCCGTGCGGACGTTCACCGCCCCGGCGAAGGCCCCGACGCCCGGCAGGCCGTCGAGCAGCTCCACCGACGAGATGCAGTCGAGATCGACCGGCAGCGCGTGGGACTGGTGCCCCGTGCGGGCATCCGTGAAATCAATACCGTTGAGAAGGACCATCGTCTGGTCGAAAGAGCCTCCGCGGACGGAGATGTCGGCCTGCGCACCCTTGCCTCCGCGTTCGCGGATATCGACCGAAGGCGCGAGGCGCAGAGCGGCCTCCAGCGTCTGGACGGGCTCCGCGGCGAAGGCTTTCCGGTCGAAAAGCGGGGTGTGCGACCGGGCGTTCCGCACGGGAGCCGTCTGGGTTCCCGTGATGCCGACTTCACGGATCCGCAACGTCCTGAGGACGGCGGTCGTGTCGGCGTTGTGCGCGGATGCGCCCCGTGTCGCGAGCAGCAGGATCGACATTCCGGCGGCGAGGACTCCGATCTTCACGTAGCGGTGCAGGCTCGCAAAGACCGACCAGCCCTTGCGGCTCCAACGCTTGAAGCAGGGAATCCGCTTCTGCAGAATGTGTTCCATGTTGTCGTTTTGTTTGGGTTGATAAAATAAAAATCCGGCGGTCCGGACCGGGCCGGCTGCACGCCCCCGGTTCGAACCGCCGCAAAGGTAAGCAATTTTTCGGATCAGAACAGCGCCTCGACCTTCGACACCACGTCGTCGGCATCGGGATCGAGCGGAAAGACCAGGCTCGGCTTGAGATACCACAGCTCCTTGCCCTCCTTGAAGTGCTCCTCGCCGCCGCCCGTGATGTTGAGCATGATCGTGGCGTCCCGCTCGACCCTGCCGGCGGCCACGGCATTGATGAGCGATGCCGTGGCGACGCCCGCCGCCGAATAGATATCGACCCCTTCGGTCTCCCTGAAGAGCTTGCGGGCCTTGCGGGCCATGGCGTTCGTCGCCACGAAAATATCGCCGCCCGTGGCTTTCAGCGCGTCGTACAGACCGCCGGCCAGCCCGTAAGGCGGATGGCGGTTCGACAGCACCTTGGCGTCGATGATCTCCGCATCGCGGCGCGCCTTGTCCTCGTCATAGGGCAGCATCGCGCGCGAATCGGCCTGCCAGGCGTCGTACATGGGAACGAACGGCGCGTTCTGCGACACCATCAGCTTCATGGTGTTCTGCCCGAAACGGCCGTCCGCGACGAGGCGCTGATTGGCCTCCCACGCCGCGATGGCGCCCGTACCGCTGCCCACGGCCTGAAAATAGTAGTCGGGGATGCGGCCGATCGCCGTCACGGCCGACAGCACCGTGCAGGCCATGCCGTCGCGCCGGGCGATGTTTTTCGCGCCGCCCTCGGCATAGAACCCGGGACCTTTGAGCGCGAGATCGCTCAGGTAGATGGCATCGAAATAGTCGCCGCCCGCGGCGCAGCAGATCAGCTTGACACAGGGGTTCAGCGGCTCCTCGAACCAGAGCGCGCCGATATTGTCGTAGGGAACCGACAGCAGCAGGCGGATGCCGTTGTCCGAGCAGACCTTGGCGAAGGCACGGGCCGTATTTCCGGCCGACGCCACCACCAGCACGCGCTGTTCGTCCGCCGCGGCGCGGCCGCAGACCGAATAGGCTTCGGTCTCCTTGAACGAGCAGGTGGTCATCGTGGCGCCGATGGCCGGATAGTAGCCGTTGAACGTGATCCAGAGGTTCTCCAGCCCGAGCCGCTCGGCCAAACCCCGGCTCTTGTAGGTCACGGGAGCCGAGGAGCCCTTGAGCATCCGCCGCACGGGCATCCAGTCGGCGAAGCGGTAGAGCCCCCACTCGGCGGGTTTCACGTCGATCTGCCGCTTGGCATAGCGCGCCCGCACGAGCGACGGCGTCTTGCACTGCGGATCGGACAGGACCCAGCCCGTGTCTTCGAACTCGCGTCCCGTGGCGACACATTCGAGGGTGTAGGAAGTAGGTGTGAAATTTTCCATGTATGGGTTATTATGGCTTGTTTGCATTGGCTTGTTTTCCGGCGCGTCCCGGGCGGAGCTCACGACATGCGGCTCTTGAAATCCTCGTAGCCGAACTCCCGGACGGTCTCCACGCTGCCGTCGCGCCGCGCGATGAGGATCGCGGGGTGCTGCACGCCGTTGAACATCGTCGTCTTGACCATCGTATAGTGGATCATGTCCTCGAAAACGATGCGGTCGCCGACCTGCGGCGCACGGTCGAAGGCCCAGTCGCCGCAGTAGTCCCCCGCCAGGCAGCTCGTGCCGCCCATGCGCCAGCGCATCTCTCCCCCGGCGGGATCGTGCGCCCCGACGATGGCCGGCTTGTAGGGCATTTCGAGGCAGTCGGGCATGTGGCAGGCGAACGACACGTCGAGCATCGCCGTGTGCACGCCGCCGTTCGTCACGATGTCCTCCACCGTGGAGACCAGATAGCCCGTGCGCCAGGTGAAGGCGCTGCCCGGTTCGAGAATCAGCCGCAGGTGCGGATGACGCGAACGGAATTCGCGGAGCAGGGCGATCAGCTCGTCGCAGTCGTATTCGGCATGGGTCATCAGGTGGCCGCCGCCCATGTTGAGCCACGCGACGCGGTCGAGCAGACGGCCGAAGCGCCGTTCGACGGCCTCGAGCGCCAGCCGCAGGTGCGCGGGACGCGATTCGCACAGGACATGGAAATGCAGTCCTTCGATGCCCGCGGGCAGCTCGCGCAGCTCGCCGGCCGTGACGCCCAGCCGCGAACCGGGAACGCAGGGGTTGTAGAGGTCCGTCCCGACGGGCGAATACTCCGGGTTGATCCTCAGTCCGCACGAAATGCCGCGGATGAGCGCCCGCTGTCCGAAACGCTCGAACTGCGCCACGGAATTGAACGTGATGTGGTCGCTGCAACGCAGTATCTCGTCGATGTTGCGATCCGTATAGACGGGTGCGTAGGTATGGGCCGGACGGCCGAATTCTTCGAAAACCAGACGCGCTTCGGCGGCCGAAGAGGCCGTGGCGCCGTCGGAGTGCCGGGCCAGCTCGGGAAAGATGCTCCACATGGCGCAGGCCTTCAGCGCGACGATCACCTCGGCGCCCGACTCGCGGCGCACGCGGTCGATCACGGCCAAGTTCGCGTCCAGCAGCCGCTCGTCGAGAACATAGCACGGCGAAGGCATTGTCAGAAAGTCGATCATCGAAAGGCGTTTCTCTAAAAAACGGACAAAATTAGCAAATTCCCGGGGAACAGTCCATGCCGTCCCCCGGGAATTTCCGATAAATAGGTATTTATACTTACCCGCCCGGCCGCCCGGCGTGCCGGAACGGATCACTGCGCCACGCAGACGCTCACGCGGTTTTCGGCCGCCGTGGCGAACGGCTGCTCCGAATCGCCCTTGTAATCGACCCGGATACGGTCCGCCGCGATTCCGGCCTGTTGCAGAGCCTCCGACACGCCCGCGGCGCGCAGCATCGACAGTTGCAGGTTGCGGGCCTTGCCGCCCGTGGCCGCATCCGCATAGCCCGTCACGGAGACCGTCGTCTCCGGATGCGCCCTGAGGTAATCGGCCAGCGCCTCCACCTTCGGCCGCTCCGACGCCCGAATCTCGGACGATCCGATCCGGAAGAAGATATCCTCGCGCAGCGGAACGGGTTTCTCCGCGACGGGAACCGGAGCCGGAGCGGGAGCTGGTTCGGGCCGGGGCTCCGGAGCGGGCTGCTCGGGGGCGGGCTCCGCCGGAGCGGCGGGAGCCACGGGTGCGGGCGGAACCGCGGCGGCCTTTTTCCGATAGGTCTTTCCGAAGCGGAAGGTCAGTCCCGCCAGCGCGTTGAACTGCCAATCCACATTTCCCGCTTTCTTCGAGTTGAACTTATCGGAGAGCATGTCGGCATTCACCTCCACGCCCAGCAGCACGCAGTCCGAAAGCCGGAAATTCAATCCCGCACCCAGGCGTCCCGCCACGAAAACCTTGCCGCCGGACCAGACGTTCTCCATCGCGTATCCCTTGTCGCAGATCGCGTTGGCCTCGTCGTTGTTGAACGCCCCGCTGACCCCGACACCCGCGAACAGGTAGGGATTGACCGTCCGGACGGGGTTGAAACGCCCGAACAGATTCGCCAGATCGAGCATGGCCTCGACATTCCCCTGCAAGTAATTGAACTTGTAGTGCATTTCGGGCGAAACCCAGGCCCCTTTGGCCTGCCATCCGCCGAGGCCGAAACGCAGCCCCCACACGGGCGAGAACCGATAGCCGGCCGAAAGGGCCGCCGCGGGCGACAGCAGATCGCCGAATCCCGTCTCGCCGAGCGTGTAGGCAGCACCCGCCTGCACCTGCATAAACCAATGCCTGTTGAATTCGGTCTTTTCTTTGTCCTTCGCCCCGACGGCGAAGAGCGGCGTCGCACACATCATCAGCGCACCGGCCGCACATAGGATACGTTTCATCGTCTTGTCGTTTAATTACCCCCGCCTGTCCGGGAGCGGTTACACGATTCAAAGATACGAAAAATGTATCATATATGATAATAATACAGGCGAATTATCGCTCTTTCGCCCGGAAAAGGCCCCCACAGCGGGAGGCCTGCCCGAAGAAACGGCTTCGGGACCCCGCACGCAGAAGCCCCTGCCCTACCCGAAGAAGGCCCGGGAGGTCCGAAAACCGGAAATACGGTGCGGAGCACCCCGCCCTGCCGCTCAGCCGCCCCTCAAAACGCGCGGAGCGGGCGGCTGCTTCCGCAACCGTCCGCTCCGTACCGCGGCGAAGGCCGGAAAGCCCCGCCGTCAGACTTCGATATCCACGTCGAACAGTTCGTGCCACGGCAGTCCCTGCGGGCCGAGTTCGGCCAGGAACGGATCGGGATCGAACTCCTCGACGTTGAACACGCCGGCTCCTCGCCACAGACCCTTGGCCCACATCGAAGCGCCGAGCGCCGCCGGAACGCCCGTCGTGAAGCTCACGGCCTGCGTGCCGGTCTCGCGGAAAGCCTGCTCGTGGTCGCAGTTGTTGTAAATGTAATAGGTACGCTCCTTACCGTCCTTCACACCCCGGATGCGGCAGCCGATCGAGGTCTGGCCGTGGTAGTTGGCGCCCAGCGACTTGGGGTCCGGAAGCACGGCCTTGAGGAACTGGATCGGAACGATCTCCACGCCGTTGTAGATGATCGGGTCGATACGCGCCATGCCGATATTCTGGATCACGCGCAGGTGCGTGAGGTACTCCTGCCCGAAGGTCATCCAGAACCGGGCGCGCCGGATCGTCGGATAATTCTTCACGAGCGACTCCAGCTCCTCGTGGTAGATGACGTACGACTCGCGTTCGCCGATGCCGGGATAGTGCAGCGGCCGGTGGATTTCGTGCGGCTCGGTCACCACCCACTGCCCGTTCTCGTAGTAGCGGCCTTTCTGCGTCACCTCGCGGATATTGATTTCGGGGTTGAAGTTCGTGGCGAACGCCATGCCGTGATTGCCGGCGTTGCAGTCCACGATGTCGAGGTAATGGATCTCGTCGAAATGGTGCTTGGCGGCATAGGCCGTGAAGACGGCCGTCACGCCCGGATCGAAGCCGCAGCCGAGGATCGCCGTGAGACCCGCGGCCTTGAAGCGGTCCTGATAGGCCCATTGCCACGAATATTCGAAATGCGCCTCGTCGCGCGGCTCGTAGTTGGCCGTATCGAGGTAATTGCAGCCGCATTCGAGGCAGGCGTCCATGATCGTGAGGTCCTGATACGGCAGGGCCACATTGACCACGATGTCGGGTTTGAACGCCCGGAACAGCTCGCACAACTGGGCGACGTTGTCGGCATCGACCTCGGCGGTCTTCACCCGGTCACCGCCGATGGCGGCCGCCACGGCGTCGCATTTGGATTTGGTACGGCTGGCCAGCATGACGTCCGTGAAGACGGGATCGGCGGCGATTTTCTGCGTCACCACCGTACCGACGCCTCCGGCTCCGATAATTAGCGCTTTACACATAGGAATATTCGTTTTTACAGAGTTAAAAATTCATTTTAGCGAATACAAAAATATCGTTTTATTTTGGTAAAACAAAAATAATCCATACATTTGCACCACCAAAACGGAAAGCATTTTCCTTTGGCCGACGGAGAATCCGTAGCTCAGCAGGTAGAGCACAACACTTTTAATGTTGGGGTCCTGGGTTCGAGCCCCAGCGGGTTCACGAAACAAGGCTGACAGCCTAATCAAAAGCGATCGCAAGATCGCTTCTTTCGTATATATCCCTCTGCATATCGGCCTGCGGCGACATTTGCTTCCCGAACAGGCATTCCGCCATTCCCCCGCTATCCGTATCCTCCGACTACGGCACAACAGGTCACCGAGAGCCGGCCTGCGACAGCCGCCAGCGTAACCGAATCGGAACCGTCCCGCGACACACTGCGGCAACAGGCCTCGAACCGGATCGTATTTCAAGTATTTGAATTTGACCCATCCGCTTTATCAGATCGGTATCGGATTCTCCCACCCGTTCGGCCGTCGGTCATTCATTTCTCTTCGGCACTCAATAGAATGAAGAATCCAGCACAAATTCCGGATCTTCTGAACGGAATCCGTGCCTCGCATTTTGATATTTCGAAGATATCGGCTATATTTGTCCCGACTAATAATAAATGTTTATACATTTGTATTCTCTCACGAACCGAAAACTGCAATACGATGAAGATGAAAAGCCTTATGCGGCCGGCGTTCGTCCTGAGCTGCGCCCTGGCCGTACGGACTGCGGCGGCGTCCGATGCGACGATCTGGACGGTGGGCGAACCGGACGGCCGTCCCGACGGGTTCGCCCTTGCGCCCGACGGATTTCGGGACTTCCTGGCCCGGGACTTCGGCTACGAGGACAAATTCTATCTGGTCGGGCACTCCGATCCTTCGACCGATTTTCCCTATGTGCTGCCGGGGCCGGCCGACACGTGGGGCGGAACCTGGCCCACGTCGGGATGGCGCACCCACGAGGTCAATATCCTTTTCGGCCTCGACGAACAGCCCGATGACGACTGCCTGCTGGCGGTCGATCTGGCGGATTACGCCAAGCGGTTCCCGCCGCTGGTCAAGGTGAGCGTAAACGGACAGGATGCCTGGTTCCGACTCAACGACCCCGACGATCCGACCGCTGCCGGCCGCCGTTACGGCCAGCAGGAGCCGACTGTCGATACGCTTTCGCTGACCGGACGCTTCGAGCGTGCGACGCCGCGCCGGCTCGAGATGCCGCTCCGGCGCGGCACGCTGCGCAAGGGCGGCAACACGGTGCATGTGACCGTGCTCGAAGGGTCGTGGATACTCTTCGACCGGGTGGCGCTCGAGGGCCCATCGTCCGTGCGTCCGACGCAGTCCGAAGGGTTGTTCGTGCGCGACGTGGCGGCGGCTCCGTATGAATCGGACCATGACGGCAAGCGTGTACAGCCGTTGCTGGTCGATGTCGAGTGGCTCGGAGCGACACCGACGCTGAGCGTCGAGATAGACGGCCGCGAACTCTTCAACCGACGCGTCGAGGCGAGCCGTTCGCGCTTCGAGGTGCCGATGCCTGCCGTGCGCCGCGCCCGGACGAGCTGCTACCGGGTGCTGTGCGACGGACGCGAAGTGGCCTCCGGATGTATCGAACGGGCTCCCCGACCCGAGCAAACCCTGGCCGACTACGTCGATACGCGCATCGGTACGGCCCACTCGCGATGGATGATCGCTCCCGGACCGTGGATGCCTTTCGGCATGGTCAAGCTCTCGCCCGACAACCAGAATGCAGGCTGGCAGGCCGGCTACCAGCCTTCGCTCGAGACGATCGGCTGTTTCAGCCACATTCACGAGTGGACGCTCGGCGGACTGGGTCTCATGGCGACCAACGGCGAGCTGAAGGTCCGGGTCGGAGACGAGCGCAACCCCGACGAGGGCTACCGCTCGCGCATCGACAAACGGACGGAGCAAGCCGGAATCGGCTGCTATGCGGCCGACCTGACCGATTACGGGATCCATGCAGAGGTGACCGCCACGACGCGTTGCGGATTCAGCCGTTTCACCTTCCCGACGGACCGGGGCGAGGGCCGTATCCTCATCGAACTGCACCCGCAGGCCGAATACGACTTCGAGCTGCGCGACGTCTCGGTCCGGCAGGCGGGCGACCGGCGGATCGAGGGCTCGTGCCGCCAATATTCGCGGGGAGTCTGGAGCAACGATGCCGACCAGGACTATACGCTGCATTTCGTCATCGAATTCGACCGGCCGATCAAGCGGCTGGGTAGCTGGTGCGACGATGAACTCCAACAGCAGACAGACGGCCTGTCGTGCGGACCGTGCCGCGAGGCCGGACTCTTCGCCGTCTTCGATCCTGCGGAGGACTCCGTCGTTCAGGTGCGCTCGGGCATCTCGCTCGTGAGCGTCGGGAACGCCTCCGAGAACCTATCCACGGAGATTTCGGTCCCCTTCGGCTGGAACTTCGAGGCCGTGTGCGCCAACCAGCGGGCGACGTGGAACGATCTTTTCTCCCGCGTTCGGGTCCGCTCGGACGACTACCTCGAAAAGCAGCGTTTCTACAACAACATGTACCGTGCGCTTTGCAGTCGCAATACGTGGAGCGACGTCAATGGCGAGTGGGTCTCGACCGACGGCCGGGTACGCTGCGTGGCCGATCCGGCAAACGATGCGATGCTCGGATGCGATGCCTTCTGGAACACCTTCTGGAACCTCAATCCCTTCTGGAACCTCGTGACGCCCGAGTGGTCGGGCCGCTGGGTGCGCTCGCAACTGGCGATGTACGATGCCAACGGATGGCTGGCCAAGGGCCCTGCGGGCCTGAACTACGTCCCGGTGATGGTCGCCGAACACGAGATTCCGCTGATCGTCTCGGCCTGGCAGATGGGCATCCGCGACTTCGACGGACAGAAAGCCCTCGAGGCGGCCGTGAAGATGCAGACGACGCCCGCACGGAAGGTTTTCAACGGCTTTGCCGGCAACCGCGATCTGGCGGCCTACATGCAATACCACTACGTGCCGAGCGACAAGGGCCGCTTCTCGAACACGATGGAGTACTCCTACGACGACTGGACGGTCGGCCAACTGGCCCGCGCCCTCGGCGACGACGAGACGTGGCGGACCTTCAACGACCGCGGCTACTGGTGGCGGAACGTCATCAGCGATGCCGGCTACTGCCATCTGCGCGACAGCGAGGGCCGCTGGGCTGCCCCCTTCGACCCCTTCCGCAGCGGGGCCAACCACCACTATGTCGAGGGCAACGCCTGGCAGCTTACCTTTTTCGTGCCGCAGGATATTCCGGCTTTGGTGCGGAAAATCGGACGCGAGCGCTTCCTCGAGCGTCTGGAATGGGGCTTCGCGCAGGACGAGGCGTGGCGCTACAACGCTCCCAACGATCAGTATTGGGACCACCCCGTCGTGCAGGGCAACCAACAGTCGATGCACTTCGCCTTTCTGTTCAACTACGCCGGCGCCCCGTGGCTGACGCAGCGCTGGAGCCGCTCGATCCTGGACCGCTATTACGGTCGCGGCATCGCCAACGCCTACCTCGGCGACGAGGATCAGGGACAGATGAGCGCCTGGGCCGTTTTGGCCTCGCTCGGACTCTTCCAGACCGACGGAGGCTGCCGCGTGGATCCGGTCTTCGAGATCGCCAGTCCGATTTTCGAAGAGGTGACGATCGACCTCGGCGGACGCTACGGCCGCGGCGAGACCTTCACCATCCGGGCGAAAAACGCTTCGCGCCGCAACATCTACGTGCAGCGTGCATCGCTCGACGGCAAGCCGCTCCGGAGTTTCCGCTTCCCGGCCGCCGCTCTGCTCGACGGCGGAGAACTGGAGCTGGAAATGGGCCCCGAACCCAACCGGGCATGGGGCGTGGAGTGATTCTTCCCCGGTCCGGACACGAAAGAGCGGCGGCGAAACCCTGCGAGGTTCGCCGCCGCTCCCTTGCTCGGCCCGGGAACGTTGCGTCCGTTTATTTTCCCGTCTCGAAACGGCGCAGCAGGAGGGCGCAGACGGCCAGGTAGGCCATACAGCAACCGATGACGACGAGCGATCCGATCTGACTGCCGGCGAAATCGGCCGAGGCGCCCATCAGCGGCGGGATCACTGCACCGCCGCAGACACCCGTAATCATCAGCCCCGAGATCTCGTTGGCCTTGTCCGGATGGCTCTTGAGCGCCGCCGAATAGATCACCGAGAAGATACTCGAACAGGCGAAGCCGATCAGGCCGACCAGCACCAGCATGCCGGCCGTTGCATGGGTGAACCAGAGTGCGATCATGGCGGCGATGGCGGCGAAAATGTGAATCCGGAAGTAGCGGACATCGCTCATGCGCACGAGCAGGAGCGAACCGAGCAGTGCGCCGACCGTACGGCAGACAAAGTAGACGCTCGATCCGATTCCGGCCTGCTCGACGGCGTATCCGCTGCGCTCGATGAGCAGCTTGGGTGCGACCGTATTCATGCCCACATCGACGCCCACGACGAAGACGATGCCGAGGAAAAGGATCAGCACCGTGCGGTCCTTCAGCAGCGAGAAGGCCGCTCCGACCGACGAAGCAGGCTGCGTTTCGCGCGACTCGCGGATCGGGGTGCAGAGAAGCCAGAGGGCCGACAGCAGCGTGATGGCGGCATAGATCGGGAAGAGGTACTGCCAGTCGCCCAGCTCTCCGGCGGCGAATGCGGCGATGAACGGTCCGCAGAACGACGACACGGCTTTGACCACCTGTCCGGCCGTGAGCGAGCTGGTCAGCGTCTCGGGGCGCACGACATTCGTCAGCAGCGGGTTGAGCGACACCTGCAGCAGCGTGTTGCCGATGCCCAGCAGGGCGAAGGCCGCCATGCAGGTGACCAGATTGTAATCGATGAAGGGGATGAGCATGCCGGCGACGGTGACGAGGTTGCTCGCCTGCACCATCTTCTTGCGCCCGATGCGGTTCATGACCAGTGCCGCGGGAATCGAGAGCAGCAGGAACCAGATGAAGACCATCGAGGGGATGAATCCGGCGAGGGTCTCGTTGAGTGCGAAATCTTTCTGCACGTAGCTGGTCGAGATACCCACCACGTCGCAGAATCCCATCACGAAGAAACCGAAGAGGACGGGCAGCAGTTTGCTTACGGAGCGGTTGTCGTTTTTATTCATCGGATCGTTCGGGTTATTTCTCGGCTTCGATACGGTAGGTGAACGAATCGGCACGGTAATAGCCGACGTTGAACTCGACGGGGAATCCCGTGGCATCGAGCACCAGCCGCTTGCGCCTGAGAATCGGATCGCCGACCCTGATGCCGAGTTTGGCGGCCAGCTCCTCGTCGGCCAGCATGGCGCTCACCTCCTCGACCGACTTGTGGACGATGACGCCGTAGCGCTGTTCGAGCATCGTGTAGAGAGGCTGTGTGAAGTCCTCCTCGCCGGTCATCCCGATGGCGGGGTTGAAATAGGAATAGAAATAGACGATCGGCGCCTGCTCGCTGCCGCGCACGCGCGACATGCGCAACATGCGCATGTCGGAAGCCACCCGGAAGAACCGGGTCACCTCGGGAGCGGCCTGTTCCCAACATATATGCAGTTCGTAATTTTTGATCGTGATGCCCAGCGCCTTCATCTCCTGCGAGAAACTCATCCAGTTGCGGGCGTTGCTGCTGGCCCTGCCCAGCGTATTGACCGTGGTGCCCACCCCCTTCTTGCGGAGCAGCAGGCCTTCGTTCACCAACCGGTTGATGGCCTGTCTGAGGGTGTTGCGCGATATCTTGAGCTCCTGTGCGAGTTCCACCTCGTTGGGCAGGATGGCTCCCGAACGGTATTTCTCGGTATTGATCATCTGGCGCAGGATATGTTCCGCCTGCACGTGATAGGGCGTCTTGCTCGAAAAATCAATCTGTGCGTTCATCTTCTGTCGGTAGTTGGATTCGCCAGTACAAAGATAATCGTTTTGCACTAATTTTCACGGTTTCTCTGAACATTCCGTCTCTCCGATCCACTCCGCCCGGAACCGGCAGCGCATATCGCCGCCCCGCCACATAGGAAAGTTCGTGCCCCAGAGGTCGTCGTCGAGGCAAAAATGTACGTCCTGGCGCAGATCGGGCCGTTCGGTCGAACGGTTCAGAGCGTTGCATTCTCCCACGACTGCGGGCAGGGCGTCGGGCGAGGCGGTACGCAGCGTGCCGCGGTGAGTGACGAGGTCCACGCAGCGGTCGGCCGATGCCGGGCATAATTGCTGCCGGGTCCTATTGCCTCCGGTCGAGCTCCGCGATGGCGAAGGCGTAGGCCCCCAGTGCGATGGCCCGGCTGGCGCCGAGTTTCGAACGGACGACGGGGGTTTGGCGAACGTGGTGGTAGCGGACGCGCTTTTCGGAGCGGGGAACGGCTACCGGCACCGATTTCTCGCGCAAGAACTCCGCGGCCTCCTCCGGTGTGTCGAGGTCGAAGGTCCGCATCTGTAGCCGCGGGAAGCGGTCGCCGGCAAAGGAGCCGATCTCGCCGCGCATCTCCGCGAGCAGAGCGGGCATGAAGTATTCGGCCGCTCCGGTCAGGCCGCCCCCCAACACGACGATGCCGTCGATGATCGTGAGGGCCTGCGAGATGACGTCGCCGGCCACCTCGCCGAACCGGCGGAAGCTCTCTCGTGCGGCATCGCGGTCGCCCTCGCGCCTTCCTTCGGCGATGTCGAAGATGTCGCGCGGGGTGAGCGGAACGGTGTCCGCGCCGGTCAGCTCGCCGTAAACACGGCGGATGGCGCGGATGCTGACGCTCTCCTCGCAGATCATGCCTTCGTGGTGCTTGTTGCGGAATACCCAGACGTCGCCGCCGCATCCGTTGTCGCCGGTCAGCAGCCGGCCGTCGATCACGGCGCCGGCGCCGAATCCCGTACCGAACGTCACGCCGAGCAGATTGCGGTAGCGTTTGGTCGATCCGGAACGTTCGAGCAGGGCGTTCACCTCGGGCAGGGCGCCCGAAATGGCCTCGCCGTAGGCAAACAGGTTGCCGTCGTTGTTGATGAACACCGGGATGCCGAACTTCTGTTCGAGGAAGGGTCCCAGCGCCACGCCGCCGCGGAACGACGGGAAGTTGGGCAGGTCGCCGATGATTCCGTGGGCATAGTCGGCCGGTCCGGGAAAGGCGAAACTGATGGCGACGGGTGCTCCGGGAAGCTGCCGCCGCACGGCTTCGAATCCCTCGACGAGGGTCGAGAGCATGCGGTCGAGATCTTCCGGCTCCGAGTGAAAATGGATCGGGCCGACGATCTCGCGGTTACCGGCGATCGCCGAGAAGACGAGGTTCGTGCCTCCGGCGTCGAGCGTGAGGACGATACGTGGGTCGGTTTCGTACATGGTCGATCGTATATTAGTTGTTGTCAGTGTCGTACATAAGCCTTGACCGTACCGCAGAACGTACCCGGAACGAGCGGCCGGATCGTGTAGCTGCCGATCGAAGCGGGAATGATGAAGGTCTCGGCGTAGTGCACCGTGAAGGGTTCGAACGCTCCCGCAGGGCTCTCGATGACGGCGGCGTCGCCTTCGACCAGGTTGAGCACCTCGACGCCGCCCTGCATCGTGTGGGGCGTGATACCGGTGAACCAGTGGCGGCGGGTTTCGATGAATTCGGCTTCGTGCAGTCCGGTGCGCTCCTCGCGCCAGCCCTCGCCCTCGGCGATCGGTTCGAAGCGGTTGCAGTGGCAGCGGAGTATCTCGTCCGTGTCGCGCGTCCAGTCGATGACGCGGGCTGCGTGGCCGATATTGATCGGGCGGGGTTTGCCGTCGAGCCCCATGCGGCCCCAGTCCCACATTTTGAAAGTGAAGATATTGGGCGTGGCACTGATCTCAAGGACCATGGCGCCGGCTCCCGAGCAGTGGACCGTACCGCCCGGAATCAGGTAGTGGTCGTGCCTGCGGGCCGGGAAGCGGTTCACGAAACGCTCGGCATCGAACGTCGCGTCTCCCCGCCGGGCCGTGCGGAGCGCCGCGAGCATCTCTTCGGGATCGACGCCCCGTTTCACGCCGAGATAGACGCAGGCGCCGGGCTCGGCATCGAGCAGGTAGTAGCTCTCGTCCTGCGTGTAGCGCATGCCGAACGTACGGCGGATGTATTCGTCGGTGGGATGGACCTGGAGGCTGAGATTGCCTCCGCCGATGGTGTCCAGGAAGTCGAAACGGATCGGGAAGCTCTCGCCGAAACGCCGGCGGTCGGCGGCGCCCAGCAGCTCCTGCGCACGAAGGTAAATGAGGTTCTGAGCCGGCATCTCGAACAATTCGCCATCGACGCGCAGCAGCAGGCTATTCTCCTCCGGAACGCAGTCGAAGCACCAGCCGAAATTGGCCTGCCTGCGGTCGAGGTCGCAGACCTCCTTCATCCACTGGCCTCCCCACGGCGCAGGGTCGAAGAACGGCACGACCCGGAACGGACGACGCACCGTACGCCCGATACCCTGCATGAAGGTCTCGGCCGCGATCATCAGCGGACGCCCCGGACGGTGCGTGTCGATCCAGTAATCGACGCGGTTGTAGAGGCTCTTCTTGTGGTTGTCCAGCACAGGCCAGTCGTTGAAGTAGCCGCGCTTGTACTGCCGGGCGGGGCTTTCTGCCGAGTTGTCCACACCCAGTCCGTGAATGGCACGGGCGCGGAAACGCCGCTGAATCTCCCAGCGGGCCATGTCGGCGTAGAGCGTCAGGTCGGCATTCGGTGCGACGTAGCCCGCACCGCTGCCATAGACGATCGTCCGGCGTTCACGATGCCGGATCCGTTCCCGGGCCTCGTTCAGGCGTTCGGGGTCGAAGAAGTCGGCCAGGCCGAGCGGCGTGAGATAGCCGAACAACTCGTCGTCGGTCACATAGGGGTCGGTCATGGAGCGGATCTGCCGTTCGTCGCGGAAAAGTTCCTCGGTGCGGATCAGCTCGGCCTCGGGCCATATACGGGCAAGCGCCCCTGTCAGCTCCTCGTCGCATACGCCGTGGTAGGTGTCGAACACCACCAGCGGACGCTCGATATCGGTGCATCGTACGAGCTCAGCGCCGATCTCCTCCCAGCCGCGCCAGATACGGCCTTCCGTTTCCGTCGCCGGAAACTTGTCGTAGTTCGAATGTGTGTGCAGCGATGTATTCATGAATATATGTATGTTTATTTTTTATATGTGCAAACATAATGAATCTTTTTTGATTATGCAATTGTTCGCGCGATTTTTCCGGCCTTCGGGCGCTCTTTTCGGAACTTCGGTCGTCGGAGACAAGGCCCGCCGGGCATCCGACAGACCTTGGACAGGGCGTGCACATAGATCAACCGGCCGATGTTCGGCGGTTACCGTCCCGAAGCGCCCCATGCCGACCGGATCGGTCGCATCGCCGAACGGCTGGCGTCCCGCGTGCCGAGGAATGCGATGCCTCGGGGCGCGGCTCCCGTCCTGTGCGATCCGCTCTTCGGACCGTTCCAATGCCCTCCGGGTCACGGCCGACCGGACCGCGCTGTCGAAGGAGCGCACCACGGCCCACCCGGACCGTCGAGATGGCCGATGGGCGGGCATCCCGGCAAAGCCGGGCGACAGCGAGATCATCCGCCCGCTCGACGGGCCGGCCGGACAGCTCGGCCTCGGGGGTTCGGACAATGCCGACATGAGCGACCACCCGGACAACCGGCATCGGGCTTATCGCAGGTCCTGCCCGTCTATGTACGTACAACAGGTGAAACAGATGATATTTGCGTCCGCTTCTCTCCACCGCTTCTCCGCGAGGCGGAAATTATGCCGGAAGCGGGGCTACGGACCTTGCGCCGAACGGCTGAATGCTCCGGACGCGGGCATCGGGCGGGTCGTACCCGTCGGAGCCCGCTCTCTTTTTAAACGGATCGGCAGAGTTTCCTGCGTCGGTTTTCACTCATACCAAGTCGTCCGGAACCGGAAAACGATGAAAAAATATCCGAAGTATTGCATTTTTGAAAATCTATCTCTATATTTGCGTTGTTCATATATGTATGAACAAATATATATGATTCAAACATAAAAAACCTAACCTAAATGAACTTGTTATGAAGAATCTGTACCAGAATTACGCACGGACCCGTTGGGACGGATCGGGCGGAATCTTCAGAAAGTGCGCGGTCCTTTTGTTGGCGGTCTCGCTGCTGCCCGGAACGTCGGCAGCCGGATCGGAACCGGTCTGGGCCATGCCGCAGACCGAAGTTCCCCCCCCCGCACGGGAACGCACCGTCGGCGGAACGGTCCGCGACGGCAAGGGCGATCCGATTCCCGGAGCGGCCGTGACCGTCGTGGGCGGTTCGCTCGGCGTATCGACCGACGCCTCGGGCGCCTACCGCATCGAAGGGGTCGGAGGCGACGACGAACTGGAATTCAGCTTCCTCGGAATGATGTCGCAGAAGGAAAAGGTCGGGACGCGCACACGGATCGACGTGACGCTGCGCGAGGACATGATCGGTCTGGAAGATGTCGTGGTGACGGGCTATACGGCCATGAAGCGTAAGGACATCACCGGATCGGTGGCTTCAGTATCGGCCGAACAGATCGCCCGCATTCCGGCATACGACCTGACCACCAGCCTGGTCGGTGTGGCCGGCATCCGCATCGACGGAGGTTCGATCCGCATCCGCGGCACGCGTTCGACCAACGCGGGCAACGACCCGCTGATCGTGCTCGACGGTATTCCCTACGACGAGACGCTCACCTCGATCAACCCGGGCGACATCGAGTCGATCGACATTCTGAAGGATGCCTCCTCGACGGCCATCTACGGAGCGAAGGGCGCCAACGGCGTGATCCTCATCACCACGAAACAGGCCAGGAAAGGCGAGACGAAGGTTATCTACGACGGTTTCGTGGGCGTGGGCGTCAATAACCGGGGCACGCTCGACGTGATGGATGCCGATGAGTACATCGCCTTCCAGCGTGAAGCCAGCCGCGCCGCCGGCGCGTGGAACTCGCCCGAGGACGACAGCAAGGCCTTCTTCGGGGCCGAGATCGCCAACATGGGCAAGATGGATACCGACTGGATGGGCCGTTATTTCAACCAGAAACGCCTGTGGCACAGCCACTCGCTGACCATCGCATCGGGCAACGAGAAGACCCAGTACAAGGTTTCGTTCAATTACAAGAACAACGAGGGCCGCTACGAGGGCGACCGCCGCGACTACTTCTATCTGACCACCGACCTGACGCATCAGGTGCTGCCGTTCCTGAAGGTGGGTATCTCGAACCGCGCTTTCTACAACGTGAGCCACGACAAGCCCGACATGTTCGACACGTTCCTCCACATGTCGCCGCTGACGCCGATCTACAACGAGGACGGCTCCTACAACGAGTATCCGTTCGGCGACCCGTTCGTGAAGAACCCCTACATGAACGAAACGGACGGAGCCTACGAGGACAAGACCGAGGAGTGGAAGATCTACATGCGTTTCTTCGCACAGGCGGACCTCTGCAAGGGACTCACCTTCAACACCAACTTCGCCTACACGCCGGCCTTCTCGTCGCGCGGCTACTACTACGACAACCGCAGCGTGGGCTACACCGACGAGCGCAACGTCGCCGGCATGCACAACAACCGCAAGGCCGACTGGGTATGGAACAACATCCTCAACTACAAGAAGGCCTTCGGCAGGCACGCCATCGACGTGTCGGCCGTCTTCGAGATGCAGAACCGTCAGACGGTGAACTCCTCGATGTCGGGAAAGGACCAGGAATCGCCCGCCTATCTGTGGTATAACATGAACCGTCTGACCGATTCGAAGACGATCGGTTCAGGATTCATCCGCAACCAGATGGTTTCGGTCATCGGCCGCCTGCAATACACCTTCGACGACCGCTACATCGTGACGGCTTCGTTCCGCGAGGACGGCGCCTCGCAGCTCTCGCCGGGCAGCAAGTGGGCCTTCTTCCCCTCGGCCGCCGTGGCATGGCGTATTTCGGAGGAGTGTTTCGTCAAGGACAACGCGGACTGGATCACCAACCTCAAACTGCGCGCCAGCTACGGTATGACGGGCAACTACTCGATCGCGGCCTACGCCACGCTCGGTTCGCTCTACGGCTGCTACGCCAATTTCGGATTCGGCGGCGAGACCCACCTTCCGGGTCTGGAGCCCTCGACGCGCCCGGCGCCCGATCTGGGCTGGGAACGCAACAAAATGCTCGACATCGGTCTGGACTTCGGGTTCCTGAACGGCCGCATCTTCGGTACGGTCGAATACTACGACTCGAAGAGCTACGACCTGCTCTACCTGAAGGTGCTGCCCTACACCACGGGCTTCAACCAGGCCTGGACGAACATCGGCGACACGCGCAACCGCGGTTGGGAGATTTCGCTCTCGACGGTTCCCATCCAGAAGAAGGACTTCACCCTCAACGTCAATCTCTCCTACTACCGCAACAAGGAGGAGCTGGTGCGTCTGCAGGATCCCGGCATGAAGCAGGACCTGAACAACAACCTTTTCGTGGGCTATCCGGTGAACGGCGTACACTACAACTACAAGCAGGTGGGCATCTGGCAACTCGACGAGGCCGATCTGGCCGCCCTCTACGGGCAGAAGCCCGGCGAAGTAAAGGTGGCCGACCTCGACGGCAACGGCGTGATCGACGGCAACGACCGCACCATTCTCGGCACGACGCGCCCCGACTGGGTCGGCGGACTGTCGATCAGCGGCCAGTGGAAGAACCTCGACTTCTCGGTCGATGTTTACGGTGAGTTCGGCGCCCTGGCCTACGACAGCCGCAGTACGGGCGGCTGGGCCAACCAACTGGGCCGCTGGAACACCTACAAGATCGACTACTGGACGCCCGAGCATCCGACCGACCGCTATCCCCGTCCGGTCGAGGGACAGTCGATCAAGTACCTCGACGCTGCGGGCTACTACGACAACGACTACGTGAACATCCGCAACATCACGGTGGGCTACACGCTGCCGCAGCGGTGGATGGACCGTATCGTCAAGAAGACGCGCTTCTACTTCACGATGAACGATCCGTGGGGATACAGCCGGTTCCGCGACCAGGGCGGTATTTCGTGGTGGGAATCCTATTACATTTTCGGAGCCAGCGTCCAGTTCTAAACCTAAAACACAACGACCATGAAAAAGACAGCAACGATCCTCGCCTCCGCCGCGCTGCTTGCGGGCGTCACCGGCTGCGAAAGTTTTCTGGAGGAGGAGTCCTACGGATCGACCACCGACATTTTCAACGAGGAGAACGGACTCAAGGCATTCGTGAACCTCTCCTATACGAAGATCAACAACCTCTACGGCGGCGACGGACAGTGGCCGCTGATGACCGAATTGGGCACGGACCTCTTCCTGCGCGGCAAGAATCAGGGCGATACGGGTCTTACGGACTACTACGGTCTGGATGCCAACAACGGCAATGTCTCGTGGCTGTGGAACCACTGCTACAAGGCGCTGGCCAACATCAACATGTTCATGGAGACCATCGACACGACGCCTTTTGCCGACGAGTCCGAGAAACTGCAATGCAAGGCCGAAATGCTTGTGATGCGGTCGATGTTCCTGTGGATCATCACCGAGACATGGGGCGACTCGTACCTGCCCCGCACGACGGACAAGACCGAGGGCATGGAGGCCCGCCGTTCCACGCGCGAGGATTTCTACGAGGAGATCATCGGCGGTCTGGAGCAGGTCGTCAACGAGGGGATGCTGCCCGACGAGCGCACCTCCGAGGCGGGCCGCATCGACATGCCGACGGCCAAGGCATTCCTGGCGCGCATGTACCTCTACCACGAGCAGTTCGAGGACGCCGAACGGCTGTCCTCCGAGGTGATCGACGGGCCTTACGGCTTCGAGCTGACGCCATCGCTCAAGGACCTCTGGGCCGACGACAAGACCAACGACGAGTTCATCTGGACGACGAATTTCACCAACGACGAGTCCTATGCGCAGAGCAACGGCTACTGGCAATGGTACGCCATGTACATCGACCGCTTCCCCGGTGTGCAGACGATGCTCGGGTGGACCGGCTACGGCGGTTGCCAGGCCATCCCGTCGCTCTACTACATCGACAACTTCAACCGCGATGCCGACCTGCGCTGGATTGATCTGCACCAGTGGGTATGGTACTACAACGACCCGGCCGACGACCGTTCGGAGTTCCCCGACAATCGGTGGCGCGAGTACATCGACACGGCGCTCTACTGCTGTCCCGACGTGCTGCCCGAATTCGAGCGCCAACGCATGAAGACCTGCTACACGTTCTTCGACCGCAACGACATGTACGATGCCAAGGGTATTCCGCAGGACCGCTGGACCTTCATCGGCATGACCAAATTCTACGACCACACCCGTCCGGGCAACATGTCCACGCTCTCGGACCGTTCGTACCCGGTGATCCGTCTGGGCGAACTCTACCTGATCCGCGCCGAGGCCAACATCCGCCGCACCGACCCCGATCTGCAAGCCGCCGCCCGGGACATCATGACGCTGCGCGAGCGGGCCATCCGCAAGGATTCGGAGGACCCCGCACAGAATGAGGCGTGGCGCGATGCGATGACCGTCACCGAGAACGACATGAACGTGGACTTCATCCTCGAGGAGCGGGCCCGCGAGCTGGCCGGCGAGTGGCAGCGCCGACTGGACTTGAAGCGTCTGGGCAAACTCGTCGAACGTGTGACACTCTACAACCCCGACGCCGCGGACAACATACGGGATTATCATGCGGTCCGCCCGATTCCGCAGTCGCAGTTCGACGGCATGCCCGACTGGACGACGCTGGGACAGAACGAAGGCTACAATTAACCGAATACATTCCGACCGAAGATAAAACGAGACAATTATGAAAACGATAGTCAAAAGATTGGCGCTGATGCTCTGCTGTGCCGGCCTGTTCCTCGCGTCGTGCAGCGACGATGAGGTGTCGGACGCGCAGCGGACGCTCATGGAGGTGATCCGCGAGGCGGAGACGCTCGTCGCCGAAGTCGAGGAGGGAACCTCCGAGGGCGATATCGCCCCGGGGTCGAAGAAGATCCTGCAGGCATGGATCGACCAGGCCTACTTCATCATGAACAACACCTCGCGCGAGGAGGGTTACGCCAATGCGGCGAAACGGCTCGAAGAGGCCATCGCGGCCTTCAACGCGAATATCGTCAAACCGGGTATCCCGCATTTCGTTCTGGGATCGAAGATGAACCTGGGAGCTTCGTCCGGCTGGGGACTGGAGGATGCCTTCACCGTGGAGATGCGGGTCCGCTTCTTGGAGTTCGCTCCGGGCGACCAGTGCATCGTCTCCAACGAATCGGGCGCCGGCGGCTTCATGGTCCGCAACAACGCCGATCAACTGCAATTCTACATCTACGATGCCGACATCAACAACTGGAACGGCGGCGGATGCTGCACGATCGAACTCGGCACGTGGTACCACATCGCAGCGACCTATGCGGCGGGAGACAAGATGGTCTTCTACCTCGACGGCAAACAGGTGAGCTCCGTAAGTTGCGGCACGCTGGCCGCGTCGGCCTCCGACCTGCAACTGGGAACCTCGCCCTATTACAGCGACCGCTACATGCGCGGCGATATCCAGCATGTCTCGATCTGGGAAGATGCCCGCACGGCCGACGAGGTAGCTTCCGACGTGGAGTGCTCGTTCACCGGCACGGAAGAGGGGCTGACGGCCTATTGGCCGCTGACGCTCAACGTCGGTACGGAAATCACCGACGAGACAGGGTCGTACGTGGCCGCAATGACCGACGTCGCATGGCTCGACGCCGAATAGAACAGGAGAACATTCACGCATAAAAACACACAACGCATGACAAACCGCAGATTTATGTTGCTTTCCGTACTGCTGACACTGATATGGTCGGGTCTCTGGGCCCGCCCGTATCCGGTGCGGCTGTGGCAGATCGGCAAGGCCGACGGTTCGTCGTCCGAGTTCGCGCTCGACGGCGACAGCTATTCCGACATTTCGAAACGTTTCCCCGGGTGCACGGCACTCTACACGGTCGGGCGCAGTTCGGCTTCGGACGTTCCGTTCGTCATCCCGGGGCCCTCCGATGCCTGGGCAGGCAATCCGCAGGGCGGACTGCTGGTCCGCTTCGGCGTCCGTGAGGCCGATCCCGGAGCCGCATTGAGGCTGAGGTTCGACTTCGTCGAGGTGCACAGCGGCTCGGCCCCGCGGCTCGAGATCGCCCTCAACGACTTCCGCACGGAGGTCCAGACCCCCGCAGGCGCCGACCAGAACTACCTCGACACGCGCAAAACCTCGTCGAAGGGCCTTTGCGCCGAGGTCGAAATTCCGGCCGGGACGCTCCGCCCGGGCGACAACATCCTCTCGGTCCGCTCGGTTTCGGGCAGTTGGATGGTGCTTGACGCCGTGACACTCGAGGCTTCGACTCCGGTGGAGAGTGCCCCGGCGAGTACCGGCATTTCGCTCTTCGCGGCCGAGTCCGAACCGGCGCTGATCTACGGCCGGACCCGGGACGAACTGCTCCATCCCGTAACGCTCGACATCGCCAACTGGGACGCGAAGCCCCGCAAGACGGCGTGGAGCTACGACGGAAAAGCGGGCGGCGAATTGAAGCTCGCCCCGGGCCTGAACCGCATGCAGGTCGGTATCCCCGAGGGGTATGACGGCCGCCGGGTGCGCTTCGCGCTCAGGACGCCGGACGGCGACCGTTCGGTCGAGACGGAGATCCTTCCGGCCGAGCGCTGGACGGTTTACCTCGTACAGCACACCCATACCGACATCGGCTATACGAAGCCGCAGACCGAGATCCTCACCGAACACCTGCGATACATCGACTACGCCATCGAGTACTGCGAGGCGACGGCCGACTATCCCGACGATGCGAAATTCCGCTGGACATGCGAGGCCTCGTGGGCCGTGCGCGAATGGCTGCGCATCCGCCCCGCCGAGCAGGTCGATCGGTTCCTGCGCTTCGTGAAGAACGGTCAGATCGAAGTGACGGCCATGTTCTTCAACATGTCGGAACTCTCGGGCGAGAACGCCTACAAGACTTTCCTGGCACCGATCGCCCGCTTTCACGAACTGGGCATTCCGGTCGAGACGGCCATGCAGGACGACGTGAACGGCGTGGCGTGGTGTCTGGCCGACTACCTGCCCGATGTCGGGGTCAAGTACCTGTCGATGGGATCGAACGGCCACCGCGCCCTGATCCCCTTCGACCGTCCGACGCTCTACCGCTGGGAGTCGCCCTCAGGCAAGAGTCTGCTCTCGTTCCGCGCCGACCACTACATGACGGCCAACTTCTGGGGCATCGACCGCGGCGACATGGAGGGAGTCCGCAACGGCGTCTTTTCCTACATCCGCTCACTGCGCCGCAGCGGCTACGACTTCCCGCTCGTCGCGGCGCAGTACTCGGGATACTCCACCGACAATTCGCCTCCGTCGATGCAGGAGTGCGCGCTGATCCGCGACTGGAACGAGCACTATGCATGGCCCAGACTGCGCAGTGCGACCGTGCATGAATTCCTCGAGCAAATCAATACGAAATACGGCGACCGCCTTCCCGTTTACCGTGCGGCCTATCCCGACTGGTGGACCGACGGTTTCGGCTCGGCCGCCCGTGAAACGGCGGCTTCGCGCAAAACGCAGTCCGACATGATCGCCATCGGCGGCATGCTCTCGATGGCCGGCATGGCGGGCGACCGGGGCGTCGAAGGGACGCACGACGAGCTGCGCCGCATCCACGAGAACCTGCTCTTCTACGACGAGCACACGTTCGGAGCTGCGGAGAGCATCAGCGATCCGCAGTGCGAGAACTCGCAGGTGCAGTGGGCCGAGAAGGGCTCCTACGTCTGGGAGGCGCTCAAAAGCGCGCAGATGCTCTACGAAACCTCGATCGGCCGGCTTCAGGGCGACCTGCACCGTTCGGAGCGTCCTACGCTGACCTTCTTCAATCCGCTGGGCTGGGAGCGCTCGGCGCTGACGACCGTCTATATCGACTTCGAGGTGATCCCGCGCGACCGAGCCTTCCGTCTGCTCGACGAACAGGGCCGCGCACTCTCCGTCGAACCGATCCGTTCGCGCAGCGAGGGGCGTTACTACGCCGTCTGGGCCGACCGGATCCCGGCGATGGGTTACAAGACCTACGAGGTGGTGCTCGACGAGGGCCGAGCCGCCGAACCCGAGGCCTTCGAGCCGGCGGATCGTGTGGTCGAGAACGACTTCTACCGGCTGGAATTCGATCCCCTGACGGGCGGCATCCGCTCGCTCGTGGACAAGGAACTGGAGTTGGAGCTGGTCGATGGCGATGCCGAATGGAAACTGGGCGACTTCATCTACGAGTCGCTCGAGGGTGACCGCCACCAGATGGAGCGCAAGGTCTTCGAACGCTACCGCCGTTCGGGGTTGCGCGACGTGCGGTTCACGGGCGCGGCCGCCGGAGACATCTATACGACGGTTTCGTTCCGCGGTACGGCCGAAGGATGCGACCCCGATTTCGGCGTGCGCGTCGAGATGCGCCTCTACAACGACGTCAAGCGCATCGACCTCCACTATACGGCGCGCCGTCTTCCCGAGACCGATCCGTCGGCTCTTTACGTGGCCTTCCCGTTCGCCCTGGACGGCGGCCGGCTGGCATTCGACGTGCCGGGCGGCGTGGTCTATGCCGGCGAGAACCAGATTCCCGGAACCACGGCATCGTGGAATACGGTTCAGAACTTCGTCTCGGTGCGCAACGACCGGGCACAAATCCTCGTGAGCTGCGACGCCATGCCGCTCTTCATGATGGGCGAACTGCTGAACGATCCCTACCGCCAGCCGCGGACCTATGAAAAGCCGCACCTCTTCTCGTGGGTGACGAACAACTACTGGACGACGAACTTCCGCGCCTCGCAGGAGGGCGAGCTCAACTGGAGCTACACGCTCACCTCGTGTGCCGATACGTCGAACGCCGCGGCTTCGGCCTTCGGCTGGAGCAACCGCATTCCGCTCTATGCCCGCGTGATGCCGGCGGCGGGAGCCGACAACGGCAAAGCCCGGTCGAAGTCGTTCTTCCGCACGGGGTGCGACCACGTGCTGATGACCTCGTGCTCGCCGTCGCGGACCGGGCAGGGCGCCGTGCTGGTGAACCTCCGCGAGACCGACGGCCGCCAGGCCGAGCTCACGCTGCTCGACGCCGCAGGGAATCCGCTGACGTTCGAGGTGGTGAATGTCCTCGACGAACCGCTGGGCATACGGACCTCATCGCTCACGCTCAAACCCTATGAAAACGTGTTCGTGCGCCTCAGCCGCTGATCCGCACCATATCTAAACACCGATGAACGGCCGGGAAAGGGATGGTCAGACCCTTTTCCGGCCGTTCGCATGGCCAAACCGGGCCCCTCGACCAACGGCAGCCATACCAGCCCGGACCTCCCTTGTCATTCGGCGTGACGGCGCGCCGGCCCGGTCCCGGAAAAAACTCCGCCTACCGCCACCGCTTGGTCCGGAAAACGAAGTAGGCCGCAGCCCCCACCGCCAGCATCACGCCCCACGCCACGGCATAACCGTGCCGCCACTCCAATTCGGGCATGTGGCGGAAATTCATCCCCCAGACGCCGACCAGAAAGGTCAGCGGAATGAAGATCGTCGAAACGATCGTCAGCCGCTTCATGATGTCGTTCATCCGCATGTCGTTGTTGGCCGTGTAGAGGTCCATGAGCGACGAAAGGGTTTCCCGGCAGCCGTCGATGAGCTGCGAGGCGTTCTGCAAGTGGTCGTTCACGTCATTGAAAAAGGGACGGTTGGCCGCATGGATCAGTCCGGCGTCCGAACGCAGCAGTTTGGTGTACTGGTCCCGGAGCGGCAGCACGACGCGCTTGAGGTCCATATACCGGCGGCGGTGTATCTGCAGCCGGCCTCCGATGCCGCGGCCGTCGGCCGCCGCGATCAGCTCGGACTCCAGATCCTCCAGATCGTCGCCGATCGACATGGCCACCGAAATATAGTTCGCCGTCAGCTCGTTTATCATCACCGAAAAGAGATAGTCCGACGAACGGGAACGTATCTTCAGCACGTTCCGCCGCAGAGCCTCCGTCACGTCGTCGTAGAACGACGACTCCCCCTCGGTGAAGCTCAGCACGACATTCGGCCCCTGCACGAGCCGGACGCGCACGACCCGTTCGCCGACGAAGACGCTCGAAACCACGAAATTGAAATCGTCGTAAACCTCGACCTTGCTCGGATGCTCCACGTTGAGAATGTCCTGCACGACCAGAAAATCGACCCCGAAACGGGTGCAGACCTCCTGGATGCAGGCGGCGTCTTCCAGCCCGTGAACCCGGACCCAGAGTTTGTCGGAAGGGGCCGCAGCCGTCACGGCGGCCGCGAAGTCGTCGCAGAGGCTCTCCTCGAACCCCGAAGGCGAATAGCGGATCAGGTGGATGTGCGTCTTCGTGCGGCTCTCGCCGTTATAGACGAGCTGTTCGGTCAGCAGGTTGTTTTTCATGACGTGTCGTATTGCGGAATCAGAAGGGATAGCCGATGGCCAGATGGAAACCCAGCCCGTCGCGGAAGCTGGACAGGTTGTAATACCCCCGCTTGTCGGGATCCGGACAGGGCGTATGCAGCCCGATCCCCAGATCGGCGCGGATGACCAGATAGCTGATGTCGTACCGCAGGCCGAAGCCGGTTCCCAAGGCGATCTCGTCGAGCAGCCCCTTCCATTTCAGTTCGGCTCCCGGACGCTTGGGGTCCTTTTTCAGCAGCCAGACATTTCCGGCGTCGAGGAACACGGCCCCGCCCAGCTTGCCCAAAATGGCGAAACGGTATTCTACGTTGGCCTCCAGCTTGAAATCGCCCGTCTGGTCCAGATAGCCGTTGCGGTCGCCGGCGGGCGGACGGTAGCTTCCCGGGCCGATCGAACGGATCGTGAAGGCCCGGATGCTGTTGGCGCCTCCGATGTAGAACTGCTCGCTGTAAGGCATCACCTCGGAATTGCCGTAGGCATACCCCACCCCGATCAACAGCCGTGCGGCCAGCCAGTTGTTCCGCCGTCCGATGCGGTGGTAGAATTTCAGCTCGCTGACCTCCTTGACGAACTGCGAGAAGCGGTTGCCGAACAACTCCTGCGGCTGCTTCTCGCCGAAAGCCCGCAGCACGCCCGCGAGCAGGTTGCCCGCCGACGTGAAGCTGTTCTGCCAGACGAGGCGGCGATTGCCCGCGGCGCCGTAGGTCCGGTCGAAAGTGTAGGTATAGCCAATCGAAGGCACGAACTGGTTGCGGAAACTCATGGCGATGGCCGGATTCTCGTCCATCGTGCGGTCGAACTCCTCGGTCGTGTGCAGCAGCTTGTTGTAGGTCAGCTTGAAGAGCGTCAGCGCATGGCGGCTGTACGGCGAGGTCTGGAAGTTGTAGCCCATCGACCCGCTGAACGCCACGAGCCGGAAAAAGTCGGGCCGGTTCATCAGGTCCGCCCCGAGCTGGAAGGAGGTGCTCCCGGGATAGCGCTGCCGGCGCAGCATCGACTGCGGCACGAGCAGCCGCGGGACGTTGAGCGTCGCATTGAGCCCCAGCTCGTAGGAGTTGAGCTGCGAAGAACGGCCGCCCGAACGTTTGTTGCCCGTCTGCCATTCGTACGAACCGTTGAGCGCCACCGACAGCACCTCGCCGCCCCGGAACAGATTGTTGTTGCTGACTTTGAAGGCGATGCCGGGGCCGAGGAAGCTGTTCGACTTGGAGGTGACGTCCGTTTCAAGGGCCGCTTCGAGCGGATAGTCGAAGCGGGCGTCGATTCCGACATCGAGCGTGTCGGAGCCCCGCAGCGAATCGACCGGCGCGACATTCAGCGAGACCGACCGGAAAACGCCCAGCTTGTTCAGATTGGTCAGCGTGCGGTCCTGAGCCCCGACGGTGAACAGCTCCCCGCGTTCGAGCGTCAGCGCCCGGGAGAGCAGCCGGGGCCGGATCCGCATCGGCCGCTGCGCGATGACCTCCGCTCCCCGCAGACGAAGCGTATCGGGTCTGCCGGGTTTTGGGTCGGTCAGCCGGACCGTCACCTTGCCCACACGGTAGGGTTTGAGCGCCACGGCCGGCGCATCGGATTTGAGGTTCAGGCGCAGCGCGACCCCGCGCGGCGAAAGGGTCGTGTCAGCCTGGTATTCGAGGTACTCGGGCCGGAAATAGTAATATCCCCGTTCGCGGAGCGACTGCGCCATCCGCCGGCGTTCGAGCGTCAGCGTATCCAGGTTGTACTGCGCCCCTTCGCGCAACAGCGAAGTGGAGCGAAGGCTGTCGAGGAGCGGTTGCAGCGCACCGCCCGCCGTCGGATAGGCGATCCCCTCGTAATGCCACGGCGGCGCCACGCGGAGACGGTAGCTCACCCGGGCCTTCCGCCCCCGCTTGCGGTAGAGCAGCGTATCCGCGGCCCGGGAGCCGAAATAGCCGTGGTTTTCGAGCGCCTGCTCCGCGACCTTCGCCCGCAGCGAAGGCTGCACCTTCGAAATCAGCACCGGCTCCTTGGCCAACCGCTTGTAGAACCAGTATTTGAAACCCTTCTCCCGAGGCGTGTAAAGGTAATTGTAGGCCCACAGTCCGATCGGCAGCGGCGTCCGCACATAAGGGCTGTAAAGCGGATTGTTCGGAGCTACCGAAAGCGGCTCCCGGGCCGCCGAAGCGGCCGCCGGAGAGACCGTAACGCCCGAGTCGGGTTCGATGCGGATTTTTCCGACGCCCGTGTAGAGTACCTCGTCCGACGCCAGCCGCCGCGTCGTGGAGCAGGCGGCCGCAAACGCGAGGGCCAGCGCCACGGCGGCCGTGCGGAGTATCGGGCGGTCATTCATGCACTGCGGTCTCATCTCGTTTCTCCTCCTTCTTTTTCTCCTTCCGGTTCGCCGGGCGGAACAGATCGGTCAGCCGGAGCAGCTTCTTGCGGATGACGAAGCCCACGCCGGTCTCGGTGATCTCCCCTTCGAGAATGCTCTCGTAGCCCGTATGGCGGAACAGGCGGATGAACATGTTGTCACGCCTGGTGAGCATGTATTCGAGCGAAATGTCGTCGATCAGGTTTTCCCGGAGATTCTCCGACGGGTCGTTGCCGGTGCTGAACCGCCCGCCGATGACCGCCCGCACACGATCGCTGAACAGGCTCTTCGACAGACGGTAGGAGTAGTCCGTGCGCTGTCCGTTGGGATCGTCCTCGCCGTAGGAGTCGATGCCGAACGAAAGGTCCACGCCTTTCAGGCTGTTCTGCGCCCACTGATTCAGTTCCTTCTGGATGAACGAGTTGAGCGGATTCTCGGAAGCGACCGTCGCCGACGACCCCGGACCCGAATAAGTGTTGTATATCAACAGGTTCATCGCCTGGCTGGCCCGCTGTTCGGCCGTCAGCGAGTTGAGCTCGTTCTGCATGGCGAGGTCCTCGGGAGCCGCCAGGTCGAAGCTCACCGAAAGGTCCGCGAGCGTGTTGCGTATGCGGATCGAGATGTCGAAATTCACCGGTCGGTTGTTCTGCCCGTCCGACGAGACGCTGGCCCGGACGGTCTCCACGGCCGTCAGGCTGAACGTCGGATCGGCGATGTCCCCCATCCACTCCACATAGCCGCCGGGACGTATTTTGAAGGTTTTCTGCGAAATGACGGGCGGATTGTAGCGCACCATGCCGCCCGAAAGGACGTAACGGCCCGCAAGACGCGTATCGCCCAGCGGGTTCATCGTATAGGTCAGACTCCCGCCGCCCTGCAAGTCGATCCGGTTGCTGCCGTCCGCCGAAAGGTCCACGCCGGCCCGCACGTCGTCGTTGATATCCACGTCCAAATGCACGTCCATCCCGCCGACCGACATCTCCCGCGGCGGCGCCTGCTCCGCCGGCTCCTCGTCCAGTTCGCGGAACGAGACGAACGTAACGACGTTCTGCGGCCGCTCCCTGACCTCCATCGGCGAGTCCTGCATGACATACGAAATGTCCGTGCCTCCCAGCAGGGCGGCGCGGCCGCGGACGACGAGCGCATCGACCGGTCCCCTGGCCGTCACGTCCAGATCGAGAAAGGCCTTGCCATAGACCGCCGTGCGCTCCCGCCGCGCGACATCGACGAACTGGAAGTCGGAAGCCCGGAGCGCGAGGTCGGCCGCGACACGGCCGAAATCCGACAGATCGACCGTTCCGGCGACCGTAAGCGGCTTCCGGTTCGGGCCGGTCAGCGCATAGTCGTCGAACAGCATGCGGCCGTCGCGCAGCCGGATCGTGTCGGAGGCGAGGCGGAACGAAGTCCCGATCATCGGCACGCGCACGTCGGTCGCGGCGAAACGCACCCCGCCGTCGAGTTTCGGCCGTTCCGGAGCGCCTCCCACATGGATTGCGGCCTGCACCTCGCCCGACAGCCGCAACAGATCCGCGGGCAGGAAGACGTCGAGGCGCTGCAACGGGAATCCGGGGACCGTCAGCGTGAGGTCCAGCGGTTCGTCGCGGCCGGGGCGCAGGTCGCCGTGCGCGGCGAACACCTCGCTGCCGTCGAGCGTCACCCGCGCATCGGCCCGCCGGCCCCGGCCCTGCCCGTAGCGCACGCCGAGGGCGACGTCGCCGAACCGCTGCTTCCCGTACGACAGCTCCGTCACCGAGACGTCGCCCCGGATGGCAAGGCTGTCGGAGCGCATCTCCAGCACGACGCCCGCACCCAGCACGCCGTCCACGGGCGGAGGCGCCGGGAGCATTCCGAGCGCCGCTCCGATCCCGACGCCCGCGACATCGAGCCGCAGGGACTCCGCCTCACCGTCGTCGGCCGGAACCGAACGGAGAGCGAAGCGTCCCTCGCCGCACCGCATGTCGAGGTCGGCGGCTATGCGACGGTCGTACCACCCGTATTCGACGTAATTCCCCGCATTGACCTCCCAGGGTTCGGAGCCGAAGAGCGGACGCAGCGGCGTCATGCCCGCACGCACCAGCGAATCGGTCCACTCCACGTCGAACCCGAAGCGGAAACCCTCGCGCCCCGCGCGGTCCCGCTGCCGGAAATTCACCTGCCCCGTATTCCGCACGACATGCCCGTAGAGCGCCGCCTGCGCCACATGGTCCAGGTGCCCCGGGGCGTTCGACACCCCGAGCCGGTACGCGAGCCGCCGCTCCTCCCGCGCGATCCCCAGCGCCACGGTGTCCAGCACGACGCCCCCGGCGTCCAGTCCGTCCACACGCATCCGAAGCGACAAAGGCTCCGCGCCGTCGTTCGCTCCGGCGACATGCAGTCCCCGGAACGAAGCGCCCTTCGTCCGCAAAAAATTGTTGAGTATGTTGTTCCGTCCGGCCTCGGCCTGCAACCGGAAGCGCGGAAGCACGTCCTGCAGCTCCTCCATGTCGAACGCCTGTTCCCGCAACTGCCGCCGCAACGTCTCCGAGGCGCGCGCTGCGGCCGCGAGGAGCGAATCGGGCGACGCGGGGGCCGAGAGCGTCAGTACGAAATCCCCGGACCGGACCTCGGCCCGGACCGACGCCGTGTCGGCCCCGACGGCCACGCTCGTGGGACGGATGCGGTCGGTACGGTATCCGTTGCGTATCCCGATACTGTCCAGCGCCAGCGAGGCGGCATAGGTCCCCTCCTGCGAGGCCGAGGCGCGGAAGTCGAGGCCGAAGGTCCCGCCGATCCGGTCCGGCGTCACGCCCAGCGCCGCCAGATCGAACTCCGCGACACGCCCCGCCAGCCGTACCGACTGCCGCTCGCGGGTCACCTCTCCCGAGAGGTCCAGCGCCAGACGCAGCGCCTCGTCGCGATCGGCGATCCGGCCCGAAAGGCGGCCGCCCTCCAGCACGGCGTCGATCCCGATGCCGCCGAAATCGCGTCCGGCATACTCCAGACGCTCCGCTCCGGCGCTCACCGAGACCATCGTCTGCGGCGCGAAGGGATCGAAACCCGCGCCGCGGGCCTCCGCCGCGAAATCGACCGTCCCGAGCGAATCGGCCGGCAGGAACGCCCCGAGCGGGAAGCCGTCGCACCGCACCCGCGCTTCGTAGGTCTCAGCCGCCGGATCGAGCCGTCCCGTGGCCGAGAGGCTGCCTCCGCCGACCTCAAGCGCCGCATCCGCCGCCACCGCACCGCGGTCCAGCTCCGCCGCGCCGCGCAGGGTCATCCGCGCGGGAATCGCCACGCGGCGGCGCAACGCCGTGTCGGGCAGCAACGCTTCGAGAAACTCCAGTTCGCGGAAATCCCCCTCGAAACGGACCGAAACGGCCGCCGCCCGTCCTTCCGGCAGGTTCTTCGCCCTGCCTTCCGCCCGCAGGCCGCCATGCCCGGGCACGGAGAGCTCCAGCCCGATCCGGCGCAGGTCGGCCAATGTCCCGGCGGCCGTCAGCGACAGGCTCACCTCGCGGTCGCCCAGCGCCTCCGGAACAGGGAACAGCAGCCGCATGTCCCGTGTCGAGAGATCGGCGCGAAGCGCAGCCCCGATCTCCGCTGCGGGAGCCAGTCCGAGCGCCCCGGGGCCCGCCTGCACGTCGGCGTCGATCCGCGACGAAGCCGTGGCGAGACGGAAGCCCTCCAGCGACACGGCCCCGCCGTCCTTCACGAACCGTCCCGAGGCCGAACGCACGGCCAGCCCGCTGCGCTCGGCGAAGTCCAGCCGTTCGATCCGCAGGGCGATGTCGCCTCCCCGGTTATACACCGAATCGAGCGTGAGATTGAGCGCCGAGAGAGAGACCGCCTCCGGATCGAATCCCGCCGCAGGCGCATGCCCCATCGTGCCGTAGGCCGCACGGTTGTCCGCCAGTTCGACGCGCCCCACGCGGACGGTCCAGGGTCGCGGCGCGCCGGCAGCACCCTCTGCGGCATCTTCCGCAGCATGTCCCGGGCCGGATTTCGCCGCAAATTCCGCGGAGCGCTCCGAAGCGCTCCCCTCTTCCGGTGCAACCTCCCGGGACGGCGCTGCAACGTAGGAGTACACGCCGCGCGTCAGTCGCACGCCGGCCACCTCGACCCGCGCACTGTCCAGTCCGACGCGGCAGTCGTTCACCTCGCCCTCGGCCAGCCGCACGGAAAGCTCCGAGGGGTCGGGCGAGGTCCGCATCCGAAAGGCCGTATTGGCCACCGAAATCCGCCCTACGGCGATCTTCCACGGCAGGGCCGCCGCGCTGTCGGGCCGCTCCTCCGCGGTCTCCCGGACCTCCAGGCCGATCGCCGCGTCCCCGTCCGCCAGCGCGACCCGGAAAACATCGGCCGTCCCGGCCTTCAGATCGACCCGGGCGAGATACACCCCGAGCCTTCCGGCCGCAAGACGCATGTCCGTTCCCGCGACGGAATCGCAGTAACGGGCCGCAAAATCCCCGAGTTCGAAATTGCGGATCACCGCCCGGCTGCGAAGCAGCGGCAGCAGGGCGACGTCGAGCGACAGCCGTCCGCAGCGGACAAGCGTGTCCCCGCGCTGTCTCAGCAGCACGTCGTCCGCCGACAGGCGGAGCGGAAAAGCGAGCCGGATGCGGCCGATCGAAAGTTCCATGCCGAGCGACCGGGCGACGGACCGTTCCGCCCGGATGCGCACGAAGTCCTGCACCGCAGGGATATAGAGCGATGCGGGAATCAGGACCAGCGCCGCGACGAGGCCCAGCAGCGTGCGGAGCGTATATTTGACGATTTTTCTCCTGTGCATTTTTCGCGGCGGCGTCCGGAAGCCTCGACGTTCCGAGACCGCCCGTCTAAAACGACTGCAAGTTACGAAAATTCCGGTTCCTGCCCAAAGGCTTTCCGGCACATTCGGCCCGATTCGAGGCATTTATCGTTTTTTCTTCCCGCCGGATGCCCCGGAACGGCGGAAACCGCCCGTTTTTTCCCTCGCAGTCCGGCCATTCCGAAAAGGCCCCCGCCATGACAGGAACGCCCGCATCGCCGCCGCCAGTCCGCAACGCCGGCAGTCCGCCCCGCCGCGTCACGCAAAAAAAATTAGGCCCGGAAGACGGAAATATCCCGGAAAAAGCGTACCTTCGAACAGAAATTCAGCCCTTTCTACGACAATATGCTCTCCCTGCGCGACAAACGCGACTGCTGCGGCTGCGGAGCCTGTGCGCAACGGTGTCCCGCGAAGTGCATCCGCATGACGGAAGACGCCGAAGGGTTCCGCTACCCCGTGGCGGATGCGGACGCCTGCACCGGATGCGGCCTGTGCGAACGCATCTGCCCCGGACTGCATCCCTCCGCACCGCACGACCCGCTGCGGCTCTTCGCGGCACGCAACCGGGACGAGGCGGCACGGGCGGCCGGCTCCTCGGGCGGCGTCTTTTCGCTGCTCGCCCGGCGGACGCTGCGCGAAGGAGGCGTCGTATTCGGCGCGGCCTTCGTCCCGACGTGGGGAGGGGTATCTCACCGCAAGGCAGAAAAAGAGGAGGAGTTGCAGCCGCTGCTCAAATCCAAATACGTGCAGAGCGATACGGGAGGCTGTTACACCGAAGCCGCCGCGCTGCTGCGCGAAGGGCGGCGGGTGCTCTTTTCGGGCACGCCCTGCCAGATCGCGGGCCTTCACGCCTTCCTCCGGGGAGAGCGTCCGGGACGACTGCTCACGGTCGAATGCCTCTGCCACGGGGTTCCCTCTCCGGCCGTCTGGCGCCGTTACACGGAAGAAACGGCGGGCGGAAGGCGGATTCTCGGCGTCGATTTCCGCGACAAGAGCCGTTCGGGCTGGCGGCGTTACGACTTCACCGTCCGCACCGACGGCGGCGAACGTCGCGTCCCGGCCCGGGAGGATCTTTACATGCGCGCATTCCTCGCGGAGCTGACGCTGCGCCCGAGCTGTTACGCCTGCCCGTTCAAGTCGGGCCGCAGCGGGAGCGACATCACGCTGGCCGACTTCTGGAACATCCGCGACGTGCTGCCCGCATTCGACGACGACCGCGGCGCGAGCCTCGTGTTGCTCAACACGCCGCAGGGCATCCGGCACTTCGAGGAGGCCGACGCCGAGTGCCGCCCGCTTCCCTGGGACGACCGGGTGCGCGGCCGCAACGGCGGATTCCTCGAACGCGTCGAACCCCACCCGCGCCGCGAAGAGTTCTTCCGCGAGCTGCCCCGTGCGGCGAGCGTCACGGAATTGCTGAAACGAACCGTAAAACCCACACCCGGGCAACGTCTCATGCGGAAATTCCGCCGGCTGATCGCCCGCTAACCCGAACCGCCCCATGAAAATCGCCCTGCTGACCCTCCCCCTGCACGCCAACTACGGCGGCGTGCTCCAGGCATTCGCCCTGAAGACCGTCCTCGAACGGCTCGGCCACGAGGTTTGGCTCGTGGACAACCGACGCCGCGAAAAACCCGTCAGCAACCTCTTCCTGAAGACCGTACTGCGCCGCGCGGTCGAGTCGCTCTTCCACCGCAAGGAGATTTTCGCCGAGCTGAACACGGCCCTCACGCAGGATTACAAGAAATCGGAGATCGAGAAATTCATCTACCGCCGCCTCTCGCCGCGCACGGCGCCCGTTTACGATGCCGACGACTACGCCTCGATCGCCGCCGACGGGGGGGGGTACGACCTCTACATCGTGGGCAGCGACCAGGTGTGGCGGCCGCGTTACGCCAAGGAGCTGGGCCCCTATTTCTTCTCGTTTCTGGAGGGAACAGCGGCCCGGCGGATCGCCTACGCCGCCTCGTTCGGGGCCGCCGAGTGCGAATACACCCGCGAGGAGCGGGAGCGCTGCGCACGGCTGCTGGCCGAGTTCGAGGGCGTCTCCGTGCGGGAACGCACGGGCATCGGACAATGCCGCGACTACTTCGGCCGCGACGATGCACGGCAGGTGCTGGACCCCACCCTGCTGCTCACGGCGGAAGACTACCGCCCGCTGTTCATTCCGGGCATCGCCCCGGCGGAGACGATCCATTGCTACCTGTTCCGGGCCGGTTCCGCCGTCCGGCGGGAGATCGGCCGCACGGCCGCGGCGCGCGGACTGGAGATCGTCCGCATGACCGACCGGACGAACGAATCGGAAGGCAAGATGCCGGGAATCGGGCAATGGCTCTCCGCGCTGCACGACGCCCGCTACGTGGTCACCGATTCGTTCCACGCCTGCGCCTTCTGCATTCTCTTCCACAAGCCCTTCGCCGTCTATATCAACCGCCGCCGCGGCTCGGCGCGCATCCGCTCGCTTCTCGAACAGTTCGGACTCGAAGGACGGATCGCGTCTCCCGGGAAACCGCTCGCGCAGACGCTCGACGCCCCGATCGACTGGGAGGCGGTGGAACGCACGCTGGAAGAGCGCCGCGCCGACTCGCGCGGCTTCCTCGCCCTGCACCTGCAAGAGGCGCCGCCGCTGAGTGCCGCCGCGGGGGAATGAACCGCCCGGCGGCTCACTCCTCCGCCCGGCGGCTGATTTCGGCCACCGTGGCCCCCACGTAGCCGATCAGCGCCCCGGGCGCGAGCCTGAGCTGCAATCCGCGCACCCCGGCGCTGACATAGATGAAGGGCAACCCCTCGGCCGAAGCGTGGACATAGGTCGGAAAAGCCTTCTTCATCCCTATGGGCGAACACCCGCCGCGGACATATCCCGTCACGGGCAGCAGCTCCTTCATCGGAATGAGGTCCGCTTTCTTGTTGCCCGACACCCGGGCCGCCGCCTTGAGATCCACCTCGTGGTCCCCCGGCACGACGCAGACGAAATACCCCGTGCGGTCGCCCCGCAGGACGAGGGTCTTGAACACGGTCGCAATGTCCTCGCCCAGTTGTTCGGCCACGTGCGTCGCCGCGAGGTGCTCCCCATCGACACGGTAGGAAACCAGCTCGTAGGCGATCTTCGCCCGGTCGAGCAGCCGCGCGGCGTTCGTCTTTTCAATTTTGGAATGGCTCATATTGTCCTGTTTGTCGTCGTATCTGCCGCAAAAGTAATTTATTTTCGCCGAATGCCGGCGGATTCGCTACTTTTGTTCGTATGACATGCAGGCGAATCATCCTTCTTGCAGCGGCCGCTCTCTGGACGGCCGAGGCCGTCGCGCAGAGCACCCGCGTGCGCGGACGCGTCACCGACGCCTCCACGGGCCTGCCCCTGCAATTCGCCAGCGTCGTCTTCTCGGGCACGACCGTCGGCATCACCACCGACGAACAGGGCATCTACGCCCTCGAGACCCGCGACACGACCGCCCGCATCGAAGTCTCGATCGTGGGCTACGCTCCCCAGTCGCGGCGCGTGGAGCGCGGGACATTCAGCCAGGTAGACTTCGCCCTCGACCCCGTGCGCTTCGACATCGGACAGGTCGTCATCACCCCGGGCGACAACCCGGCCCACCCGATTCTCGAAGAGGTCGTCCGCCGCAGGCCGCAGAACGATCCCGAGTACTACGACACCTACTGTTGCACGACCTACACCAAGATGGAGCTCGACCTGACGAACCTCCGCCCCTCGTTCCGCAGCAAGCGGTTGCAGCGCAACTTCGGATTCATATTCAGCTACATGGACACCTCGGCGCTCACCGGCGCCGCCTACCTTCCGGCCATGATCTCCGAATCGTCCGCGGAGCTTTACCACAGCCGCTCGCCGCAGTTCACGCGCGAGGTGATCCGCGCCAGCCGCATCTCGGGCGTGGAGAACAGCGAAGCCGTGGCGCAGTTCACGGGCGGCATGCACGGCGACGTGAACTTCTACGACAACTTCATCGACCTGTTCGACGTGCGCTTCGCCAGCCCGCTCGCCTCGGGCGGCAGGACCTACTACGACTATTTCCTGGTGGACAGCCTCGACGTGAAGGGACGCAAAACCTACAAGATACGCTTCCACCCCAAACGGCTCACCACACCCGTACTCGACGGCGAGATACACATCGACTCGGCCACCTACGCCCTGCAATCGGCGTCGGTGCGCATGCCGCGGGGCGTCAATGTGAACTGGATCCGCCACCTGCGCATCGACAACGAGAACCGCCTGACAGAAAACGGACGCTGGTTCCGCCTCCGCGACCGCGTATCGGCCGAATTCTCCCTGACGACGGCCGATTCGTCGAAACTCGTGTCGTTCATCGGCACGCGCGAGATCGCCTATTCCGACGTGCGGATCGACGAACCGATCCCCGACGAGGTGCTGCGCATGGACAACCGCGTGCAGATCGCCGGCGGAAATCCCAACCGCCGAGACGAAGCCTATTGGGAAGCCGTGCGCCCCTACACGCTCAGCGAACGCGAACGGGGCATCTACGCAATGGTAGATTCCGTGCAGCGGGTCCCCCTCTACCGCAATATCTACACGCTCGTCAATACGATCCTCGTCGGCCACTGGAACACGAAGTACATCGGCATCGGGCCCTACTACAAGATCGCCAGCTTCAACAAACTCGAGGGATTCCGCATGCAACTGGGCGGCCGCACGACCACCGAAGTGAGCCGCCGCGTGCGCCTTTCGGGATACGCCGCCTACGGCACGCGCGACGGACGCTTCAAGGGCGGCGGCAGCATCGAGGCGGTTTTCGGCCGCACGCTGACCCGCAAACTCACCCTCTCGGGGCGTCACGACGTCCTCCAGCTCGGCGCAGGGGACAACGCCTTGACAGAAAGCAACATCCTCTCGTCGATCCTCTCGCGCGGCGACCAGCGCCTCTCGATGGTGAACCGGGGCGAGGCGGACTACGAGCACGAATGGCGACACGGCGTCACGGCCCGCCTCGGCGCCCGCCTGCAACGGGTCTATTCCAACCGCTACGTCCCGATGATCCGCCCGGACGGCACGCCCGCCAACTCCATCTCCGATGCGGCGCTGCGCGCCGAACTGCGCTTCGCCAAGGACGAGACCGTTTACCGGATGCCCTTCGACAAACAGTCGCTCGGTTCGAAATACCCCGTCGTGACGCTTTCCGCCGCGATCGGGATTCCCGGACTGCTTCCCGGCGCCAGCGAGTACTACCGCTTCGAGGGCGGCATCCGCTACCGGCCCGAACTGCCGCCGATCGGCTACTCGACGATCACCGTGCGGGGCGGCCACATCGTCGGCACGGTCCCCTACCCGCTGCTCAAGCTCCACGAAGGCAACGGAACCTATTTCTACGACCCCTACGCCTTCTCGTGCATGGACTACTACGAATTCGCCTCCGACAGTTGGGTGGCGTGGTTCTACGAACACCATTTCAAAGGTCTGCTGCTGGGCCGCCTGCCTCTCATCAAAAAACTCCGCTGGCGCGAAGTGCTCGTCTTCAAGGGCGTCTGGGGCACGCTCTCGCACCGCAACGACGGGTCGCGGCCCGGAAGCGGCGCACCGCTCCTCTTCCCCGCAGGCATGTCCTCGGTCTCGACGCCCTACCTCGAGGCGGGCTTCGGCGTGGAGAACATCTTCCGCCTGCTGCGCATCGACTGCATCTGGCGGCTGACCCACCGGGAACCCGTCGCCGGAGAGGAGGTGCAGCGTTTCGCGGTCAATCTGGGCGTGCAGCTCAAATTCTGATCCGGCGGACGTCCGCGGCGATTTTCGGCGTCCGGAAATTTGGCATTGCGCACGCCTTGCGCTATCTTTGCCGCACGAAAACACCGGAGACAGACTCCGCCGCGAGCCGGTCCCGGGAAAACGAACCGACGATGAAGAAAGCAGCACTGTTCGACATGGACGGAACGCTGGTGGACAACACCCCGGCGCACATCAGGGCCTTCTCGATCTTCTGCGACCGCTACGGCGTCACGGACTGGGCCGAAAAGCTCAGCGGGGTTTACGGCATGGGCAACGACGACATCATGGGCCGCATCCTGCCCGAAGAGGTGATCCGCGAAAAGGGACTCGCCGCGCTCGCCGCCGAGAAGGAGGCGATCTACCGCGAAATCTACGCCCCGGAGATCCGTCCCGTCGAGGGGCTTCGCGAACTGCTCGGACGGCTCCGCACCGCGGGCGTCCGCTGCGCCGTCGGCTCGTCGGGCTGCCGGGCCAACGTCGATTTCGTGCTGGAGAGATGCGGCATCGGCGACTTCTTCGACGCCCGCATTTCGGGCGACACGGTGACACGCTGCAAACCCGATCCGGAGATCTACCTCCGCGCGGCCGCCGCGCTGGGCGCGGACCCGGCCGACTGCGTGGTTTTCGAAGACGCCTTGGCGGGTATCGAAGCCGCCCGGCGCGCCGGGGCGGGACGCATCGTCGCACTGGCCACCACCCTGACACGCGAACAACTGCTGGCCGAAGGGGGCGCCGACGCGGTCGTCGGCTCCTTCGCCGAAGTCACCGACGCCGATCTGAACTGACAAATCCGTTTACGCCATGTTCCGTGGTCTCGCCACCGTATTGCTGCTCGTCATCTCCAACGCCTTCATGACGCTGGCCTGGTACGGGCATATCGCCTTCAAATCCAAACTCGAACGCTTCGGACTGATGGTCATCGTGCTCTTCAGTTGGTGCATCGCCCTGTTCGAATACTGCTTCCAGGTCCCGGCCAACCGCATCGGATCGGCCGAGTTCGGAGGCCCGTTCTCGATCTGGGAACTGAAAGTGATCCAGGAAGTCGTCTCGCTCTCGGTCTTCACGCTCTTCGCGCTGGTGTTCATGAAATCCGACACGCTGCGCTGGAACCATTTCGCCGGATTCCTCTGCCTCGTACTGGCCGTCTATTTCATCTTCCGCAAGTAGCCGCGCATCCGCCCGAAAAAGCGCAAGTTTCGGATTGTTCCGACGGCGCACGGCGCTTATCTTTGCCGTATCGAATCCGACATTACGACCATGAAAGACACATCACCGGACAACACGGCGGCGAAGCCCGCGGGCACCGTCGTCATTTTCGAAGTCACCCCCCCCGCAGAGAGGGAGTGAACGAGTATCTCGAGCTGGGGGCCGCCCTGCAATCCGAGCTGAGGAAAACACCCGGATTCATCCGCGCGGAGCGGTTCTCCAGCCTGAGCGAAGAGGGCAAACTGCTGAGTGTCTCGTTCTGGGAGAACGAGAAAGCCGCCGCCGCATGGCGCAACCGCCCCGCCCACCGGAACTGCCAGAAAAAGGGCGGCGAAACGCTTTTCGAACGTTATTCGATCACGGTGGCCTCCGTCGTGCGGGGATATACCCGCGACGAACGTGCGCAGGCTCCGCAGGATTCCGAAAAGGCCTTGCGCCGAAAATAAGATGCGATGGAGGAGTATTTCCGCTACGGGGAGACGGAGCTCTCCCACCTCAGAAGACAGGACGAACGGCTGGCCGAAGTGATCGACCGTGTGGGTATGGTGAAACGGCGGGTCATTCCCGACCTTTTCGCCGCACTCGTCCATACCATCGTCGGACAGCAGATTTCGACCCGGGCACACGAAACGATCTGGCAGCGGATACAGGCTGCCATCGGTCCGGTCACCCCGGCCGTCATCGACGCGCTGCCGCCCGAAACGCTGCGAAACCTCGGACTGTCGCTCCGCAAAGTCGGTTACATCCGCTCGGCCGCCCGGAAGATCATCGACGGTGAATTCGATATCGACGCGCTGCGCGACCTGCCCGACGAAGAGGTTTGCGCCCGGCTTTCGGCACTGGAAGGCATCGGCGTATGGAGCGCCGAAATGCTGATGCTTCACTCCCTGCAACGGCCCGACATTCTGAGCTACGGCGATCTGGCGGTCCGGCGGGGATTGCGGATGCTGCACGGCCATCGGGAGATAGACCGCGCACTGTTCGAAAAATACCGGCGCCGCTACTCGCCCTGCGGAAGCGTGGCATGTATCTATCTGTGGGCCGTATCCTCCGGAGCGATCGCGGAACTGAAAGATCACGGACTCAAAAGACAACCGCATGGAAACCCGAAGAAAAGCTGACGCGCGGCGTCCCGCCCTACCCGAAAAGCCCGAAACGACGATTCGGGTGCAGACTTACGGCTCGCCCTGCGGGGAACTGCTGCTCGGATCGTTCGGGGAAAGCCTCTGCCTTTGCGACTGGCGGAACGAACGACACCGGGGATTCGTGGACCGGCGCGTACGACGTCTCCTGCGGGCCCGCTTCATCGAAGCCCCGTCGCCTCTGCTCGACGAGGCAGCCCGTCAGTTGGACGAGTACTTCGCCGGATACCGCCGGACATTCGACATTCCCCTGTCGTTCGCCGGTACGGAGTTCCAGAAGACCGTCTGGCGCGCGCTGCTGGCGATCCCGTTCGGTGCGACCGTCTCATACGGGGAGCTGGCCCGCCGCATCGGCCAGCCGAAAGCCGTGCGGGCCGTGGCCAATGCGAACGGCGCGAACCCGCTCTCGATCTTCGTCCCCTGCCACCGCGTCATCGGCAGCGACCGTTCGCTGACGGGCTACGGCGGCGGACTGGCAGCGAAACGATGGCTTCTCGAACTGGAATCGGAACCGCTCCTGCCGTTCCGGGACACTTTCGTGAAATGAATCCGAACGAAAAACGCAACGATACGCCCCATGAAAACCCAGCAGGAACTCGACAGCGAACGGATCGCGGCGGCCATCGAATTTCTGATTCTGCACCGCACCTCGCACACCGGACTCGGCGACGTGGCGGACCACGTGCACCTGAGCCCCTGCCACTTCCAGCGCATGTTCCAACGACGGGTGGGCGTCTCCCCCAAACAGTTCGCCCGCTTCCTGAGCGTCGAATACGCGAAAAAAATCCTGACGGAGACCCGCGCCTCGCTGTTCGATGCGGCGAGCGAAGCGGGCCTCTCGACCACGAGCCGCCTGCACGACCTTTTCGTCACGATCGAGGGCATGACGCCCGGCGAATACAAACGCGGCGGAGCCAGCCTCGAAATCGGCTACTCGTTCGCTCCGACACCTTTCGGTGAAGTCATCGTCGCCTCGACCCCCAAGGGCATCTGCCACCTGACCTTCGCCGACGAAGGCCGGGACGAAGCCTTCGAACGGCTGAGAGGCCTCTTTCCGAACGCCTCGTACCACAGGGGAACCGATCCGAACCAGCAACGGGCCCTCTCGATCTTCGGCCGGGACTGGAGCGACACCGAGGCGGTCCGCCTGCATCTGAAGGGAACCGCATTTCAGCTCAAGATATGGAACGCGCTGCTCCAGATTCCGAGCGGCGGACTGACCACCTACTCCGACCTGGCGCAGAAGGCGGGATACGAAGGGGCGCAGCGTGCGGTCGGCACGGCGCTCGGAAACAATCCCGTCGTGCTTCTCATTCCCTGCCACCGGGTCATCCAGGCCTCGGGCATCATCGGCAACTACCGCTACGGACCGACGCGCAAAAACGCCCTCATCGGCTGGGAGGCGGCCCGGAGGGAACAGGACGGGCGGCGCTGAAAGCCGGCTGCCGATGCAATCCGGACACCGATATCGGACAGACATTTGACCGATTTGAACAAAATTCGTATCTTTGCCCCCGCAATCGGACGGGGACTCCTCCCGCTCCCGGACAAGGCCCTTCGGGCCCGGACGTCCCCACGCCCGGACTTTACCCAAACAATTCACGATGAGCTGGAACAACTGCAAACGGTTCGGTCTTTTTCTGATCTGCCTGCCCGCCGCACTGCCCGCCGCGGCCCAGAGCGACACGCTCTTCCTTCCCGTGGAGCGGCTTTTCGAACTGGGCGTCCGACACAACCTGGCATTGCAGGCCGATGCGCTGGAGGAGCGGAGCGCCCTCGAACGGGAACGGGGCGCCCGGGCCGAACGGCTGCCCGACCTGCAGGTCGGCCTGCGGGGAGGCTACGCCGGCCGGCCGACCGTCTTCCGGCAGGGGCTCGCCGGCGCCTATCATCCCGACGCACCCGACTGGTCGCAGAATTACGCCGTGGACCTCTCGCAGCCGATCTACCGGGGAGGGAAACTGCGCTACGCCGTCCGCAAGGCGGACATGGAGCGTTCGCTCGCCGCGCTGCGCACCGAAGCGGATGCCGCGGACATCCGTCTGGCCCTTCTGGAGCAATACATGCAGCTTTTCGAACTCTACCGCCGGCAGGAGGTCTTCTCCCGCAACATCGAGGAGTCGGAACGCCGCCTGCACGACATCCGCCGGATGAAGGAGGAAGGGCTCATCACGAACAACGACGTGCTGCGCAGCGAAATGCAACTGACCGACGACCGGCTCTCGCTGCAACGGACGCAGAACGACCTCGTGCTGGCGTCCCAGCACCTGGACATCCTGCTGGGACTGCGGGAAACGCTGCTCATCCGCCCCGACACGGCCATCCTGCACCGCCCGATCGAACTGGAGTCCTACGAGACGTATGTCGGAGAGGCCTATGCCGGCGACCCGGACCTGAAACGCCTGCGGATGCAGACCGAACTGGCACGGAACGACGTCGCACTGGCGCGCTCCGCCATCCGGCCCGACGTCTCGCTCTACGCCTCGAACACGCTGGCCCGCCCCGTCGCCCGGACGATGGAGGACCTCTACAACAACAACTGGAACGTCGGACTGTCGGTCTCCGTGCCCCTTTTCGCGCTCTACAAGAGCCGCCACAAGGTGCGCGAAAGCCGGCTGGCGGTCGCCCTGAACCGGAACGCCGAAGAGCAGGAGATGCAGCGTCTCCGCCTGCGCGTGCACACGGCCTACCTGCGCCACCGGGAGGCCGTGCAGGAGGTCAAGGCCCTGCGGCTCTCGGCCCGGCAGGCGCAGGAGAACTACCGCATCATGCAGAACCGCTACATGAACCAACTGGCCATCCTGACCGATCTGCTGGACGCGAACAGCGTGCGGCTCGACGTCGAACTGCAACTGACGGCGGCACGCACGCGCGTCGTCTACACCTATTACCAACTGCTGAGAGCCTGCGGGCGTCTCTGACGAATCGTCCGATATGGGAAACTGGAACAGAAAACGACAGGAGCTGCGCAAACACCGCCTGCGCAACATCCTTCTGAACGCGGTATGCGTCCTGCTGGCGGGATCGGGGCTCTGGGCGACGGCCGACTACTTCTGGCGGCACGTCAATTACGTGGTGACCAACGACGCCTTCGTCGATCAGTACGTCGCCCCGCTGAACATCCGCGTCGCGGGATACGTCCGCGAAGTGCGGTTCACCGAACACCGGTTCGTCCGCGAAGGAGACACGCTGCTGATCCTCGACGACCGCGAATACCGGATCCGGGTGAAGGAGGCCGAAGCCGCGCTGCTCGACGCCCGCGGCACGCAGGGAGTGATCCATTCGGGCATCGAGACCTCGCGCACGAACGTCGCGGTGCAGGAGGCCAACATCGCCGAAGCCCGGGCGAAACTCTGGCAGACGGAGCAGGATTTCCGTCGTTTCGAACGGCTGCTGCGCGACGAATCGGTTCCGGGACAGCAGTACGAGCAGGCCAAAGCCGCCTACGAAGCCGCGGAGGCCCGCTACCGGGCGCTCGTGGCGCAGAAGGAGGCAGCCCGGTCGCAGTACGCCGAAGCCAGCAGACGGACGGTAGGCGCCGAAGCCAACATACTCCGCCGCGAGGCCGATCTGGACATGGCGCGCCTGAACCTCTCCTACACAGTGCTGACAGCTCCCTACGACGGCTATATCGGCCGCCGTACGCTGGAACCGGGACAGTTCGTGCAGGCCGGACAGACCGTCTCCTACCTGGTGCGCAACCGGGACAAGTACATCACGGCCAACTACAAGGAGACGCAGATCGCGCACATCCACATCGGTCAAGAGGTCGTCGTCAAGGTGGACGCCTTCCCCGGCCGCCGGTTCCGGGGCCGCGTGACGGCCATTTCGGAGGCGACCGGCTCGAAATACGCACTGGTCCCGACCGACAATTCGGCCGGAAACTTCGTGAAGGTGCAGCAGCGCATCCCTGTCCGCATCGACCTCGAAGGCATTTCGGACGAGGAGATGGACCTGCTGCGGGCCGGCATGATGGTCGAAACCGAAGCCCGCCGCCGATGATTACGGCCGCCGCACTGGAACTGCCCGTCCGCCGATGGGTTCCCGACCGGCTGGCCGTGGCAGGGCTGTTCTCCGTCCTGCTGCCCGTCACCATGCTCAACGGCTCCTACACGGGGAGTATGCTCGAAGTGTCGAACACGCTGGGTTCCAATGCGGAAGACATCACGATGGGCTACTATGCCGCTTCGGCCGGCATGGCCATCGCCTACCCCATCGTGCCGAAGGTCCTCGGCGCGGTCTCCTCCAAAGTGCTGCTGCTGGCGGACCTGACGCTGCAATTTCTCCTCAGTTGGTTCTGCGCCCGTTCCCAAAGCGCCGACACGCTCATCGTGTGCAGCTTCTTCATCGGTTTTCTCAAGGGATTCCTCATGCTGTGGTGCATCCGGCGGATCAAGACCATCTTCAGCCCGAAGGATGTCCGCAGCGAATTTTACGCCTACTTCTACCCGCTGGTCTTCGGCTGCGGCCAGCTCTCCATGATCATCACGGCCGAGCTGGCCTACCACTACGACTGGAAGTACATGTACTACTTCATGATGATCCTCCTGCTCGCGGCCCTGCTCATGGTGGCGATCTGCTTCCGTCACGACCGTCCGCTGCGCCGGATACCGCTGCGCGAGCTGCATGTCCGCGAAATGTTCGTCGCCTCGGCCGGACTGCTGATGCTCATGTACGTACTCTGCTACGGCAAGGTGCTCGACTGGCTGTCATCGCCCCGCATCTGCCTCTACGTCGTGCTCGGCCCCGCGCTGCTCGTCTTTTTCCTCCGCATGCAGCACCGCTCCCGGAACCCCTACGTCGATCTGGCGCCGCTACGCCAGCCCAAGGCGCTCGTGGGTTATCTCTATATGATGATCGTCATGTTCTTCAGCACCTCCACGACGTTGCTGACCAACTACATGACCTCCATCCTGCAGGTGGACGCCACGCACTCCTACACGCTCTACGTCTGGCTGCTGCCCGGCTACGCCCTCGGAGCGTTCGTCTGCTTCTGGTGGTTCCGCTGGCAGCGGTGGCGGTTCCGTTTTCTCATAGCCGGAGGCATGGCCTGCTTCGCACTCTTCTTCGGCCTGCTCTATTTCGGCATCTCGCCCGGGAGCACCTACCAGAGCCTCTTTTTCCCGGTTTTCGTCCGCGGAGCGGGGATGCTGACGCTCATCATCGCCTTCGCACTGTTCGCCGTTGAGGAGTTGAATCCCAAATACCTGATCTGCAACGCCTTTTTCCTAATCGCCTGCCGCTCGGTGCTGGCTCCTGTCATGGCCGCCTCATTCTACGGCAACGCACTCTACCGCTTGCAGCAGAAATATCTCTGCTCGCTCTCGGAACACTTCACGCTGACGGACCCGGCCGCCGCAGCGAAATACGCCGCAGCGCTGGACTCCTCGCTGGCACGGGGACACGGATACGCCGAAGCGGCGCAACTGGCGACCGGAGAGCTCTATTCGACCCTCCAACAGCAAAGTCTGCTGCTGGCCCTCAAGGATATTCTGGGATGGCTGTTCGCCGTTTCGCTGCTCCTCGCCGTCATTTCGCGGTTCATCCCGTTCCACAAAACCATCCGCGTAAGATACGCCAAGGCCGGCGACGACATGGTGTAATCCTCGCCGGCCGAAGGGTCAGCGGCATCCGACCGGTTCGGCGGTCTTTCCGGCGGTCTCTTCCGCGGACCGCTCCCCTTCGCCCTCCTCCCCGGGGTCGCCGAGACTGAACTCCCGGTCGGCGAAGAGTTCGGCGAGTCCCGTGATCTGCTTGAGTCGCAGCAGCTCGTCGCGCCCCATGCCGATATGCCGCATGATCCAGCGGTCGGACATGTTCGCCCGCGTCAGCTCGGCGACGATCTCGCTCATCAGTTCGACGTTGTGCGTGCCGCGCGCCCGGTTGTGACGGATGGTCGAGGCCATGCGGTGCGAGAGGTCCTTCTCGATCACGGCGACGGGCAGCAGCCCCCGCTCGCGCTCGTAGATTCGTTTCGAGGTCTTGAGCACCATGTAACGGTGGTATCCGTCCACCAGCTCATAGACGTCGCGCACCGCATCGTAGTAGCAGACGCACGGCATCGTGTAGCCGTCCTCCCAGATCGACAGCTCCAGCAGTTTCATCTCGGGCGGCGCGACGACGTTGGGATTGTAGCTGTTCGCCACGACCTTCTCCACCGGCACGGCCCGGACGTTGTAAACGGGACTCCGGAAGGTCGCCTCAGTCGGGTATTCGTAAGAGCGATTCATATTTCTCCATGATTTTCTTGCGCCGCTGCCGCTCGCTCTTGTTCGGCGAGAAGCCCATGTACTTGCAGGCGTGGTCGTTTTTGAGGATGCAGATGCAGATGCGCTTGAAGGTCGGCAGGCGGCTGAACTCCGGCAGGTCGATATCGTCCAGGTAATCCATGCGAACCGGACGCTTGTCCGTGCGGTAGGAGCTGCGGTCGCCCACTTCGATCCTGATTCCCGCCTGCCGCAGCTTTCCGATGGTCTCGTCGGAGAGGCAGCCGCCCTTGTCGCGCCAGAAACGGATGCTCACGGAGAGCTTCTCGAGGTAGTTCCGGCGGGTCCGCTCCGGAAGGGTCGCGAGCAGAAAGCGCATGTACCGTTCCCAGGTCATTCCCTTCGGCAGGCGGACCGACTGCCACCCCACGGCGGCCGTCCGACCGTACAGCGCGGCGAAATCGGCACCGTTCACCCGGCCGATCATACGGCCCCACGTGTCGGGGTCGATGGCCTTGTAGAGGTGCAGGCTCGAAATGGCGGGCGAAATGAACGGGCTGGCCACGCGCTGACTGTCCAGCGGCACGCCGGCCCGGTAGAAGAGATCGTAAAGGCGGTTGTAGGGCCAGCCGAACCTCCCGTTCGCCGTCCATACGTCGGTGGTCAGCCAGTCGTAGAGCGGATAGGCATTGCAGATCCCGCCCTCGGCCCACTGGCGGATCCACCGCATGCCGGCGAAACGGTGCAGGTTGCGGTCGCTGTAAATCGTGCGCCAGCGGTTGAAACTCTCCTGCGTGCGGATGCCGATCAGGCAGCAGGTGCGTGCGGCGCCGCACCGGGCATGGAGCCACTCCGCGAAACGGGTCTGGAACTCGTAGTCCCACATCTCGTCGGTAAAGAACGGAAAATCGCTCCGGACAAGGCTTCCCGCGGGCATTTCCCGCACCCAAAGGCTTCGTTTGGACTCCTCCCACGGGCGCCAGTAACGCTGGAACATCGAGGTACAGGTCTGCACCTTGAACGGCACGCAGACCCGATAGACGTCGAGTATGTCGGCATTCGCTGCGAGCGTCCGATTCACGTAATCGACCGTACCGCGGTACTGTATCTCGTAATCCATGTGGAAGACCCCGATCCGGCGGTTCAGCCCGTGCCGCCGGACATAATCAATGCAGAGGTTCAGCAGCACGCCGCTGTCCTTGCCGCCGGAGAAGGAGACGTAAATGTTGTCGAAGCACTCGAAGAGTATCTTCAACCGCTGCTGGGTCCGTTCATAGACATTCATGGCCGCCGGCTTTTCCCGTATTCCATCGCCACGTACTCCTTCCACTCCCGGACGGGCGCGAAGCCCTCGGCGCGGAATACCTCCGCGTGGCGGATCAGCGTCACGGAACGGATCGCGTAATCGCGGCCGTAATAGCGGACGATCTCCCGCAGGAACCGCGCGAGCAGTTGCGGATCGTCCCCCGAAACGTAGTAGTTGTTGATCTTGGCGGCCCCGCCGTCGGTGATCTCCACCGGCACGAATCCGAACACGACATCGCCCTCCCACGCCACGAACCACGTGTGCGAACGCGAGGTCCAGAACGGATAGTTGTTGTTCTGGCGCAACACGCTGCGCCGCATGACCAGCGGGGCGACGAGCGCATAAAGGCGGGGCGAAGTGCCGTCCAGTTTCTCGATTGTCATACTTCCTTCAGGCCGGGCGCGTCCGAATGTTGCATACGTGAATCCAAACGCATCATACAGACGGTATTCCATTACAAATATACGAAATTCCGGCTGTTTTCTCAAATTTTCCGGCCGGAAGCCCCGCCGATTTTCCGTCCTTCGCCCGCGGCGTCTCCGTTCTCCCTCCGCCGTTTCCGCCGCTCGCACCTCCGTCGAGATCCGTCTCTCCGTCCGTCTCCCGCTTTTCCGGCCCCGGACCTTTCCCTTGCGCACGACCTGCCCCGCCGCAGCGCCTCCCGGAACACACCGCAGGCCCTCTGAACGGACCTGTTCCGCTCTCCGCATCCGCACGGAACGGGCGGTTCACACCCGGTTTTCCGTCCGTTCCCGGTCCTTTCGCCAAATCTGGTACGAGTTCACGAAGTTCTGAAAGACGATATACGCCGTCGGGGCCACCGAGGAGATCGGGTCGAGAAACGACTGTGCCATCCACACGGCCAGCACCGTGTTCTTCTGCCCCAGGGACTGTCCTCCGGCCGCAGGATCGCCGTAGCGCCGGCCGATGGCGCGGCCGGTCTTGAACTGCACGAGACAGATCGCGAGCGCCGCAGCGGCCAGCCACAGCTCCGTGGCTGCCGACGCATCGTGCAGGTCGATGAGGAAGGCCGTCGTGCGGCCGATGACGACCGCCAGCGACACGAGCCAGAGGTAGAACGAAATCTGGCTATGGGCGGCGACCCATCCCGCGACGCCGGGCAGCACGGCTCGGCAGCACTGCGCAGCCGCGAAGGGCAGTACGAGCAGCGGCACGATACGGGCCAGCATCCCGGCGAACGAACACGCCCCCGTTCCGGCAAAGGAGAGCACAGCGGGCGCCAGCAGCGCCACGGTCATATTGCACAGGAGGCTGTACGTGGCCATCGTGGCGACATTGGCGCCGAGCATGCCCCCGATCACCACGGCGGCCATCGCCACGGGCGCCAGCACGCAGATCATCGCCCCCTGCGCCACCGTCCGGTCGAGGGGCAGCAGCAGGAAATAGACGCCGACGCAGGCTATGGTCTGAAAGAGCAGAAGCCAGCCGTGCAGCATCGAGAGCCGCATTTCGGAGGGTCGCACGCGGCAGAAGGTGACGAACAGCATGAGAAAGATCAGAACGGGCGTGACCATCCGCCCCGACCAGGTCTCCAGCGCCGTGACCGGGCGGCACAACACCGCCCCCACGAGCATCGCCGACGGCATGGCCACGGTTTTCACATTGCGGTGCAACGATTCGAGTACGCGCATATATCAATTTCGTTAGCGGCATTCCGGATACGACACGGCCGCTTCCCGGACGGATGACGGACGACCGCCCTCCGACGGAAAACCGGACCGGCAATCCTCCGCCCCGGCACATCCGCTGTCGCAGCGAATCCCTGCGGGCAACCGCGGATCAGGCCAGCAGCTCGCGGACCTTGGCCGAAATGTCCTTGCCGTTGGCACGGCCCGCAAGGCGTTTCGAAGCCAGCCCCATCACCTTGCCCATCTCCCTGAGCGACGAGGCTCCCGTCTCGGCGATAAGCGCCCGTACCTCGGCCGTCAGCTCCTCGGGCGTGAGCTGCCGGGGCAGAAACTCCTGATAGACGGCCACCTGAGCCAGTTCCTCCTGCGCCAGATCGGGGCGGTTCTGCTCCGTGAAGATAGCCGCCGAATCCGTACCCTGCTTGGCGAGCTTCGAAACGATCTTCAGCACGTCGGCGTCGGGGAGTTCGGCGATCTCCGGTCCCGAGGTCTTGGCCTCGATGATATACTTCTTCGCATTGCGCAGTGCACTCAGGCGCACCGTGTCCTTGGCCTTCATGGCCTCCATGATTCCTTTGGAAATTCGTTGTTCGAGCGACATGGCAGATAAATTTTATAAAATACTATTCAATAATCACATATACAATCCTATCGAAACTCCGGTACGCCGGAATGCCGATCCGTCACCGCCCGGCCCCGGCGTCCGGTCCCGAACGGGATCCGCCGGTCAGAAACCGCAGCGCATCGCGCATCAGCCGGTCGCGCTGCACCTCCGAGACGATCGTCTCGAAGGGGAATCCCACGACGAATCCCCGCCCTCCGGCGGCGAGCCGACCGCCGTCCGCAGCGTCTCCGGCGTTCCCCGCACCGTCGGCAGGTCCGGCGCTCCCGGCGGCTTCCGCGGCCGGACACGGCATCCCGAAAGCCACCCCCGCAACGCCGCCTCCGGCATAGCGCATCACCGGGAACGCTCCGTCGCCCGCAGGCCGCAGCCGGTCGGCCGTCTCGACCCGGTAGCAATCCGGGCCGTAAGCGTCGTTGAACCGGTACTCGCCGCGCGAGAAGGCCGCCTCCGGTGTCATCACGCGCACCCGGCCGCGCCGGGCCTCGGGCTGGTCGGCGGAGACCTCCATCCCCGCCGCGACACAGTGCAGCACCTCGCGGGCGAAACGCCGGTCGGCCTCCGAAGCCGTCTCCGCCTCCAGGTCCGAAGCGACATAGCTGCCCGAAACGAACAGGTTGCCGCCCTGCATGAGGTAATCGCTTATCGTATGCTGCAAATCAGCCGGAAACGCCTCGAACTCCTCCCCGCGCACCCCGCGGCCTACCACCGTCCGGCGCTGCTTGCCGAGGATGAGGTCCACGACGGGATACTCCGCCGCATCCCATCCGTCCGTCGCACGCCGCGCCGTCATCGAGCAGAACGAATACCCTGCCGCGGCGACCGAACGCCCGTGCAGGGCGGCATAGTCGAACGTATTGCCGCCGATGACGTCCGCGGCATAGTCGCAGCCGCAGGCCCCAAGCGCCAGGCTGTCCTCCTCGCAGCGCGCCCGCGCCGGGTCGAAGACCTCCTGCGGCCCGATGAAGGTGATGTCCCGCCGGTCGGGAACCCCGCCGTCGAGGTCCGTGCGGAAACCCGCCAGCGAGTCGCAGCGCTGGCTGACGGGACCGCTTACACGGTCGAATCCATTGACGATCAGCACGCGCCCCCGTTCATCGGGCACGCGGCACGCCGCGACGATCTCGCTCGGAAAGCTCTCGCCTCCGGCATTGACCGCCGCGATGCGGTAGCTGTAAATCCGCCCCGGCTCCTGCCGTTCGACGAAAAAGGGCTCCGCGGTATAGCGGCCGTTGTCGAAACCGCCGTCGTCGATGCGCGTATAGACGACATAGCCGTCGGGCGCGGCCGTCGCTTCGAGCGAATCCGCGACGGGCGTCCACGACACGCGCACCTCGTCGCCGCCGGCGAACTCCGCCGCGACCTCCCCGACGGGCAGCGGCTGCACGACGTACGGCACGCCGTACTGCGAGGCGAGGTAGCGCAGGATGCCCTTATAGACGGCACGCGCCACGGAGAACCGGAAGCGCGGGTCGCTGCCGTAGCGCATGTCGGCGAAATTCTGGTGCGAGAGCAGTTCGAGCAGCATCGTCGGCACGCCGGGGACGCGAGCTTCGTAGTAGGCCCGGTTCCAAAGTCCGCGGCGGTTCCACTCCGGCTCCCATGCGCGGCGGATGTCCGAGACGATCTGGGTCATCACCAGATCGGTCAGGTCGCGCGAACGGTAGCGGTCGGCGCCGCCCCCGAAGCGGCCCTTGTTCTCGCGCGTGAAGAAGATGCCCAGCGTGCCGATCGTCTCGTCACCGTCGCGAACACCCGCGTCGGAATGGAACGCCAGCGCCATATCGACCGGAATGCGCAGCCCCGCGGAGTCGGGCATCCGCTCCGAACCGCCCGCAAGGGCATTGACCCAATGCGCACGCGACATGTAGTCGTCCTTGTAGTCGTCCGTCCCGCCTTTCGGAGTATAGACTTCCTCGCCGAACCCGGCCCACTGGAGCCAGTAGCGCGCCCCCTCGCAGAAACGGGGATAGCCGCTCGTCTCCTCGGCATAGGTCCCGCCTCCGATACGCAGCGAGTCGCACACCGTGCGGGCCACGTTGCCGTAGCCGCCGCCGATCTTCACGGCATCGGCCGACACGATGCGCCCCGCCTCGCGCGAACGGTTCGAAAGGGTGACGACGGCCTGTTCGCCGGCGTCGAAGAGGAACCCTCCGAGATAGATCCACGTGCCACCGCCCATCGTCTGATTCACGGCGAACTTCGTGTCGCCCCCGAGGTGATGCACCGTATATTCCGCATCATCGGCGCTTTCCGGAAGCGACTCATAACTCACATACACGGCGTATTCGCCCCGCTCGGGAATATCGGCGCGCCACACGGCGCTGCCCGTCGCCTCGCCCCGCACGCTCCGCGTCCGGCGCGTCGTGCCGTCGCGGAAGGGGTTCTCGCCCGCCCGATAGACCTGCCGCAGGTGGGCGAAGCCCGCGCCGCCCGGCTCCCAGACGCCCGATTCGGCGTACTGTCCGGGGGCATCGTTGTCGGCGAGCACCTCGTGCAACTGCACGTCGCGCTCGCGCGGCAGCACGACGCACGCCCCGGCGTTTTCGAGCATCGGCACGAGGTACGGCAGAACGTATCCCTGCGTATAAAGGTCCTCGCAGGTCTGCCACAACTGCGAACGCTGCCATTTCCAGCGGTTCTTCGGCTGGTCGAAATAGCGTCCGTGGCTCTGCCACAAGGCGATATGCCTGCCCGCAAGCCCCTTCCCGGCCCGCACGGGGGCCGAAAGCCGCTCGACCAGCGGCCGCGCGGAACGGTTGGTGAAGGGAACGAGCCGCCGCCGGGCAACGAGCCTGCGCACCTGATCGGGGTCGCGGTAAGCCATCGGAATCAGTTCGGCGATCTCGCGGCCGTCGGTGTAGAGTTCGATCCGCGCCCTGCGGTATTCGCGGGGCAGCAGCGCCCGGACCGAATCGCGCATGGCCCCGGCGTTCCCTTCGCGAAAGGGGTAATAGGAAAGTCCGACCGAGGCATAGACGCGCACCCTGCCGCGGGAGGCATCCACGCCCTGCACCTTCACGTAGCCGCCCGACACTTCGCGGGCGACGATGCGCGAAAGCGTGCGGCCGATGGCCCGCCGCACGGGCATGCCGATCCGCTCGGCGGCAGCGGTCGGGACACAGCTTAAAGCGAAAACCGAAATAAGCAGGTATAAGATTCTATTTTTCATGACGTTTAACCAGCAACAGCATACCGATCACGGTAAACAGCGCATTGTAGATCAACAGTTCGAACCCGATGCGGTAGCCCCATGCCTCGAGCGCCCACCATTGCAGGAAGCCGCTCAGCACGGGAGCCGCGACGGCCACCAGCGGCATCCAGCGGTCGCGGACCCGGAGACGTGTGAACATGCCGAAGACGAACATACCCAAAATCGGGCCATACGTGTAACTGGCGACCTTATAGACCAGGTTGATCACGCTGTCGTCGGCCAGATAGCCGAAGGCGAGGATCACGAGCGCCATACCCAGCGCCATGGCGACGTGCACCCCCCGGCGGATGCGCGTCAGGCGGGCTTCGCCGTAGCGTTTCGTGCCCTCCAGAATATCGACCGTGAAGGAGGTCGTGAGGGCCGTGAGGGCCGACCCGGCGGCCGAATAGGTGCTCGAAATAAGCCCTATGACGAACAGCACGCCGACGACGAGCGGCAATCCGCCCCCGACGGCCACGAGCGAAAAGACCTGGTCCGTCTTTTCGGGCATCGCCAGTCCGCGGTGCTCCATGTAAAGGTAGAGCAGCACGCCCAGCACCAGAAAGAGGAAGATGACGACGATCTGGCTCACGGCCGTCAGCACGATGTTCTTCTGCGAATCGCGCGGGGTGGCGCAGCTCATGTTGCGCTGCATGAGGTCCTGGTCCAGTCCGGTCATGCAGACCAGCAGGACGATGCCCGCGGCGAACATCTTCCAGAAATAGCGGTCCGAGGCGGGATCGTCGAAGAAGAAGATCCGCGACATGGGCGACGAGGAGACTTCGCGCACCGTATCCGAAAAGGAGAAATCCAGCCCCCGCATGATGAAGACGATCGACAGGACGAGGCTCGCCACGAGACAGAAGGTCTTGAGCGAATCGGTCCAGATCAGCGACTTGACACCCCCCTGCTGCGTATAGAGCCAGACGAAGGCCATCGTAATCAGCGCATTGAACCAGAAAGGCAGCCCGTAACGGTCAAAAACGAGCAGCTGCAGCACGGCACAGACGACATAGACCCGCAGCGCGGCGCCGAGAATTTTCGAGATGAAGAAGAACCATGCGCCGGTGCGGTGCGAGGCGACGCCGAAGCGGTCGTCCAGATACTCGTAGAGCGAGACCACGCGCAGGCGGTAGAAGAGCGGAATGAGCACGAAGGCCACGACGAACTGCCCGACGGTGAAGCCCGCGACCATCTGCATGTAGGAAAAGGAATCGACGGCCACCGATCCGGGCACCGAGATGAAGGTCACGCCCGAAATGGCGGCGCCGATCATGGCGAAGGCGGCCATGTACCACGGCGTGCGGCGGTTGCCGGTGAAGAATCCGGCATTGTCGGCACGGCGGCCCGAAATCCAGGCGACGGCGAAAAGAACGGCGATATAGCCCAAAACGGTGGCGAGTACGGCAGCAGGAGTCATCGAGAGAGTTTTTGTCGGTTCGGGTTAAAAAATTTCAAACATACAAAGGTATAAAAAAACGCGATACGAACCCTTCGCGGCACGCATTTTATACGAAAGTCCGTCCCGGGAGGCGTTCGTAACCGAAAACGGATTAAATTTGTATCGTACAAACCCTTAAAAACACAACGTATCATGGCATTTTTCAAAGAATTCAAGGAGTTCGCGCTCAAAGGAAACGTGATGGACATGGCCGTGGGCGTAATCATCGGCGGAGCGTTCGGCAAGATCGTCTCGTCGCTGGTGAACGACATCCTCATGCCGCCGATCGGCGCGATGCTCGGCAACACCGACTTCTCGCAGCTGCGGCTCGACATTTCGAAAATGCGCGACGTGACGTCGAGCGCCGTGCATTCGGTGGGCAACATCGTCGGAGACGTCACGCCGGAGGCCGTCCAGGCCGCCGAACCGATCTGGTGGAACTACGGCGCATTCATCCAGCAGTGCGTGGACTTCACGATCCTGGCGCTCTGCGTCTTCCTGATGGTCAAGCTGATGAACCGGCTGATGAGGAAAAAGGAGGAGGCGCCCGCCCCGGCGCCGGCACCCGCGCCTTCGAAGGAGGAGCAACTGCTCGCCGAAATCCGCGACCTGCTCAGGGAGCAGCGGAAAGAGTAGCCGCACGCCGACGGCGCAACGGCGGGCCGAAAACAGACAAGGGGTTGCGATTCGATCGCAACCCCTTGTCCGTAGCGGGAGAGAGACTTGAACTCTCGACCTCATGATTATGAATCATAATTCGCCGATTTTCAGCAATTTTTGCCAATTTCTTACCTACTACGCAAACACCTGTATTTCAGTCACAAATATAGTTATTTTATTTCATTCTATTTTTGTGGATTTCGATTAAATCCATATATTTGTGTGCAAATCGTGTGCAAATTTTCGGATTTGCACACAAACGAAACCTAAAAAAATGCTCCAATATTCGAAAGACGGGACAACCGTTTCCGTAATGCTTGACACCCGCCGTACAAAGTCGGACGGCAAGTGTCCCGTAAAAATCCGCGTCACCTACAAACGTTCCCGTTGGTATTATCCCACGGGCAAAGACCTGACCCCGGAGGAATGGGAGGCGATGCCGACGACGAAGGCCCGGGGGCTTGCCTCAACGCGCAAGGACATAGAAAGCAGCTACCAAATCGTGCGGTCGGCCGTTGAGGAGCTGGCCACCTCGGGCGGGTTCTCGCTCGATTCCCTCAACAACCGGCTAAAAGGTGCGGCGACTGATACGATAAACACGGCATTTCGCGATAAAATGGACCTTTTGGACCGTACGGGCCGCGTTGGTAGTATGGTTGTATATCGCGGCGTGCTCCTCGGGCTGGAACGCTTCGCCGGTCCTCATATCCGTTTCGAAGCCGTCACCCCATCGTGGCTGGGCCGTTATTCCGCCTTTCTGCAGTCGGAGGGCAAGACGCAGACTACAGTAGCAATACACCTGCGCCACCTCCGGGCGATCCTCAACGAAGCCCGCCAGCAGGGAATTATCCGGGATGCTCAATACCCGTTCGGCCGGGGCCGCTACGAGATACAGGAGGGAGCAGGCCGCAAAATGGCCCTTTCGCTGGACCAAATAGGACAGATAGCAAGATACGACGACGGAAGCGAAGCAACGGCCAAATACCGCGATTATTGGCTGTTCCTCTACCTCTGCAATGGAATCAACGTTGCGGACTTCGTGCGGTTGAAGTTCCGGGACATGGTAAACGGGGAAATCTGTTTCGTGCGTCAAAAGACCGAACACACGACCCGGGCCCGCAAGGAAATCCGGGTTAGCATCGTGGAACAAATGCGGGCTATTATTGACCGTTGGGGGAATGTTCCGGCCCCGGACCGGTTTATATTCCCGGTGCTTGACGGCTCGGAGGATGCTATGCGGCGGAAGATGAAGACGCAATTTTTAACCCGTGCGATCAACAAGCGGATGCACGCGATCGGCGAGGCTCTCGGGATCGGGAATATCTCGACCTACACGGCGCGGCACTCCTTCGCTACGGTGTTAAAGCGGGCCGGGGCGAACATTGCCTATATATCGGAAAGCCTCGGACACCAAGATTTGAGAACGACGGAAAACTACCTCGCCAGCTTCGAACGGGAGGAGCGGATCAAAAATGCGGAATTGCTGACAAAATTTTAATCATAGAGTTATGGGGCGGCATAAGTATGATAAATTCCCTTCGGATATGCTTTCGGAAGGAACAATAGAAGCAATAAAAAAGGAGCTAATAGCAAGCGGCAAGATAGACAAAAATCTATACGATTGGGGAGTGTTCAACATATCCATAAAGCGGGCAAATATGGCGCAAAGACACAGATTTGTAGAATCCCTTAAAAAATTACGCGAATATTGTGATACGAATGATGTTTATTGGACTTCCATTCCTGACGTAGCCCGAATTACAGGCCGTAACGTCAAAACAATAAGAGATTGGATAAATAAAGGATTTATACCGGTTGCACGCATTGGCTATATCTCGCCAAGTACTTACATCGTTCTTGAAGAAGCTATAAAATCACTAAGCGGATTAATATACAATAGCAAATTAAAAAAAAATTAAACCATTAAACCAACAATCTACCGGACTACCTTTCGGCCCAATGCCGGCCCAATGCGATATACAGGCCATTAAAAAATCGCATTTTATGGTATATGGTGCAACTCAATGCCGGTTCAATACGTTAATCAGTCCGCTATTTAATCGTTATAATCACATTTTTCACCTTTGTGTCGTGAACGTTCACTAAGCCCGGACGCGGGCCAATGTTTAACGAAAACAACACAAAGATCATGGCCGAATCCATTATCTTCACAACTCCCGAGGAGTTGCGCGCTATCGTCGCCGACGAGGTTTCCGCAATTCTTCCGAAACTCGCCGACTTCAGGCGCAAAAACGAGCCCGTCGAAACTGACGGAATGACCGTTGAGGCCGCCGCCCGGTTCTTGACCGAACAGGGCATACCCACCACGCGGGCGACGCTCTACAATCTCGTTTACAAAAATTCGATCCCTTACAAGAAGTTCGGCCGCCGGACGGTATTTTCCCGGCGGGAGCTGCTCGCCTGGATCGAATCCCGTACCGTACACCGTGATGACCGCCGCGCGGCTATCGCCTCGCGTATCGCCGAAAGTGCCAACCGTAAATAATTCACAGCGGTATGGAAAAGAAACAGAACGCCCCCGGCACTCCCAGGGAGCACGCAGGGGCATGCAATACGCATTGCAAAGGTAATAATTTTCCGGTAAAATTATCCTTTCATCAAAAGCGGGTGTACGACCTGTTATCCGACGGCGCGCACCATTCCAACGCCGATATTACCAGAGTGTTAGGGTTGTCCGATCCCCGCAGCGTGATCCGCGATTTGCGGCATAAGGGTGTACCTATTTCGGACGAGTTGTGCCCCGCCGTGCACGGCGGACGATTCAAGCGGTATTTTATCAGAAAATAGGCCCGCTATGAGTACGCCAAAAGCAGACGCGAAAGAGCGCAGCGGATTCACGTTTTTCCGGAGCTTCCGCGATGCGGTCGAAATGACCGACAGGGACGACCAACTCGTGCTATACAAAGCGATAGCTAATTATGCACTCGACGGCGTAGAACCTGATGTATCAGCGCTCGGCGCATTGGGCCGGTTGTGCTGGACGGCTATACGGCCTAATATTAAATCCGGGATTATCCGCTACCGGAACGGATGCAACGGAGGCGCCCCGATAGGGAACCGGAACGCGCAAAAACAACCGAAAAACAACCAAGATTCAACCGGAAAACAACCAAAAAATAACCAAAAAACAACCTATCCCCTCAAAGATGAGGATGAGGATGTAGATGAGGATGTAGATGATAAAATAAAAAAACTCCCTATCGGGAGTAAAGAAAGCGCGGGCAAGCCGCGCCCCTCGCCCGAAACAATCAAAGATTATTTTTTGACTATCGGGGGAACCGATACGGATGCGAAAAGTTTTTACGACTACTACACGGCCAACGGCTGGCGAACCGGTAGAAATACGATAAAGGACTGGCGAGCCGCCGCCCGGAATTGGATGAACCGTAAACTCGAATTCAACAAACCCGCAAAAACCACAGACCATGAAACAATGCGAAAATACAATGACCTGTAACCGCCCCGACGGTTTGACGCTCCCGGAATCTCCCGAGCTTGAAACGGCCGTTTTGGGCGCTTTGATCCTTGAACCGGAATACCTGCCCGATGTGGCGGAGATCGTCGAAATTCCGGCATTCTCCAGCGCAAAGAACGGCAAAATATACGGTGCGATGCTCTCGATGCTTGCGGAAGGCGTCACAATCGACCCCTACATGCTTACGCAGCGCTGCAAAACCGTTGAGGGGATAGGCAACCCGGCGGCCTATGTGGCAGAGCTTACGCAGGCCGTCGGCTCGGGGGCGAATGTCATCGACCACGCCCGGCAACTCGCGGAGCTGGAGAGCCTCCGCCGGTTCGTCATGCTGGGATCCGAACTGACAGCCCGGGCAGGCGCCGGGACCGCCTCGCCCGAGGAGGTGGGCGGATGGATTGCCCGGCAGGTCGAGGAGATAACGGCCCGGGTGGTCCACGCTGACGACATTACGCCGCTATCGGATGCCGTGCGGGCGGCTCTCGACGACCTCGAACGGCGACAAAAGGCCGTACAGTCCGGGAGATGCGCAGGGATTCCCACGGGCTTGCAGCGCCTCGATGCCCTTACGGGCGGCTGGAGAGGCGGGCAGCTCGTCGTGCTGGGAGGACGCCCGGCAATGGGCAAATCGGCCGTAATGCTCCATTTCACCCGCGCCGCTGCTGATGCCGGGGTTCCGGTGTGCGTCTTTTCGCTGGAGATGTCCGACGAGCAGTTGGCCGGCCGTATGTTGGTCGGCGGCTCGGGGGTTGATGCGGGGGCATTCCGCACGGGTAACGTAAAGGCCGCCGAATGGGGCAAACTCGAACAGGCCGGCGCGGACCTTTCTGCGATGCCGGTTTACCTCAACGACCGGGCAAACCTTTCGATGAACTCGATCCGCTCGCAATGCAAGGCGATGCACCGCCGGGGACGGTGCGGGATGGTTATTATCGACTACCTCCAGCTCGCCGATCCCGCAATGCGCAACCCGAACACCACCCGCGAGCGTGAGATCGCCGCCGACAGCCGGGCGGCAAAGCAGCTCGCAAAGGAGCTCGACGTGCCGGTTATCCTGCTGTCGCAACTCTCCCGCAAGGTTGAGGATCGGGCCGACAAAACGCCGCAATTGTCCGACCTCCGGGAATCGGGAGCCATCGAGCAGGACGCCGATATGGTCGTACTCATCGACCGCCCGGCGGTGTATGGTGTCGAAACCATCGAAACGAAAAAATTCGGGGACATTAAATCCAAGGATGCCGGGGTACTGCTCATTGCCAAGAACCGCGAGGGCGCAACAGGGCGGATATACTTTCGGCATAACGAGAGCCTGACCCGCATAACCGACTACGACGGTCCGGATGCAGAACCGGATCAAGCACCCGGGCCGTTTTAGGCTGTGTTGCTGCCCGGCAGTAAAAGAAAATCCGGGGACGGTATCACGCCGCCCCGGATTTTTCGGGCAATTCCGAAGAATCGCTATCGACACGCACGACAAATGTAGCGATTTAATTCGGGAAAGAAGATGCGAAACAGATGCCGCGGGACCTATTTGCCCGCCGTCGCCTCGATAATCGGCCGTAACTATCCCCGACTGTTGAGGCTCTGCACGTCCGACACCGGCCCCGCCCGGGGTGCGATGGACGACGCCGACGTTTTACAGGAAACATTCCTGCTGACCACACACGACCCGCAATGCGCCGCGATGGTGACCGAGGAGGAGATAATCGCCCGCTTCCTGTTCCGGTATCGGCTGGTGCGCTTTCAGACACTCCGGGACGAGGCGCAACGCAAGACGATCCCCTATGCCGATTATATCCGGACGGTAGAATACGACGGGGACCGATAGGCGCCCCGGTCGAAAACATGCACACACGATGAACAGACGAACCACCACCGGCCGCACATCCGGAGATAAAGCCCCACGACGGCCCCGATCCGTGCGGCGTAAATCCATGCTGTCGTTTCGTATCGACGCATACACGCATAACCAGCTGCACGAACTCGCCGAAGCCAGCGGGGCCGGCCTCTCGGTGCTCATCCGCGCCCTGCTGCTACATGTCCTCGAGGAGCTGACCGACGAGGAGGGAAATTTTATCGGCTCGGAAAAGTTGGCTTTTTCAAAAAAAGTGCCGCGCGTGTAAAGCCTTGCGCGGTGAGGTTTGCAGTAGGCGAAACGATAAAATATTACCCCATACCCCTATACGGAAGGCGTGCCGCCCGGCCCCCGCTATCCCCTCCGGGTGCACCTGCGGGGCCGCTTTGCACCGTCGGGCCGCGCTGTGTACCGACTACGGGGCGGGTATGGTATGGGGTGCTTCCGCGCTCCTCTGTGGAACAGTTCGGGGGATACTGTCGCGGGCAAAATGTCGGTTTTCCGATGCAAAAAAGCGATGATTTTTGCACGAAAATCGCGCGTTTTTGATCGTTTTTTGCACGAAATCGCACGTTTTTCGCGCGTTTTCGGCGTCCTATTCCTGCCTGTCCGGACGTATCGGACCGGGCGGCGCCCGGGGCATTCTCTTCGGTCGCGGTGCATCTTCTATCGCTGGCGCCGCTGTTGCATGGTGTGCAGTCAGTGAGGCGGCCCGTATCCGAGTGTATGGCCAACAAGTCGGAATACCCGACACGTTCAAGGACTGGCCGCCCGGGCTGCTATCCTCAACGACCGGGGAGCAGATCAACGACGCAGCGCACGACCTGTAGGCCGGGGGCTGTTTGCCTCAACGACCAAAGCAGACCGACGACACAACGGGAAGCCCGTGCAGTCCCTCCGATACTTTCGGGCGTGGGATCGTTCGGCTTTTGGGAGATCGGCGGAATTTAGGGCGTTTCCGTGCGATTGCGGGACAATGGCGGGCGACATTCTCCGGTAGTCCCCGGGATAGTCCCCGGCTTCACTGTTCTCACAACTGCCACCCCCTCTACAAGTGCCCGCAAGGCACTTTTTTCATTTGGGGACAGTCCCCGCGAAATTTGGGGACTATTTTAGCTCGGTCCCCCAGGGCTGGCCGCCCGGGCTGTTTACCTCAACGATCCCGCGCCGGACTATTTTGCGGACGTGCGCAATATGGTCCACCCGCCGGGCGTAAGGGGCGGAATCTGTTTCCGGTCCTATTCGTCAATGCAGGACCGGCCGACGGTAGCAAATTCGAACCGATCGAACAATTTTTCACATTTTTCCGGTGTTTTCCTTCGGAAATTATCAAACCAATCGAACAAACAACAACATCGCACTATTGGCGCAAACGGTCGAAGTGTCAAAAGTTGGCACGGCGGGCAAAGAAGATCGCCCGAGCCGTTCACCTCAACGACGCAGACCGCAACGCAGAAAGCACCGAATTTAAATACCCGGAAAAATGGGGATTTACCCGGGCGTGCTTTGGCCGGTATCCGCAACGGGCCGAGGGGCTGAAATGCCCATAGGTGACAATCAGCGATTTGTGTCGGCATCGGGTAAAGACGGGATTTCCCCGGGTTTAAACATCCGCGATCTTATCCACTCCCTCGATGGATACCAGGACGACCGGCACAGCTGAGGGGGCCGGCTGGCGGACACCCTCCCGAACGGCCGCCACACTATCCGGGGATATGTCGCCGCCAACTGCGACGGAGCGACAAGCGGGCGAGGGTTGGGGCGGTTACCCTCAACGACCAAAGCAGACCGACAACGCAAGCCCGGCAGGCCGGGGGCTGTTTGCCTCAACAGAAGCAGGGCCGGGGCTGCGTGCTGCCTTGTATCTCCCGTGTGCGTTTAAATATGCCAAATTTGGCGCCTTTGCATATGGTTTGGGGTGGGGTCATTTCAAATGAGGGCATAACAGCAAAGACACGGCGCCGCGGAAACCGGAATGATCCGGGAATCCTCCGGCCGTGGGGTTTTCCTCAACCGAGCCCGTATTTCGGACAATTCCGCCGTTACGGTCGTTGTAGTCATGATGTAATTGCGCATTGCCACGAAAGCCCGCATAATGGCCCGATTTACCCGTATTGCCGTATCGCTGCGTAGCACGCTCGAAAGCATTGCGACACCCATTTCCGTAAAGGCAAACGGCGGATATTTAGGATACTTGCCCCGCCCATCGATTTCTAAGATCACATTTTGTGACCTTAATCTGTCTTTCAATGCGTTATACTCGTTATCCGAGAGTTCAAACATAAAATCGTCGCTTTCGAAACGCTCGATATTGCGTCGTACCGCCTGTTTGAGTGTTCGGGTCTCCACTTGGTAGAGTTCCGCCAAATCAAAGTCCAGCATAACCCGCTGTCTCCGTATCTCGAAAATCTTGCTTTGAATAGGTTGCAGCTCCATAGCGTCGTGCTGTTGAGGTTATGCCTCGTACCCCTCGTAGTAGTACGATTGCGTAATACCCTTGAAAATCACTTCTCGGTCGTTTACGCGGTCGGTCAATGCCGGTTGCAGCAGGGCGCGCAGTTCCAGGTCGTTAATCGGGCTGCGCTCCATTGCCTGCAAATATTGCACCTTATCCACCCTCTGCCAATCCACGACCCGCCCGATATTCTTTTTGAGCATCATATCGAGCCAAATGCGGGTGGCCCGGCCGTTGCCCTCCATGAACGGGTGCGCGACGTTCATTTCGACGTATTTTGCGATTATTTCCTCGAAAGTATCTTCCGGCATACGCTCGATAACCGGCAATATCGCGTCGAGGTACAAGGCATTGGCAAAGCGGAAGCCGCCCTTTGATATGTTCAACGTCCGAACCTTTCCGGCAAAGTCGTACAAGCCGCCGAACAAATAGCGGTGTATATCTTGCAACCCTTTGACCGTTCCCACCTCGATACGGTCTATATCGCCACTCTCAAACAGGGCGCGCGCCTTTTCAAGGCTGCGAGCGTCAATTTCGCGTGTCTTATTGGTGTCCATAGTCATACTATTATTCCCGTTCCTTGACCTCCAGCACCGTCCCGCATTTCGGGCACGTGATAGTGTTCGTCGGTTGAGGGGCGAAAAGCTCCGGAACCGACACACCCAGGGCGGCGGCGATATTTTCAAGCGTCGAAATAGTCGGATTCCCGCTAATATTCCGCGTCAATGTAATGCGGGTTATCCCGAGTTTATCCGCCAACTCTTGCATTTGCAATCCCTTTTCCTTGCAAAGTTCCTTTACTCTCAATTCCATATATGCACGTTTCATTATAATGTTACACAGCAAATATACCGATTAAATCAATACAATGTACAATTTACAATAAAAAAAGCATTATGATGATAATTTTTCGGCAAAATAATTTGCATTATAAAACATTATAGCGTATCTTTGCGTCAACAAAGAAACATTAAAATGTTACAACTATGAAAGCAGCAACCAAATACGACCGTTCGAAAATCTTTCGTAACGCCTGGTATCTGAAAAGGGCGCAACCGTTGATGAACTTTTCCGCCTGCCTGCGCAAGGCGTGGCGCAATGAGAAGCAAGCGATTTTGTTGGCCCGTATCGAGGGCCGCACGCTGGAGACCGCCCCGGCTTTGGAATATCACCCGGTAGCAATGACCGCAGCCGCCAACTATTACGGTGAACGCGGCCGATATTATGGAGACTGAAATAGCGAGATTCTCGCAAAACCTCGAAATAACTATGAATAACGAAGCAATCCAATCGGCCGACAGGCTGGCCGCCCTGCTCGATGAACAGCGGGCATGTATCGAAAGAATTATCGCAATACTCGACAAATAATCCCGGCTGTCTCTCAACACCTAGGACGCAAGCGTGCGCACCGAGACGGCACGCCCCCGGCGGCAATCCGGCCGCCGGGATCGGGGGAGAGGCTCCGAATGAAACAGAATAACACAACCAATTAAAACCGAAAAGACTATGAATTTACAAAACATCGAACTCCAGGTACATTTATTTGAGGCATCCATGGACCGCGTTTTTGACTATACCAACGGTATAGATATTATCGACGCTGTAATGAATCGTTATACCAATTACGCGGATATAATTCAATGCATCCGAGAGACCCAAGACGTCGAGGGCCTGAATGATTTAAAGGAAGCATACCAGGAGGCATACGACCCCGCCCAAAATTTACAGGAGTTGCACCACGCCGTTATGATGATATATGCGGCTGCGAACTTGTACGATGCTATCGTAACGGACAAAGGAAGCGAACGTGTCGAGAACGAAGCCCGGCAATCCCGGGCCCGACAGGTTGCATACGACGCCCTCAAAAAAGATTATGACACCTTGCGTCGTATGTTCGAGATCGAGAAGCAGGCAAACGAGGCATTGATACAGAGGCAAACCGCAAAAACCGACAAGGCAATGCAGACCGCGCCCGCACCCGATAATACGAACGAATAATATTGCCGCTATGATATACGAACTTATTTGCGACGGCTATCGGCTGGGGGTATTCCCCACCGAGGCCGAGGCCGTCCGCCGGGCGGACTATCTGCCGGCTGGCCACTATACCCTCCGAGAATGGGAGAATGACGGCGAATTTTCGACGTTCGACCCCTCGGTGAATAAATCCTACGACTTCACGAATTACGACCGGGAAAACAATGCCGAGGCGGATATTAACGCGCTGGCGGACTTGATCCGGGAATATATCGCCGCCAACTGCGACGGGGTGGATGAAGTTTTCGAAGTCACGCACGCGGATTATATGGCCTTTGTCGATTATCGGGCCAAACCCGGCGGCGGTTCCGTTACCGTGGCCGACGTATGGGACAAAGACGGGAACGAGTGCCCCGACATTGCCGAGGCGCTGCAAATATTGATCGACTGACGGGCGACCAACTGACCGGATAGCGGGGCGGCTTTTGTGGCTGCCCCTGCTTTTTGCCGAAATACCCCCGGAAAGCCCCGCCCGATGTATCCGACCAACCCCGGGGAGGAGCAGCCCCCGGCCCGTTGAGGCGCCCGCAAAATCGGGGAAATTGTGTGCAAATTGTGTGCAAGAGGAAAAAGAAAAGGAGTTACAAATCGCTGTAACTCCTTGATTTTTAGGTAGCGGGAGAGAGACTTGAACTCTCGACCTCATGATTATGAATCATGCGCTCTAACCAGCTGAGCTATCCCGCCATTGCTGAAATCGAGTGCAAAGGTAATAGAAATTTTCGTTCGTGCAAAATCTTTGACCCAAAAAAACGCAAAAACACCGCCGGATTTTTTTCGGTCCGGAGCGTGGCACTGATTTTGAACCGGATGCGCGAAAAACGAAACGTCATGCCGCAAACCCTTTTTTCGCAGAACCGGCTCTCCCGGACGCTCGGAGCGGTCAAGGCGCTCGCCGGACTGGCGCTTCTCGCCGCCGTGTCGTGGGAGGTGATCGGCGGCGACCGGCTCCGCTTCTCGCCCCTGTTCCTCGGCGTGCAGTTCATCGTCTGCCTGATCTTCCTCTGCGACTTTTTCGTGCGCTGGGCAGCCGCGGAGCGCAAAGGGCGCTTCTTCTTCCGCGACCTGCCCTTCCTGCTGCTCTCGGTCCCCTACCTGAACCTCATGCTCTGGAGCGGTGCGGAGCCGTCCCGCAGCGTCGGGATGCTCATCGGACTGATGCCGCTTCTGAGAGCCTTCCTGGCCATGGTGATCGTCACGGGATGGCTCGTAGGCAACAAGGTCCGCCGGCTGCTGACGGCCTATGTCTTCACGGTGGTCGTCTTCACCTATATCTCCGCGCTGGTCTTCTACGACTACGAGCTGCCGGTCAATCCCAAACTGCACGGTTTCGGAAACGCCCTCTGGTGGGCCTGGATGAACGTCACGACCGTCGGCGCGGAGATCTTCCCCGTCACGGCCGTCGGCAAGGTCTTCTGCGTGCTGCTGCCGTCGCTGGGAATGATGTTCTTCCCGATCTTCACGACCTACGTCCTGCAGGAATACGCCCCGTCGAAGACGAAAGACGAATAGAGAAGGTCCCTGAAAAAAATTCCGCCCGCAGTACGGCGACTGCGGACGGTATGAGGGGGAGAACGAAACGTATATAGAAGCATCGGCAGAGAATAGCGGTAGTGTATTGTACGACAAAGAGATACGCGACAAACCCCGGACGCGCCGCACAAAACGAAACGTATAATTTGATATAATTCCGGTATAATAAACCGGACCAAATCCAGCGACCGCTATAATGTCGGTATAATTTCAGAGGGCAGAATCAGGCGATTCCGCCCTCTTTCGTTGTATTCGTGGCCTCGTGTATGTCTGACGGCATTTTTCGGCCCTACAAAGGCTATTTCAATAGCGATTGAACGACGTTAAAACGGGGCATCGTTTCTCCTTTCCTTGTGTAATACCTGCAATGCGGGAAATCGGCAATTTTTCAGTTGGGGTTACATCAGGGGTTACAAGTTGGGGTTACATTTTGGGAAAGTTGGGGTTACAAAACCCGGTTTTTGACCCCCTCCAAAACATAGGAAACTGCCCGAAAATCGGCGCTAAACCCCGAAAATCGGCGAATAGAAGGCAGGAAACTGCCCTATAATTTGGGGGTTGATTTTTATTTAATCGGTTGATATTTATTCAGTTAGTCTATTTTATCCTACTTTAAGCGTGTGCGCACCCCCTTTGCGAGGTGCAATAGGGCCACACGAGGGCCTATCGAATCGTATTATAACGCACGCTTGCTTTCACCAATGCAAGGGCACGGATCATCGAGATCGGAATGTCTTTAGGCTCGTGGTGTTGGTTATGGCTGACGAGCTTCACGCAGTTTTCCCGTTCGGATTTATGGATGTATTTTATCGTCACGAACTCGTCCCCATCGACATTGGCCGATATAAGGTACATTTCACCCCAGAAAATCCCGTATTGCATGTCGTGTACCTGCTTGTAAAGGACAATATCGCCGCTTTTGAGTAATGGGTACATCGAATCCCCGCGCACGTAAACAGCTCCGTCGCATGCTGGCAGGTCCGGCAGCGATATATAGCTGATTGGAATTGCATCGACATCGTTGAACAGGGAAACCAATCCGGCCGTCGCCTCCAGATTGTAAAGGGGGATGCGCTGGAGATCGACCAAATTGTCGGTTTTGAGAGGGAACTTTTCCTGCACTTGTATTCCGGCCTGTTGTAGGTCCGGTTCTTTTTCCATGTTCCCGCGACCAGTCAGCAACCAGTCCAAATTGAGCTGTTCACATTTTGAAAACACAAGATCGTAATCAAGACTCCCGCGAGATTTCCAATTTGACAACGTTGCGGGAGCTATCCCCAGGAATCGCGCCAAGTCTGCATCAGAGGTCGAATTAGACGCCAACTTCAAGCGTCCGAGAATGTCTGCTTTAGCAATCATTTGTTTTCAATATGAAAATATTTCTTGCGAAATAGTTGGTTTGTTTTCAAATTGTGTATATATTTGCAGCGTTGATACAATGTACTAACGGGGTAAAGTTACAGAAAAAATTGAAATAGTATGGCGACAAAACAAATCTTATTGCCTACGACGGTCCGGATGGAGATGGTCAAGACCTTCAAGATCACGCGCTCGACCCTTGACCGGGCTTTGAAGTACAAAGGGAACAGCGCGCGCGACAATATGCTGCGGAAAGCGGCCTTCCAGCGCGGCGGCGTGATCTACCTGGGAATAACCGCACCCAAAGGTTACCTGCCGGATGTGGATACCACTTTCGAAAACGGCTGTATGCGCCAACGGTTCGGCCGCCGGATCGAGGTCGTCGTCCATTTGGAAAGCAACCGGACTACAATCCACATCGACGGGCAGAAGGTCGCCAGCTTCGACGATCTCACCGTTTCGACCTGGGGCAACATGCTCTACTCCCTGCAAACGATCTACAACAGACTCGCCGATCCGCATCCGGCCTATACGCCGAAGGCCAAGCCTGCCGAGGCAAAGGTGCGGGCCGCAATCCAGCAAATCGGATAGTCATGCGACGTTTTTTGAAATATTGGATGATTCGGTTGCTGGGCCGCGGATTCATCATCCTGCCCGTGAGGTGCAAGCTGGCCGGGCTGTGGTGGTGTCTGTCGCTGACAGTCATCTGCGGTTACGCGGAACTGCAACAACAATGGCCGCTGCTGGTCATCGCGGCGAACTTCGCGGGCAGCACTTTTGCGGTCATGGCCGTATTCAAAAGACAATCGGACAAATGAGTCCTATCGTCAAGATAATCATAAAACAATAATACTCAATCTTTTTTAGGATATGGAAATTTCTTCAGCCCCGACTGTAACATTGGACATACAAGATATTCCTTCGAGTCATCGCCGTCTTCTCGGTCAAAAATTGCCTGAATCATCTTCTCGAATTTCAATCGACTTATCGTCGTTCGAGGGGTTGATCGGACGTAAACAATATCGAAAATTGACCAAGCTGCTGGTTTCTTCCCGTCGAGAGGATCGTCAGTCATTAAACAATCCTTCGACGCGATACATTCCAAACTGTGAATAGTCGCAAGTGTGTCGAACAGATCCATGACACACTTTCGGTATTTGCCGATCATATCGGTTGAAAAATAGCAGGCAACGATATTTGATCGCCAAGGCATAGAGTTCATAATCGCTAAAGGTTTGTAGTTGGACAGCACAAATATAGCGATTTTCCCGTGAACGCGCAGGCGTTATTCCGGAGCGATACCGGCACGGGAGCACAGGAAACGAGAAATGGAGTATTTTAATAACATACTTTGCATTACGCAGCCGGAGCTTTTGGAGGTCATGAGTAAACCGGCATACGATCAACTTGTGAACCGTCGCAAGGTACAGGTCGCCCAGCGAGCCTGTCGCGGCCGCAAGGCTTTGATCGTCTTCGACAGCCTGCCGGGGAAATACCGTTCGGCCGTCCGGGAACGCAAACCGGACATCTCGACGATGCCGTTGCAGGAGTGGCTTCGGGCGAACTACACGCCCGATGCCGAGGCGCGGAGCTACTTTTCGGCCTTCCGTTTCGACAACGGTTCGGCCCTTCCGGCGGAGAAGATCAACGAATACACGGTGAACGCCTCCGTCATCAAGGCGGTGCTGCGGCTGATGGCGTCGGCCAATGCCCTGCGACGTGTCGGCCAGATCGGCTGGGAGGCGATGGCCGGGACCGTCGCCTACTTCAAACGGGAGTTCGGCCACACGCTGCCCGAAAGCATGCTCCGCTTCCGCCGGAAGGTCGCCCAGTTCAAACGGGAGGGTTATGCCTCGCTGATCTCCGGGAAATTCCAAAATCAGAACTCCCGCAAGGTGAACTACCGAATCGAGCGGCTGATCCTTTCGCTGGACAGCCTGCCGGAGCGCCCCTTCAATACGACGGTGGCCGAGATGTACAATCAGTTCGTTTGCGGCGAACTGAACGTGTACGACCCGGAAACCGGGGAACTGTTCGACCCGGAAGAGTTCACGGACAAAGAGGGCGAGCCGATCGCCCTGAGCGAAACGACCGTCGCCAACTACCTGAACAATCCGAAGAACCGCGCCCTGCGGTCGAAACTGCACGACAGCGCGTGGGACTTCAACAACCGCTACCGTCCGCACCACAAGCGCAAGGCCCCGGTCTGGGCGTTCTCGAAGATTTCGCTCGACGACCGCGACCTGCCGCGCAAGATGGCCGACGGAAACCGCGTCAAAGCCTATTACGCCTACGACGTGGCGAGCGGCTGCGTCGTCGGTTACGCTTACAACCGCCTCAAGACGGCCGACCTGTTCATCGACTGCGTGCGGAACATGTTCCGGCTGATCGACCGCCAGGGCTGGAACTGCCCGGCCGAGGTGGAGGTCGAACACCACCTCGTGAACAACTTCGCCGACGGGCTGATCCGCGCGGGCGTGGTGTTCCCCTTCGTGCGGTGGTGCAACCCCGGCAACTCGCAGGAGAAACGGGCCGAGCACTTCAACCGGGTGAAGAAGTACGGCGTGGAGAAGCGCTCGCAGGTCGGCATCGGCCGCTGGTACGCCCGCCTGGAGGCCAACCGCCCGAAGGAGGAAAAGGTCTATGACGAGTTCAACAACACCTACAAGGAGGCGACCTATACCTACGAGCAGCTCGTGGCCGACGACATCCGGGCCATCCGCGAATACAATAACGCATTGCATCCGAACCAGAAGCTCTACCCGGGGCTGACGCGCTGGGAGGTGCTCTGCCGCTACCAGAATCCGGATCTCGCGCCCGTGGACAAGGCGCTGCTCTACCGCTTCATCGGCGAGGAGGTGCGCACGTCGATCCGGCGCAGCAAGTACTGCCGGGTCCGTTACGAGGATTATGCGCTGCCCTCGCCGGAGCTGATCGGACGGCTCGCGCCGAACGACTACGCCGTCGAGGCCTATTACCTGCCCGACGAGCAGGGCAACGTCCCGGAGGTGTATATCTACCAGCACGGGGCCTATATCGCCACCTGCCGCCGTATCGAAGCCTACAACGAGGCCACGGCCGAGCAGACGGAGCGGGACCGCGAAGCCTACGCCGAGCAGGCGAAATACAACGCGCAGTTCGACGCCATGATGGCCCGGGAGAAGATTCGCAGGGTGCGGATTCTGCCCGGTGATGTTCCGGCCCATGAGGAGCCGGAGATCGTCGAAGCGGCCCCTGCCGCACCGCCGGAGGAGGCGGAGGGATTCGATTTCGGCATCGACTACGCGGCGCTGGCGAAACAAGAACTTTAGAATGATGACAAAACACGTTGAGATATGATTTCGAACGACATTAAAACCCGCATCGTGCTGGCCATATCCGGCAACAGGCAGAATTACGCCACGGACGCCAAACACGCCGTCGCCCTGGGCATCTCGACCTCGGTTTACAGCGAGATCAAGAAGGGCAACACCGAACAGAAGCTGAGCGACGCGAAATGGATGTCCATCGCCCGGCGGCTGGGCGTGAGCCTCGACGACGGCGCGGAGTGGAAGATCGTCAAGACGCCGACCTTCGAATACCTCACCGCGCAACTGGAGCTGTGCCGCGCAAAGAGCATTTCCGGCATGTTCTGCGATATTCCGAACATCGGCAAGACGGTCGCCGCACAATACCACGCCAAAACGCACAAGAACGTCATCTACGTGGACTGCTCGCAGGTGAAGACCAAGCAGCGGCTGGTGCGCTTCATCGCCCGCGAGTTCGGTCTGAACTCCGTCAGCCGTTATGCGGACGTTTACGACGACCTGGTGTTTTACCTGCGGACGCTCGACCATCCGCAGATCATCCTCGACGAGGCGGGCGACCTGGTGTATGAAGCGTTCCTGGAGATCAAGGCCGCATGGAACGGCACGGAGGGCTGCTGCTCGTGGTATCTGATGGGGGCCGACGGCTTCAAGGCCAAGCTGGAGCGCGGCATCGAGTTCAAGACGGTAGGGTTTGCCGAGATCCGGAGCCGCTGCGGTGACAAGTACAACAGCATCACGCCGCCCGAAGGCGACGAGCGCCGGAAGTTCCTGCTCGGCCAGGCCATGATGATCGCCCGGGCGAACGCCCCGGAAGGCACGGATTTCCGGCAGATCGCCCGCCGGAGCAACGGCAGCCTGCGCCGGGTCCATTCGCTGATCACCAAAGGAGAGGAGGCATAATCATGCGGGCCTATTCACCCTCGGAGATCGAGCATCTGAATATCCCGGAACTTCCGCTGGACGGGGAATGGGAGGCCGCCTTCGGCCGCCCGTCCCGCTTCGAGCGCTGGTTCGTCTCCGGCGATTCAGCCAGCGGCAAGAGTACGTTCGTCATGCTGCTGGCCAAGAAGCTCTGCCAGTACGGACGGGTCGATTACGTGAGTCTGGAGGAGGGTGCGAACCTCTCGTTCAAGAAACGGATCAAGCGGCTCGGGATGCGGGATGTCGCAGGGAAATTCAAGGTCGTGACGGGACTGACGGTGGCCGATCTCGTCGCACGGCTGGAGCGGCCCAAGAGCGCGAACTTCGTCATCATCGACTCGGTGCAGTACCTCGACGTGCGGAGTTTCGACCGACTGAAGAAGGTACTTTTAGATGCTTTCCCGCGCAAATCGTTCATCCTCGTGTCGCAGGTTTACAAGGGGCGGCCGAAGGGTAAGATGGCCGACGACATCCGCTTCGACTGCGGCGTGAAAATCCATACCAAAGGTTACCGGGCATATTGTCAGGGGCGCTATACCGACGACGCGGAGGCGTACTTCACCATTTGGGAGGAGGGCGCCGCGAAATATTATCTGACCGAATAAACAACCACATCCGCCATGACCTACAAACGATTCTACAAGCTATTCAACCGTCTGCCGCTCCACGACGACGAAATGAAGGAGCGCCTGGTGCAGCAGTACACCGACGGCCGGACGTCGAGCCTGCGGGCCATGTCCGCCGCCGAGTACGATGCCCTGTGCGACGCGCTGGAGCGTTCGACGGCCGACCCGCAGCACGAACTCCGGAAAAAGAAACGGTCGGCGGCGCTCCGCCTGATGCAGCAGCTCGGCATCGACACGACGGACTGGCCGCGCATCAATGCCTTTTGCCGGGACCGCCGGATCTCCGGAAAGGAGTTCGGCGCACTGACCCCGCCGGAACTGGACGCGCTGGCCTTGAAGCTCCGCGCGATCCAACGCAGCGGCGGGCTGAATCCCCGGCCGGAACGGCCGACCGGACAGGCCGAGCAGTCCCAGCCGCAGATAATCTACATGCCGCTCGGCGGCCTTCCTAATTGACAACGCATTATGAAATCGAATCCTTACGCAGACCTGCGGATCGACAATCGGGCCGACCTCCCGGCCCCGTGGTACGATTACCCCGTATTGCAGTCGGGCGAATACAGAACCGAAATTCTCTACACCAGCGGCCGCGATTATGTAAAAGTCCATATCGGGCAACAGGACGGCGCCTGGGTGGCCGCTACGACATGGATGATCGGCGGGTCGGGCCGCGGATGCCACCCCGGCCGGAAATGGGGCGAGTTCGCCTCGGAACAGAACGCCCTGCTGTGGGCGTTCGGCGACTTGCTGGCCGAAGAGGGCGTGTTGCCTCCGGCTGCGGTCAAGGCCGTAAAAGCACGCATTTTCGAGACCAGACAATACAAACTGTTTTAATAAAGCGTATTATGAAAATCAGACCGAAACAAGGGACGGAGTTGGAGAAAGTTCTAACCGAAATGAATGTCCGGATGAAACAAGAGGAAAACGAAGCTAAAGACATAATCGAGGCGTATTGCGGTACTCGTCCGGATACAATCGGTTATAACTGGGCATTCGGTTTTACAGCCGTTTGGAACTATCGGCTTATCGGGTTCAACGATGAAACCTTCATCCCTGCGAAACTGCTCCGAAACAAAGATTACCCGGGAGACAATCCTCTGTATAAAGTATCCAAACAAAGGAAAGAGGGACGCGATCTCGTCAAGGCTTGGGATGAAAAGTTCAAAGGCCTCGACGGCCGCATTCTTTCAAAGTTCGGCATCCCCGTTATTGACAAGGAATCGGCACGCTATACCCATTGGCTACCATTGAGAGATGAAAAAGGGGTTTATATTGCCGTAAACAGTCATCTCCTTGACCGGATGAAAGCTGTCAAAACGACACAATTCGAAATAGAAATCTAAAAACTCAAACATTACAGCAATGAACGACAACGAAGTGAAAACGGTACAGATGACCGCCGAGGAAGCGGCGCAGTACGCGGCATTCAAAGCCGAGCAGGAACGGAAGGCGGCGGCCGACAAGGCCCGGAAGGACCGCGAGGTTTACGGTCAGATGGTGGACGAGGAGATCGAACAAGCGATCCCGATGCTCCGGGAGCTGAGCGGCGATATCCGCACGGTCAAGGAGCAGGTGCTCGACAATTTCCGGCAGATCCTCGACATGAAGGCCGACGTGCTGAAACGGACGAAGGACGGGCAGAAAAGCCACACGTTCACCAATTCGACGGGCGACAAGCGCATCACCATCGGGCGGTGCGTCGTGGACGGCTGGCGCGATACGGTCGAGGATGGCATCGCCATCGTGAAGGAGGCCGTCATGGGTCTTATCAAGGACGACGAGACGAAGGCGATGATCAACCAGATCATGCGGCTTATCGCCCGCGATCAGAACGGGAACCTCAAGGCGAGCAAGGTGCTCCAGCTCGACACGCTGGCCGAGGAGCTGCACAACGAACGGCTCAACGAGGGTATCGCCATCATCAAGGAATCCTATATCCCGAACCTGTCGAAAACCTATATCCGCGCGGAATGGAAAGACGACAACGGCGTCTGGCGGTACGTCCCGCTGGGCATGACCGAGGCATAACAGCCCCGGTCGTGCGGGGGGGGGTAATGTAAACGACCCGCCCGCCGGAGTGCGACGAAGCGGGCCGAGTGATTATTGAAGAAAGCCTTTGCAAAAGTAATCACAAAACCTGCCGAAACAATGGGTAAACACCGCAAAAATACACTCCGGCGCATCCGTTTGGTTCTCGACATCGTGGAAAAGCACTACGAGCCGGGCAACAACGCGAAAAACTACCGTAAAGTCTGGGAGCGGTACGTGAACCCCGTTTACCCGTGCTGTTACCGGACGCTTCTCAGCTATCTGAAAACTCCCGAGAGCGAGCTGGAGAGCGTCGCTCCGGCCGAGGACAAAAGGCAACTGAAACTCTTTTGAAAATGGAAACGAACATCAAAACGATTCTGCTGGCCGTTCAGCAACGGCTGGCCGAGCGGGTCCCCGAACTGGCCTACATCGACAAGAACTGGGGACAGCTCGACTACGAGGCGCCTCCGGTCAAATGGCCCTGCGCGCTGCTCGACATCGACGAGGTTCCGTTCTCGCAGATCGGCGGGGGCGGACAGATCGCCGACGGGGTGACCGTGGAGATCTTGGCGGCGAACCTGCGGCTGGTCAGTTCGTCGGCCGCCGCACCCCGCAAGGCCGATGCCTATCTGCTTATCGAGCTGCTCGACAAGATTCACTCGGCCCTCCAGCGCTTCACCGACGGAACGTTCGGCCCGATGTTCCGCACGCAGATCAAGAAGATCGCCGCGGTCCGTGCGGGCGAATGTTACAAGGTCCTCTACCAGACCGCCTACACCCTGCCCGGCGTGCAGGAGGGGCAAAGCGCCAAACTGCCGCCCTCGTCCATCCGTCTGGAGATGAAGTGATCCGATGAAAGAAGGGAGCCGCGAGGCCCCCTTCTTCATTTGATCCGGCTCTGCATGTATGCCTTGAGACGTGCGATGATCTTCTGCCGAAGCTCCTCGGCGTCGCCCATGTACTGACGCCTGGGCATTTGAAAACCCCGGCCGCGTCCGGCCCGTCCGCCCGTATTGTGTACCTCCGCATAGGGCACTTTTGCGTTGCCCGCCGTCCATACGACCTCCTGCGGGGTCGCGCGGGCGATGCGGATGCTGTTCATCAGGGCGGCGGAGTCGATCATGAGCGACCCGCGCCGCCGCGTTCCTGCCTTGTCCTTCTTCGCCAGCGGCCAGGGCGTGCTGTCGAATCCCTTTTTCCGGAAGGCCCCTTTGAAATAGGACACTCCGGTCATGGCTGCGATGTCGGCGACGTCCTGCATGTCGATCCGCGCCTTGTCGAGTATTTGTTTCGGTATCATTGCGGTTTGTTCAAAATTCGTTATATTTGCATCGAAGCGCGCAGCGCCGGGGATGAATCATCCCGGCCAACCCTCGCGGATGACGGGGGCCGGGCGAGTCCGGGCACGATACGGCGGCGGGGCGCGTCAATCCGAAGCGGATCGGTAGCACCGGGACCTCAACCCGTTGAAACAGCACGGGCGACTACCAGGAACCGGGCCGCGAAGCACAGGGGAGCGTTGAAAGGCTCCCCTTACTTTTTCACCAGCAGCCCGCGCCGATACTTGAGCCGGGGGTCTTTCTCCGGTGCGATCTTCCCGCCGTTTCTGGTCGTCGGTCGGATGGCTATTTCGAACCACGTCCGGACGGCGAGCGTCTTTCCGTTCTCGATCCGGCACACGACGTTGATCGCCTTGTCGCGGTAAAAGCGGATGTAATTCAGACAGTCGAACGCCTTGCCGTCGTAATTGTTCAGCCATACCTCGTCGGGCTGCCGCAAAACCTCGGCGATCACGTCGAGCAAAGGCACGCGTGCCGCGGTGTATTTGCCCGACGTATGCGTTGCGAACGTCCGCTCGGGGAGTTCTATCGTTTTGCCGGAGAAGTCCGTAAAACGGCCGTTTTGGGCGAACCATCCCGCGGGATCGCCCGAGAACGGGACGAACTCCCGCGTCGCGGCCGCCAGCCGTTTCCCGAACGACGGCAGCCCGTAATGCTGGCAATGGAGTTTGCCGAGAAGCGAGGCCGCCCGGTCGGGAAACTTGCGGATGTACATTTGATTCGCCGTGAAGATCTCGGCCGTCTCGGCCCGGTTCACGCCCCAGCCCTGAGCCGTCGTCCGCTTCCATTCGGGGCTCTTCAGAAACGCCTGCATCTTCTTCTGCTCCTCGCCGAAATCCCCTTCGAACTCGTCGGCCATGATCGCCTCCACCCGGCAGCGGCAGTTCCAGTCGTTCGGCGGGAAGATCTTCCGCCATGCCGGATCGGACGCCGGGAGCGTCAGTCCGTCCAGCGCGGCATGGGACGGTCGCACCTGGCCGTCGCATGCGGTACGATAGACCCAGTAGGGGAAAATATCGGCCCGCCGCCGGAGCTGTCGGTAGTTGCTCGCCGCCTCGGCTACCTGCACGGCCGTGCGGTACTCCGTGCGCTGCCATCGGTCGTTGAACGTGCGCGTGATCTCCGCGGCCCGGGCTTTGAACTCGTTATAGCTCTTGCTTTCACGGAACGCCTGGTTCAGCTCCTGCACCTCGGCGAGCGTCTTGGCCGCGGAGAAGTGGAACAGGTTTTGTTCGAGGGCCGCCGTATATACGTCGTCCGGCACGTCGTATTCGACGGCCGCCTCGACCGTTCCCGAGGTGTGTGCGAATACGGTTCGAACGGCTTTCAAAAGGTCGGAGGCGATGTATTCGAACAGTTCGGCGTCCCAGTAGTCAGACTTCCCGGCCGCCACGCGCCCGACGAGCGCCTCGTCCCGCGGCGTGAGGGATTCTCCATCGGATGCCCCGTCCTGCGGGGCCTCCGCGAAAAAAGCGTGTCCGTCCGCACCGTCTTCCGTACCTTCCCCGTCCTGCCGCTCCCCGTCGCCGCCGGGCGGAAGGGCCCCCTGCTGTTTCTTGCCGATCACGGCGATTCCGAACGTGTCCCGAATCCATTCCGGATCGACGTCGTAATTCTGGGACGCCTCGTAAGTCATCTTCCAGAGTTTCTCCAGGTCCACCTCCTTGGTGATCTCCAGCCGCAGGCCCGGTTTGAGGAAGCCGATGGCGGCCAATGCCGGGAGAATCTTCCGGTTGAAGGAGGACTCGACCAGCCGCTTGTCGGCCTTCACGACGGCCTCCATGAGCTTGGCGCTGCTCTCCTCTTTCGAACGGTTGCCGTTCTCGGTGTCCTGACCGAGCACGGCCGCCAGGTTGAGCAGCGAGAGCTGCTGGTCGCAGGTCGAAATGAGGTTCTTATAGACGTCGCCGTTCGTGGCGACGCCCTGCGCGAACTCGAAATCCTCCGTCGTGTCGATGATGAAGTAGGCCGCCGATCCGATCTCGCGCATCATCGTTTCGGCCCGCTCCAGCATTTCGTCGTCGGTGGTGTTCGTCTTCATGACGCGCGGAGGTATGCCGAATATTTCGCATAATTCGCTCCAGCAGGAGAGGGCGAACTTCTTGATCAGCACATACGGCACGGCCTTGTTGAGCAGCCCGAGGTCGCGCTTGCGCGGGTAGATCTCGACGAGCCAGCGGCCGAACTCCGGCAGGAGCCGATAATCCACCGTCTCCGAATCTTCGGCGTCGGGGTAGAATTTCCCGACTTCGGGCGACACGTTCTCGCGCGGCACGAGGTCGGCTACGACCGTTCCGGCCGGATCATAGTCGAACTCGATGAGCGAATGGTTGAAAAACTGCGCTTCGACGATCAGCTCGACGAGGTCCTCGTACAGGCCCGAATCCTTGAACTTCTGCGTCTCGGCCTCGTCCTTGCGGCCGTTCATCTTCAGCTCGAACTCCGCGCCCTGGCTTTTGCCGATGCGGAGAACCGACACCTGCGAGGTCATCAGCGCGTCGTCGATCACCTCCGAGAAAAGCCGTTGCAGCAACACCTGCTTCGGTTCGTAGGTACTCGTCGCCTGCAAGCGGGCACGCTTCCAGTCGGCGATGTCCTTGCGGGTCACGGATTCCTGCCTCTTGATGACGCGGCGAATGATCCGCGCATCGTTCCGGCTGGCGGGTTTCCCTTCCGTCCTGGCGGCCGCCTCCGCAGCGGCCGCCGCCTTTGTTTTATATCCGATCTTTTTCATTAGAACGAGTGTCTGAATTTAGGGTTGGAGCCGCAGCGCATCCTGATCCGGACTTCGCCTTTCTCGTCGGTCAGCAGCGGCAGACTCGGTGTGCGCGTCCCTGCGGCCACGCCCTCCAGGTATTTGATGACACGGTCGTAGCGCTCCTTCCATATCTCGTATATGGTTTCGACGTTCGACAGCTTGATAAGGTTCCACACGGTGACGATCTTGGTGTTCTCCAGAACGAGCGCATTGCGCTCGGAACCCTCCGCCGCAAAAATCCGGTCCGTGTCGTAACGCGGCCGCAGATAGGAGCGCACCTCCTCGACGGCGGCTTCGATGGCTTGCAGTACGATCTGCTCGTCGCCCTCGGTGATCTCCTCGACGATATGGGCGTACATGTGGCTTTTCAGTTCTTCCGGTGTCAGAAACATTAATCTATAATTTTTACCACCTGCGGCTGGCCCGGCGGCCCACCGCATAGCGGTTGTTGGTCTTACGCACGGAGTTGCTCAGTTTCCATATCGCCCCCTCCAGCGCATCCGGGGCGTCGTCGTGAATTTTGCTGCCTTTCTCGAAGCAGAGGAGCTGCTCGACGAGGACCCGCATTCCCTGCGAATCCCGCTCCAGCTCGTTGAAGATGATGTCCCCGCGCTCGAACAGGGGCTGCAAGGCTTCGATGCGTGCGAATTTGTCCGGCTTCTTGCGCGTGTCTCCGACGATGGGTATCTGGTAGCCGACCTTCTCGCCGTACTTGCGGAACTCGTCGAGAAGCAGATCCTGCATGAATCCCGCCTCCATTTCGTACCGCACCGGGTTGTCCCCGACGTAATCGTGGGCGTCGTAGTGCCATTCGACCATCGTCGAGACCTTCGTCTGGTCGGCATAGGCTTTCAGCACGTGGTATTTGCCCTGGGGCGTGATGCCTACGAGCATCGTCGCCTTGAAGTCGGCCGTCGCCGACGCCTTGAACGACGGGTCAGTGTAGCAGACGATTGCGCGGTATTCCCGCATGCGCAGCATCTTTCCGAAGCGGATGTGCTTCTCCTCGAAAACGGTTCCCGCATTGACGGGGTTGTTCATGTATTCGCGCTGGAAACGCCGCTCGCCCATGATGCCGCGCATTTCGGCGATCTCCCGCAGCGTGTAGTTCTGCGGCCAGGACGGAAGGCCCTTTCTGTCGAGCGCATTGACGACGGTATGGTGGAAATGCGGATTATCCGCCAGGGTGCCGATGACCGACGTGCGGCCGATCCGGTTGCCTACGACGGCCAGGCGTCCGCGACCCATCGCCATCGTTCCGAGCAGGGCCGTCAGCAGCCAGTCCACCGCTTCGCCCACGCGCCGGGGATTGCGCACCAGCTCGTCGTCGTCGATGTCGTCCACCGCAATATAATTGGGCCGCAGCCCGCGCTTCTTGATGCCTCGCGGCGACTGTCCGCGTCCCAGCGCGATGAACAGATCGCCTGCGGCCGTCGTGAACTCGCCGTTCGTCCATATTCCCGCTCCCCGTTGATTGCCGAAATCTGCGTTATAGAGGTCGTTGGACTCCAGCTCCGCCTGCAAGTCGCCCAGCAGACGCCGGGCGGCTTCCTGGCTTTTCGACACCAGAATCATGATCAACGGCTGCGCGTTGGGCTGGATCTTCAGCCAGAGCGGCTGCAAGAGCGAAATATGCGTGGACTTGGCGTGCCCGCGCGCCCACTCGAACAGGCCGCGGGCGTTTTCATGGTCCCGCATGTAAATCGCGGCATCGACCTGGAAGTCCGCGCACTCGGTCGTCGCAAGGTGGGGAAAATAGGTGCGGACAAAATACCTGTAATCCTTTCGCGCGCGGGTGATACGGTCCTTTCGCTCCTGCTCCGTTCCCTTCGGAATCTTGGCCGTCGAGCGTTCGATGTCGTGGCAATGCTGAATCCAGCGTTCCTGCGCCTCCTTGTATTTCTTGCTGACAGATGCCATTTGTTACGCCTCCTGTGCGGAAATGCATTCGATGTACTTCTTGTGCAGGCCGTTTACGGTCGTGAGCAGTTCGGGCGTCAGCTCCTCGTCGGTCTCGGCCCGCTGCATCATCCATTGCTCCAGGTCGATGATTACGTCGATGATCTCGTCCTTGGTGATGCCCTTTGCGATGCGCTTTGCCGAGGCCATGACCTTGGCGATGTTGTCTGACAGTTTGGTGATGCCGTCGATGTCGTCCGTTTCGCCCTCGTTCAGCCTGGTGATGATCAGCTCGGAGATCTTCCTGGCCGCCAGCATCAGCGAATTGACCAGGGCGGCCGACGAGGAGTTCTGCTCCCGGCGCCGGGCGTCCCAGTTCTCCTCCCTGGCCCACCTGCTGACGGTGGCCTCCGTCAGTCCGGTTTTCGCGGCGATTACCCGCTGCGTTTCGCCGCTCAGAAACAGACGGCACGCATAATCCCGGAGAACGTCGAGCTCTCGCTTCGTCCTCGGCTTTTTGGTCGTTTTAGCCATTTACAGCGATTCTATTAGCCCTTCCGGGCGGTTTGTACGGTGCAAAATTGGGGTATTCGCCCGCCGGATAAAAATAGAGTGTAAATTATTTACACTCTATTTGTTACGCGAATATAACCGGGCGATATTTGCACCATGAATCGCGGAATGGAGCAGAGGCCAGCTCGTCAGACTCATTATCTGAAGGTCGGGGGTTCGAATCCCCCTTCCGCAACGAATTTTTGGGAGGACAACGCTTTTTGACGGACGGCATCGGCCCCGAGTAGCAACGGACGATGTCATTGTAACGAGGCACAGCGGCGAATTGCTACCCGGTTAAGCCGCTGTTTCGAAAAGACGATGGAAAAAACGTACATAGATTCCGTAAACGAGACGCCGCGGGAAGCCGTGATGCGGCTTTACGGCGCGATCGGCCCGCGGGTGGACGGCGACTATTTCGCCCAGGAGCTCGCGTCGCTCGACCGCGGCGATTTCGATATGATCCATATCCGGATGAACTCTCCGGGCGGCAACGTCTTCCAGGGCATGAGCATTGTTTCGGCCATCCTCTCCATGAACACCCCCGTCTGCGTACATATCGACGGCATCGCGGCGTCGATGGCGGCCGTTGTCGCCGTGGCTGCGGACCGCGTGTGCATGATGGACTTCGCCAAAATGATGATCCACGACCCCTACTTTACGGGGGAGAGCGGAAAGGCGACGAGCCCCAAGCAGAAGAAAGCCCTGGCGCGGCTTACCGACATGCTGCGGCAGGTTCTCGTTCGCCGGGGCAAGGACGAGGCGACGATGGCGAAGCTGATGCGCGAGGAGACGTGGTTTTCGGCCGCGGAAGCGCTCGATGCGGGGCTGTGCGACGAGATCGCCTCCTCGGCCCGTAACGAGTTCATGAGTTTAGACCCCATGCAGCTTGTCGCTGCGGTCGATGCAGAATACCAAACCAACAATCGAGAACAAATGGAAAAAATCAATCTGTCGGCCGAGGCTATCGTTGCCCTCGGCAGCAAAAGCGGCCAGATGGACGAAGCTGCCGTAAGCGCGGCGATCGTCGCGGCCGTCGCGGCCAAAGACGAGGAGATCGCCAGCCTCAAGGCCGCGAAGGAGACGGCCGAAGCGGAAATCGCCCGGCTCAGGAAGGAGAAGGAGGACGCCGTGGCCGCCGAGGCGGTAAGTTTCGCCGACGCGCTCGTCAAGGCGGGCAAAATCGCAGCCGATGCCAGGGATGCCGCCGTCGAGACCTTCAAGGCCAACCCGGAGAACGCCCGCAAGATCTTCGGCAGCGTACCGGAACGCACGAAGCTCTCCAGCCTGGCAGGGACGCAGAGCGGCGACGCGGGCAAGTATGCCGCGAAGTCGTGGGACGAGCTGGACCGTGCCGGACTGCTCGCCGAGCTCAAAGCCAACCACCCCGACCTCTACGAGAAGAAGTACAAGGAGATGGCCGCCTCGCTGCACATCTGCCGGGGATAGCCGAAAACGCATCATCAACAAATCAAAACAGAATGGCATTACAAGTTGAAATCTGGGTGAAGTCCATCATCGAAGGACTGTTCGCCAACAACACGTTCGCGGCCCGCTCGGTCGATCACAGCGAGTTCGTGAACGAAAAGACGGTGCACGTTCCGAACGCCGGGGCGGCTCCGAACGTGGAGAAAAACCGAACGGTTTTCCCCGCCAACGTGACCGAACGCAAGGACGTCGATCTGACCTATCAGATGGACGAGTTCACCGTGGACCCGGTGCGCATCCCCCATGCCGAGCAGGTGGAGCTGTCCTACAACAAACGCGAAAGCGTCACGCGCCAGTCGCGCCGCAAACTCGCGCAGGACATCCACGAGTCGATCATCTACAACTGGATTCCCGAAGGGGTGAAGGTCGTGGAGACGCTCGGCGAGGCCGTCGCCGCACACATCAAAGAGGCCACGGGCAACCGCAAGCGGATGACCAAGCAGACCGTCGAGGAGCTCCAGACGCTTTTCGACGAGCAGGACATTCCGGAGGAGGGCCGCTGCATCCTGCTCGACGCACGGATGTACAACCAGTTGCTGAACTCCCTGACGGACGCCGAGCGCAACGGCTTCCTGGTATGCGCCGACCCCGCCCGCGGTGTGATCGGCAAATACCTCGGCTTCGACTTCTACAAGCGTTCGAAGGTGGCGAAGGTCGCTACGGACGGTACGCTGAAGCCCTGGAGCGCGGCCAACGCCGCGACGGACTGCGCCGCAGGTCTGGCATGGCACGAGGACTGCGTGTCGCGTGCGCTGGGCGATTCGCTTCTGTTCGACGACCAAGGCAACCCGCTCTACTACGGCGACATCATTTCGTTCCTCCAGCGCGCCGGAGGCAAGAGCATCCGGGCCGACAAGGCGGGCGTGGTACTGATCAGGCAGGCGGCGGCCGAGTAGCGGATGGAGACCTGGATTATCTACGTCATTGCGCCCATCGCCATCGCGCTGGTAAGCT
>OERW01000005.1_pt1 | contig 205969 bp, 178 predicted proteins | sample 1540091 | NCBI WGS metagenome assembly OERW01 (sample SAMEA3891889, study PRJEB23780) | metagenome | biome: terrestrial biome; feature: animal house; material: Caecal content | place: Italy | collected 2015-05-05 | reverse complement strand
TCAGACGTGGCAAACCGTTTTCTTCGCGCAGGTCGTTGATGGCGTCAAAGGTGGCATTGGACAGGTCATAATCCCAATAGCCGCCGTACTCGTCTACCGCAGATTTGCCGATAGGGCGTAGACTGATTTCATCTGTTACGGTCTGGTTATCGTCTGCGGTTTCGTTGTCGGTATCATCCGGCACAGGCTGTCCGTCTGGTGAAACCGGTGATTCCGGCTCCGTCGGTTCATTTGCGTCCAAGATGTTTTCCGCGTTCATCAGCATTGTTGCGACTTCGGCACGAGTAGCTGTCCCGTGCGGATTTAACTTTCCGTCCGAGCCGCTGACAATGCCCTTGTTGACGCACCAGCTCATGGCGTTTGTTGTGTAACGGGAAACTGATTGATAGTCCGAGAAATCATAGTATTTATCTGGTATAAAGCCGGTATCTGTATCAAGGCCAAGGTGGTCCGCGTAGCGGTACAGGATGGCCGTAAGCTGCTCGCGGGTGATCGCATCATTCGGGTCGAACTGCGTATCGCTGTACCCGGTAACGAGGTCATTCATGCGCGCCCAGTAGACAGGCGCGCTGTAATAGGCGTTTGTATCTACGTCTGCATAGGGGTATCCCCAGTTGCTTTCGGGCATATCAGGTGAACCTGCCAGTCGGTACAGGATGGTCACGATCATGCCGCGGCTGGTAGTTGCGTTCGGGCTGAACGCCGTATCCGATGTACCATTCATCAGCCCGTTTTCGCAAACATAGTTGACCGCATCGTGATACCAGTCCGACGGACGGACGTCCGAAAAGTTTGAAACATTGGCGGCGCCTGCCGAACAGGTAATAGCTGCCGCACACAAGATAGATGTGATTTCTTTTTTCATAAAGTCATACCCCACAATAAAGAACAGAAAAGTTTATCATGGTTTCATTATATCATGTTGCTGTCCGTTCCGGTAGCGGGCATGGCGCACAAAAACCATGTGGGGATTTTGAATTGCAAACGAGATGCAGTAAATTGTTGCTGCATAGATGATAACCAATACGCAGGGGGGCTGTGGTTTATGGATTATAAAATTTTGACGCAGGACGATTTGCTTGAGTTGTTCCCTTTTGGCAAAACCAAGCTAAAATGCCTGCTGGAAGCAGGCGTATTGCCTGTGGTGAAAGTGGGACGGGATTATTTGACGAATGAACGTGAACTTGACCGGTGGTTTGAAGCAAATAAAGGGAAAGAGATATTTTACTGATTGAATTGCCTTTACAGAGGGACGGCGTTATAATATATGCGTTAGCTGTTTATGCTGCCGCCCCTGTTTATTTGATAGGAGCGATACGCATGAATACAGTAGAAAATATCAATAAAGTTAAGAGAATCCGCGGATATGGGGAGGGTAGTGTATATCAGCGGAAAGATGGCCGCTGGGTCGGCAAATATAAGGACGAAAAGATGTTGAAACCGCGTTATGTCTATGGTAAGACAGAAGCGGAAGCAAGACGGAAATTGCGTGAATTTAAGAAAACAATAGTGCATGGCATTACGGATTGTAGAAAAGTATTGCTTAGCACTTATATTGAGCGATGGTTATATACTTTCAAGGCCGCAGCCGTGGAGAATACCAGCTTTGATCGGTTGGAGTCTGTCTATTACACGCATATCAAGCCGACGCTTGGCGGCTTCCAACTTGGGAATATCAAAGCGGTTGATATTCAAACACTGTTAAACCAGAAAAGCACTGAATATTCTTATACTATCGTCAAGATGATCCGGCAGATACTTTCTGAGGTTTTCCAACATGCCTATACTGAGGGTGACATTCTTAAAAACCCAATGGCAAATGTTATCATGGCAAAACGGAGCAAGTTTAAGCCGGAGCGGAAAATGCTGATATTAGAGGATGCAGAGGTTAAACGGTTGGAGGAAGCAGCCAGAGAGAAGTATGGTACAGGCCGTCCGCTTTTTGTTCACGGAAACCTGATCGTATTTATGCTGCATACCGGCCTGCGGTGTGGTGAACTGCTTGCGCTGGAATGGTCTGATATTGACTTTGAAAGCAAGACGGTATCCATAAATAAAAATCTGGCAAAGGTCAAGAACAGGGATACCGGAAAAGATACGTCCAAAAGCACCTTACAGGTAAAAGGCACTAAGACATCCAGCAGCAACCGGATTATCCCACTAAATAGTAAAGCAATCAACGCACTTAGGGAATTGCAGATGATTTACAGGCAATGCGGCATCAAAAGCAAATATGTTGCCTGTTCGCAAAAAGGCGGCTTCCTCACTAATAACCGTATGCACAATTTACTTGAGCGTATGTTGAAGCACACGGGGATAGACAAGCCGCTCACGATCCATCAGCTACGTCACACTTTTGCAAGCCGTGCGTTAAATGCTGGCGTAAGCATCAGCGTAGTAAGCAAATGGATGGGGCATGCCAGTATTTCCACCACATATAATATCTACATTCACGCTATGGAACAGGAACGGCTGACAGCGTTAGACGTTCTTGAAGCTATGTAGCGAAAAGGTGTAACATTGGTGTACGCCTCTCGAAAAAACGACTTAAAGCCCAGTAATATAGGCGTTTAAGGGTGCAAGAGGGGGAAAACCGCAGGTTGTCGCCTTCTTGTGCGCCTGCCGCGCGCAGCGGCACCGTTCCCGCCGCCCGCAGGCGGCGTTATCTCATGTTTACGGCAGGTGGATAATTTCTACACCTGCGACGGCCTTATCGACCAGCGCGTCGACGTCCAGATGGCTCTCTGCCTCGAGGATTTTGGGCATCTTGGGCTTGGTGTTCGGGTGCTTGGGGGTGAACACCGTGCAGCAGTCTTCGTAGGGCAGAATAGAGGTCTCGAAGGTGTCGATCTGTCGTGCAATCCGCACGATTTCCTCCTTGTCCATGCCGATGCACGGGCGGAAGATGGGCAGCTCGCACACCGCGCCGGTCACGCCCATGGCGGGCATGGTCTGGCTGGCCACCTGACCGAGCGATTCGCCCGTGATGAGCGCGCCGCAGCCGTATTCGACCGCGACCTTTTCGGCAATGCGCATCATAAAGCGGCGCATGATGAGTGTGAACAGCTCCTCATGGCAGTTTGCGCGGATTTCCTCCTGAATTTTGGTGAACGGCACGACCATGACGCTCATGCGGCCGCACCACGCGGTCAGCTTGCGGCCGAGTTCAAGTACCTTCTCCTTGGCGCGCTCGGAGGTGTAGGGATAGCTGAAAAAGTGTACGCCGACCAGTTCCAGTCCGCGCTTGGCCATCATCCAGCCCGCAACCGGGCTGTCGATGCCGCCCGAAAGCAGCAGCGCGGCGCGCCCGTTCGAGCCGATCGGCATGCCGCCCGCGCCCGGCTCGGGGCCGGCGTGTACAAAGGCGTACTTCTCGCGGATTTCAACATGTACCGTCAGATCCGGGCCGTGCATATAGGGGCGCACGTCCGGGAAACGGTCGGCCAGCTCGCCGCCGACGTGCTGGCTAATCTCGGTCGAAGTCATCGGGAACTTCTTGTCGCCGCGCTTGGTCTCGACCTTGAAGGTCTTTGCCTGCGCGAAGCGGTCGGCAAGGTAGCTCTGCGCGGTGTCGATGACGCTCTCGAGCGTCTTTTCCGGGCAGACCGCCGCGCGCGAGATGGTGGCAAAGCCGAAGACATGGCGCGCGCAGTCCATCACGGCGTCTGCATCCGCGTCCTCGGGTACCTCGACATACACGACCGACTGACGCATCGAGATGTCGCAGTCCGCGACATGCTTCATGCGGCGGGACAGGTTTTTGAGTAAACGGTCCTCAAAGGTTTTGCGGTTGAGACCTTTCAAAACGATCTCGCCGCACTTGAGCAGCAATACTTCTTTCATGGCATCTCCTTTTATCGTTTAAACAGTTTTACGCCTTTCTGTGCGGCGGTGATGAATGTGTCAATATCCTCCGTCGTGTTCGACGGGCAGAGGGACACGCGCAGCGCGCTGTCCGTGCGGGCTTTCGGCAGGCCGAGCGCCTTCAAAACGCCGCTTTGCTTGCCCTTGGAGCAGGCCGAGCCGCTCGAGACATAGACCTCGTCCCCTTCGAGTACATGCAGCAGCACTTCGCTCTTGCAGCCGGGCAGCGACAGGTTGACTACATGCGGGATGTCGCCCGCGCCGTTGAACACCGCGTCCGGCAAAAGCGCCGCCACCTGCGTATGCAGATAGTCGGCAAGGCTTTGCACGTGCTGGAAATCCTCGTCAAAATGCGCCATGCGGATTTCGCACGCCTTGGCGAACGCCGCGATATTCGGCAGCGCTTCGGTGCCCGGGCGCATGCCGCGCTCCTGTCCGCCGCCGAACATCAGGGGCGGCAGGCGCAGCCCTTTTTTGACATACAGCGCGCCGATGCCCTTGGGTGCACCGATCTTGTGGCCGGACACGCTCATCAGGTCGCAGTTCCACTTCTTCGGGGTGAGTTTCACACGAGCCAGCCCCTGCACCGCGTCAATGTGGAACAGCGCGCGAGGCGCTTTGGCTTTGAGCATCGCGCCGAGTTCGGCTACCGGCTGCACCGTGCCGATTTCGTTGTTAACCAGCTGGCAGGACAGCAGGAAGGTGTCCTCGGTCAGTGCGTCCGCAAGTGCCGCGGGCGTGATATGGCCGGTTTCGTCCGGCTGGAGGAACACCACGTCGTACCCCTCGGCGGCAAGCTGCTTGCAGGTGTTGAGGGTCGCCGCGTGCTCGATCTCGGTCGTGATGATGCGCCCCTTTTGGTGGCGGTTGAGATACGCCGCGCCGCGCAGGCTGATGTTCGTGCTCTCCGTGCCGCAGGAGGTGAAATAGGTCTCCTCCGGCAGGCAGCCGAGCGCACAAGCCACCGTTTTCCGGCTGTCCTCGAGCAAATGCGAAGCGTCTATTCCCATTTTATGCAGGCTCGACGGGTTGCCGAAGCAGGTGCGCATGGCGTGCATCGCCGCCTCCGCCGCTTCGGGCAGTACCGCAGTTGTCGCCGCGTTGTCCAGATAGTGCATGTCCTTTTTGTCTCCTTTGATCCATTACACGAATATTTTACAACGGCGCATGCCCTTTTACAAGTCAAAAGGCGCAAATCAGGATTGAAAAGCGCGGGATGCTATGCTATACTTTAACTGTATGACATGCTGAAAGCGTGTCCGAGAGCAGAAAGGAAGGAAAACCTATGCCAGGTAAGGTAATTCTCGGCGCCCAGTGGGGCGACGAAGGCAAGGGCAAGTTCATTGATATTTTCGCGGGCAAGGCCGATCTGGTCGTGCGCAGCCAGGGCGGCAACAACGCCGGGCACACGGTCGTGGTCGACGGCGTCAAGTATAAGCTGCAGCTCATCCCCTCGGGCATCCTGTATCCGAACTGCACGAATGTGATCGGCCCGGGCGTGGTGGTCAATCCCAAGGCGGTGCTGGGCGAGATCGACGGCCTGCACGAAAAGGGCATCTCGACCGACAAGCTGTTTATCGACGCCCGCTGCCACTGCATTCTGCCGTGGCATCTGGAGCTGGACGCGCTGAGCGAGGCGGAGAAGGCCAAGGACGGCACTGCGATCGGCACGACCAAGAAGGGCATTGGCCCGACCTATATGGATAAATCTGAGCGCAGCGGCGTGCGCATGCACGATTTTGTGGACGCCGAGCGCTTTGAAACCGTCATCCGTGAGACGTGCGCGCACAAGAACCGCGTGATCACCGGCGTGTACGGCGGCGAAGCGATCGACGCGGACGCGGTCATCGCGGAGTACCGCGAATACGCCGAGCGTCTGCGCCCCTATGTGTGCGACACGACGATCCTGACGTGGAACGCGGTAAAGGAAGGCAAGGAAGTGCTGTTCGAGGGTGCGCAGGGCACGCTGCTCGACCTCGACATGGGTACTTACCCGTTTGTCACCTCGTCGCACCCGGTCGCGGGCGGCTGCTGCATCGGCTCGGGTGTCGGCCCGACGGCGATCGACAGCATCATGGGCATTTTCAAGTCCTATACGACCCGCGTGGGCGAAGGCCCGTTCCCGACCGAGCTGTTTGACGACACCGGCGACTATATCCGCAACGCCGGCGGTGAGTTCGGTACGGTCACCGGCCGTCCGCGCCGTACCGGCTGGTTTGACGCGGTTGTCGCGCGCTATGCGGTGCGCGTCAACGGCCTGACTGAGGTTGTTATCAACAAGATCGATCCGCTGCGCGGCCTGCCCAACCTCAAGGTCTGTGTAGCGTATAAGCTGAAAAACGGCGAAACCGTCACAGAGTTCCCGGCAAACTTCATGGATCTGGTGGACTGCGAGCCGATTTACGAGGAATTCCCCGGCTTTGACGAGGATATCACCGGTTGCCGCTCGTTCGACGAGTTGCCGGAGACTGTGCAGGAGTATATCCGTGAGCTCGAGCGCATCATCGGCTGCCCGATTACCATGCTGGGCATCGGCCCTGCGCGCGATCAGGTTATGACGATCAAGTAAACCTTTGAAAAGGCGCAAAGCGTGTCGCTTTGCGCCTTTTTTCAGCCATTTGGACAGAAAGGAGCCGCTTATGACGTTGATAACCGAACGCCTGACCCTGCGCCCGTTCCGCGAGGACGATGTCGAAGCGCTTTACGCGTATTCCAAGGACGAGGCGGTGGGGCTGGGCGCGGGCTGGAAGCCGCACGAAAGCCTGCTGGAGTCGAGCGACATCCTGCATCTGGTGTTCCTCGATCAGCCGACCGTATGGGCGGTCGAACGGCAGTCTGACCACCGCCTGATGGGCTCGGTCGGGCTGATTACGGATTCAGCGCGACAGTACGGCTCAGCGCGCTCGCTGGGGTATGCGCTGGGCGTGGACTACTGGGGGCAGGGATATATGACCGAGGCGGTGCGCGCGGTTGTGCGCTTCGGTTTCGGGTATATGGGGCTTGACCTGATCAGCGCTACCTGCTATCCGGACAACCCGGCTTCGCGCCGTGTTTTGGAAAAATGCGGCTTTGCATACGAGGGTACGCTGCACCGTGCCGACCTGCTGTACAATGGCGAGATCAAGGATCATCTGCATTTCTATCTGCCGCACGAGAAGGCGGTAAAACAGGGCTGGTTTGCAGAAAAATAAAAATTCTTCTTACATTTTGCCGAAAAATATGCTATAATAGCATTAATAAAAACAGTGGGCGGCAGCGCATCGGGCGCTGCCCGCCTCTGCTTTTGGGCAAGATGAAGGAGGCATACCATGTATCAGACGGGGGAGTATATCGTATACGGGACGAGCGGCGTCTGCCGGGTCGAAGCGGTCGGTGCGCCGCCCTTTGAGACCGATGAGGAAAAGCTGTATTACACGCTTGCACCTGTCGGCGGTACCGAGACGATCTATGTCCTGGTCGATTCCCCGGTGTTCACGCGGCCGGTCATTTCGCGCGCACAGGCCGAGGAGCTGATTCAAACCATTCCGATGATCGAGGAGGACGGCTTCACATCGCGTAGCCTGCGCATGTCGAGTGAGCACTATCAGGCCGTATTGCAAAGCCACGATTGCCGCGAGCTGGCGCAGCTGATCAAAACCGTTGCCGCAAAGGCGCGCCGCGGCAGCCGCCGTGTCAGCCAGATCGACCAGCGCTACCGCAAGCGGGCGGAAGATCTGCTGCATGGAGAGCTGGCCGTCGCATTGGGTATCCCGGTCGGCGAGGTACAGCCTTACATCGCGCGCACGATCGCGCAGTATAAAAAAGAGGCGGCGAAAGCCTGAGAAAAAGGGCGCAGCAGGTGCTGCGCCCTTTTTTCTTGCCCGGATTACTTCTCAAGCGGCTTGTCGTACTGCTTGGCGCGGTCGGAGTCGGTCAGGCCGCTGGTCGTCGGGTCGTTGAGCGCCGACCAGACGTTGGATGCGACCAAAAACAGGCAGTACGGGTTGGTCACAGCCTGCCGCAGTACATCCAGCAGTGCGCCCCAGCTGGTCATGTCGGCGGCAGTCAGACCGGCGTAAGCCAGCACGGCGGCGAACGCACCCATCAAAACCTGTACCCAGAACACCGGATTTTTCAGGCGGACATGTAAATTCATGGGCGGGAACCTCCTTTCTGTCCAAGGATGCGGCGGTGCGGCCGCTCACCCATACCGCATGCCGGCCGGAAAAATGACCGGAAATGGGCAAGCGGCGGCAGAACCGCCGGTATCATACTATGAACCCGGACGGCCGCATGGCCCGGTGCACGGCAAAACCGCTTGCGGGCATGCCGAAAGCAGCGGTTTTTGTTTACCTTGCGGGTGTCTTGTGCTATACTGTACACAGAGTTTTTATGTTTGGGGGAAGTTTTTTGAATACCATTCCCGATTGTATGTACCACTCCCGCATGCTGTCCTGCAAGTCGCCTTATGGGGCGGTGCCGGCCGGACAGCCGGTGGTGTTTTCTACCTATCCGAAGCGCGAACACGGCACCGAGCACATCATCCTTTGGGTGGAGGAGGACGGCAAACAGCCCGAGGCCTTCCCGATGCGCTGGTATGGGCTGGCCGGTGCGCGCGACAAATACACCGTTACCTTTACGCCGCCGCACCCCGGCCTATATTGGTATTACTTTACGGTCGACACGGCGGACGGCCCGCGCTACTGCGCGCGCGGCTACGGTGGCCGCGGCGAGATCATCGACACGCTGGGCGACAAATACCAGATGACTGTATACGACCGCTCCTACCGGCCGCCGCGCTGGTTTGGCCGCGGTATTACCTACAACATCTTCCCGGACCGCTTCTGCCGGGACAAAATGCCCGTTCAGCCCGAAGGGGAAGGGGTTGCGCCGCGCGTATTGCACGAAAACTGGGACGATATCCCGGTCTATAAGCCGGACGAGAACGGCGAGATCCTGAATAACGACTTTTTCGGCGGCACGATCCGCGGTGTCATCAGCAAGCTGGACTATCTGGAAAGCCTGCGCGTGACCACGATCTATTTCAACCCGATTTTTCAGGCGTACTCCAACCACCGCTATGATACGGGCGATTACAAGCGCATCGACCCGCTGCTGGGCAACGAGGAGGATTTCCGCAAGCTGTGTGCCGAGGCTGCCACGCGCGGCATGCGCGTCGTGCTGGACGGCGTGTTCAACCACACCGGCTATGACAGCCGTTATTTCAACGCCCGCGGCCGGTATAACAGTGTCGGCGCGCACCAGTCGCAGGATTCGCCCTATTACCGCTGGTATGATTTCCAGCAGTGGCCGGATCAGTACGGCTCGTGGTGGGGCATCTATACGCTGCCGCAGGTGCGTGAGATGGATGAGAGTTATCTCGACTATATCATCGATAACGAGGACAGCGTCGTGCGCCGCTGGCTGCGCTTGGGCGCGTCTGGCTGGCGGCTGGACGTAGCCGACGAGCTGCCCGATGCCTTTATCGCCCGTCTCAACGCCGCGGCTAAGAAGGAAAAGCCGGACGCTATCATCATCGGTGAGGTCTGGGAGGATGCTTCCAACAAGATCGCGTATTCCGAGCGCCGCAAGTATTTTCAGGGCGGCGAACTGGACAGCGTGATGAATTATCCGCTGCGCGACGCCATCCTCGCCTATCTGGGCGGCGGCACGGCCGAGCACTTCGCCGAGACGATGGAAGTCATCCGCGAAAATTACCCGCATGACGTGTTTTACAGCCTGATGAATATTATCGGCACGCATGATACCGCCCGTGCGCTGACCATGATGGGCGTCGCCGAAGAGGAATGGAAAATGGACCGCGACGGTCGCGCGCATTATGAGCTGCCGCCCGACCGGCTGGAGAGCGCCAAGCGCCGTCTGAAGCTCGCCGCGACCATCCAGTTCACCATGGCCGGCTCGCCGACCATTTACTACGGCGACGAGGCCGGACGGCAGGGCTTCGAGGACCCCTTCAACCGCCGCACCTACCCGTGGGGGCAGGAGGACCGCGAGCTGCTGGCGTTCTACCGCCGCCTGTGCAACCTGCGCGCGGACAGCAATACGCTGGCCAACGGAAAACTGCATTTCCTCGAATGTCGTGGCGCGCTGCTGCAATATGAACGCGTCAGCGACCATTCCCGCATCATGGTTGTGGTTAACCGCGGGCATAATACCCTGCAAACCTGTGCGCAGGCTGTGTATGTGGTGGATATGATCAGCGGCGAGGGCTTTGACGATGCGGACAGCCACGGCGTGCACCTGACTGTGCCGCCTGAGACCGCCTATATCCTGCGCTGCTTCGGTACACCGTAACGGAAAGGAGTTTTTGCCATGGAGATGAGAGAAAAGACCCTGTCCCAGGAATACCATTTCAAGGGGCATATCATGGCCGCCCGGCTCGATCAGGTCGAGCTGCCGAACGGGCATACCGCCGCGCGCGAGGTGTGCGAGCACCTGGGCGGCGTGGGCGTGCTGCCGATCGACAAGGATGGCAATATCGTTCTGGTGCGGCAGTACCGCTATCCCTATGACGAGATCATGCTCGAGATCCCGGCGGGCAAGCTCGACCATGGCGACGATGAGGACGCGGCCGACTGCGGCCTGCGCGAACTGAAGGAAGAGACCGGCTGCACGGCGGGACGCATTGTGCCGCTTGGCTGCATCTATCCGTCGCCCGGCTTCCTGACCGAGGTCGTGCATCTGTTTGCCGCGCTCGACCTGACCGACGGCGAAATGCAGCCCGACGAGGACGAATTTGTCGAGGTTGTGCGCCTGCCGATCGCCGAGGTCGAGGCGATGGCCGAGCGGAACGAGATCCGCGACGCAAAAACGCTTGTCGCGCTCTACCGCGCAAAACTCAAAGGGCTGTACTGATTCCGGCACAACCTGCCTGCCTGATGAGGAGGTTTTTATGGATAAGAAAAAAATTCTGGTCGTTGAGGATGAAAAGGCGATCGCGGATATTCTGGTGTTCAACCTGCAGCGCGAGGGGTACGACACACTCGTGGCGTATGACGGGGCCGAGGGCCTGCGCCGCGCGCTGGAGGATGCACCCGATCTGATCCTGCTGGACGTGATGCTGCCCGAGATGGACGGCTTTGCCGTCCTTGGGCATATCCGCGAAAAACAGGACACGCCGATCATCATGCTCACTGCCCGCGAGGAGGAGACCGACAAGGTGCTCGGCCTCGAGCTGGGCGCGGACGACTATATCACCAAGCCGTTTTCCATGCGCGAGCTGATGGCTCGCGTCAAGGCCAATATGCGCCGCACGCTGTCCGGCGAGGAGCGGGAAAAGCCCGCCGTGCCGCAGGGCGGCGGCCTGCGCATCTCGCGCGATAACGGCATGGTATATAAAAACGGCCGCGCGCTCGAGCTTTCCGCGCGTGAGTTCGATATCCTGTGCTTCCTGTCCGCCTCGCCCGGGCGTGTGTTCTCGCGCGAGGAGCTGATGGAGCAGGTCTGGGGCTATGAGTATTACGGCGACCTGCGCGCGGTCGATGTCGCCATCCGACGCCTGCGCGAAAAAGTGGAGGATCAGCCCGCCAGCCCGCGCTATATCATCACCAAGCGCGGCATGGGATATTATTTCGCCGATGCGTAAAGCGCGTCCCCGCCGGGGATGCCGATAAAACAGGCGCGGCTCCGCTTCGCCCGCCGGAGGTGTTTCTTTGTTCCGTTCGCTACACATGAAGCTGGTGCTGATTTTGGTGCTGATGATCGTTTCGGTCATGGCCGTGGTAGGTACGTTCCTGATCAACAGCGTCAGCACCTTTTATCTGGACAGCTTTTATGAGCAGATGCAAAACGTGTTCAACCAGTCCAGCACGATGGAGTCCCTGCAGGACGCCGCGGCTGAACAGGGCGCGTCCGGCCTGCAGAAGGTCATCGCGGCGCGGGAGAGCGCGCTCGGCATCGACGATTATCGAAACTACTATATTCTGGATGCCGAGGGGCGCTATCTCGAAGGCTCCAACCCGAATATCTCGCTGACGCGCACGAGCAATATCATCGCGGCGATGGCGGGTGAGGTTGGCACGCGTTCGTCCGTGTCGGACAGCATGATGGACATTGCCGTCCCGATCGACAAGGAGGGCGACGGCGCGGTCGACTATATCGTTTACATTACCGACGATAAAAGCGAGATCTCCGACCTGTCGTGGCGTTTCTTCCAGATCGTTATGCAGGCGATGATGTTCGGCCTGCTCTCGGCGATCCTGCTGTCCTTCCTGCTCAGCAAGACGATCACCAACCCGATCGAACGCATCACCGAGGGCGCGCGCTCGATCGCGGAAGGCAATTTCGATCAGGATCTGGGCGTGCAGTCGTCCGACGAGATCGGCGAGCTGACGCGCTCGTTTAACTACATGGCCCGCCGCCTGAAAAGCACGGTGGGCGAGGTGCAGGGCGAGCGCGATAAGCTGAACACCCTGTTCCTGCATATGAGTGACGGCGTGGCCGCCTTCACGACCGAGGGCAAGCTGATCCACATGAATCCGGCGACCGAGAGCCTGCTCGGCGTGCGCATGGGCAGCGATGTGACCTTTGACGAGATGTTTGCCGATCTGGATATGGTCGGCTCGGACGAGACTGCCATGCGCAGCTTTTTGACCAGCGAGATCACGCGCCGCGGGCGCGTGCTGTCGGTCACGCTCGCGCCTTATGGTGCGCTGGACGGCGAGGGCGGCGTGATCGCGGTTATCCACGATATCACCGAGCAGCGCCGTCTGGACGACGCGCGGCGTGAGTTTGTCGCGAATGTTTCGCACGAGCTGAGGACGCCCTTGACCAATATCCGCTCCTATACCGAAACGCTGCTTGATGCCGCGGGCGACATCCCGCTGGAAACCGAAAAGCAGTTCCTCGGCGTCATTTCGAGCGAATCTGAGCGCATGGCGCGCATCGTGACCGACCTTCTGACGCTGTCCAAGCTGGATTACGGCCGCATGGAGCTGCGCATGACGCGCTTCTCGCTGTCCGACCTGCTGAAAAAGGTCGCCAATGCCATGCGCCTGACCATTCAGGACAGCGGCCATGAGATGGCCGTCGAAGCGCCGGACGATCTGCCCCAGATTGTGGGCGACCGCGAGCGCATCGAGCAGGTCGTGGTCAACATCCTGTCCAATGCGGTCAAGTACACCCCGTCTGGCGGGCATATCCGTTTGGCGGCCTGTGCGTTGGCGGGCAACCGCGTGCGCATCACGGTCGAGGATGACGGTGTGGGCATCCCCGCGGCCGACGTGCCGCGCCTGTTTGAGCGTTTTTACCGCGTCGATAAGGCGCGCAGCCGCGCGGCCGGCGGCACCGGCCTCGGCCTTGCGATCGCCAAGGAGATCGTTGAACAGCACGAAGGCAAAATCGCGCTGGCCAGCGAATACGGCAAGGGGACAACCGTCACCATCACGCTGCCGACCGACCTTGCCCCGAACAGCGAGGAGGGGCCGGTATGACCGGGCGGAAGCGTTCGGTGAAAAACACCGCAAAGAACATCCTGCTGCTCGCGCTGGTCGGGCTGATGCTCATGCTGTGCGCGATTAACTGGCTGCTGGGCATGAATGTCGCCCAGATGCCGGCCGACCATCTGCTGCGCCGCGCACACGACCACCTGTTCGGCGGTGCGGTCGGCTATGAGCTGCGCTCGTTGGGTGTGGCCGCGGCGGAACCCGCGCAGATCGTGCTGACGGTCGACGGACAGCTGACCGGCTTGCAATACGACCTGACCGATATGGACGCGGGTCTTTCTGCCGTGCGCTCGCTGTGGGCGCAGGTGCTGGCAGGCAATGAGCTGATTGACAGCACGGAGGAGGAGCTGGTCTCTGCGCTGCAATCGGGCGACTGCGCCGAACTGCGCTATCACGGCGCAATCCCGCTGGGGACGATTGCGAGCTGGATGGGTGTGACGCGCAAGGAAAATGCGGACATTCAGGTGGAAACACTGATTTATGCCGCCGATGCGGAGCGCTTGTTTGTGCGCGCCGGTGACGGCACACTGTATGCCGCACAGGCGAAAGCGGATACAAGTGTGTTCGAGAGCGCGCAGCAGACATTCCGAGGGCAGTCCTGCGCTTTTGCCGGGGATGCGTACGCGGTATGGCCGGAAACGCTGCTGTTTGAAGACGAAATGCTGACCCTGCCCCTGCTGGAGGAGAAAAAGATCAATCTTTTCGCCACGCAAAGCACGGGGCTGGAGGATCTGCTGCAGGCCTTTGGCTTTACGGCCTATGCCAATTTTTATTCTGAACAGAACGATCAGGTACGCGTGTTTATCGACAATGTCAGCACGCTGCGCGTGGATGCGGGCGGACTGCTGCAATACACTGCGGCAGCCGAGAACAGCACGGTGCGCGCCTATGACGAGGGCGAGGTCAGCGGCCAGTCTGCGCTCGATGCGCAGATGGACAGCGCCCGCCTGATTCTGGACGCGGCGCTGCGCGCGGGCGAAACCGATACGCATGCTTCGCTCTATGCGGTCGAGCAGGACGGGGAGCAGACCACGCTGGTGTTCTCCCAGCTGTACGGCGGCGTGCCGGTGCTGGGCGATACTGACTTTGCGGTGTTCCGCTTTGAGGGCGGCGGGCTGGTTTCCGCCACGATCCGTCTGCAGCGCTTTGCCGCGCAGCAGACGCACCGCACCGTTATGCCTGCGCGGCAGGCAGCCGCGGGTGCGCTGGGCGACCCGTGCGGCCTGATGGTCGCATACCGCGCCGATGACGAGGGGAATTATGTGCCCGCGCGGTTTTATCTGAAGGACGCAGCCTGACAAGGGAGGTGAGGCCGCTTGCAATGGGATAAAGTCAAAAATGTGCTGATCGGCATCCTGCTGGCGGTCAACCTGTTCCTGATCGGCAGTCTGGGGGCGAAGCTCTGGCAGAGCTGGCAGCGGGTGGACGAGCTCGAAGCCAATCTGCGCACGCTGACCGCCGGATATGGTATTTCGCTGTCCGCGTCGTTTGAGCTGCCGCAGGATAAGGTGCTGCCCATCCTGTCGCTTGACCGCAGCCGCGCGGATGAGGAAGCGGTCGCGCAGGCCATGCTGGGCGATGACGCCGAACGCACCGAGCGGGAGGACGGCACCGTGCGCTTTGAGAACGAAGCAGGCTATGTGGAGTGGCGTGCGGACGGCGGGGTGCGCGCCGACTGCCGGACGGATGCGGAAGTGCCCGCGGATGAAGAGGCAGCGCTGCAGCAGGCGCGGCAGCTGTTTTCTGCGTGGGGACTGCTGACGGGCGACACATCGCTGGAAGCGGACGATACGGCCGTCACGCTGACAGGGACGGTTGCGGGGCAGCCTGTGCACAACCGTACGCTGACGCTGCATTTCGGCAGCGAGGGCAGTGTTGAGATGAACGGCCTGTGGAGCTTCGGCACGCCCTATACCACCGTGCGCGGCAGCGGCGTTTTCTGCGGCGCGGCGGATGCGCTGCTGGAATTTGCCGCCCGGGCGGAAGCCGGGGACGAAATCCGTTCCATGACTGTCGGCTATCGGCTGGAAGTGGACGGAAGCCGCCGTCTGCAACTCACGCCGACTTGGAAGATCGTCACCGATTTGGGCGAATATTTGGTGGATTGTGCCAAAAAAACGATTATAGACCAGGAAAATTGAAAAAAATCTTTCCTTTATCGAAAATTGTGGTACAATAGATTGGTGAGAATTTGCCCGCGCACCCGGTGGTGCGCGCGCTCATAGAATAAATATATCGATAGAAACAGGAACGCGGCTTTGGGCGCGTATTGCAAGAGTGAGGAGTAGGTAGGTTTGACCAAGTATGTCATCAACGGCGGTAAAACGCTCAACGGAGAGGTCACGATCTCGGGCGCGAAGAACGCGGCGGTTGCGATCGTGCCGGCAGCGCTGCTGGCAGACGGTCCGGTGCGCATTGAAAATGTGCCCAAGATCATTGACGTGACGCTGCAGCTGGAGATCATGCGCGAGCTCGGTGCGCAGATCCGGCTGGTGAATGCAACGACGGTAGAAATCCAGAACAGCCAGAATCCCAGCCTCAAGCCGCATGAGCTGGAGCGCAAGCTGCGCGCTTCCTATTATCTGCTCGGCGTGCTGCTGGGCAAATACGGCTATGCCGAGGTCGCCATGCCGGGCGGCTGCAACTTTGGCGGCGTGCGCCCGATCGACCAGCACATCAAGGGCTTTGAAGCGCTGGGCGCAAAGGTAACGCTGCCCAAGGGCGGGTACATCCGCGCCGAGGCTCCCGAGGACGGCCTGCACGGTGCACATATCTATTTTGACGTGGTTTCGGTCGGCGCGACCATGAACATCATGCTCGCGGCGGTACTCGCCAAGGGCCAGACCATCATGGAGAACTGCGCCAAGGAGCCGCATATCGTCGATCTGGCGAACTTCCTGAACGCCATGGGCGCGAACGTCAAGGGCGCCGGTACGGACGTTATCAAGATCCGCGGCGTCGAGCGCCTGCACGGCGGCAGCTATTCGATCATCCCGGACCAGATCGAGGCCGGTACGTTTATGGCGGCGGTCGCTGCCTGCGGCGGCTCGGTGCTGGTCAAGAACGTTATCCCGAAGCACCTCGAGTGCATCACGGCAAAGCTCAAGGAGATGAGCGTCGAAGTCACCGAGTTTGACGACGCGGTGCTCGTCCGCCGCGAGGGTAAGCTCACCAAGACCAACATCAAGACCATGCCGTATCCGGGCTTCCCGACCGACATGCAGCCGCAGATGACGACCGCGCTGTGCCTTGCCGAAGGCACCAGCATCGTCACCGAGGGCGTGTGGGACAGCCGCTACCGCTACACCGAGGAGCTGGCGCGCATGGGTGCAAATATCCATGTCGACGGCAAGATCGCGGTGATCGAGGGCGTTCCGGAATTCAAGGGCGCACCGGTGCGTGCGCATGACCTGCGCGCGGGCGCGGCGATGGTTATTGCCGGTCTTGCGGCCAAGGGCGTGACCGAGGTCGAGCAGGTGCAGAACATTGAGCGCGGCTATGAGACGCTGGTGGAGAAGTTCGTGGCGCTGGGCGCGGATATGTACCGCTCCGAGATTCCGGACACCATGGGCATGGCTGAGCGCGCATAACAGAAGAACAGGAAAACGCAGACAGCGGAGGGGGCAACCTCTCCGCTGTTTTGGAAAGCAAAGGGGTTTCAGCATTGGCAGAGCGGTTTTATTACAGCATTGCAAGCGGGTCGACGGGCAACTGCGGCCTGTACATAGCGGACGGAACGGCGATTTTGATCGATCTCGGCGTATCCCTGCGCAAGGTCACGACTGCGCTGGGGGAGATCGGGCTGGGACTGGACGATATTTCTGCCGTATTGCTGACGCATGAGCATATCGACCACGTCAAGGGGCTGCCGATGTGGCTGAAAAAGGCCAAAGCACCCGTATTCGCCTCGCGCGGCACGGCCGAGGCACTCGCGGAAAAGGACCCGTCCTACGCAGACCGCTTAAACGAGTTCGACAGCGGCGACGCGTTCTGGGTGCGGGACGTTGATATCGCGTCCTTCGCCACACCGCATGACGCGGCCGACAGTGTCGGCTATGTGTTTGACCATCAGGGCAGCCGTTTCGGTTTTGCAACCGATCTGGGCTTTGTGCCGCGCGAGGCGGCGGAGCAGCTGCGCGGCTGCGAGGCGGTGGTGCTGGAAAGCAACCACGACCCACACATGCTGCAAGCCGGGCCGTACCCCTATCCGCTTAAAATGCGCGTGGCCGGGCCGTCGGGGCATCTGTCGAACCCGGACTGCGCGGTGTTCGCCGCCGATCTGGTGCGGCATGGCGCGCGCAACCTCGTGCTTGCGCACCTGAGCGAGAAAAACAATATGCCGGCGCTGGCTCTGCAGCAGACGGTGACCGCTCTGCGCGGCCTGCCGGACTGCGCGGTGCAGGTTGCGCCGCGCGACCGCATGGAGGTGCCGCTGCGCCTCGGGGAGGAAGCACTATGCTCGCTGTCCGGCTGATCTGCGTCGGCAAGCTCGGTGAAAAATTCTGGGCGGAGGCCGTGCGCGAATATGAAAAGCGCCTTGGTGCATATTGTAAATTAGAGATCGTCGAGCTGCCCGAGCAGCGCTTGCCGCAGACCCCGTCTGCGGGGGAGATCCAGCAGGCACTCGATAAGGAAGCGGCGCTGATCGAGGCGAAGCTTCCGGCCGGCGCGGCGGTAATTGCGCTGTGTGTCGAGGGCAAGGAAATGTCCTCCGAGCAGCTGGCGGACTATCTCGGCCGCTTGACCGTGACTGGCACGAGCCGCCTGTGTCTTGTGATCGGCGGGTCGTGCGGCCTGTCGGACAAAATCAAGCAGCGGGCAGGGCTGCGGCTCTCTATGTCGCCCATGACCTTCCCGCACCACCTTGCGCGCGTGATGGTGCTTGAACAGCTGTACCGCGCGCTCAACATTGCCGCGGGCGGGAAGTACCACAAATGAGCAGCAGGCAGGATTGCAGGACGCGCTATCCGATCATACTGGCGCACGGCATCGGTGTGACCGAGCGCGGCGGGCTGTATATTCCATGGGGACGCATACCGGCTGCGCTGCGCGCGCATGGCGCGCAGGTCTTTTTCGGCGGACAGGACGCATGGGGCAGCATTGAGACCGGTGCCTCCCAGCTCGCCGCCGCGGTGCGGCAGGTGCGCCGTGAAACCGGCTGCGCGCGCGTCAATATCATCGCCCACTCCAAGGGCGGGCTGGAAGCGCGGCATATGATCTCCCGGATGGGATATGGAAAGTATGTCGCGTCCCTGACCATGCTGGCGACGCCCAACCGAGGCTCGCGCGTGGCAGAGCTGCTGCTGCATGCCCGGCCGGGGATCGCCGCGTGGGCGCATGGCAACGATGCGTGGTGGCGGCGGCACGGGGACAAAAATCCGGATTCCCTGCGTGCGGCCGAGCAGCTGATGCCTGCCTGTCTGACATTGTTCAACCGCATCCATCCGGACGCGGCCTGCGTCTATTATCAAAGCTGGGGCGCACGGCTGGGGCACGGCAATCCCGATCTTGCCATGCAGTTTACAAACGGCCTGTTTTTTCACGGAGACGGCGACAGTGACGGATTGGTCACACCGGGCTCCGCCCGCTGGGGACGGTACCGCGGCACGCTCGAAGGCGTCAGCCATCAGCAGCTGGCCGGCGTGGGCGCAGAGGGCGGACGCAGCTTTGATGCGCGCGCGTTTTATGTGCATCTTGCACAGGAATTGTCGGAAATGGGCTTTTAGGTTGGGAATTTGACCGCTTTACGCGAATTTTCGTAAAAAGCATTTACATTGTCGGTCGGATTGAGTAAAATATAAGGTAGGAGAAAATTACATCAGGAGGGGCAACCTTATGATCATTACGATAACGCTCAACGCGGCGCTTGACCGTACGCAGCGCATCGAGCATCCGCTGGTGGTTGGCAAGCTGAACCGCGCGGTATCCAGCCACCTCGAGCCGGGCGGCAAGGGCATCAACGTATCCCGCGCGATCAAGGCGCTCGGCGGCACGAGTGTTGCGACCGGCTTTACCGCGGGCACGAACGGCCGTCTGCTCAAGGATATGCTGACTTCTGCCGATATCCATCACGATTTTGTGGACGTGGCCGGCCAGATGCGTGTCAACACGCAGATCATCGACGCGCAGGGCGGGCACACCGAGGTCAACGAACCGGGCAGTAAGATCGAGGATGCGGACTTCCTGCGCCTGCTCGACCGGATTGAGGGCTATCTGGACGAGGGGAATATCTTTGTGCTGGCTGGCTCGACCCCGCCGGAGTTCCCGCTGAAAAACTACCGCAAGCTGTGCCAGACCATCAAGAAGCGTGGCTGCAAGCTGATTATTGATGCACAGGGTGACCTGCTGCTCGAAGCCTTGAAGTGCGAGCCGGACTTTGTCAAGCCCAACATTTTTGAGCTGGCCGAGGCTGTGGGTGACAAGCCCTCCGCCGACCCCGAGGTTGTCGTGGTGTCCGCGCGCAAGATGCTGGACATGGGTGCGCGTGCGGTGTGCGTTTCGATGAGCCAGGAGGGCGCGGTGCTGGTCTCCAAGGACGAGTCCGAGGCGCTGTTCGTCACCACCAACCCCAAGATCTACGACGAGGGTTCGGTCGGCACGGGCGACGCAATGGTCGGCGCGATTGCCAACGCGATGCACAACAAGCATAAGTTCGACGAGATGGCGCGTCTCGCGGTTTCGACCGCGCGTGCAAGCTGCCGCCTCGCGGGCACCGAGATGGCGTCGCTGAAAAAGGTCTACGAGGTTTACGAGACCACGCAGGTCTACATACTGTAACGCAAAACAAAAAAGCCGGACGGTTCAGCTGTCCGGCTTTTCGATTTTGTCGAGGATTTTTTTGTCCTGCTTGTCGCGCGGGACGAATTTTGCGTACAGGTCGGGGCGGTCGGCCTTGGTGCGGCGCAGGCTCATTTCGCGCCGCCACGCCTCGATGTTGGCATGGTGGCCGGAGAGCAGCACTTCGGGCACTGCGCGGCCGCGCCAGTTTTCCGGGCGGGTGTACTGTGGATGCTCCAAAAGCCCGTCCCAGTGGCTCTCGGCGGTGAACGCGTCCTCATCGGGCAGCACGCCCGGCACCATGCGGCATACCGCGTCCGCGACTGCCATTGCCGGGATTTCGCCGCCGGTCAGCACAAAGTCGCCGATCGAGATCTCCTCGTCGACGCACGCGTCGATGAAGCGCTGGTCGATGCCCTCATAATGTCCGCAGACGAGGATGAAATGCTCGCGCGCGAGCAGCTCGCGGGCTTTGTTCTGGTCGAACGGTCGTCCCTGCGCAGACAGGAACACTGTGTGCACATGCTCGCCCGCACACAGCGCCTCGTGGCACAGGTAGAGCGGCTCGGCGAGCATCACCTGTCCGCGGCCGCCGCCGTAGGGCGCGTCGTCCGCCTTGTGGTGCTTGTCGAGCGCGTAGTCGCGGATGTTGGTCGCGCGCACCTCGACCAGTCCCTTGTCCTGCGCGCGGCCGATGATGCTCTCCCGCATGACCGCGTCGATCATCTCGGGGAACAGCGTCATAATGTCGATCTTCATTCCAGCAGCCCCTCGATGCTCCGGATATAGATCACGCCCGCCTGCATGTCGATCTCCTCGAGGAAGGGCTTGGACGCGGGCACATAGACCAGACGGCCTTCGGCAGTCTTGATTTCGTACATATCGTGCGCCGGGTTGCTGGTGATCACGTCGCGCAGCTTGCCGACCTCGCTGTCCGTGCGGCGGTCGTGCACGGCAAAGCCGAGGATGTCCTGAATGAACACCAGATCGTCCGGCAGGTCGACGTCGTCGCGGTCGAGGTGCAGCACGCGGCCGCGCAGCGTCTCTGCCGCTTCGACCGTATCGATACCGGTCAGGTGCATCAGCACGACATTTTTGTGCACCTGCGCCTTTTCGACCGTCACCGGTGTTTTTTCGTCCAGATAGAGCGTGTCAAAGTCGCACAGCACCTCGGGGCTGTCGCACCAGCTCTGCACCTTGAGGTCGCCGCGCACGCCGTGCGTGCCGACGATCTTGCCGGCTTCTAAAAAACGTTTGGGCATGGTTGTCTCCTCCGTTCCGAATGGGGGATGGCGCGCAAAACACGCGCAGATAAGAAAAAATCGCCGCGCTGCGGCGATTTTTATACGGCGTTGTCCGTTGGGGCTGCCCCCAGCGGGTCAGTCGAGAATATCGACCGTTACACGCTTATTTTCGCGATTGCCTGCCGCTTTCATGAGTGTGCGGATTTCCTTTGCGATGCGGCCGTGACGACCGATGACGCGGCCCATATCCCCGGGCGCAACGCGCAGGGAATAGGTGACGTTATCGCCGTCGATCTCCTCGGTGATGGCAATCGCATCCGGCTCGGAAACCAGATTTTTGACAATATAGGTCAATAACTCTTTCATTTCGATAGCCTCACTCAATTCAGCACACCGGCCTTCTTCAGGATGCCGCGAACCGTATCGGTCGGCTGAGCGCCCTTCTTGATCCACTCCTGAGCACGGTCAGCGTCAACATTGACGGTAGCCGGGTCGGTCAGCGGGTTGTAGGTGCCGATCTCCTCGATGAAACGGCCGTCACGCGGGTAACGGGAGTCAGCGACAACGATGCGGTAGAACGGAGCCTTCTTAGCGCCCAGACGGCGCAGTCTGATCTTTACCATGGATGTTTCACCTCCTCTGAAATAGAAATGATCTATTGTAAATTTCTTTACAAACAATAGTGTGGGTCAGAACGGCAGCTTCATGCCGCCGAGGCCCGGGAAGCCGCGGCGCTTTTTGCCCTTGCCGCCGCGGGCAAGGCTGGAAAGCTGCTTGGTCATCTTCTGCATGGCCTCAAACTGCTTGAGTAGCTTGTTGACCTGCTCGACCGACAGGCCGCAGCCCGCCGCGATGCGCTTTTTGCGCGAGAAATTGATGATGGAGGGGTTATCCCGCTCCTTGGGTGTCATGGACTGGATGATGGCTTCGGTGTGCGCCATCTGCTTTTCGTCGATCTTTGCACCGGCGAGGGCTTTTGCGTCCACGCCCGGCAGCATGCCGAGCATTTCCTCCATCGAGCCCATGTTTTTCATCTGCTGGATCTGCTGATAGAAATCGGTCAGCGTCAGCTTGCCGGCCATCATCTTTTTCGCGGCTTCGGCGGCCTGCTTCTGATCGAAGGACTCCTGCGCCTTTTCGATCAGCGTGAGCACGTCGCCCATGCCGAGGATGCGGCTTGCCATGCGGTCGGGGTGGAACGGCTCGATGTTGTCGAGCTTTTCGCCCGTGCCGATGAACTTGATCGGCTTGCCGGTGACGGCCTTGACTGACAGCGCCGCGCCGCCGCGGGCGTCGCCGTCCATCTTGCTCATCAGTACGCCGTCGATGCCGAGCGCCTCGTCAAACGTCTGCGCGACATTGACCGCGTCCTGACCGGTCATTGCGTCGACGACCAGGATGATTTCGGTCGGCTTGACCGCTGCCTTGATGTTTTTCAGCTCGTCCATCAGCTTTTCGTCGATATGCAGGCGGCCTGCGGTATCGAGGAAAACGAGGTCAAAGCCGTTTCTACGGGCGAAGTCGATGCCGTGCTTGGCAATTTCGACCGGGTCGCCCTGCCCCTCGTCAAAGACGGGGATATCAAGCTGCTTGCCAACGACCTTTAACTGGTCGATCGCCGCGGGGCGGTATACGTCGCACGCGACGAGCAGCGGACGCCGCTGCTGCTGCTTGCGCAGCAGGGCTGCGAGCTTGGCGCAGTTGGTGGTTTTACCAGCGCCCTGCAGGCCTGCCATCATGACGATGGTGGGCGGGTTGGGCGAAATGGTCAGTCTCGTGGTCTGGCCGCCGAGCAGGGCAACCAGTTCCTCATTGACAATCTTGATAACCTGCTGGGTTGGGGAAAGGCTTTCGAGGATCTCGGTGTCGGTCGCCTTTTCGGTGACCGCCTTGACGAAGTCCTTGGCAACCTTGAAGTTGACGTCGGCTTCCAAAAGCGCCATGCGGATTTCGCGCATAGCCTCCTTGACGTCGGCCTCGGTCAGTCGTCCCTTGCTGCGCAGGTGCTTGAATGCGGATGAAATTTTTTCGGTAAGGCCTTCAAATGCCATGTTAAGCCTCCTGCCTGAGCTGGTCGAGCAGCGCCGCCATGCGGGAAAGGATGTCCTCCGCCTCGCGGCTGTGCAGTTTGTCGGCGTTGAGCGTCTGTAAAAGCGTGACCTGTTCGGAGAGCGCCGCGGCGCACCGTTCGGTGCCGCCATAGCGGGCGACCAGTCCGAGCTTTTCCTCCATCTCGCCCAGCGCGTGTTCCGCGCGCTTGATGCTGTCGCGCACGCCTTGGCGGGTGATGCCCGCGTGCTCGGCGATCTCGGCGAGTGAGAGGTCTTCATTATAATACAGGTCAAACAGCTCGCGCTGTTTTTCGGTGAGCGTCTCGCCGTAGAAATCGAACAGCAGGCTCATTTCGAGCGGTTTGCCTTTCATCGGCGGGCCTCCCTGCGAAAGTGTAAAGTGATTCGCCTTTACATCGAACGTGACTATTCTACCGTATAATTGCTGCCGTGTCAAGGGAAAAATAGCGGCAAATGCAAAGTTTGTTCACATAATCTGCGTTTGCTTCATCCCCCCAATGATGCTATAATAATGCCCATGGGAAAATACTGCCGGAAATGAGGGAAAACATGCAACAAGTGACGCGGAAAAAGCTGGCGGAAGGCGTGCATTTGACCTGTGTGACCACGCCGAAGTTCAAGCGCGCGGTGATCCGCACGGCACTGCTGCTGCCGCTCGGCGGTGAGGACAGTGCGCTGCGCGCCTGTCTGCCGCACGTGCTGCGGCGCGGGACACGTGCCTTGCCCGACCTGCGCGCGATCGGCGAAGCGCTTGACGGACTGTACGGCGCGCGCATCGAAGCGGTTGTGCGGCGCGAGGGCGAGCAGCTGGCGGTCGGCTTTTTATCCGATTGTATCGATGAAAGCTGTGCGCCCGGCGCGGACGGGCTGACGGCGGGCGTGATCCGTCTGCTGGCTGAGCTTTTGTACGACCCGTACACGCAGGACGGCGTGTTCTGCCCGGATTATACGGCGGGCGAGCGCGAAAACCTGCTCGACCGCATCGCGGCGCAGAAAAACGATCCGCGCGTCTGGGCGCCGCTGCGTCTGACCCAGCTGAGGTGCGCGGACGAGCCGTATGGCCAGCCGGTGCACGGCACCAAGGAGCAGGCTGAGAAAATCAACGAGAAAAAGTTGTACGCGGCTTACCAGCGCGCGCTGGATGAGGCGCAGCTCGAGCTGTTTTATTGCGGGCCGCTCGCGGCCGACGCGGTCGAGACGCTGTTCGCGCAAACGCCGCTGCCGCAGCCGCGTCCCAAAGCGCTGCCGCTGCTGCCGACGGTCGTGCTGCCGCAGCCCGCGGGCGAAGCGCGCGAGGTTGTCGAGGAAGAGCCGGTCACGCAGGCCAAGCTGTCGCTCGGCTTCCGCACGGGCGGGGCGAGCCTGACCGGGGGCGACCCTGCGGCCTACTGGGTGTTCCAGACGCTGTACGGCGGTTCGACCAGCTCCAAGCTGTTCCTCAATGTGCGTGAAAAGCAGTCGCTGTGCTATTACGCGAGCGCGCAGTTCATTGCGCCCAAGGGCATTATGATGGTCAACTCCGGCATCGAAAACGACAAGTTTGCCGTCGCGCGGGATGAGATCCTGCGCCAGCTGGACGCCTGCCGCGAAGGCGATATCACGGATGCGGAGATCGACGGCGCGCGCCGTACCCTTGCAACGAACTGGGGCGCGATGCTGGACGACCCGCTGACGCTTGAACGCTACTGGCTCGGACAGGCCGCCGCGGGCACGATGGTGTCGGCGGAGGAACGTATCGCGCAGGTGCAGACCGTTGACCGCGCGCGCATCATCGCGGCCGCGCAGGCGACTACGCTTGACATGGTCTATCTGATGAAGGGGGCGGCGAAATGAGCAAGGTTTGGACTGCCCTGCGCGAGCGCATGGAGGAACGCACGCTGGAAAACGGCCTGCGCGTGTGCTATCTGCCCAAGGAGGGCTTCAGCAAGACATTTGCGATTTTGGCGACCAACTTCGGTTCGGTCGACGCTTCGTTCACGATTGACGGCGAGCGGCATGACACGCCCGCAGGCGTGGCGCATTTCCTCGAACACAAGATGTTCGAGGATGAGGACGGCAACGCGCTGCAAAAGTTTGCGCGCACGGGCGCAAGCCCCAATGCCTTCACCAGCCACACAATGACGGCCTATCACTTTTCCTGTACCGACCGGTTTGAGGAAAATCTCGAGATCCTGCTGAAATTCGTGTTCACGCCGTATTTCACCGAGGAGAATGTAGCCAAGGAGCGCGGCATCATCGGGCAGGAGATCGGCATGATGGATGATACGCCGAGCTGGCGGCTGTTCTGCGGCCTGCTCGAGGGGTTGTACCGCAGCCATCCGGTGCGTGTTCCGATCGTGGGCAGCGTGGAGAGTATCGCGCAGATCACGCCGGAGGTGCTCTACACCTGTCACCGTGCGTTTTACAGCCCGAAAAACATGGCGCTGATCGTCTGCGGCACGGCGGACTTTGATGAAGTTTGCCGTATGGCGGCGCAGTTTTCGCCCGCGGAAGCGCCGGAAATCGGCCAGCGGCATTACGGCGACCGCCGCGAGGCGGTAAATGAGCTGACGGTCGAGCGCCGGATGGCGGTGTCCCGTCCGCAGTTCCTGCTCGGCTTTAAGGATACGCCGCTCGCGGCAGGCGAGAGCCGCCTGCGCCGTGCGCTGCTGGGTGAACTGGCGGTGCGTATCCTGTGCGGCGACACCGCGCCGCTCTATGCGGAGCTGTATGGAAAACGCCTGATCGGCCGCGACTTCGACACGGATTATATGCTGTTCCCTGAAGGGGCAGCGGCGATCCTCGGCGGCGAGAGCCGCGACCCGGAGGCTGCGCGCGCGGCAATCGAGGCGGAAACCGCGCGGCTTGCGCGCGAGGGCGTGGAACAGGCGCTGTTCGACCGCATGAAAAAGGCGCTCTACGGCCTGTGGCTGCGCGTGCTCGATGTGCCCGAGGCGTATGCCCGGCAGCAGGCGGCAGCCATGTTCGCGGGCGAGGACTACGCGGACTTCGCCGCTATGTGCGATACAATCAGCCCGCAGGATGTGCAGGCGGTCTATGCGCGCTGGGCGCAGCGCGACCGGTCCTCTATGTCGGTCATCCGGCCCCAATAAAAGATTTCGACAGCAAAGGAAGCAAACACCATGGAACATGTAATCTCTTTCCCGGCGCTTGGGCTGGAATTCCAGATCAACCGCGTCGCTGCCAATGTTTTCGGCAAGGACATCTTCTGGTACGGCATTATCATCTGCATCGGCTTTGTGCTGGCGGCGCTGTATGTAAATGCGCGCGTCAAGGAGTTTGGCGCGACCTCGGACAACCTGATGGACTGCCTGATTATCTGCGTGCCGGTCGGCATCGTGTGCGCGCGTATTTATTATGTTGTATTTGAGTGGGACTATTACAGCCAGCACCTGAATGAAATTATCGCGACCCGGAACGGCGGCATCGCCATTTACGGCGCGGTGATCGGCGTGGTGGTCGCGCTGTATGTGTACAGCCGCGTCAAAAAGCTCTCGTTTGCCAGCCTGTGCGATCTTGCAGCCTTTGGCCTGCTGATCGGCCAGTGTATCGGCCGCTGGGGCAACTTCGTCAACGCCGAGGCGCATGGCGGCCCGACCGACCTGCCGTGGGGCATGTCGATCGACGGTGCGGCGGCGGTGCACCCGACTTTCCTGTATGAATCGCTGTGGAATCTTGTGGGCTTCATTGCGCTGCATTTCTATTCCAAGAAGCGCAAGTTCAAGGGCGAGATGGCGCTGCTGTACGTCGCATGGTACGGCCTTGGCCGCGCATGGATCGAGGGCCTGCGCACGGACAGCCTGTATATCGGCACGCTGCGCGTTTCGCAGGTACTGGCAGCAGTCAGCTGCATCGTCGCGATCGCGCTGCTGGCGCGTAAGTATAACCGGATCAAGGTTGCAAAGGCGTTCTATGTGCCGCCCAAGGCGGAGCCGGTGACCGAGCCTGCGGCGGCGGAAGCGCCCGCTGCGGACGAAAAGCCCGCCGAGCAGACGGAAAAGACGGCGGAAGCCGCAGACGCGCCGGCAGAGCTGGAAGAACAGACAAAGGAAACCGAAAAAGGGGGATCTGACACATGAGTGCAGTAAGAATGGACGGAAAGGCACTGTCGGCCAAGGTGCGAGGCAGTATTCTGGCGGAGACCGAGGAGCTGAAGGCCAAGGGCGTGACGCCCGGCCTTGCGGTCATCATCGTGGGCAACGACCCGGCGAGCGAGATTTACGTCCGCAATAAGGAAAAGGCGTGCGCTGAGTGCGGTTTTTACAGCGAGAAGTACGCCCTGTCCGAGGAGACCACGCAGGAGGAGCTGCTTGGCCTGATCGCGCAGCTGAACGAAAGCCCGCAGGTTTCAGGCATCCTGTGCCAAATGCCCGTGCCGAAGCACATCTCCGAGCAGGCGGTCATTGACGCGATCGACCCGAAGAAGGACGTCGACGCGTTCCACCCGGTCAACGTCGGCAAGATCATGACCGGCAACTTTGATTTCGTGCCCTGCACGCCCGCAGGCGTTATGGAGCTGCTTGATGAGTACCAGATCGACCCCAAGGGCAAGGAGTGCGTCGTGGTCGGCCGCTCGAACATCGTCGGCAAGCCGATGAGCATGCTGCTGCTGCACCGTCACGGTACGGTCACGATCTGTCACAGCCGCACGCAGGATCTCGCGGCGGTCTGCCGCCGCGCGGACATTCTGGTCGCGGCGGTCGGCAAGGCGGGCTTCATCACACCTGATATGGTGAAAGAGGGCGCGGTCGTCATTGACGTCGGCATCAACCGCAATGCCGAGGGCAAGGTCTGCGGCGACGTCGATCCGGCAGTCGCGGAAAAGGCGTCCTTTATGACGCCGGTGCCGGGCGGCGCAGGCCCGATGACCATTACGATGCTGATGAAAAACACGCTCAAGGCGGCGAAATTGCAGCACGGTCTCTAATCCCGGCATAGAAAAGATTGACCTTTTTTTGTAATCCTTATATAATAATGATAAGACCGCCGGGAATTCTCCGGTAAGGGTAATCAGGAAGCCGGAATATCTCCGGTATGGACGGCAGGGAGGAAAAAACGATGGATATGAAAAAGCTGGCGGGCGATAAGGCCGCTACATACGTAAAGGATGGCATGGTAGTTGGTTTGGGCACTGGCTCGACCGCATATCATATGGTCAACGCGGTGGGCGAAATGGTCAAGAACGGCCTGAAAATCCAGGCGATCCCGACCTCTAAGGCGACCGAGGCGCAGGCGCGCGAGCTGGGTATCCCGCTGCTGACGATCGACGAGCTCGACCATGTCGATCTGGCGATCGACGGCGTCGACGAGATCGACCCTGAGTTCAACGCCATCAAGGGCGGCGGCGGCGCGCTGTACCGCGAGAAGGTTGTCGCGTCGATGGCGAAGGAAGTCATCTGGATCATGGACGAAAGCAAGCTGGTCGACAAGATCGGCGCGTTCCACCTGCCGGTTGAGATTGCGCAGTACGGCTCCAAGCAGGCGATGGAAAAGATGGCGGCGTATGGCTTTAACCCCGTCCTGCGCGTCAAGGACGGCAAGACCTTCGTCACCGATAACGGCAATTACATCGCCGATCTGCATCTGGGCGCGGGCTTTGACATTCAGGATGTTTACAGCAAGCTGACCGGCATGCTCGGCGTACTGGAGCACGGCCTGTTCCTGAATATGTGCAAACGGATGATCGTTGGCTGCGCTTCGGGCGAAGTCAAGGTCATCGAGAACCCGACAAAGTGATGGGCGATAGGCGTAAATCCGGTCACCGGATCGGCGACCGCATCGGCGCGACCCGTGTCGATCGGGACGGCGCGCCGCGCCGCCCTGCGAAAAAGCCTGTGAAGATCAACTACCGCATGGCGCTGTGCATTGCGGTGCTGGTCTGCTTCCTGCTGACAGTGCTGTTTTTCGCGCTGTTCCTGTCGCGCGGCGGTAAGATCAAGGAGCTGAACAAGCAGATCGAAACCCTGAACGGCGAAAAGACCACGCTGTCCACGCAGGTCACCACGCTGACGCAGGAAAACCAGACGCTGATGGCAGGGCTGACGGCTTCGCTGCCCGATCCGACCACCGCGCAGACCGACAGTCTGGCCGATCTGATCCCGCAGCTGAACGACGGCGTTTATGTCGTGCGCAGCACCGGGTCGCAGTATCAGTATCTGAACGTCCCGTCCGGCTATCTGCAGGATAAGCTCACGGCTTACCGCGACGATGCCGCAGGCTATGCCGTGGTCGAGGGCGATGCGCCCGCCTGCACTTACTGGGTGCTGTTCACCGACCGCGTGATCGGCCTTGCCGAGGGCGATAAGGGCTTTGTCAGCATGGACCGCGCCGCTACCGGCAGCGCGACCACCGTGCCGAGCGGTATGTATGCCTTTGTGGCGACTTTCTTCGAATAATTATCACAAAAACCGGACAGCAGGGCTTGACAGAGTCCTGCTGTTTGTGTTATGCTACTAAAAGCCGCATTGTGCAATGGCTTTGTTAAGTGTGCCCGAAAACCGGACACCGCCGTGCCAAGCGTGACTCTACAACGAAAGAGAGGGAAAACCAACATGTATGCCATTCTGAAAACTGGCGGCAAGCAGTACAAGGTATCTGAGGGCGACGTGATCTACGTCGAGAAGCTCGGCGTGGAGGACGGCGCGACCGTTACTTTTGACGAGGTTCTGGCAGTAGGCGAGGGTGATTCCATCACCGTCGGCGCTCCTTACGTTTCCGGCGCTGCCGTGACCGGCACGGTCGAGAAGACCGGCAAGGGCAAGAAGATCAACATCTTCAAGATGAAGCCCAAGAAGGGTTACCGCAAGCGTCAGGGCCATCGTCAGCCGTACACCAAGGTGACCATCGCGTCCATCAAGGCGTAAGGCTGTGACGAAGGTCACATTCTCGTCGCGCGGGGACATGCTCCTCTCGGTCGATTTGCTCGGCCACGCGGGTTACGCGGAGGAGGGCGAGGACATCGTGTGCGCGGCGATTTCCAGTGCGGTCATGCTGACCCATGCTTTGCTGTTTGACGTACAGAAACTCCCGGTCGATACGTTGATCGAGGACGAAGGTGCACATATCCGCATCACGCTGCCGCAGGGCGCGGGGATGACACGCGGACAGGACGCGCTCAACGCGCTCCGGCTGCATCTGACTGAACTGGAACAAACCTATCCGGAATTTTTAAGCGTAATGGAGGTGCACGCAGATGCTGAAGATTAGCTTACAGTTTTTCGCTCATAAAAAGGGCGTAGGTTCGACCAAGAACGGTCGTGACTCCGAGGCCAAGCGCCTTGGCGTTAAGCGCGCGGACGGCCAGACCGTTCCGGCGGGCAACATTCTCGTCCGTCAGCGCGGCACGAAGATCCATCCGGGTCTGAACGTTGGCCGCGGCAAGGACGACACCCTGTTCGCAAAGGTCGAGGGCGTGGTTCGTTTCGAGCGCCTGGGCAAGGACCGCAAGCAGGTTTCCGTTTACCCGCAGTAAGGGGGAAAACCCCTTATAGGGGGCTTCAAAAGCCCCCTATATACGAAAGCAAGTTCCAGAGAAACTTGCTTTCGATACCCGAATGACGCCGCCCAAGGCGGCTGAGTCGGGGTATAAAAAGTCAGGCACATGTCCTGACTTTTTATGAAAACCGCGTGGCGGTTTTCGGAATGAATGCGCGCGAGCGCGTTTTGGAAGAACAGAAATCCCAGACGAATGTCTGGGATTTTGTTTTAAGACATACCGGAAAGGAGGAATTTCCGTTGTTCATTGATATTGCCAAGATCAAGATCGTGTCCGGCAAGGGCGGCGACGGCAAGGTCGGCTTCCACCGCGAGAAGTATATCGCGTCCGGCGGGCCGGACGGCGGCGACGGCGGCCGCGGCGGCAGCGTCATCTTCAAGGTTGACGATAACCTGTCCACCCTGCTGGACTTCCGCTATAAGAAGAAATACGTTGCGGCGGCCGGTGAAAATGGCGGCAGCAAGCGCTGCAAGGGCAAGGACGGCGCGGATCTGGTCATCCGCGTGCCGCGCGGCACGATCATCCGCGACCAGAAAACCGGACAGGTCATCAAGGACCTGTCGGACGATGAGCCGTTTGTTGCGGCACGCGGCGGCAATGGTGGCTGGGGCAATACGCATTTCGCCACCCCGACCCGTCAGGCGCCGCGCTTTGCCAAGCCCGGCCAGCCGGGCATCGAGCGCGACATCATCCTCGAGCTCAAGCTGCTCGCGGACGTGGGTCTGGTCGGCTTCCCGAACGTCGGCAAGTCGACGCTGCTCTCCATGGTGTCGGCGGCGCGTCCCAAGATTGCTAACTATCACTTCACGACGCTTGTGCCCAATCTGGGCGTGGTGTCCGTCGGGGAAGAACAGTCGTTTGTCATGGCTGATATCCCGGGCATCATCGAGGGCGCGGCGGAAGGCGCGGGTCTGGGACATGACTTCCTGCGTCACATTGACCGCTGCCGTCTGCTGCTGCATCTGGTCGATGCGGCGGGCAGCGAGGGCCGCGACCCGATTGACGATATCGAAAAGATCAACACGGAGCTTGCCGGATACAGCGAGTTTCTGGCGGCGCGGCCGCAGATCATCGTCGCCAACAAGGTTGACCTGCTGGGCGACGACCGTGAGCCGGTCGAAAAGCTCAAAAAGTACGCCGAGGAGCATGGTTTCCTGTTTGCTGAGCTGTCCGCGGCAACCAATCAGGGCGTGGCCGAGCTGATGAAGCTGACTTGGCATGAGCTGCAGCAGCTGCCGCCGGTGTTCATCTACGAGCCGGAGTTCGTCGAAACGGTCGAGGATATCGCAGGCGAGCGCGACTGGACGGTCGAAAAGGTCGAGGATTACTACGTTGTTTCGGGCGCGTGGGTCGACAAGATCATGGGCTCGGTCAACGTCGACGATTACGAATCCCGTCAGTATATGGACCGCATGCTCAAGAGCGCGGGCGTGTATGACAAGCTCGAGCAGATGGGTGTGCAGGAGGGCGACTTTGTCGTCATCGGCGATCTGGAATTTGAATATGTTTATTGATTTATTGCACCCTGTGCGTGTTTGCGTGCAGGGTGCAAAATTATGCTCCAGAAAATTGTTAAATTTTCTACAATTTATGTCTTTACAACAAGGACACTTTGCGGTATTCTGATATTAGGTATGGAACCGTCCAGACTGCGGGGCAGAGAGGGCGCCCCGCGGCGAAAATCGAACGATTCAAAAACAAGGGGGATAATAAACTATGAGAGGCGTAGAGACCCGCATCCAGGAAATCCGCCGCCGTATTTTCCGCGAGGTCGCCCGTATGGCGTATCACACGGAGTGGCCGACGGATCGGCGTATCGAAGCGCTCCCGTATGAGATCATTCCGGGCGAGATCGGCAATTACCGCAACGACATTTTCCTCGAGCGCGCGATTGTCGGCGAGCGTCTGCGTCTGGCGATGGGCCTGCCGTGCCGCAGCGCGGCCGAGCATTCGCCGCTGTCGGACAACATCGACGCGGCGACCCGTGAGGAAACCTATTACACGCCGCCGCTGGTCAACATCATCAAGTTCGCCTGCAACGCCTGCAAGGAGAACGAGATCATGATCACCGACGCTTGTCAGGGCTGTCTGGCGCATCCGTGTGTCGAGGTCTGCCCCAAGGGCGCGATCACGCTCGACCGTTATAACGGCCGTTCGATCATCGATCAGGAGAAGTGCATCAAGTGCGGCCGTTGTGTCGACGTGTGCTCCTATAAGGCCATCATCCGCCAGCAGCGTCCGTGCGCCGCGGCCTGCGGTGTCGACGCAATCGGTTCGGACAAGAACGGCAAGGCCGATATCGATTATGAAAAGTGCGTATCCTGCGGCATGTGTCTGGTTAACTGCCCGTTCGGTGCAATCGCGGACAAGTCGCAGATCTTCCAGGTGATCCGCGCGATCCAGGCGGGCGAGCGTGTATACGCTGCCGTTGCGCCGGCGTTTGTCGGCCAGTTCGGCCCCAAGGTCACCCCGGGCAAGCTGCGTGCTGCGATGAAGCAGCTCGGCTTTGCCGATATCTTTGAGGTTGCCATCGGCGCCGACCTGTGTGCGGCGCAGGAGGCAGAGGACTTCCTCAAGGAAGTGCCGGAGAAGCTGCCCTATATGGGTACATCTTGTTGCCCGGCATGGTCCGCGATGGCCAAGAAGATGTTCCCCGATCAGGCGGAGTGCATCTCGATGGCGCTGACGCCCATGACGCTGACCGCGCGCCTGATCAAGCACCACCACCCGAACGCCAAGATCGCGTTCATCGGGCCGTGCGCGGCAAAGAAACTCGAGGCGATGCGCAAGGATGTCCGCAGCGACGTCGATTTCGTGCTGACCTTCGAGGAAATGACCGGCATCTTCGATGCGCGCCATGTCGACCTCGAGTCGATCGAGGAAGATCCGCATGGCGTAAACGCTGCGTCCACCGATGGCCGTAACTTCGCGGTGTCCGGCGGCGTAGCACAGGCGGTTGTCAACGTGATTAAGGAGAAGTATCCGGATCGCGAGGTCAAGGTGATGAACGCCGAGGGCCTGCGCGAGTGCCGCAAGATGCTGATGGCAGCCAAGGCCGGCAAGTACGACGGCTACCTGCTCGAAGGCATGGCATGCCCGGGCGGCTGTGTGGCCGGCGCTGGCACGATGCAGCCGATCAAGAAGTCGGCAGCTGTGGTCGGCCTGTACGCCAAGCAGGCGGAGCACCCGACGGCAACCGGCACCGAGCACGTCAAGGAGCTTGACAAGCTGGTTGATTAACACATAAAAAAGAACCGCCCTTGGGCGGTTCTTTTTTATGTCGTGATTGCGACCTTAAACACATTGTCGCGCTTGCCCTCAAACAGGGCATAAGCTGCGTCGATCTCGCTGAGCGGGAAGATATGCGTAATCAGCGGAGTGGTATCCAGCTCGCCCGCGGCAATGTGCCGCAGGATGGCCGCGCAGTCGCAGCCGTCCACGCCGCCGGTCTTGAACGTCAGGTTTTTGCCGTACATGTCGGGCAGCGGCAGCACCTGCGGCTGGTCGTACAGCGCGACGATCGTGACGATCGCGTTCGGGCGGGCACACTCCCATGCGAGGCGGAAGCTGTCAGCCGTGCCCGCACATTCGATCACAACGTCCGCGCCGCCGTGGCCGCTGTTGTGGCGCACAAACTCAAGCGCGTGCGCGGGCGAAACGGTCAGCACGTCCGGATAGTGCTCCTGCACGAAGCGCCGCCGCGCGGGGTCGCTTTCGCATATGATGATGCGGCGCGGGCGGTGCAGCAGGGTGCACAGCAGCGTACAGATACCGGTCGGCCCGGCGCCGATCAGGAACACGGTGTCGGACGGCTTGATTTCCGAGATGCGTGCCGCCCAGTAGCCTGTCGCGAGGATATCGCCCGTAAACAGCGCCTGCCGGTCGGAAACGCCGTCCGGGATGCGGTTCAGCCCTTGATCGGCATAGGGCACGCGCACGTATTCCGCCTGTCCGCCGTCGATCCGGCAGCCAAGCGCCCAGCCGCCCTCAGGGTCTTCGCAGTTGTTGACAAAGCCGTGCTGGCAGAAAAAGCAATGCCCGCAGAAGGTCTCGACGTTGACAGTCACCCGGTCGCCGGGCTTCACGGTCCGGACTGCCTCGCCGACCTGCTCGACCACGCCGACCATCTCGTGGCCGACCGTGATGCCCGGGACGGCGCGCGGCACCGACCCGTGTTTGATATGCAGGTCGCTCGTGCAGATGCTCGACAGCGTCACGCGCACGATCGCGTCGCGTACGTCGCGCAGCACCGGTTTGGGTTTTTCACGCAGTTCAAAGCGCCCCGGCGCCGCGTAGGTGTATGCAAGCATGCCTTGCCGCCCCCTTTCGATTGCATTTATTATAGAGCACGGCGCGAATAAAGTCAAATCCGGGCGCCATTTGGCGAATCTTGCCTTTCGTGCTACAATGGAAAGCAGAGTTCCCTGGAAAGGAAGGATTGGATATGATCGACAGGATAACCGTTTTGCATTTCAGCCCGACGGGCGGCACGCGCCGCGCCGCACAGCTACTGGCTGCGCGTATCGCACAGCAGGTGGAGGAGATTGACCTCGCGCTGCCGCGGGTGCAGACACACGGCTTCGGGCCGGAGGATGTGGTGCTCGTCGCCGGGCCGGTATACGGCGGACGGCTGCCCGCGCTGATGGTACAGCGTCTGCGTGAATGCAGCGGCGCTGGCGCGCGCGCTGTGGCGGCGGCGGTGTACGGCGGCCGTGCGTATGAGGACGCGCTGGTCGAACTGGCTGATGTGCTGGAGGCGCAGGGCTTCCGCGTGGTAGCCGGGGCGACGCTGGTGGCTGAGCATTCGATCGTGCGCACGCTCGCGGCGGGACGGCCGGATGGACAGGACGAGGCGCAGCTGGCCGGGTTCGGCGCGCGTATCGCGGAAAAGCTCGCGCGCGGCGAGGCGGGGATGCCCGCTCTGCCGGGCGACCGCCCGTACCGCGACTGGGCGGGCATGCCTGTCGTACCGGCGGCGGGCGAGGGCTGCACGGGCTGCGGCACGTGCGTCAAGGCTTGTCCGGCGCAGGCCATACCGGCGGATGACCCGTACAAGACTGACGCGGAGCGCTGCATTACCTGCATGCGTTGCGTGCAGGTCTGTCCGACGGGGGCGCGTGTGCTTCCCGCGCCTGTGCAGGCGATGCTCAGCCAGAAACTCGCGCCATTTGCCGAAAAACGTGCGGAAAACGAACTTTTCATTTGAGAATATGGCAAAAGGCTGCCCTTGGGCAGCCTTTTGCTTTGGAAAATGAAAAAGAGAAAAAGAGAAATGGAGGAAAGTATCAAAATGAGAAGGGCTTATCCTTTGACAATGTTGCGGTAACGACTGAGTGCGTCGTTCCAGCTGTTGTAATGCGCCGCGTCGCGCCGGTCGGGCAACTCATAGGTCGTTTGCAGGTACTGACCGAGGAAGGACGATACCTTGACCGCACCCGCATAGTTGAGGTGGTCGCCGCGGTCGCGCGTGTCACGCGCCCAGTCGATCGGTACCTCTTTGGGCATGGTGTTCATGTCGATATAAACCAGATCGTTTTCTTCTGCGAAGGCCGCGATGCGGTTGTGGCGCGCAGTATTCCAGTTGATTGTGCTCGGTGTGCTGACCAGCAGCAGCTGTGCGTCGTTTTCGCGGCACAGCGTCAGCATATCCTGCAGGCAGGTTTCGTTGAGCGCTGGAATGGCGGCCTTGCGGTCGGTGGGCTTCATGTAGTTCGCGGTGCTGGCAGCGGCGACTGCCGGATTGTAGCGGAAGCCCTTGAGGTCATCCGTGAAGGTATAGTCCAGCTGCCGCCCAAAGTCATTGACGGAAAGCGCTTTCCAGCGGTCGTGATACCGCAGCACGGAAAACAGGTTTTTCGCGCGGGAAAGCAGATAGTCGTTGAGCTTATAGGAACGGAAGATCGCATTGGTCTCAAGGATGACGACCTTGGGGCTTTGCCGTTCAAATGCCTGCCGCAGGAAGCGGTAGGAGTCATAGAGTGGCTGCGCGGGTGTGCTGCACAGATAGGAGGCAAAGCCGCGCTCGCTCCACATCTGCATCGGGGAGATCGAGCTGTACGCTTCGCTGTCGCCAACGACAAGTACATCGATCGAGTTTTCCCGTTCGCCGAGGATGCCGTTGGCCAGCAGCTCACCGTCGCTGACGCCGAAGGATTTGTGGTTGTTTTTGGGCATGAACAGGTGGCTCACACCCAGCAGCAGCGCAGCCAGCAGCAGCAGGAAGCAGCCGCCGCGCGCCAAAAGGGACAGGTTGCGTTTCATGGTGGGTGAACCTCCTTAAAATGCGGCGTAGATCGGATCGACCGGCACATAGCCAACGCCGTACGCGCCGAAGATAATCAGGAAAAGCACGGCAGTATAGTAGACCGACCAGCGCACTGCGATCGGACGGCGCGCGACTGTCTCGCGCAGCGATACGCCGCGCTCGCGCAGGATACCGACGGCAAGCACCAGCGCAACTGCAACCAGCGTGATGCAAAAGTCATACTTATCCATGCCGAGCGATAAGAAACTGCCGTTCATAAAGGGTTCCAGAGAAAAATCGGTTACCATTGCGCGGAACATGGCAAGTCCTGCGCGCAGGCCGTTGGCGCGGAAGAACAGTTCACCCACGCAGACCAGCAGCACGGTGCGCACGGTCTGGAAAATGCGGTAGGGCAGGCGGGTGCGGTCGATGTGCAGAAAAGCGGTCAGGCGCTGCACAAGCGGCTCTGCCAGACTGCCCATGAGGATGAGCGCGAAGTGGTAGAAGCCGAAAAAGAGGTAGTGCCAGCCCGCGCCGTGCCACAGGCCGTTGAAGAACCAGACCACAGCCAGTGCGATCGAGCCGGAAACCAGCGGACCGTAGTGCACGCCCAGACGGCGGCGGGCAGCGCCCGTCAGCTTTTTCAACGGGCCGGACATGGACAGGGGGTAGAACACATAGTCCTTGAACCATGTGCCCAGCGTGATGTGCCAGCGCTGCCAGAACTCGGAGATTGAGCGGGAGAAAAACGGCTGGCGGAAGTTTTCCGGCATGCGCACGCCGAAGATCTCAGCGCTGCCGAGGACAACGTCCATCGTGCCGGAGAAATCCATGTACAGCTGGCAGGTGTAGCACACCATGGCCAGCGCGATGATACCGCCGCCAAAGGTCTGATAGTCGTTAAAGACGGTTTTAATCAGCGAATTGAGCCGGTCGGCAATCACGATCTTTTTGATCATGCCGTACAGGATGCGCTGCATGCCGAAGGTCAGGCTCTGCCAGGTGATCGGATGGCCTGCCCAAAGCGCGTCGGCCGTCTGGCTGTAACGGCAGATCGGGCCTTCCATGATCTGCGGGAAAAAGCCGAGGAACAGCGCCAGACGCGCGAGGTTGCGGTCGGCGCGGACCGTGCCGCGGTAAACATCGGTCAGATAGGATACCGCCTGCAGCGTGTAAAACGAGATGCCGATGGGCAGCAGGAACGACGGCACCGGTACATGCAGCGGCAAATCCATCGCCAGCAGCAGCCGGTTCAGGTTGGAACTGAAGAACGCCGCGTATTTGAGTGTCAGCAAGATGCCGACCTGTGACGCGACGGCCAGCAGCAGGATGCCGCGCAGCCGGCGTGTGAAGCGATGGCGGATGGCCTTGCGGTCAGATGGCGCAGCGGCGGCAAGGTGATGGTCGCGGCATTGCTGCTCCGAGGCCAGCCACAGGCCGAAATAGTGGATGGATACGGTGGAAACGAGCAAAAACACCAGCAGCTTGCCGCTGACCGACCAGAAAAAGGCGTAGCTTGCCGCCAGCAGTGCGGCCCAGCGCAGGCGCTGCGGCAGGATGCGGTGGACAAGCACCACCGCGGGGAGGAATACGGCCAGATACAGCAGCGAGCAGTAGGATGTCATAGCTGGTTATCCTTCCTCCTGTAGGTGGGTGATCATGGCCCACATATCCTCAGCGGAGTTGAAGTTGGCGGGGATGATCTCGACGGTCGGGATGGTAATATCGAAATTCTCTTCCAGCTCGGCGACCAGCGCTAGGATGGTCAGCGAGTCGAGATAGTGGCTGTCGATCAGGTCACGGCAGGTGGCATAATCCACGCCGGGCTGAAGTTCCTCCAGAATAGCAAGCAGTTTTTCCATAGTAGATCGTCCTTTCGTAGCAGGGGGTGTTGAGTGTATCGGTTGGCGTCGCTTCGCGTACAAGCGCGGTAGCGCCGCCGGGCAGAAGCAGTACAATCGGCGGCAGGGCGCGGCTGAGGAACAGTGAAATGCCCTCGGTCATGCAGTAAGCGCCGGCGTTTTCAAAGGCGAACAGGTCGCCGCACTTGAGGTTTGGCACGGGCAGCTGTTTGACCAAGATATCGTTGACCGTGCACAGCGCGCCGCAAAGGTTCCATGGCTGCGGTTGTCCTGTGCGGGCGGGGAACAGCTGATGGGGCGGCGCCTGCATGCCCATCATCTGGCCGTAATAGGTCAGGTGGTGGATGCCGCCGTCTAGGATGGCATAGTTCTGTCCGCGGCTGCGCTTGACATCGACCACACGGGTCATGTAGGTGCCGCAGGAAGCGGCGATGCTGCGCCCGATTTCGAGCGTGATATGTGCGCCGCAGCGCAGGTTTTCCAGCAGTTCGGAAAAGCCCGCGAGGAAGGCGGCCTCGTCAAAGTCGCCGGGCGCGAAATACGGCACGGGGAAGCCCGGGCCGAACTCCAGTTCCTTGACAACAAAGCCAAGCTCGCTTTCCAGCGAACAGGCAAATGCGTCGAGCGCGTTCAGTTCGCGCTGCAGACGGCGCAGGGAGACTTTCTGCGTGCCGGAAAAATATTGCAGGCCGCGGATCTCCAGATAGGGGTGGTCGGTGCGGCGGCGCAGCAGCTGCACGATTTCCTCTTCATCCATGCCGAACTGGCTGCCGGCGCTGACACGCAGCAGCACCCGGATCGGCGTTTGGTGGCGGGCGGCAAGGCGGCTGAGCAGCGCGAATTGCCACGAGGATTCGACGGTAAACAGACGCGGGCCGGTTTTGTGCAGTAGCATGCGGCTGATTTCTGCCGAGGTCTTGTATACGCCGGAGATTACCTGCTCCTCCGCCGGGACACCCAGACGGCGGCAGATTGCCGCTTCGCCGGGCGAGCAGATCTCAAAGCGTTCGACCTGCCCGCGCAGCTCATGCACAAGGAAGGGGTTAGCCTTGACGGCATAGCACAGGTCTACGCCGACCGGCAGGCTTCGGCGCAGCTGTGCCACGCGCGCATGCAGCACGGGCACGTCGAACACATAGAGCGGTGTGCCATACAGCGCGCAGAGGGATTCAATCTTCTGTTCGGTCATACGGCCTCCTTTCTGGCGAGGGCGAGTAACTTCTTACGATCGGTTTTGCCGTTTTCGGTCAGGGGCAATGCTTCGAGCGGTTCAAGCGTGCGCGGCAGCATGAATACCGGCAGGCGTGCGGAGAGCGTGCGCCGCACGGCAGCCTTGTCCGCCGTGCCGGTGTAAAAACCGTGCAGGCGTTCCTTCTGCGCGTCGAATACGCAGCAGCAGCGGCTGACGCCGTCTACCTGCTGCACCGCGCGCTCGATCTCTTCCAGCTCGATGCGGTGTCCCATATGCTTGATCTGGAAGTCCTTGCGGCCGAGGAAATACAGCTCACCGCGGTCGTTCCAGCGCCCGAGGTCACCTGTGCGGTAAACCGGCTGCAAATAGCGCCGGTGCGCCGGGTGCTGGGTGAAAACGGCTTGGGTCTGGTCGGAATTGTTGTAATAGCCCAGCGCGAGCGCCGTGCCGCTGACGCAGATTTCGCCCGCCTGTTCCGGTCCGGTAATTTCATTCCCCGCATCATCCAGCAGGAATACCCGCTCGTTCGGAAAAGGCTTGCCGAGCGGGATTCCTGTGGTGTAATTGCGTTCCCTCTCTATCCTATGGTAGGTGCAGTTGCAGGTGATTTCGGTCGGGCCGTACAGATTGACGAAATCCGCGTGTGGCAGGTGCGTCATCCAGCTTTGCAAGTGCTTTTGCGGCATGACTTCGCCGCTGAACAGCACCTTGTTTACGGTTTCGGGCGTGCGGTAGTCCAGGCCGTGGAAGGTCGAGACCAGACACAGCGCGGATACCGCCCAAATCAGCGTGGTGACGCGATGGGCATGGAGAAAATCCATGAGCGCGGTTGGCTGGGAGAATAATGCACGCGGGATCAGGACGAGCGTTGCACCGGTCAGCAGGGCGGTGTAGACATCCTTAACGGACACGTCGAAATCGAGCGGCGCCTGATTGCCGATTACGTCCGCGGGGCCGATGCCGAACAGCGCGGCGAACGGCGGGATGAAGTCGATCACCGAGCGGTGGCTGATGACCACGCCCTTGGGCGTGCCGGTCGAACCCGAGGTGAAATTGCAGTACAGCGGGTCGGTGTCGATCGCGCGGCAGCGGATCGCGGCAAGGCGATCATTGTCCGGCGGCGTTTCGAGCAGCTCCTCGATCAGCAGCACGCGGCCTGCGCCTGCAAGGGATGCGGCCTGTTCCGCATGCGCGCGGTCGGTCACGAGGCAGGGAGCCTCAGCGACCGCGAGGATCTGTTCGAGCCGCGGCTGCGGCAGCGCAGGGGACAGCGGGACGTAGAAGCCGCCCGCATACACCGCGCCGAACATGGCATACAGCGCGGTGCGCCCCTTTTCCAGCAGCACCGGTACAGGCGTGCAGGGCGCGATGTGCGCGGCCAGCGCCGTGCCGCAGCAGCGGCTGCGGCGGAGCAGCGTAGCAAAGCTGTCCGCGCCGGTCTCATCAATGACAGCGCGTTTATCCGGCTGTGCTGCGGCGGTGCGCTCGAGAAATTCCAGTACGTTCGTCATAATTCCTTCCTATCCGGTTCTGATCCCGCGCCAATGGGCGGGGGGTTACTTCTTGGCTGCCGGGGCGTTCTTAGCAGTTCCGGCGGTTTTGGAGGATGCCTTGGCCGGGGTCTTCGTGGCGGCCTTCTTGGTGCTTGCCTTGGCCTTGGTATCCTTCTTGGTGCTTGCTTTGGTGCTCTTCTTGCTCGCGGAACTGCCCTTGGCCGGGGTCTTGGTCGCCGCCTTGGGTGCAGCCTCGTTCTTGCTCGATGCGGTCTGGGTCTGCGAAGTGGTCTCCTGGGCGTTGCCCGGGTCAGGCTTGTCCATAGAGCAGCCGGTCAGTGCGGGCAGCGCCATGAGCATGGCGAGGGAAGCAGCGGCGATGCCTTTGGTAACATTACGATGGGTGGAAAACATAAGATCTTGCTCCTTTTATTGTTGTTCAGGGGGTGGTTGGTTGATGATGCTATGATACTGCCCCTTTGTTCAGCCTTCCTTCAGCGAACCTTAAGAATCCTGAAGAAAGCAAAAAAAGCGGACAGGCCGGGGTGGCCTGTCCGCTTGGGGTGAAAACTTTAGTTTTTGGAGGAGGACTGCGGCAGCAGCAGCTCAAATTCGGTATGGTACGGTGCGTGCGGTGGGCGTACCAGCCGGATCGAACCGCCGTGCAGCTCGGCGGCTTTTTTAACGATCGCCATGCCAAGCCCGGTGCCGCCGCCTGAGGTGCGCGCGGCATTACCTGTGACGAATGGTTCAAACAGCGTGTCTGCGATCTCGGGCGCGATGCCGACGCCGTCATCCGCAACGATTACACGCACCTGCCCGTCCAGCGGCGTCAGGGAAAAATACAGCGTCGTCCCGGCGGGGTTGTATTGCAGGGCGTTTGACAGCAGGTTGTCCAGCAGTCGGCGCAGCAGCGCCGCGTCAAAGGACAGCATGACCGGCGTATCCGGCAATGTGGGGGCGAGGGAAAAACCGCGCGACTCGATTTCCGGATATTTTTCCGCGAGGTAGGACGTGCAGAATTCATTCAGGTCGGCGCGCGAGGCGTGCAGCTGATAGTCCGGGTGGTCAAGCCGCACATAGTCGAACAGCGTATTCATCAGTGTGGTGCTCGCGGTCGCCTTGCGGCAGATGGTTTCGAGGTATTGTCTTTGCTTTTCAGGCGGCACCACGCCGTCTGCCAGCGCCTGCGCATAGCCTTGGATGACGGTCAACGGTGTCTTGAGGTCGTGCGACAGGTCGGCAAGCACGCGCTGCTTTTCCGCGGTCATGGCCGCTTTTTCCGCGTTGGCCTGTTCGAGCTGGTCGAGCAGGTGGGTGAAGCTGTCGGTCACATCGCGGAATTCGACCGGCAGCATGCGGGGGTCGACATCCACACGGTTGCCCGCGCCGTAGGCGACAATCGCTTCACCCAGCGGACGGATTGCGCGGCGTATTTTGCGGCTGAACAGTACAGCAAACACAAAGACGGCTGCCAGCAAAATGGGATAGGACAGAAGGCTTAGCCGGTTGGCGTGCTCAAGCGCTCTGGTGTAGGCGACGTCCGTCAAACGGGGCGAAACAAAGATCAGTGTGCGTTCCTGTCCGTCCTGTGCGGTGAAAACCGCTTTGGAAATATCCCATTTCCCCTGATAGATGCCTTGCAGCAGTTCCAATTCGCGTTCGGTCAGCTGCTCCAGCCATGGGAATAAATCGCCGCTGATAATATAGTAGTCCGGGTCAACAATACAGTAGTTGACCAATTCCAGTGCATCTGTTTCGATGTTGTACCGCTGCAGCGCGATATAGTAGTAGCCGTCGTCTGGCATGTTGGCCATTTCCTGCACGGAGTAATACAGGCCGGAGTCGTATTCATTGATCATCCACAGGTCTTCCGCGCGTAGCTGTTCCTTGAACTGGTTATCCGAAGCGTACAGCATACGGCCGTCTTCATCAAAAACCAGAAAGGCACAGCCATGGAATTTTCGCATAGGAACGGCGGAAAAATCGTCCTGCATGAGCGCGTCCTGATAGTCCAGCAGCGAATAGATCGAGGGGAAGGCGTTATCCAGCCGCCATGAGATAATTGTGTTGAGCGCAGCATTCAGTATGCTGACCAGCAGGGAGCACAGGATAAAATACGTGATGCAGGTGCGCAGGAAGCTTTTGTCAAACAGTTTACTGGCTTTCAATTTTATAACCCAACCCCCTGACTGTTTTAATGTAACGCGGTGCGGTCGGCTCGTCCTCGATTTTGGAACGCAGGTTAGAGATATGTACCATCATCGTGTTGTCATCGCTTTCGTAAAACGCGCCGCCAACACATTCATAAAGCTGCGCGCGCGTGAACACGCGGCCGGGGCAGCGCATCAGCTCAGCCATAATCTTCAGCTCGGTTGAGGTCAGCGGCACGATCAGACCGTTTTTGCGCAGCACAAAGCGGTCGGTGTCCAGCTCGAGCGCGCCGACTGTCAGCACATGCGGCTTTTCCGCCGGCGCACTGTCCGCGCCGAGCTGGTAGTATCGCCGCAGCGCGGCTTTGACATAGGCCACGACTTCGAGCGCGTTGAACGGCTTGGTCAGGTACGCATCCGCGCCAAGGTCGAGGCCGAGCACCTTGTCCGCGTCCATGCTTTTGGCCGACAGGATAATCACCGGCAGGTTGCTGAACTCGCGCACACGGCGGATTAGCTCATAACCGTTCAGGCCGGGCATCATCAGGTCGACGAGTGCGAGCGAAATGCCGCCCGCGCGAATCTCTTCGAGTGCTTTTGCGCCGTCGGTCACGGCGCGCACCTCAAACTCGGCGGACAGATATAAGGTCAATAGTTCAATGATGTCGTGGTCGTCCTCTGCGATCAGGATGGTATGTCTCAAGGTTCTCTCTCCGTTTCGGCGGTGCGGGCGCGGCACGCCCGCGGGGGCTATCCTTTTATTGTGCAAGCGCAGGGCACTTTTTCTTATACTACTATACTCCGCACCGCTTGGCAAGCCCGGCGCGGGGATTGACAGCATCCTATATGCAGCGATAAGATATAAAGATAGGAAAGGAAGGAATGGAATGAGTAAAAGCTATGAGATCGATATGACCCGTGGCCCGCTGCTCAGCCGGATTCTGCTGTTCGCGCTGCCGCTGATCTTCTCGGGTGTGCTGCAGCTGCTGTTCAACGCAGCGGACATCATTGTGGTCGGCCGGTATGCGGGCAGCCACGCGATGGCGGCCGTCGGCGCGACAAGCGCGCTGATCAGCCTGCTGGTCAACTTTTTTATCGGCATTTCAGTCGGCGCGAACGTACTGGTCGCACGTTTTTGCGGCGCGAACGATTTTGACGACGCGCAGGAGACCGTGCAGACCGCGCTGATTACCGCGGTTGCAGGCGGCGTGCTGCTGGTCGTGATTGGGATCGCGCTGGCGCGCCCCATGCTGGTGTGGATGGCGACGCCTGCCGAGGTGCTCGATCAGGCCGTATTGTACATGCGCATCTACTTCATCGGCATGCCCGCGACTATGCTGTATAACTTTGGCGCGGCAATTTTGCGCGCGGTGGGTGATACGCGGCGGCCGCTTTACTTTCTGATGTTCTCGGGTGTTGTCAATGTCATCTGCAACCTGTTTTTCGTTATTGTGCTGCACATGGGCGTGGCGGGCGTTGCGACCGCGACCGTCATTGCGCAGATCATTTCGGCGGTGCTGATCGTGCTGTGCCTGATGCGCACGGACGGCATGTGCAATGTCAATTTGAAGCGGATGCACTTCCATACGGACAAGTTTGCCCGCATGATGCAAGTCGGCCTGCCTGCCGGGCTGCAGAGCGTGATCTTCAATATCTCAAATGTGCTGATCCAGTCGTCGATCAACTCGTTCGGTGCGACCGTCGTTGCGGGCAATACGGCGGCCAGCAATATCGAGGGTTTTGTATATACCTCGATGAACGCGCTGTACCAGACCTCGCTCAGCTTTACCAGCCAGAATCTCGGCGCGAAGCAGTATCACCGCATCGATCAGGTGCTGGTGCGCTGCTTGGTGATCGTTATACTGATTGGCCTGACGCTCGGCAACGGCGCGCATCTGTTGGGACAGACGCTGCTCGGCATCTATTCCTCCGATGCTGAGGTTATCTCGTATGGTATGGTTCGTCTGGGTGTGGTCAGCGTCAGCTATTTCCTGTGCGGCATGATGGACGTCGTCGCGGGCAGTGTGCGCGGCATGGGGTATTCGATCCTGCCGATGCTGGTGTCGCTCGCGGGTGCGTGTGTGTTCCGTATCATCTGGATTTTCACGGTATTCCAGTGGCAGCACACGCTGTTCAGCCTGTACATCTCTTATCCGATCTCCTGGGCGCTTACCATCTGTGCCCATCTGGTGTGTTACTTCGTCGTGCGGCGGCGTGTCTTTCCAAAGAGGGAAGCACAAAGCGCATGACCGCTGCTTAAAAGAAAGCGCGCAAACCACAAGGTTTGCGCGCTTTTTGCATGCTTTTTTTGTCTTGCGAATGGCTGTACCTGTTCAAAATGACAAAATCTTGTCGGAGAGGACAAAAGGGGCTGGGCAATGATCGGGGAATATGCTATACTGTGTCGTGAGCTGTCTTGACATTATGCTTGACAGATGGTAAATGCGGCAAAGAAGGGATAACATGGACAAGGTAAAGGAATTTCTCAAACGAAAGAACATTGAAATATCGGTCAAACGGTACGGCATCGACGCGCTTGGCGCGATGGCGCAGGGTCTGTTCTGCTCGCTGCTGATCGGCACGATCATCGATACGGTCGGCAAGCAGCTCGGCATTCCGTTTTTGACCATGCCGGTCGCAACGATCAACGAGGTATCGTACACGGTCGGCGGGCTGGCCTCCGCGATGAGCGGCCCGGCGATGGCGGTTGCCATCGGTTACGCACTCAAGTGCCCGCCGCTTGTGCTGTTTTCCCTGATTTCGGTCGGCTTTGCGTCCAATGCGCTGGGCGGCGCGGGCGGACCGCTTGCTGTGCTGTTTGTGGCGATCATCGCGGCTGAGATCGGCAAGGCGGTCGCAGGGGAGACACGCATCGATATTCTGGTTACGCCTTTGGTGACCATCGGCGTAGGCGTAGCACTGTCTGCATGGTGGGCGCCGGCGCTTGGTGCTGCGGCTATGCAGGTCGGCAGCCTGATTATGTGGGCGACCAATTTGCAGCCCTTCCTGATGGGCATTGCGGTGTCTGTGCTGGTCGGCGTGGCGCTGACGCTGCCGATCTCGTCCGCAGCGATCTGCGCGGCGCTCAGCCTGACCGGGCTTGCGGGCGGTGCGGCGGTGGCAGGCTGCTGTGCGCAGATGGTCGGCTTTGCGGTCATGTCCTTCCCGGAGAACCGCTGGGGCGGTCTGGTATCACAGGGCATCGGCACATCCATGCTGCAGATGGGCAACATCGTCAAGAACCCGCGTATCTGGATTGCACCTATTTTAACTTCGGCCATTACCGGACCGATCGCGACCTGCCTGTTTCGGCTGGAGATGAACGGCCCTCCGGTGTCCTCCGGTATGGGCACCTGCGGCCTGGTCGGCCAGATCGGCGTGTATACCGGCTGGCTGGATGACGTGGCTGCGGGCGTGAAAGCCGCGATCACCGCACAGGACTGGATCGGACTTGTGCTGGTTTCGTTTGTGCTGCCCGCTGTACTGTGCCCGCTGATCAATCTGGTGCTGCGCCGCATCGGCTGGGTCAAGGATGGGGATATGACGCTTTGAGGCGCTGCCGCGGGATAAAAAGAAGCACGGATTCGAAAGAATCCGTGCTTTTTTATTGGCGCATGGGAGGTGACGGGCGCCTGTGGGTGCGGAAACGCCGGGGATGCGGTATCCGCACGGCATTCTTCGCAGCATACGCCAAACGAGTGTGTATGCACTTTGGCCATCCGTTTGTTTTCCGGCAGGGCTTTGCCGCAGTAAACATATTTTTTCATGTGGTTTTCCTCCTGAACATGTGCGGCAAAGAGGAAACGCACTTTTTTATTTGGTTTGTACGGTAAGGGGGCTTTAGAAGATGCCGGGTATAACCGCTGCAACGCCCATGCCGCCGATAAAGGAAACGATGTTCGCGACAAGTGAGTAAAGAATGATTTGTATGGCTGTGAACTGCCGTCCCCGCTGTTTGCGCAGCAAAAACAGGTAGGCGATGGCTTCGATCACAAACACGGCACATTCCAACAGGAAATAGTACCCGACAAAGGAAAACGCACCGCGGGAGTAATTGATGAGGTTCAGCAGGATATTCAGGCCAAGCTGCGTTACCACATTGACCCAAAGGATCACACGGAGGATATCCTTCTGCCACAGGCTAAATAGCTTTGCCACAACCAGTTCCAATAGAATGGTGAGGATCACGCGGCAAACCAGAGAGACGAGTTCCCAAGCATAGTGATAGCTCTGCCGGGCGGTGATGACGGCGTTCTCGGCGTGGATATCCACGCCGGCCATATCCACGGTATAATAGCTGTCAAACGCGTACCGCTCATACACCCCGCTGACGGCATAGGTGTCAAGCTGGGGATAGTAGAGCAAAATCTTGAAGCTGTACGGTGGATAATACGTCCAATTCAGTTGCTTATCCTCGCTGCAAAGCCAAAATTCCTGCTGGAAGTAATAGCCGTCGGCGTCCTTGTAGTCGATAAATGCTTGCCAGACCGCGTTTTGTCCTTTGTCGAGGATGTTCTCCGGGGTGCCGTCCCAAACGTTGTGCGGCCCATAGGAGGGATCTCTGGAGAGCAGGGTGCCGTAGCACGTTTCGTCGCCCATGTTTTCAAAGGTGATCCGCACCGAGGGCTTTGGCCCCATATCGGCAGAAGCGGTGATCAGAAACAGAAGGATCGCCATTACGAAACATATTACCAAGGTGGTCAATTTCTTTTTCCTCATGAAAGTCCCCTCCTTGCACCTGTCTGTCCTTAAGTTGATTATAAACGGGGGACAGGGATACTGCCATATGTTTTTGTTCGGATCTCCTGCAAGACGCTGCGTTTTCATGGAGAAAAAATTGAAATTATTTTGTAGAGTATGACAATTTCCACATGGTTATGCAACTTGTTATCATAGAATTACAAGGATTGTATGGATGCGGCAATGGGACGCTGGTATATCTGTCTTTGTGAGAAAAATGGCTCGGAGGGAGGGCGACATCATGGTCAAACGGTCGTTTTTATACTTGCGTCGGAAGTATAAGCGCAGCATCCTGCTGTTTTTGCTGCTGTTTGTCATTTCATTCAGTCTCGCTGTTGGTGTGACCGTGTGGAACAGCATCGGCGCGGTCACCAAAGAGGTGCAGGACAGGCTGGGTACCAGCTTTATTTTCAAGCAAAATGCAGCGAAGCCGGAAGATCCCTTGTTATATGGGGATGTGCAGATGACGGACGGCACATGGTCCCGTATCTATACCGGCCCGTTGATCGGGCAGAATGTCGTGGAGCAGGTGATGGGGATAGACGGGGTCAGTGCATACAACGGCGAAGATATGCAGTATGCCGATGTGCAGGGAGTCGAATTGGTTGCTGGCATGTGGCATGATGCAGTAGAGCGCGGCCCGGTGAGCAATGAACCGGAGGATGTCGCTTATTATGAGCAATGCAAAACATACTTGCAGATGACCACGCTTTACGGCAATACGGATACCTCTTTATACAGCAAATTCCGAACAGGCTCTTTTACTCTGAGGAACGGACGACATATCACACCCGAGGACGAGCGTGTCGTGCTGATTTCGGATAAACTCGCAGAGATGAACGGTTTGCGGGTTGGCGATGTGCTGCAAGTCGCATACAACGCGACCTTGCCGGGACAGACAGAGCAAGAAGTGATCGCAACGCAGGAACTGCAAATCGTCGGGCTGTTTCATGTCAACGGTTATCAGCCTCTAGACAGAAATGTTGCAGAATCCGATATCAGCTATAACTGGCTGCTGACTGACAATCAGACCTTGAATAATTTTTCTCAAACCATGTATGAGCGGTTTTATGTGGATTGGCGGCGCGATCCGGCCTTCCTGAATATCACATTCTTTGTGGATGACCCCGCGCAGCTGCAATCCATTGTGGAGCAGGCATGGCAGTTGGACATTGCCAAGTATCCTAGCTTTGATATTGCAGTGGACGATACCATGTATCGCTCCACAGTGGAGCCGCTGCAATCTATCCGGAATCTGGTAGCGGTTGCGACGTTGGTGATTGCCATAGGCTGCGCACTGGTTCTTGTCATCATTTTTACCATGTGGATCAAAAGCCGCAAGCGGGAGATTGCGATTTATCTGTCGCTGGGTATACGGAAATCCACGGTATTCGGGCAGTTTATATTGGAAGCAGGGATGGTTTTGCTGCTCGCAATGGCTGTCACGATGGGAACCTGCCGAAATGTGCCGGATATGATCGGCAACCACCTGCTTGCGTCTGCGGTCGAGCAGGCGCAGCCGCAGGAGATAGAATATAGCTTGGAGGATCTGCGCGAAGCAGCCAGACGCGGCGAGGTAAGCGGGTTGCTGGCATATCAGGACAGCACCTATGGCGGGCCGGATCATATCGACTTCTCGTTCTGCCTCGCGGATTTCCTGATGCTGCTGGCATTGGAACTGCTGATTATTGTGGCAGCGATCTGCAAGGGAGGCTCGTTTATCTTTAAGCTACAGCCGAAGCAGATATTGACGACGATGCGATAGGGGGGCGGAATCATGGTCAAACGGTCGTTGTTGTACTTACGTCGGAAGTATAAGCGCAGCATTCTGCTGCTTCTGCTGCTGTTTGTGATATCCTTTTGCCTGTCAGTCGGTATCTGCGTGTGGCGCAGTATCGGCACAGTGACCAAAGAGGTACAGGACAGGCTGGGGACCGGCTTTGTTGTCCGCATGCATGTATCGCTGACGCACCATCCGGCCAATCTCGAGGATGTGACCGAGCCGGACGGTACGACGCGTAAGGTGTACACCGGCCCGCATCTGGATGATGAAACCATCGCGCAGATCATGCAGATCGGCGGCATCACCTCCTATAATGCGGACAATTATCTCGAAGCCTATCCACATCTGGATGACCTGCAGCTTGTACCGGGTATGTGGAATCTGGATTTGCAGAACAGAGCCGAAACGCCCGAAGATTACGCGGATGATGATCGGATCACAACAGAGTACGCCACCATGCGGTCGCGTGCGACCATGATTTACGGGAACAGCGATACCTCTTTAGCGGCGAAATTCCGCACCGGGGCATTTGAACTCGTGGAAGGACGGCATATCCGCCCGGAGGATCGCCATGTCGTGCTGCTTTCGGATAAGCTGGCTGAGCTGAACGATCTGGAAGTCGGGGATACGATCACTATGACGGCGCGGGATGGCGGTGTGTTCACCCCGAGCGCACTCACCGTTCTGGGAGAGCCGCAGCAGCTTACCATCGTGGGCTTTTTCCATGTCAATGGCTATCAGCCGACCGGACGGTATGTTTCGGAAGACGAAATGACCTATAACTGGGCGTTTACCGATTTGGATACAGTCAAGGCGCTGCGCCGCGCAAACGAGAAAACCCAGTATGGCGCCAATTACGATCAGGAACCGCAGTACCAGAACGTAACCTTCTTTGTGGACGATCCCAAGCAGTTGGACGAGATCGTCGATCAGGTCAAACGCATGGATACCATTGATGTGGATTCCTATCAGATTGCGGCGGATGATACTATGTACAAGTCGACGGTAGAGGCACTCAATCTGATGCGCAACCTGATTGTCGGCGTGGTAGGGAGTATCGTCATCGGCTGCACGATTATCCTGCTGGTCGTGTTTACGATGTGGGTCGGCAGCCAGAAACGGGAGGTTGCGATTTACCTGTCCCTTGGGCTGCATAAAGCGTCCATCATCGGGCAGTTTGTGCTGGAAGCGGTGCTGGTTGCGGCGCTGGCCGGGGCGCTCGCATTTGGAGCGAGCCAGCAGGTGCCGGAGCAGATCGGCAGCCGGATGCTGGCATCCACCATTGAGAAGGCGCAGCCGCAGGAACGGGAATACAAACAGGAAGAAATTCATCAGGCTGCGATGTCAGGTACGATGAGCGAGCTGATGGCGTATGAGAGCAGCGAGTATGCCGGCCCGGAACAGATTGATTTCTCGTTCCGTCTCACCGATTTCCTGCTCCTGCTGGCATTGGAGCTGCTGATTATCCTCGCGGCGATCTGCAAGGGAGGCTCGTTTATCTTTAAGCTGCAGCCGCGGCAGATATTGACGACCTTGCGGTAAAGGGGGCGGCATCATGGTCAAACGGTCGTTGTTATACCTTCGCAGGAAATACAAGCGCAGCGTGCTGCTGCTCCTGCTGCTGTTTGTCATTTCGTTCAGCCTTGCCGTCGGCGTGACCGTGTGGAACAGTATCGGCGCGGTAACAAAAGAAGTGCAGGACGCACTGGGAACAAGCTTTACCTTCCGGATACCAAGCTATATCACAAATGATGCTTCGTATTATAAAGATGTGTACGATTCAAACGGTAATGCACAAAAATGTTATGTTGGACCTAAACTTAATGATGAAACAATTCAACAAATCATGCAGAATATCGATGGGATAACAGCCTATAATGCAGAGATGGATGCATATGTTCACGTTGATGATGCCAATCTGATTCCGGGTATGCATAGTGATAACTGGAAATATGATTTTGGCGACCCAGACACCAATGCAAGAATGACTCAATGCAAATATGTTACTATGATATACGGGAATTCAAAAACCGAATTATATAGTGAATTTCGTTCTGGCTCCTTCGAATTGATTGCAGGTCGCCATATTACTCCAAATGATACATATAAGACACTGATTTCGGATGAATTGGCAGAAGCAAATGGACTTGAAATCGGGGACGTTCTAACGCTTACTGCGCGAGCTGGTATAGCTGGTCTGGTTCCACCAACTGAAATTTGGGGAGAGCCGCTGCCGGTAGAAATTGTTGGAATTTTTCATGTTAACGGCTATCAGCCTACTGGACAGTGGGTTGCAGAAACAGATATGTCCTATAATTGGCTGATTACAGACATTGAAACAGTTAATTATTTTAATGAAGTTTATAATAAAGAATTATACGTCGGACAGGCCTATGAACAGCGTTATCGCAACGTAACATTCTTTGTAGAGGATGCATCGCAACTGGATGCAACCATCAAAGCCGTGCAGGATCTGGATGTGATCGATACCTCCTATTATGAGATTTCTGCGGATGATACCATGTATAAGGCTACTGTTGATCCACTCAACTCTATCCGGAATATGGTTGTAGGAATAGTTGCAATCATTGTGCTGGGAGGCTTTGTTGTACTGTGCATCGTGTTTACCATGTGGGTGCGCAGCCGCCGGCAGGAAGTTGCTATTTATCTGTCTCTTGGCTTCAGCAAGTTTAAGATCATCGGGCAGTTTGTATTGGAAGCCGGGCTTATCGCGGTTGCGGCGGCAATCATCTCCTTTGCCGCCTGTCAGCAGGTACCTGATATGATTGGCAATAGCATGTTGTCGTCCACGATCGAGGCCGCGCAGCCAGAGGAAAAAGAATACTCCCGGGAAGAAATTCATCAGGCTGCCAGCACAGGAGCGATGAGCGGGATGTTTGTTTATGAGAGCAGCAATTATGCGGGACCAGATCATATCGATTTCTCGTTCCGTCTCACCGATTTCCTGCTCCTGCTGGCGTTAGAACTGCTGATTATTCTCGCGGCGATCTGCAAGGGAGGCTCGTTTATCTTCAAATTACAGCCAAAGCAGATACTCACCACACTAAGCTGAAAAGGTGGAAAACAATATGTCAACAACAAAACGCGCATGGCTTTACGTAACGCGCAATAAAAAGAGGACAGTGCTGCTGTTTCTGCTGCTCGTGGTGCTGATGACGATTTCTTTGCTGGGGCTTGCATTGTACGCCGCCAGCGGCGACGCCGTCAAGGAACTGCGCAGCAGCATCGGCGGGTATTTCACCATCCAACAGTCAGCCGAGGGCACGCAAAAGACTGACGAGCAGTTGCTTGAGCAGGTGCGCACGCTGGATAACGTAAGCCGTGTCAACGGCGTGGATACTTACTATATGTACTGCGATGGGCTCGACCTTGTTCCCGGTTCATACAGCGGTACGGGATTGCCCGGCGAATATGTGCCAAAGTTCATCGGCTGCACAGAGTCCGCGCTGCACGAGCGGTTCGTCGCTGTTTCGTATCAGCTGGCGGACGGGCGGCAGATCGCGGCCGAGGATGAACACAAGGCGATGATCTCCAAGGAGGTCGCGGAGCTGAACGGCCTGTCGGTTGGCGATACGCTGCATGCAAGCGTGGTCGAGGGCGTGGCTGGCTGGCAGCCGGAGCACGCCGGCACACAGGTGGATTTCGAGATCGTGGGCATCTATCTGGTGACGCGCAGCGAGCCCGTCAGCCCGAGCACGCCTGAGAGCGAATTGCAGGAAAATGTGGTTTTTACCGACATCAACACGGCCAAAGAACTGTACCAGATCAAATATCCGGACAGGTCGGCCGCACAGTATAATTACACTTCAGGTATCATGCTGTTTCTGGACGATCCGGCGCAGATGGAGCAGACGGTCGTGGATCTGAAAGCCCAGCCCTATGCAGATTGGGATGGTTTCATTATTTCGGAGAACAACGCGCGCTATGAGCAGACAGCAGGCGCGATCCAGAAGGCGGAAACGATCAGCTTTTTCCTGCTGATCGTCATTCTGGTGCTGAGTGTAGGCATTTTGGCGCTCATCCTGCTGATGTGGACGCGTGAGCGCATGACTGAGGTCGGTATCCTGATTTCGCTCGGCATCTCGCCGAAGGCCATTACGGGACAGATCGTGCTGGAAAATTACTATGTCGCGCTGCCGTCGTTCCTGATTTCCGGGCTGCTCAGTCTCGGCCTGTCCGGTGTGATCGGGGATGCGATCGGCGGGCTGCTGCAGGATATCAAGCTGGCAAGCTACATCGGGCCGGTGCAGCTTGCAATCATCGCAGTGTGCGCCGCGATAGTGATTGCGGTGTCCGTGCTGCTTGCGTCCATTTCGATCATGCGCAAGAAGCCCAAGGACATCCTGACTGACCTGAGCTGAGACGAGAATAGGAGGGGACAATATGCCGGTTTTGCAGACCAAAGACCTGAAATATTATTATTTTTCCGATCGTATCATCTTTGAAAACCTCGATTTGGCGTTTGAGCGCGGCAAGGTGTATGTGATCTTGGGGGCGTCGGGCAGCGGCAAGACGACGCTGCTCAGCTTGCTCGGCGGACTGGATGCACCCAAAGGGGGCGAAATCCTGTTTGAAGGCAAGAATATCGCAGAGATGGGGCTGGAAAAGTACCGTCACGACTGCGTATCGTTCGTGTTTCAGAATTACAACCTGATCGAATATATGACCCCGCATGAAAACGTGCAGCTGGTGGACGCGCACGCTTCGACGGATACCTTGCATCAGGTCGGCCTGACCGACGAGGAGATCGACCGCAACGTACTCAAACTGTCCGGCGGACAGCAGCAGCGCGTCGCGATTGCGCGTGCGCTGGCGTCGGCCGCGCCGGTCATCCTCGCGGATGAGCCGACCGGCAATCTGGACGAGGACACGGCGCACGATGTAACTGAACTGCTGGTCGAACGCGCGCGGTCGCTGAACAAGTGCGTTATCATCGTCAGCCACTCGAACGAGGTCGCCGCGGCGGGCGACGTGATTTTGCGCTTCTCGCATGGAGCGATTGAGGTGTCGTAAAAAGGGACGCATTAGCATAAGCACTTTGTGGTGTTTGGCTGAAAGTGGCTTTGCAGGCATACGGCAGGAGGGGATCGGATGGGAAAACGTGCAATCCTTTATCTGAGAAGAAAATATAGGCGCAGTGTTTTGCTGTTTCTGCTGTTGTTTATCATTTCGTTCAGCCTTGCCGTCGGTGTGACTGTGTGGAACAGTGTCGGCGCGGTCACGCATGAGATTCAGCAGCAGCTCGGGACGAGTTTTGTCCTCAAAATGCCGGCGCTTGACCCGGAAAACACCGAATACTATCGGCCGGTCACCCTGCAGGATGGCAGCACGACCAAAGCCTATATGGGCGCAACACTGGACCAGCGGCTGGTAGAGGAAATCATGCAGGTGGACGGCGTGAGCGCTTATAATGGCGAACAGACGCAGTGGGTCCATGTGGATGACATGGAGGTTTATCCCGGCGCGATGACGCTGCGGATAGAAGAGGCCTTGGCAGATCCCGGGCGCATGAGGTCGATCGAAAATAATTTTGATATTGTAGGCGGCTTCGCATTTTATCAGACAGAGGGGCAGGAGACGGTTGTTTACAGCAATACCGATACCTCTTTGTATGAAAAATTCCGGACAGGCGCATTTGAACTGGTATCCGGCCGACATATTACTGCGACCGATAAGCAGAAGGTTTTGATATCCGATGAGGTTGCAGAACGGAATGGCTTTGTCGTCGGCGACACATTCCATATCAGTTTGTGGAACAAGCATCTGGGGGAGTATGATTCCTTTGATAAGGTGCTGCAAGTGTGGGAGCTGGAAATCGTCGGGATATTTCATGTAAACGGATATCAACCGACAGGCATTTGGGTGCATGAGGACAAGATCGCCTATAATTGGCTTTTGACAGATGACCAAACGGTAACCCAGATCAAAAAAGTCTGGAATGAAAGCCGTTATCGGGACGATGTATTAAATTATGGTTATGATAATCTTACCTTTTTTGTGGAAGATCCTGCTCGGCTGACAGCCATTGTAGAAGAAGTAAAGCGCTTGGAGGATCCGGCAGTCAGCTTTTTCCCAATATCCTTAGATGATACGATGTATAAATCTACGGTAGATCCGCTCAATTCTATTCGCAATCTGGTTGCGGGTCTGGTGGGCGCGATCACCGTTGGCTGTACGATTGTACTGTTGATTGTGTTCACCATGTGGGTGCGCAGCCGCCGGCAGGAAGTCGCGATCTACCTGTCGCTCGGCATCGGCAAGGTGAAAATTCTTGGGCAGTTTGTGCTGGAAGCCGTGGTTGTGGCGGCGCTGGCTCTTGCTGTCGCGCTGCCGGTCAGCGCGCCGGTCACCGATGTGATCGGCAATCAGATGCTGGCATCGACCATGGAAGCCGTGCAGCCGCAGGAGGAGCAGTATACGGAAGAAGATATTTTGCAGGCGGCAAGAAACGGACAGGTTGCGGAGCTGTTCACATACGACAGCGGCAGCTACGCCGGGCCGGAGAGCATCGACTTTTCATTTGGATTGATACAGCTGCTGGTGCTGGTAGGGCTGGAAATGCTGATTATTCTGGCTTCGATCTGCAAGGGTGGCTCGTTCATCTTCAAATTGCAGCCGCGGCAGATCTTGACAACGCTGCGGTAGAAAAAAGAGAAAAAGAAAAGCACTGATTCCTTTCGGAATCAGTGCTTTTTCTTTACAAAAGGTGATGAAGGGAACATAACGCAAGCGCTTACGGTGTGTCTGCTGACGGCTGTGGTATACAGGCAACCGACTGGCGCGTTACCAGTTTGGTGCCGATGCGGATCTTTCGAGAACGCGGCTCCGGATTGTTTTGCGGTTGCTTTTGAATGAGACGGAGCAGTTCGTCCACGGATTCTCGGGCCAGTGCATGTTTGGAGACATTGATAGATGTCAGCGGCGGCACGGTGACTTCGCATGTGGGACGGTCGTTAAATCCGACGATGGAAATGTCCTCAGGCACTCGATAGCCCTGCTCGGTCAGGGCGCGCAAAGCGCCTACGGCAATGGTGTCATCATCGGTAACAAATGCGGTGGGCAGCGGGGTGGAATGTGAGTGTTCCAGATAGGATTTCATATCGCGGTAGCTGCTTTCCTCGGTGTAATGCAGGGTGATAATATCGGAATCCTGAAACCGTAAACCGAAATACGAAAGTGCGCTTTCGTATCCGGCCTGCCGCTCCATAAAGCTGCTGATGCGGATATGGCCCCGCAAATATCCGATGCGGGTGTGTCCCATCTTGGTCAAGTATTCGATCGCTTGAAAAGCGCCCATTTGGTTGTTGATGGCGATGGTGTTGCAGGTCAGGCGGGTAAAGTCATTGTCCAAACCCACAACAGGGATGCGCAGATTCTGGAACACTCCCATATCTTCATCCTGCATTTCGGTTGCAAAAAGGATGGCGCCCTGGCAATCCAGACTGTTGAGATGCTCGATTTGCGGCTCCATCGGGTGGCGCTTGTCAATGGTGCATAACAAAATGTTATAGCCATAGGAGCGGGCATGGTTTTCGATGTTTTCCATGAGCAGCAGAAAAAAAGGATGCAGATCTAGAATTTCGCCGTGGCGCTTATAGATGATAAAGCACAGGTTGTTGCTGGGGGCGGGGGCAGTTTTCTTGACCAGCGCGCCGCATCCCATCTCTTCCAGCTGCGACAGCACCCTTTCTCGCGTGCTGTCAGATACACCCGGCTTATGATTGATGATCAGGGAAAGGGCGGCGGGCGATATTCCTAACTTGTGGGCGATTTCTTTGTTAGTCATAGGTGTTTCCCTCGAATATAAAAATGCATGGATTGCTTTATCTCTAGTATAAAGAAAATTCCATATTTCGTCAAGAAGAAAATAAACGGAAAGAAAATATTTAGTGAATGGTTTTGCGGCGGATTAGTAGATATATAAAATAAAATGAGAGAGGAGAAAGAAGAATAGCAGATAAAATGGAGATATATTTTTGCATACGGCAAGTGAAGTTTGTTGATGGTGCATAAAAATGGACTAAAAAGAATGTTGAATATTAAGTATTTACAATATGAATATTTAGCTATAAAATCTGAATTACAAAAAGCGAACGAGCTAAATATTCAGGAGGGAAATGAAATGATTCAGTACGAGAAGGTAACCGGCGATTTTGATCTGACAGGGAAAAATGCGATCGTTGTAGGCGGCGCCGGAGGTATTGGAGAAGCTACCGCACGGATGTATGCGAAGAAGGGTGCCAATGTGGCTATCGTAGACTGCAAGGATAATTGCCCGGAAGTAGCGGAAGCCATTTCCAAGGAGTTTGGCGTAAAAACCGTCGGCGTCAAGTGCGATGTCACACAGCAGGAAAGCGTGGACGCAATGCTTGCCAAGGTGGTGGAAACCTTTGGCGAGGTCAATATTTTGGCTGCGATGCCGGGCTTTGTTGATCTGTACCGCGCTACCGACATCGAGATCAGCACGATCGAAAAGCATATTGCCATCAATGCGGTAGGCGTGTTCCGCGTATGTCAGGGCGTTGCAAACAAGATGATCAAGCAGGGTAAGGGCGGCAAGATCGTCTGCATTACCTCGCAGGCGGATTTCATCGCCATCAACAAGCATGTCGGCTACACGATGAGCAAGGCTGCGCTGGTTGGTATGATCAAGGTTTGCGCGCTGGAATGGGCGGAGTACGGCATCAATGTCAATGGCGTAGCGCCGACCGTTGTCAACACCTACATGGGTGAAAAAGCATGGCAGGGCAAGGTGAAAACCGATATGATCGAGAAGATTCCGGCACATCGTTTCGCAGAAACCGATGAAATCGCAGCAGCGGTCCTGTTCCTCTCTTGCAAAGAATCCAACATGATCACGGGTGAAGATCTGGTAGTTGACGGCGGCTTCACCATTTACTAATCTCGAAAACGGAGGATACACGATGGACGCACTGACAAGAAAGTCTTACGAAATGCGCAGGGACATCATCGAGATGGTGCACCGTTCCCGCGCAGGTCATGTGGGTGGCGATTTGAGCGTTATTGATATTTTAACCACCCTGTATTTTGATGTGATGAACGTATCTCCCCAGCAGGTACATGATCCTGACCGGGACCGGTTCCTTTTGAGCAAAGGGCACTGTGCGGATGCGCTGTACTGTGTGCTTGGAGAAAAGGGCTTTTTCAATAAGCGGGAAGCGATTGAGACGTTCAGCCAATATCAAAGCCGTTATATCGGGCATCCCAATATGGAGGTGCCCGGTGTGGAGATGAACTCCGGTTCGCTGGGACATGGCTTGTCGGTTGGCGTCGGCATGGCGCTTGTAGCAAAAATGGATCAGCGTTCTTACCGCACGTATGTGGTGCTGGGAGATGGTGAAATGGCGGAAGGCTCTAATTACGAAGGCATGATGGCTGCCGGTCACTATCATCTGGACAATCTTTGCGCCACGGTGGACTTGAACCGTTTGCAAATCAGCGGCACGACGGAAGCAGTGATGAACAGCGCAAGCCTTGCAGATAAGTTCCGGGATTTTGGATGGCATGTCATCTCGGTACAGGACGGCAATAATTGCAGCCAGCTGCAGGCCGCATATGCGCAGGCAGCCGCCTATCAAGGCAAGCCGACCGCTGTTATTGCACACACCATCAAAGGCAAGGGCGTGTCCTTCATGGAGGATCAGGCGTCGTGGCATCACGGCGTCATGACCGAGGAACAGTATCAGCAGGCGATGAAAGAAATTGAGGAGGTGCTGCAAGGTGAATAACATAACCAACCGGCAGGCCATTTGCGACACGTTGCTCGAGGCAGCCAAAACAGATACGGATATTGTGGTGCTTTGCACGGATTCCCGCGGCTCCGCTTCCATGACACCGTTTGCCAAGGCGTTCCCGGAGCAGTTTGTTGAACTGGGCATTGCAGAACAGAATCTGGTTTCGGTTTCAGCCGGCCTTGCAGCATGCGGCAAAAAAGCCTTTGCGGTTTCTCCGGCCTGCTTTTTGTCCACCAGAAGCTATGAGCAGGCGAAAATTGATGTGGCATACAGCAACACCAATGTGACTTTGGTGGGCGTCAGCGGCGGCGTGAGTTACGGTGCACTGGGCATGAGCCACCATTCCTGTCAGGACATTGCGGCGATGTGCGCGCTGCCGGATATGCGTGTCTATCTGCCGAGCGACCGCTTCCAGACGGCAAAGCTGATGAAAGCGCTGCTGCAGGATGAAAAACCGGCGTATGTGCGGGTAAGCCGCTCCGCTACCGAGGATGTATACAATGAAACAATGCCGTTTCAGATGGACAAAGCGAATGTGCTTTCGCATGGAGAGGATGTCACCCTGATTGCGTGCGGTGAGATGGTGCCGTATGCCGTGCAGGCGGCGGCAATCCTGCGGGAGCAGGGCATCCGTGCCGGTGTGGTAGATATGTATTGCCTCAAGCCGCTGGATGAAAAGACCGTGCTCGAGTGCGCTAAGGAGTCCAAGCTGCTGGTTACCATCGAAGAACATTCCGTCTTTGGCGGGCTGGGCAGTCTGGTGTCGCAGGTGACTGCCGCCAATCATCCAACCAAGGTCTGCCAGATCGCTTTGCCGGATACCCATCTGGTTCCGGGCACCAATAAAGAGGTGTTTCATTATTACGGTATGGACGCAGAAGGGATTGCGTGCACGGTAAAAAAAGCGCTGGCGGAGGAATGATCCATGGGCTACATATTGGGCATTGACCAAAGCACCCAAGGCACCAAAGCCATCCTGACAGATGAAAATGGGCGCATGGTGGGGCGCGCAGACCGCGCCCACCGACAAATCATCAATGCGCAGGGCTGGGTTTCGCATGACTTGGAGGAAATCTATCAAAGCGTGATTGCCGCGGCAAAGGATGTTGTGGCGCAAACCGGCATCTGCAAGGCGGATATTTGCGCCGTAGGCATCAGCAATCAGCGAGAGACTACGGCGATCTGGAATCGGCAGGGCAAGCCCTTAAACCTTGCCGTTGTTTGGCAATGTGCCAGAGCCAAAGAGATTGCGCATCAGAAAAGGGCGCATGCAGATGAGATCAGACAAAAGACCGGGCTGCCGCTGTCGCCGTATTTCCCCGCGGCGAAGATGGCGTGGCTGCTGCAAAACACCGAGGGACTGCCGGCGCCCGCGGAAATCCGTCTGGGCACGATAGACAGCTGGCTGATTTACCGGCTGACCGACGGAGAGCAGTGGAAAACCGATTACTCCAATGCCTCCAGAACGCAGCTGTTCGATTTGCATACCTTACAGTGGAGTGAGGAAATCTGCCGGATCTTTGACATTCCCATGGAGTGCCTGCCAACGGTTTGCGACAGCAACAGCCTGTTCGGCATGACCGATCTGGACGGGTTCCTTCCAAACAAGGTGCCGATCCACAGCGCGATGGGGGACTCCCATGCTGCGCTATTTGGACAGGGGTGCCACAGTTGTGATAAGATAAAAACCACGTACGGCACCGGTTCGTCGATTATGATGAACACAGGAGAAAACTGCATCAGCAGCCGGCATGGTCTGGCTACCTCTCTCGCTTGGGGCATTGATGGCAAGGTCAATTATGTGCTGGAGGGCAACATCAATTATACCGGCGCGGGCATCACTTGGCTAAAGGACGATTTGCAGCTTATCCAATCCCCGGGGGAGACGGAAGCGGCAGCCAAAGCGGCCAATCCGCAGGACCGCACCGTGCTGGTGCCGGCGTTTTCCGGCCTGTCTGCCCCTTATTGGAATGACGAAGCCAAAGGCATGCTCTATGGCATGACCCGTACGACTGGGAGAAACGAGATCATTCGTGCGGCGCTGGACAGCATTGTTTTGCAGATCCAAGCCGTATTGGATGCCATGTATAAAGACAGCGGGATCAAAATCGAAGAGTTGGGTGCAGACGGAGGGCCGACACAAAACGGGTATTTGATGCAGATGCAAAGCGATATATCCCGGCTGACCGTGGCGACCTCGGATGTGAAAGAAGTGTCGGCGCTGGGAGCCGCGTATCTGGCCGGCATCAGTGTGGGATTGTACGAGAAAGAAAAACTGTTTGCACAGAAAGCAAGCGTACGTTATACACCGGGCATGTCCGAAGAAGAGAGACAACAGAAACTGCATGACTGGAATCGGGCGATAGCATTGTTATCGCGGTAGACAGGTCATTCGGGCGAATATTTTTGATTGGGAGGAAATGCAATGATTCGTAAAATCAGAGAGATCCCTGTTTCGGAACATTCTTATACGTTTGAAGCAGCCACAAAGAACCCCCAATTTCGTGAAAAAGGCTATGAGGAAAAAGAGTATTTCCTCTACGGTACGGCCAATGTCTATCACTGGGAAAATGGGGAAGCTGCAGTCAAATATGCAGATGTTCCTTATGTAAACCGCATGGTCGTCCGGCGGCCTGCTGATCCGGCGGGCTTCAGCGGCAATGTTGTGGTGGAAATCCTCAATTCCACGAGCAATTTCGACGTTGACCGTGTATGGTATTTGACGCAGGATTATATGATGGATCACCGGGACATCTACATCGGCATCACCAGCAAGCCCAATGTGCTCAAGGCGCTCAAGCAGTTCAACAGCGAGCGTTATGGAGAACTCACTTGGGACTTTACGGACCAGAACCCGAATCAGGCAGACGTTAAGTTCTTAGGGAATTTGGCAGGGGCTTCTGCTGTTGGAACAGAGGATGGCCTGTTTTGGGACATGCTGATGGATCTGGCGGATTATCTGAGAACGCCCGACAATGAATTGCTGCAGGGGTACGGAAAATATTATCAGTATCTCGCGGGCTGGTCGCAGTCGGGCGGATATATGAACCGCTTTTTGAAAACCTTTGCGTACAGCGGGGAAAGGGAAAACAGCTATTTTGACGGCTATTTCTCGTGCGGCAGCGCGGTGAGCCTGATGCCGGACCTGAACCAATCCTATGGTCCTACTGGTGAAGCGCTTACGGAGAAGCTGGAAAAGATCACGGAGCCGTTTGTCGATGTGCATACCGAAAGCGAGAATCAGCTTTGGGGCAACCACGTGCTGCGCGGGCGCAACAGCGATCGGCCGGATTTCCTATATCGCGTTTATGATATTGCAGGTGCGACACACGATTCAAAAGAGTCTTTGCTGGAGTGCTACCGGGATGATGCGGATTTAGAGAAGTGTGGGATTTCCTTCCAATATCCGGGCGTGGAGGACCATCCGAACGATTTCCCGTATCATTTGGTATTCCACAGCGCGCTGGATGCCCTGTATCGCTGGGTGCGCGAAGGCGTTGCCCCGATGGTTTTGCCGCGCATTGAAGCCGATCCCGAACTGAAAAACTGGACGGATGCCACCGGCAATGCCGTGGGTGGCTGGCGTCTGCCGATGATCGTGTATCCGCTTGCGGTATACCATCCTGTGTGCGAGCCTTCTGCACCGGAAAACGCCTTTGGCGCAGGCCTGTTCGGCTATGTAGAGCCTTACAGCCAGAAGAAAGCGGTTGCGCTTTATGGCTCGGCGGAGCATTACATGAAGCTGGTGGAAGAAGAAGCGCAGCGCTGCGTGAAAGACGGCCGCCTGCTGGCGCGGGACGTGCAGGAATGTTTGGATTACTGCAAAAAAGCAGTGTCTGAATGTGGCTTGGATAAAGTGTAAAAGGAGGACAGACGAATGGAAAATCTTGCAGCAACACCGGAAACCATGACGCAGGAAAAGAAAAATAACCTGTTGGAGAAAGTGCTGAACATCATTTGCGATATTTTTTCTCCGCTGCTTCCCCTGATGACCACCGTTGGTCTGTTAAAGGGCATTTTGGCGATGCTAACCTCAATGAATGTGCTTTCGGCAGAGGGCGGCACCTATATCGTGCTGTATAACATTGCAGACGCATTTTTCTACTATCTGCCGGTGTTTTTGGCATTCTCTGCGAGCCAGAAGTTCAAGGTGAATACTTTCGCGTCGGTTACCGTGGCGCTGTTCACCGTACATCCTACCATTGTGGCCGCGATTGCAGGCGATGGACTGACCTTCTTGGGCTGGCAGGTGCCGAATGTTACCTATTCCTCCAGTATTATTCCCATGCTGCTGGCTATCTTCTGCTTAATCTATTTGGAAAAACTGGAGAAGAAAGTGCTGCCGGAGTTGTTGGAAGGGATTTTGGGACCACTGTTTTCGCTTGTGATTCTGGTTCCGCTGACTTTGTTTGTGCTGGGTCCCATTGGTTCGACGATTTCCAATGCCATTGCGTCGGGCTACAATCTGCTCTATGAGATCAGCCCGATCGTAGCGGGCATTATTCTGGGCGCGCTGATCCAGCCCATGGTATCGCTGGGCCTGCACTGGGGTCTGATCCCGATTGCAATCAACAACATTGCTACGACCGGATCGGACACCATCCTGTCCTTGGTTGCACCGGCTGCCTTCGCCGTGATGGGCGTATCGCTGGCAACCTGGCTGCGTGCGAAGGATAAGAAGCTGAAGGTGCTTGCGTTTGGCGCGGCAATCTCTGCGATTTGCGGCGAAACTTCCCCGGCGCTGTTCGGCGTGCTGGTGCCGTATCGCAAAACGCTGCTGTTCACCAGCATTGTCGGCGGCATTGGCGGCGCGGTTATCGGCGCAACTGGTGGTGCAGCTCGATCGTTTGCAATGCAGTCGGTCCTGACGCTTCCGATCTATATGGGCCCTGGTTTTACAGAACTGCTGATTACCTGCGGTGCGGCCGCGGTAGCGGGATTCATTCTGGTTACCCTGTTCGGTTATGAGTCTAAGCGGGAACTGAACAAAGCGGAAGCGCAGTAATTCCATCCCTCGTGTCTGATAAGGACGGAAAATATAGTTGCAAAGCCGGGATACATCAATTTCTGATGTATCCCGGCTGCTTTTTTGTCCAGTTGTAAGATTGCTGATTAAGAAATATATTGCGTGCGCACGCAATTAGTTGTATAGTAGATAACGGAGGCGATACAGATGAAATTACTAAAATGGCTGTCGGTGGCAGATCGCTTCACTAAAAGCTATCTGGATGATCGATTTGCGCCGCTTGGCATCAACAGCAGCCAGCATATGTATCTGTTGAAAATATGTGATCAACCGGGTATTTTGCAGGATTCGTTTTTGAACAGCTTTTATGTACATCCAAGCAATATTGTCCGCACAATCGCAGTGCTGGAGAAGAATGGTTTTTTGATAAAGCAGTCCTATGTAAAAGACAAACGGACATGGCAGCTTTTTCCGACGCAGAAAGCGCTGGACATTGCCGGGCAAATCCGTTCGATTTGTGAGGAGGCAGAACAGATTTTGACAGCAGAGCTATCCGATTCTGAACGGGCGGAATTCGGCCGCTTGCTGCTCTGTGTGGGAAGGCAGATCACGCAGGAGCGCAAGGTGGAGCGGATAGGGGATGAATTTGATGAGTGAAAACCCATTGGGGACGGAGAAAATATCCAAGCTGCTGCGTTCCTTTGCGGTTCCAAGCATCACGGCAACGCTGGTCAGCTCGCTGTATAATATTGTCGATCAGGTATTCATTGGTCAGGGGGTAGGCTATCTGGGAAATGCCGCTACCAATGTGTCCTATCCGCTGTCCACCATTTGTCTTGCGATCTCGCTGCTGCTGGGTATCGGTAGCGCTTCGCGGTTCTCCATCTATCTGGGACAAAAAGAGACAAAGCACGCAGCCGTTCTGGTTGGAAACGGTCTGGTTTTGATGGCAGTAGCCGGTATTCTGTACCTGCTGATCGGAGAAGCGTTTCTGCCAAAATCGCTGCGGGTATTCGGCGCAACCAATGAAGTTATGCCCCTTGCCCAGCAATATGCCGGGGTCACGCTGCTCGGCATGCCGTTTCTGATCCTTACCAACGGGATCAGCAATTTGATTCGCGCGGACGGCAATCCTAAATATTCTATGGTTTGTATGGTGGCTGGCGCGGTTGCCAATACGGTTCTGGACCCGATTTTTATTTTTGTGTTTCAATGGGGTGTCTTTGGAGCGGCATTGGCCACCATTTTGGGGCAAATTCTTTCGTTTTTGCTGGCGGTTCGTTACCTGTGGCATTTTCAGACGGTAAGGCTTGAAAAATCCTGCTTCCGTATGAAATTTCGAGATAATGTACGCACGCTTTATATGGGGACGAGCAGCTGCTTGAATCAAATCGCGATCACCATTGTTCAAATTGTCCTGAACCATTCCCTGACCTACTATGGCGCGCTTTCTGTCTATGGTGAGGATATACCGCTTGCCGCCTGCGGCATTGTGATGAAAACCAATGCTATCCTGCTTGCTGTGATTGTAGGTATTTCGCAAGGTGTTCAGCCGATCATTGGCTACAATTTCGGTGCCAAAAAATATGACAGGGTCAAGCAGGCCTATCTATTGGCGGTCCGATGGAATTTTGTCGTTTCCGCGATTGGGTTTGTGCTGTTTCAGTTTTTCCCGGAGCAGATCATTTCCATTTTCGGCAATGGCGACCCGTTGTACTATGAGTTTGCGGTATTATTTATGCGGACCTTCCTGTTTATGGCGCTGGTCAACGGCGTTCAGCTGCTTTCCTCCAATTTCTTCACCGCGATTGGAAAGGCGTTGAAGGGGTTGCTGCTGTCTTTAACGCGGCAGGTATTCTTCCTGATACCGCTGATTTTGCTGCTTCCGCTGTGGCTGGGCATATTTGGCGTGTTGCTCGCTGGGCCGATTGCAGATTTTATTGCCTTTGTGCTTTCCGTTGCTTTGGTATACCGGGCATTCCGACAGCTGGACCGGTACAAGGCGCTGGAGAATAGCGGGATGGAACAAAGCTGAGTGCGAAAGACCGAGCCCGACAACGGGCTATTATCACATTGGCAACAAAGCGGCAAGTAAAATGCCGCAATACATATATGTATCGGAAATCTTGGATGAAAGTGGCTGCAGCTTGCAGAAACAACATTCATGGGATAAAATGAGGATGATTTGCTCGACAGACGATGCGGTATTCCAAGGAAAGGCTTATGGTGCCGTGCCTTCTGGCGTGATATGGATAAAAATGTGGCAGTATGTGTGCGGGAAGTGAGATAGATCCATGCGAAAAAAGCATCATACGGAAGGAAGCCTGCAAAAGAAATTATTGGTATATATGCTGTTGATCGCATTCCTGCCGGCGGCTTGTTTGCTTTTCTGGTATTTTAATTATATGCGTTCTTTTACGGTAATGCAGTTGGAGCGGGACAACAGTCGGATGCTTTCGCATGCGGTAGATAAACTGGATGTTTTGGCAGAGCAGGTCAATGAATTTGTGCTGTGGATCGACCAGAACGCCGATATTGATGCGTTGCTGTCCAGAACGTCAGATACGCTGCAATATGATGAAACCGTACACCGCGCCATGGAACAATTACGCGAGCAGGTGTACTACCGCCCCATTGCGCAACAGCTTTCCGCGCTGTATATTTTAGGCAGCAATGGACTGGATCTGCGCTGCGGATCGGATGCTTCGTTGATCGAACCGCAGCAACTGGGCCAAGTGTACGATTCCCTACAAAGCGGGCAAAACTGGGGGTATGCAATCTCGGTACCCAGCACGCTTGCCGCGGAACAAACCGTGGTTTTTTATACGAATGCGTTGGTGGATCAGAACGATGGAGAAAATTATGGCTGCATTATTCTGCTTTTTTCGGTAGACATGCTGCGAGAAGAACTGGAGCCTCTCCTGACGGATGCGACAACCAGCCTCACCCTTTGTAATCGCAATGGTGAAACGCTGTTTCAGTATGAAAACATAGAGGATCAGCCAAGTATGCTGTACTTAAAGGAAGAATCGCGGCACACACAATGGAAGGCGGAACTGCAGCTTTCCGCAGCCGGAATTTCGGAACAGCTTCGGGTTGCCGTCTTGTCTGTCGTCACATTTATCATAATCCTTTTGGTATTGATTATTTTGCTGGCGGCGTATCTGTCCCATAATCTGGCGGCACCGGTAGAGCGGATTGCGGAACATGTCAGCCGCATTGCAAAAGGGGATTTTTCGCAATCTGTTTCCATAGAAGGCGATTCGGAGATCAGCAGATTGGGCCGCGATATTGATCAGATGCGTGGGGATATTCAGCGCCTGATTCAGGAAAGAGACGAAAAGCAGCGGTTGGAGATGCGCTTGCTGCAAAATCAGATGAATCCGCATTTTCTGTATAATACGCTCAGCTCCATCAAACTGATGGCGGGGTTGCAGGGGAAAAACAGCGTGGCGGAAACCATTGAAGCGTTGGGAAAACTGCTTCGTGCGAACTTATCGGGTTCGCGCCAGCTGATTTCGCTGGAAGAGGAAATCAAGCTGCTCGAAAGCTATATCTACATCCAGAATATTCGGCTGAAAGATACGATCGATTATCAGGTAGAGGTGCCGGATGAGCTGCAGACTATGCTGGTACCCAAATTTGTGCTGCAGCCGCTGGCGGAAAACGCCATTCTGTATGGGATCGAAGGCCGGCCGGAAGGCGGGACAATTCAGGTTCGTGTACAGCGGGACCAGCAAGGGCTGGCCATTTCGGTTTGCGATGATGGGAAGGGGATCGAACCGGACCGCTTGAGCGCAATGCAGAAGGAACTGGACGCGGCCACACCGGGACAGGCGTTTGCGCGCGAAAAGGGGATCGGGTTATATAATGTTGTCTGTCGGCTGCGGCTGCAATGGGGCAGTGCATGCCGGCTGCAGTTGACTGCGCGCCAGCCGGGGCTTTGTGTCACACTATATTTTCCTGCGGTTGAGGATGAACAATGAAACAGCAAACGATAAAAATTGTGATTGCAGACGATGATGCAATGATGCGGATCGGACTGAAAGCCATGCTGCCATGGGAGCAATATGGCTATCAGATTGTCGGTGAGGCAAAAGACGGTAAGGAGGCCTTGGCGTTATGCGCCCAGTGGCATCCGGATCTTCTGATTACCGATATGAAGATGGGGGAAGCGGATGGTCTGGAAGTGCTTCGCGGGTTATCACAATGGGAGAATCCCCCTCAGACCATTGTGCTCAGCGGATATGATGAGTTCGCTTTGGTGCGGGAAGCAATGCGGCTTGGAGCGTGTGATTATCTGCTCAAGCTGGAGCTGTCGCCGGCAAGACTGCTGCAGTGTTTGCAAGCTGTGCGGCAAAAGCTGGTTCCCAAAGCACCGGAAACCCCAAAGAGCGACGGGACGGATTGGGAGCATGCCCTGCGCAATTTGATCAGCCACTTTTATTTGACCGATGAGGAGATGGATCATGCGCTGCGGCAAGCGGAGATACATTTTGAAACCCAAACGGTTTACTGCATGTTGATCCGCGCGGGCGATTGGTTCCGGTTCGAGGATGCGGATGAGGAGGAAAACCGTACCTTGCAATATTCGATGAAGAATATTGCGATGGAAGTCGTATCGGGATGCCTGTCAGCGTATTGCATATACGGAAAAACAGGGGAGCTGTATCTGTTTGCCGGCTTGAAACAGCCGTATGCCGGGCGTTTGGAGCTGGTACAGAAAACGGCCGAGCGGCTGCGCAATATTTTGAAAAAATATCTGGACATTCATTGCGTGATCGCCGTCGGCAGCGGAAAGCCAAATGCGGCGGGCATGAGTCAGGCATGCCGGCAGGCAGTGGAGGCAATGCGCCGTCGGTTCTGCGTGACAGCGGATGGGGTGCTCTGGTGGAACGAGGTTTCGTTGCTGCATCCGACCTCGCATAATCCGGCGATCACACGATGCAGCGCAGAACTGTATGCGGGAATCAATACGCTGGATTGGCCGCGGACCGAACGCGCATTTGACAGCTTGCTCGAGACTTGGGCGCATGCCGAGCTGTCCCATGCAGGCATGCTGCAGGCAGTAGCGGAACTGCAAAACGGTGTGTGTGAATGTTTGGAGCGGTGCGGCCGTTCCGCCCGGCAGGCGTTGCCGCGCAGCTATCGGGATCTGCGGGAGATCCTGATGATGAACAGTTCAGCGGATTGTGTGAAATGGCTGAAAAGCATGCAGGAGGATATTGCGCTGCTGTTTTCGCTGGAAGACGATACCGCAGCGCAAACGATGGTACAGCAGGCGGTCGATCTGATCGAGAAACGCTTTGCGCAGCCGCTGACGCTGCGGGATTTAGCGGAGGAACTGCAATTCTCTCCGGGGTATTTGAGTGTGCGCATCAAGCAGCAGACCGGGATGAATTTTTCGGAATATTTGCTGCACATTCGGCTGCGAGAAGCGCGGCGGATGCTTTTGCAGACCAATGATAAAATCGCGGAGGTTGCGGAAAAGGTGGGTCATGCGGATCAGTTTTACTTCAGCCGCCTGTTCAAACGGGCAACCGGAAAGACGCCGAGTGAATTCCGCAGGCATGGTGAGGATGTGCAATGAGAAAATACAGAATAGCGGTGGTGGCGCTTCTGGGCGTGGTGCTCGGTGGCTTGGCTGTGCTGTTGTGCACACGGGGGATGTCGGGTGAAACCGAGCCGGAAACGCATGTTTTGCGTGTGCTGCTTTGGGATTACGACACGGTGAATTATGACCGCAGGATCATTGAAGCCTTTGAAGCGCAGAATCCGGATATTACCGTTGAGGTGACGAGCTACTCGCCGACTTCCTATGATTTCAGCCTGCGTGCGCTGCTGGCCAGTGACGAACAGATTGATATCATTTATGCCAATCAGCTGCCGCAGTTTGCATGGTTGTGTCAGGAGGGGTATTTGCTGCCGCTCGATACGTTTATCCAGCGGGACGGCATGGATTTGTCCTGTTATAGCAACATGGATGTTTTGCGTATGCCGGAAACCGGTGAGGTGATGGGTTTGCCTTACCGTCAGGATAAATTCCTGCTGTACTACAATATGGATCTGTTTGATCAGGCAGGGCTGGATTATCCGTCGGACAAGCCGACGTGGGATGAGGTCTGTGCACTGGCGCAGCAACTCAGTGCTGGACAACAGGGGATATACGGCATATATCTGAGTGTGTTGCCTGAACATTTGATTCCGCAGTCGCTGGATGTATCTTTTGATTATACAGCGGGCGACCTGGAGACGCTGGCGGAAGGGCTGGAACGGTATACCATGCTGGCGGAGTGCGGAGCAGCGCCGCGGTTTTCCGACCTGGATCGTACCGATCCGGCGCAGCGCCTGTTTGAAACCGGAGAATATGGAATGTTCTTGAATGGATCGTGGTATCTGAACTTTTTGGCGGAGGATACCGAGGCGGAACGGTGCAGCTTCCGTTGGGGCGTTGTCGAGCGGCCGGCGGTGGCTGACGGAGCAGCGCAAAACCCGATGATGCTGACACCTGTTTGTATCTACCGCGACACCACAGAGCCGGAAGCTGCATGGCGGTTCCTCCGCTTTGTGTGCGGCGAAGACGGCGCCAATATTTTGGCAGAGCAAATGGTGCTGCCGGCATACCATTCCCCCCAGACGGATGCACAGGTGGCATCACGTGCGCAGCACTTTGGCATAGATGCGCATTTGCTGCTGGATGGATTTGATGCGCCGGAAGCGTTGCCTGCGGCGCAGGAACGCAAAATTCGGCAGGCGGTCTATGATATTTATGAGCAGGTGCTGCTTGGGCTGGAGGAAATAGACGGTTTTTTGCCGCAGGCAGAGCAGGCGCGGGCAGACTGCTTGAATAATTAAAATGCACAAATACGATGTATGGATTTTCTCTTTTCCAATCATGGATTTGTACATATGCAGCGGGTTTGTCCATGGGCAAATCCGCTGTTCTATGTTATGCTGGCACCAGACGGTGTAATTGCCGGTCCAATTCGGAAAGGGGAGACAAATATGAAGAATAAACGGTTCAAACAGGCAATCGCAGGCATACTTGCCGGCGCGTTGCTGACGGGTACGGCATACGGGGCGGCGCAATACGACCCGGTTGACCCGGCAAATCCGTATCAGCCGCCGGTGAGCGGTATGTTCCATGAGCAGCAGATCGATGCGGACGGTGTAACAGGACAGTATTCTGTCTATATTGCAGACGAATTCGAGCCCTGTTCCGACGGTATTATGGTGTTGACTCCGGACGGCGTAACGGCAAAGGAGTTTCTGAATACGGATATCGGACAGGACTGGATCCGTTTGGCGGACGAAAAGGGAATTGCCATCATCGCAGTGGAAGCGCAGGACGGCCAAACATGGAACCTGTCGGATGCAGCAGACAAGCGGGATGACGAGGCGTTCTTAAAGACGGTATACGACACCATTCGCAACAAATCGCAGTCGGTTACGGCAGCATTTGACATGAATGAACGCGCGTTCTATCTGGTCGGTTATGAGGAAGGCGCCACCGCGGCGCAGGAATTTGCCATGGAATGGCCGTCCCTGTTTGCCGGCGTAGCCGCAGTGGGCGGTTCGGATGTGCCGGATACAGTGGAGCAGGAGACTGGCGATGCGCTGAGCTATCCGTTTGCGGAAGCGGAGTCGCTGGAAGGTCAGACAGAATTGCAAATCCCCAATCGGGAGGTTCCGGTGCCGGTTTGGCTGATTGATGCAGAGGATACCGGGCTGACCGTGGACTATTGGGTCGCGGCTGCTGATGCGAAATCGACGGAGCCGGGCGACTACGCGCAGCAGGCATATGCAAACGATGCGGTGCGGGTTTGGCTGACGGACAGCGAACATGCGGATGATATCACCCCTGCGGTGCTGTATGAGTCGTTCCTCTCGCAGGTGCAGCGCTTTGTCGGCACCCCGGGTGGCCGTTTGGAATGGACGGTCGCGCATACCAACGACGGTGAAACCGGATTTTTCGTCACCGAGCAGATGGTAGACGGTAAGCTGCGCCGTTGGATGACCTATGTGCCGAGTTCCTATCGGGAAGGCACCGAGGTGCCGCTGGTGGTTGCCGTGCACGGATATTCCAGCTCGATGACCGCCTTCACCGGCGACAGCCGCTGGCAGGATGTGGCCGAGGAAAACGGGTTCATTGTAGTCTTTGCGCAGGGGTATCCGACTGAGGTGATGGGCAATGTCCCGGTTCCGTTCTGGAACAATGAGCTGATGGGGATGGAAGTTGCTGATCCAACGGATGACGTATCGTATTTCCGTGCATTGGTTGCACAAACGCAGGAGAACTACAGCATTGACGCTTCGCGCATTTATGCGACCGGCCACTCGAACGGATCGTGCGAAGTTTGGCTGCTGGCGATGGAAATGTCGGATGTATTTGCGGCTTATGCGCCGATCGGCTCGGATATGGGTGGATATAAAGACACGGTCGAAATTACAACCGATCCGATCCCTGTGTGGAATATGAAGAGCGAATACGATACGGATGGCGCAGCGAAGCTAGAGCCTGGCTCGACAGATGCGCTGACCATTGATTACTGGACCAGCTACAACGGCACCTCCAAGGAACCGGAGATTACAACCGACGAATCCGGCATTTTTGTAACACGCAATTACTATGGTGCAAACGGCATCCCGCTGGTGCGCTTTTCTGAGGTCAGCGATGCGCCGCATGCTTATACGCCGGAAATCTCCGAGATTGTATGGGATGACTTCTTTTCCAAGATCACCCTCAATGAGGACGGCAGCAGAATCTATGACGGACAGAAGATCGAGCGTACCACAACCTTTACCGATATTGCGGCAGATGCTTACTATGCGGATGCCGTCACATGGGCAGTAGACAACGATATCACAAACGGCTTGACTGCCACCACGTTTGGTCCGGATGAGACGGTGTCCCGCGCGCAGATGGTGACTTTCCTGTGGCGCGCAGCGGGTTCGCCGGAAGCTGCGGGTGACAATCCGTTCACCGATATCGCAGAAAGCGATTATTATTACGATGCAGTATTGTGGGCGGTAGAAAATGGCATTACAAACGGTACGACTGCTACTGCCTTCAGCCCGGAAGATCCGGTATCGCGCGCGCAGGCGGTGACATTCCAGTGGCGTGCCGATGGTTCTCCTGCGGCATCCGGCAGCAGCTTTGACGATGTTTTGGCGGACGCTTATTATGCCGCTGCGGTAGCATGGGCAGTGGAGCATGGAATCACCAATGGCGAAACAGCTACCACTTTTGAGCCTGAAACGGCGGTATCGCGCGCACAGGCGGTAACATTCCTGTATCGTGCAGAACAGTAAGAGCCGCTTGTGAAGCATTGCTGCGCGACGCAGGCAGAGAACAACAGAACGCCACGGTCGACCCTTGTCGACCGTGGCGTTCTCGGTTTGATCCGCTCGGAGAACTTTTCGGCAAAAAAGCAAATATCATTTTTGCATTTTGAAATTTTCTTGAAGGCAAAGAAAAAGCACTGATTTCTTTTGAAATCAGTGCTTTTTAATGGGTGCGGGGGCTGGACTTGAACCAACGACCTCCGGGTTATGAGTTAATAGGTGATATAAATTACAAAAATACTTGAAATTATTGATTTATGATGATATTATAAAGGTAACAATAACAATTATCAATATATTATTTTCAAAAATTCGATATTTAATTTTGAGTAAATGAGCGAATAGAATTAAAATTAGATATCGAAGTGGAAAAGCCGAGAAACATGGCCTTGCGGGGATGAGGCCGAAGTGGCGGACGACAGGTGAGTGCGGGGACTTCTGGAGGGCGGCAGCACGCGAGAGCCGGCATGGAAGGGGTGCGCATATGGAAAGCAGGAAACCGGCAACAGATCTCAATCTCTGCAAGGACCTGACGGTCAAGTACACGGTTACAGTGACAAAGGAAAGCAGCGCCCGGTATAAAGCGACTGGCGGCTATGTCAATCACATACGCTTTTACCTGTATTCATCTAAGGCTAAAAAACAGGTGGGCAAGGATATCACGGCTTCCCTGATGTTCACACAGAAGCAGTTTGCGGCAGCAAAAGGAAAACGTCCAAAGCCGCGGGAACTGACGGATCGACAGGTCCAAAAACATTTTGTACACCTGATTCAGAAGAACAGGGGGATGTCCGAGCGGGTGAAAAACTGCAAGGGCAGGGAAGCTGAGCTTGACCTGAACCAGTTGTTCGTTTATTGGATGGTGCAAAGCGGCTATCTGCAAAACCAGTTTTGGCCTACAACAGAGAAATGGAATGACGCCTGCCAGCGGTTTGCAGTGCTGAGCAGAACACTCGGCTCATTTGATTTGAGTACGCTGCTCGTGAATGAGCGGGAGCAGCAGCGTAAAGTGGTACAAACCCTTTCTCAGGTGACCCGGAATGCGTTAGATAAGGAATCGGACGAAAAGTCTGCGACGATGTGGCAGTATGGACGCGTGATCGCGGCGGTCATCACAACATATCTGAACGATCATGACCGGTCGGCCACCAAGATAGTTGATATGTATCGCCATGACCTCTTGCCGAAGCGTGGCGTGATGGCATTGATTACCCGTGCGATGCGCACAAGGGTCTTTCCGCGTGATCTGTATCGACAGATCTACGCACAAACTGCAGGGAAGGCAAAACCCAGCCATGAGGACATCGGGTTGATGTTGATGATTTTTCTCGGCCTGACTGCGGAGGAGGCGTGCGGGCTGAACCGCAGCGACTGTCAACAGATTCCGAACTTCCGGACGCCGGTGATAAATGCTCAGCCGTATATGCATCTATATGTTACCAAGCGTTATGAAAAGGTGCCTAACACCAAGCGGAAATATGAACTCACCGAAATAATGGACAGTGTGTGCAGCTATCGTGTCATCCCGCTGCCAAGTGCGGTCACGCTGTATATTAACCCCTTACTGGGAAAAGAAATGGAGCAAAGCGATGAAGAACCGCCTGTCGGAATGGAACAAAACGCTGAAGCATCACAGGTTGAAATAGCGCAGAGCAAGGAAAAACCGCTGCTCTGCGACGCAAATGGTGACCGCCTGCGGCCGGATGTTTTGGAAGGGCGGCTCAAGGAGCTGTTTGAAGCAGAACCGCAATGCGTGACAGTGCAGCTCGAAAATGGGAAGGAAAAGACGGTTGATTTGGCGCTGACACCGGATATGTACCAGCAGAGCTGCCGCCATTTCTGGCAGTATTACTGCGGCTTGACGCAGGGCGAGATGCGATATCTGGCGGGTCTGACACCACAAGACACAGCCGCAAGGCACTACATTGATTTTAACAATGACCGGGAGCAATTCCGGATGGCAAAGCAGCTGGAATATGGCCTGGCGATGCTGGCTAATGTGGAGCAAACGGAGATGCGGCGGATTCGTGGCCGGCGGCATGGGAAGATTGGCGGCTTGTATATGGGCGGCATTGATAAGCGTGTGCACGTGCGGATTGTACTGCGCCGCCCCAGAAGACTGCGGCTGCAAAGCAACCGGGGGCTGAAGCTATATAAGGTAAAGGCAGGGGAGGAACAACAGCCGTAATGTCTGCCGATATGTGGCCTTAGCCGGTTTACAAGAGGCTTAATTCGCAAAACCGTATCTGAAACCAGAAGGCCGAACCTGCATGGAAAGGCTCACCGCATTTTTATGTGCAGTGAGCCTTTGCTGTTTGTTCTGCTTCAATCACATTGGAAATATCAAAACCCTCGTTCAGAGCAGACGGCGGAACACATCAAAATTCGTGCGGTCATGTGGCGGGCAGTAGACAGCGAACCGGATCTCACGGAAATACCCGTCAAACTCCGGAAAGATGTCCCGATAAGCCCGTGCGACAATGTTCGGGTCGTTTTTAAATGCGCCGCATCCGAACGCACCGAGCACCAGACAGTCCACGCCGTTTGACGCCGCAACGGACAGGATCTTGTATGCACGCCGATGATGCAGGCCGAGAAGCTCTTCCGGTGTGACGTGGATCGCTCTGCCTTCCCCGGGATTCATCCGGTTATATGGCTTTTCCCGCAGGTTGGGCGCTGCACAGCAGATCACATCTACGGCCTGCCACCTGGTTTCCGGCAGACGTTTGGGTGCATCGGTGTCCGTCTTGATGATCTTAATATCCGGCACATAGATGCAGGCGTCCGTGTAGCGCGCGTCCTGTTGTTTCCGATGGTATTGGTAATATCCCTTGTCCAGCTCAGGCGTAGTGAGGCAGGGATAGAGCGTCGAGCACCGGCACAGGGCTTCCTCCTGCGCGCTGCTGCCCCGGGTGACACCGCCGCCGGGGTTGGTGGCTGATGCAAAATTCAGTACCGCAGCACGGCTCCCCGGATAGCGGATCAGGAGATCCTGCGCTGCCTCGAACGTCCGCTGCGGGGTGACGGTGACTTTGGTCTTGCTGCGGTTGCTGCTCTCCGGCAGGTCAAGCATCTGCTGCGCCGGATAGAGGACGGTATGTGTGATGCTGTTTTTTACAGGAGCCGAAAGCGCCGATTCATGTTTGATCCAGTCCATCGTGTCCTCGAATACGGCGATATTCTGTTCTTTTCTGTTCATGTGGGATGCACTCCTGTTCATTCAGTAGTTTCGGTTCATATTGTGGCGGCATTTGAAGCACGCGACATTACTCCTCGTTTTCCGATTCAGCAGCCCTGCGCCGTTCAGCTTCCTCTGCGAGAGCCGTTTCATACCACTGCAGCAGATCGTCCTGCGTCCATATCTTCCCGGCAATGGCATCCTGTATCATTGGCTCGGGGATACGGGCCGCTTTGCAGACAGCAAACAGTTCTTCTCTGCTCTGGGCGATGTCGAGAGCACGCTGCAGCACGCCGGTGTGTATATCGATTTCTGTGTAGCCTTTTATAAATTCCTGAGAATAGCCTTCCATGATATAGTCAATCCGGCTGGATGGATATTGCTGCGCGTACTGTTCGTACTTGGAAGAATAGCTTCCTTTAAGGGAGTATCTGGCGCCGCTCAGCCAACACCAGACGAAATCCTCATGCAGCATCCGGTCCAGCAGGCTGTCCGGCTCAGGCTGTATCTTCATACCAGCCATGTGGTCGAGCAGTTGTTGGATCTCAGATGGTGCATTGCGGGTGGTAATGCTTCGGCTGAAAGAGAGGATATGGATCTGCCAGCAGCTGTCCATGAGCCTTGTTTCTGAATCGCCCACAGCCATAGGGACGATGCGGCAGTAAGACTGCCCGAGGCCTGTAATATCGGTATCGCTGATCACAATGGAACAGGTTGGATCAGAAACCCCCGTTGATAAGCGCAGTTCATCCACCAGATGTTTCGGGTCGAACAGGTTTGCGCTGAGGGAGACCAGCATCTTGCCTCTCAAGCGGACATACAGATCTGCGAATGGATAACAGAAATCCCACGGCATTTCTTTAGGCCAGCAGGGTAGTTGCACTGCCTTATCAAGCAGGGCGCTGAGGAAATGCTCCAGAAGCGGTTTGTTGGAAAGAATACGCGGGAGATATTCCAGACTGATGTGTTCTGCAATCATTTTGTGCCCTCCTCATTTTGAACGTCCGCTGCAGGGTGACGGTGATCGGGGCCCTGCTGTGGCTGCCCGCCAGCTCGTGCCCGATCCAGTCCATGACTGCTATATTCTGTTCCTTGCGGTTCATGTGGTTTCACTCCTATTCATCTAATTCTTCCTGCGTCTTGTACCGGGCGTATGCGTAATGCACCCCGTCTTCGCTGATGACATTCATATCTGCGTCAACAAATAATTCGTAGCCTTTCAGGATCAGGTCGGTGATATAGACCTGGTTGTCGTCATCTGCGCCGGTCATCGTCCACGGATCATACGGTTCATACACTTCCATTTCGCATTCCTCCTTATTGCTGCTGGCGCCAGCTCATTGCCATCTCAACGGCACGGCTGACAAGGCTGTCATTGACGATCGTGCAGCCGCTGTCATCTGGTTCGATGCCCTGCAACAGGGCCAGACAGAGCCGATCATGTTCCTGCCGTAACTGGAGAAGGTCAGATCCGAGCTCCAGACGCAGCTTGCCGGCGTTTTCCTTGTATTTTTGAAAGAGCGAAAAATCCGCTTCCGACATTTTGACATGGATTTTCATATTGCATTCCTCCCCGAATGGACAGACTGTTGGAATAGACGTTCATAACTCGGGTTTACCCCAATCGTAGAAACATGCGAGGATCGGGTCGTGTTGGCCGGAGCCGAACCAGAAGCAGGTGTCGGACTGCATACGGCTGTTGGCAGCCAGAGTGGAAAGATAATGGGTCCGCAGCTTGGGCGGGAACGTCTGCAGTTCCTGGAACCAGAGATTCAAATACTGAAACAGCGTGATCCCGTAGCAGGATATCTCCTGTTGTACCTGATAGTACAGTGTTTCATCTACCTTGACCACGCCCAGCAAGGAACCGTCTGTGGCGCTGATAAGATCCAGATGGATTTTCATGGGGATGCACCTCCTGCCAGGTCATTCGATGGGGGAGTGTTGAGTTCGGGATGGATCATGTTATCCGCCTCCTTTTCGTTTTTCAGAAAACAAAAATACCGTGCAGGTACTTATCCCTACACGGTATACTGAAAAACGTGGACAACAACAGCACCCCATGGGAATGCGATAACCCGTGCTTGCCAAACCGGCGAAAAAAGGGTATACTTATCCCAGCGGTGCGGATTTGATCCGTTGTGTAGGTGGAGTCGTCACCTGCGCAGGTGCTTGAGGGTTGCCGCCCTCAGGCACTGCCGTTATTTTTTGTTTTCATAGTCATATTATAACACTCGAACAATTGTTCGTCAACTGGTTTTTGCTCCCCATTATTGATTGGGGTGAAAACTTTTTTTACAGGATGCAGGGGCTTTTCGCGAATTTATTCCACAACACAATCAGAAGGTTGAATTGTGAACTTTAGAATAATGTAAAGCAGCCGGGGATTGAAGCTGTATAAGGCAAGGGAGGCGCAGCAGCGATGAAAATGCCGACAGACATACACTTGACAAACGAAGATCTGCAGTTATCGCTGTATGCGTTTTTCGATCGATACTGCGGGGAACTTGGCTGGGTGCCGAAAACGATCGAGCAGTATCGGCGCTATATCAGGATGATCGATCATGTATTGGGCAGCCCGCCCTTTGAGGAAATCGATGAACCAACAGTACAGGAAGCTGTACAAAAGGTTCGCATGTCCAGCAAAAGGAAAAGCGGATACAGCGACCAGACTCTGGAAATGATGGTGGGCATTTTCCGCGATCTGTGCCGGTTTGCAGAGCGTTGCTCGGACGGGTTGTATTTTGATGTGTGCGCCAACGAGAAATGGCGTGTCCCGCATGCAGCGGAGAAGAAACCGCTGGCGCAAAGGACAAAAGCGGATATTGCAAGGGAGAGGAAGGCGCAGATCCAGCGGGCGACAAGGCTGCCAAGATCGCTGACTCTTTTGCAGGAGCAGCATTTAGTACGTCAACTGACCCGGCACTATGCACGGCGGGGCAGCTATATGGCGCTGGCTCTGATGCTGTATCTGGGGCTTCGTCCATCCGAGTGCCTGGGACTGACATTCGGCGATATCCGGCCGCTGTACGGCCATGAGGATCAGCTCCGATGCATCTATGTCTACAAGCAGCGGAAACAGGATGAGGCGGTAGATTACCGGCTGAAAACACACAATGCCTATCGTATTTTACCGATTCCCTCGGAACTGGATGCATTGCTGCGGCAGCGGGAGAAAGGAATGCGGACGAGGCTGGATGGCGATCTCTCCGAATACCCGATCGTCTGCAAGGATACCAAGTGGATCACACCATGCAAACGCCGCACGGCGCTCGAACTGTGCGCCGGTCTGCTGCGCAAGGAATTTAAGGATGAGGAAGTGATTGCCGACCTGACAGCGGAGATGAACCGGGATACGGCTTTTGAGGAAAAGGATATCACGTCTTATCTGCTGCGCAGAAACTTCGCTACAGCCATGATCAGTGTGTGCGGTATGGAAGAAGATGAACTGCAATACCTGATGGGGCATGATATCCTGGACGAGCAGGAAGTGAGAAGCGATTTCACAGATGCAGATTTTCTGGCGAGAATCTGGCGTAAGATGAACCGCCGTGTATTGAGGGAAAATATCCCGGACGAGGAAAAGCCGATCGTCGTGGACCGGGGAGAGTGCAGGGTGGAAGGCAGAAGTACGATGGACGTGGAGGTCGCAGAGGAATGCTTTCAGAACGGAGATGAAACCGTGGTGCTGGATCTTTGGAACGAGCTGCCGGGTGATTTCATTTCTGTTCGTCCAAACGAGCAGGGCGACGCCAGAGAAGACGATATCACGATTGATGCATCTTATGAGCCGATGCAGCCGCAGAAGGCGGACAGGATCGATATTGCGCAGGACTATTGCGCGGCGGTGCAAAGGGTGCGAAAAAGCAGCCGGAAAGGCAGAGCGAACAAGGGATGATGTGAAATGGTTCTGCCTCAATGCGTTTCCCGTTTGCAACGGTGTGAATGGAAAGAGTCTTGATTCCGTAAAATAATATCCGAGGTCAAGACGGCCTTTATAATCTATTAAGTTGTGCGCATTTTTGAATATGAATTCAAAGTGTAATTAGAGTTTATTATAGATAATTAGAGATTATTAGAGTTTCGACAAGAATATTGAATGCTAACAGGCACAAAATCGTTTGTACAGTACATTCTTATTGTCAAAGGGATATATGCATTTTGGGTTGTAAAGCGGTCAAAGACTCTATATACTTATAATTAGTTATAATTAATTAGAAATAAATTATAGTTTGCAATATTCACGGCCAAGGAGGTGCCTTTATGGATCGACCTTTGAAAGAAACTCTAACTATTGAGTTTAAGAGTGACCGGAAATGTTATCCTATGGCAAAATTGTACGAAGATTTAGTTGGATTAGCTAATACGGATGGCGGCTGGCTGTTCTTGGGCATGGAAGATGATGGCACTCCTACCGGCGTTGATAAGCAGCACAAAAATCGACAGTTTATGGAGTCTAGCATACAAGACAATACAATCCCATCCTTGTTTGTACGTACGCATATGGAGGAGTGGGATGGGTACACAGTGTTGGTTATCGAAGTGCCTATCTCAAGGCAGCTTATGATGACATCCGAGGGGAAATATCTGCGCCGGAGGATCAAGCGAGATGGGACACCGGAAACGGTTGCACTTAAACCCTATGAAATTCTGCAGCGGCTTTCCTATATTCAGGCGCTGGATCCTTCCGCGCAGGTAGTTGAAGACTTGCCAGCAGATGTTGTTCTGAGCCCCTTGGAAAGGGAACGCCTGCGGAATATGATCCGCATTTACCACGGAGACGCAACGCTGTTGGACTTGTCAGATAATGAACTAGACAAGGCGCTTGGCTTTGTGCGTGAGCGGGGGAGAAAGTGGTTTCCCACCATCGCTGGTCTGCTGATGATTGGTCATGAGCAATATATCCATCAGTATGTTCCCAGCCATGAAGTTTTGTTTCAGGTTTTGGATGGCGTAAATGTTCTATCAAATCCGCCGGCAATGCACTTTTCTCTTTTGCAGACGTTCGAAAAGGTTGATCTTTTATTCAAGTCTCGTATTGTAGAGCAGGAATTGCAGATTGGCATGTTTCGTGTCCCCATTCCCAACTATGAAAAGGATGCGTTTCGTGAGGGCTTCGTAAATGCCCTTGTCCACAGGGATTATTTCCGGGTTGGTGCTGTTCAAGTTCAACTGCAAAAGACGGCTCTGTCTATTTCCAGTCCCGGTGGCTTTTTGGAGGGGATTTCTCCAGACAATATTTTAACCGCCTCTCCGACCCCTCGTAATGTTCTTCTGGCCGAGGCGGCAAAAAGAATCGGCCTTGCAGAGCGGACCGGTCGAGGAATTGATAAAATTTACACTGCTATGCTTCGCAGTGGCCACTCCATTCCAGACTATTCTGCCTCGACCAATACATCTGTAGTGCTTCGATTGAATAGTGCGGAGTTAGATGAAAGCTATATTAAAATGATTGTTTCTGAAGAAGAACGGCTACAAAAGGCCATGCCGTTGGATGCTTTAATTGTTCTATCTGCACTTAAAACCGAACGTCGAGCCCCAATAACGCTCCTCAGCGCTGCGATCCAGAAATCAATTCCGGATGCTCGCTCCGTTATAGAATGGCTGATTGAGCTAGGTATGGTGGAAGGTGTTGGAAACGGCAGAGCCAGGCGATATATGCTCAGCTCTAAAGTATACTCTATTACCAACAATAAAGCAGGGTACACCCGTCAGCGTGGTTGGGACACGATGCAGGAACGTGAACTGATTGTGGCCCATCTCAACCAGTACAACAAGATCACTCGTGAAGATGTTGTGGAGCTGTGTAGATGCACACCCAACCATGCTTCATGGCTTCTTCGCCAATTAGTCAAAGCCGAGATTATCCAGTTATGTGGCGCGGGTCGAGGAGCTTTCTATATAAAACGCTAATACTTGTAGTGATTTTAGACCATAAAAAGAAGTAGCTGCCCTTACATCCAAATGAAGCAACTACTTTAGCTGAATCATTGGGGTCAACCGTCTACCGGCAGCGCCCTTTTCTGTGCTTAGTATGCCCACTCAGATTCGAAATGTCAAGCCGCCCGGAAGGGCGGCTTGTGTTTTCTCTAAGAAATCATGGCGTATAGGCGTATATTAGAAAGATCTGTCCCTTTGTCCGGCAGGTGCTCTCATCGAGCTGCCCCAAAAGCGTTCATCCCGGGCGGCCCGGTATTCTTCGAGCAGCTCCGTCAGATACGCAATGCGTTCGGACTCGGGCAGGGCAAGAATTGCCCGGAAACAGTAATAAATCGCCTGATCGATCGTCAATCCATACCAGGATGCAATCTGCTGCGCCTGACGGTAAAGCGTTTCATCAACCTGAATGTCCATCTGATCGGTCTGCTTGTTTTTCTGTTCTGACTGCATACATATCGCTCCTTTTTTCGGGATATCGTTACTGCACCCGCCGCAGGACGGAGGAGGCAGACTGTGCCGGCGGCTGGATGATCGGTGTAATGCTCTGCATCGCACGGTTCATGGCCTTTTCGCGCGGACGAACGTAGAAATGCGTTGTGGTCGTCACATCCGCATGCCCCAGGATACCGGACACGGTAGAGACGTCGATGCCGTTTTCAATCGCCCGGGTCGCAAAGGTGTGACGGATCGCATGGAACTTGACATGCTCCAGCCCCAACTTGCGGAGCAGGCGGGAGAAGTAATGCTGGAGGTTGTCCGGATCGGTCACGCCGCCGTTCCTGCTGAAGACAATGAAGTCATCCTCGCGCGGGAAGTGGAACTGCTGTACAAACCGCCGCTTCTGCTCCTTGAGCATATCCTGCACTACCTTCGGCATAACCAGGATACGGTCCGAGCTGTCGGTCTTTACTTCATTGAAAACGAGCTTGGTCTTCGGCTCGCCGGGCGCTGCGTCGTAATTGGTCAGCCGGCGGACGGTCTGCTCCACGGTCAGCTTGCCGGTGACCTCGTTGTAGTTGCGCCACCGGAGCGCGCAGACTTCTCCGCGCCGTAATCCGGTATACAGCGCCAGGATGATGCCCGGATGATAGATGTTGCGGTTGTGGAACAGGTACTGCTCCAACTGCTCCTGCATCTCATCGGTCATGATCTCCGGCCGTCTGGTCTTGCAGGATTTGATTGCGGTCAGCGGCACCGGGTTGTGGGATACCACATCCTCGCTCACGGCCTGCTTGAAAGCGACATCCAGCACGACACGCATATTGCGCATACTCTTGGTGGAAAGCGGGCCGTGGTCACGCAGGTTGCCCGTGCGCGCCTGTTCGTTGAGAAACCGTTGCAGCATCTTTGCAGAGATTTCGCCGATCGGGATCTCGCCAAGCGAAGGGATGATATGCTTCTCACAGTTATCGCGGTAATGCTCGTAACTGGACGGCTTCGCAGTCGGCTTGACATAGGTCTCCAGCCAATAGGAAAGCCACTCGCCGAGCAATGTATTTTCATCAAATTCAGGATAATATGCAGACATAAAAAATACCTCCTGTCCGGATGCAGAACACCATGCAGGCTTGTAGTATCCTGCACGATGCCCTGCTGCCGGTATCAGGAGGCATTTCCGGACAAAATCCGCTTGCGGCGTCTGCCTTGGAATGCTATACTGATGATGCGGTGCAGCAATGCTGTTGTGCAGGTGGTATGGTCACCTGCGCAGGCGTGTGGGGATGGCAGTCCCCATACGCTGCCGTGTTTCTGCATTTTAGTGATTGTGATATAGATATATTGTTAGTACGTAACTTGGGTACAAAGGAATGACCACGGCGGCGCGTCCGCCGCCGTGACCAACGGGCAGAGATCAGACTGTGCCGCCATTCACACAGCCCGTAAGCGTGCGTTCACACCCAGACGGCCGGGGGCGATGGAATCGGATTACTGTTCCAGCAAGCGGATGCCTTCTTCGCGGATATTGCGGGCGGCGTTATGGTTGCGGTCCAGACGAAGCCCGCAGTACGGACAAGTGAACATGGAACCCACCGGGAGCTTGCCCACCTTGCGGCCGCAGGCCGAGCAGATCTGCGAACTGGGATAATAGCGGTCCACCCGGATAAGGCGCTTTCCCCGTGCGTTCAAAACCTGTTCCAACCGCTTATAAAACGCAGCCGGTGCATTGTCACACAGCTTGCCGGACAAAGCCGGATCGTTCTGCATCATACCGGCAAGATCCAGCGTTTCTACACAGACGGCATCGTACTGCTGTGCGAGTGTATGCGCCTGCTTGTACTGCCAGTCCTTGCGCTGGTTGACCACATGACGTTCTATCTTGGCCGCACGCTGCCGGAACTTCCGCCAGCGCCGGCTGCCGGTCTTGAAACGGTTGGCCGCGCGATGATAGCGGTTGAGTTTACCCTGCGCCTGATGCCGGAATGCCGGATAGCCTGCGCTGTGACCGGAAGAATCGACGTACAGGCCGTCCTGCGCGTAGTCCAGGCCAACGACCTTGCCATAATGCACTGGAGCCGGATCAACCACTTTCTTCGGAACAATCAGATGCAGCGCGACATGGTAAAATGCATAATAGCAGTCCGCATAGACAGTAGCGCCATAAATACGCGCGTCCTTGGGCAGGTCACGGTGCTGCTCCATCGCGATCGAGCCGATCATGGGAAAAACCAGATGGTAGTCGCTGATCCCGACATAGTGGTAACATGCACTGCGCTGGCTGCGGTCTGCCCGGCGCGGCTTGATGCATGCCATCTTGCCGCTGCACAGGCGAGGCAGCAGGGAAATGATCCGCTTGCGGACCTGACTGATTGCAAAACGGTCTACCTCATTCCCGGCCGGGATCGGGTGATTCCGGACAAGTGACTTCAGCTCTTCGAGACCGGCCCCCTGACTGTACGACTGGTTCACAAGGCCTGCCAGGGTATTGTAGGCGCCGTCTTCCTGATCGAAGCGCGCGGCAAGCAGGCCCTTCTGCTCCTTTGTGGGAAAAATGGTGTGTTCGTAGTTAAGGAAGTCAATATTTTCGTTGTTATGGTACATAAGTGCGTCCTCCTGATTCATTAAGTACTGAGAGCCTCGTATGGGGGGATTGCATGTATTCCATATGGCTCATTTACGGGTGGAAAGGTGTGGCTCGAAGAGCACTACCCTTTGTTTGAGTATATTATAGTATATGGTTAACCATATATCAATGGATAAGATGAACAAAGTTGAACATATGTTTTGTGCAAAATATATATGGTTAACCGTGTGAATTTCACGATATAATGCTATAGAAAAAGAGGAGGTGGGATTATGGCAGTCAGTGAAGCGCAAAAAAAGGCGTCGAACAAGTATAATCGCGAGCATATGGCTACCCTTGGCTGTAAGGTGAAGAAGGAGGAAGCGGAGGCGTTCAAAGCCTATTGTGCAGCGCATGGCAAAACTCCAAATACTGAGTTAAAAGACCATGTCATGCGATGCATTGGAAGGCAGGATGACACTCCAAAGAAAGACGGGTAATGTGCTGCTGCAATAAGGAAAACAGGGGGAGTGTGTAGTGGCGCTTACGAAAAGACAGTTGATGAGATGATAGAACACGATGAAAGCAAATGTGATTTCGCTTGAAAATGAATACAAGAAAAGCGACCTTGAGAAAGCGAAATCTCAAGGCCGCTTTTATTTTCAAAGGTCAGGTATAGTGAATGTTGCGGGACATATTATTGTTTCAGAAGAAAAATTGAATCTGGTTGCCTGCAGTATATGTGTTGAACTCAATTTATTATGCCTGTTTTCCTTGCTTTCCAATGTATGGAAAAGACCCGTTGCTGAATATTGCTATTCTGCAACGGGTCAGTAAGGGATATTGATGTGTTTTGTAACTGAAAGTATTTTATTAGGATGGGGACTCAGGCCGGGATAGCATTGACGTGTCCTGAAATGGTGAAGTCTGCAGGAAAAAAGCTGGCGGCACGCTGCAAACGCCAGATAAGCTGATCCTCTTTCCATATGAATTTCCAGCTATCCTGAAATGGCGTTCCAAGAAACGCGATATCCACCCACAGAGTATTCCCTGCAGTGCAGGCCTTCGCAGCTGCTTTGGGCAGAACACCTCGCAAGGAAGAGAAACTGACGCATTGCGGCTTGTCCGCGCATAAGTCTTCCGGCCAATCGAATTCAATCCACTGCTGGGCATCCAGAGGTATTTCCGCATAAGATCCTGTACTGCGCAAAACTAACGCAGTTGAAGCGTCCGGCCTCTTTGTCCATTCCAATGTGCGGAACCCATATGGATTCTGTGCCAAATCGTAGACTTTACCCGTATAGATCGAATTCACACAGCCGGTATTGTGAAAATAGGTAGGAAGCTCCAGATCCATCGGCATAACTGGCTCCGATGGTTGGGACTGTGGAACCCGATCCACTCCAGGCAAAAGGTCTGCCCACAGGAGATTGAACAAAACCTGAATTTCATCATCGTTCGCGCAGCCTGCATGGATCGCGATCACCATATCCTGATCGGGCAGAACGATGCCCAGTTGGCCGAAGGCGCCGTCCCCGCGAAATACATGGGTTGGCACGCAGCGCCAGAACTGATAGCCGTAGCCCTGCTGCCAATCGGGCAATGGCGATGCGGCAGCATTGTCTGCATGCGGCTGGACCGCCTGTTCCAACCAGGTAGGGTCGAGCAGCTGTTTGCCCTGAAAGCTGCCCTTATGAAGTACGAAGGTGCAGAACCTGGCAATGTCATCGACTAACCCGCTGATACCAAAACCTCCTGCACAAACACCCTCCGGGGATTTTTCCCACTGAAGCGTATTACTGCATCCTATCGGTTCCAGCAGCCGGGGAGTGAGATACTCGAGAAGGGTTTGGCCGGTTTTTTTCTGCAGGATTGCCGACAACAGATAGGTCCCTACCGTGTTGTAAGCAAAAAATGTCCCCGGCTCCCGCGGGAGCTGCGTGTGCAGAAATTGCTGTACCCATTCATTTCCCAGCAAAATATGCAGCTGTTCCTCCATATGCCCGCTGCGCATGGTCAGCAAATCATAAATAGTCAGCGCCTGAAAGTATGGGCTGGGTGCAGCCGGCGCCTCCTCCGGGAAAAAGAACAGCACTTTGTCCGAACAGGACAGCAGGCCTTCCTGTACCGCGAAACCAATCGCGATCGCCGTAAAGCTTTTGCTCATGGAAAAGAAGAAATGGTTCTGATCCAAGCGATAAGGCGTATAGGCGCCTTGTGCTATGATTTTATCATGACGAAGAATCTCAAAAGCATGCAAATGCAAATTTTCCCGCTCTGCATGTTTGAAAAAGGCGGCTAAGCTGGCAGGATCTACTCCTTCCTGCGCTGGCGACGAAATCGGAAATGCATTCATCTGATCACCACCTGGTTTAAGAATTGCCTTTATGGCGCGCTTCCAGTTCCTTGACGATCTGTGGATACTGCTTGTCCAGCTTGAAGAAATAGCCTAACACAATAGTCGCCAAATAGATGATAATCGGAGCAAAGATAAAGCAGATGCGGATCGCTGAAATCGCACTGTCAGTCTGAACGGCAGCTGTGCCGTCGTATCCGTTCATGGACATATAAATGCCGAGCAGCGCTGTGCCAATGCCGGCCCCCAGCTTCTGTCCGGCACCGCCCGCACTGACCGTGACACCCTGTGCGCGTATACCGGTTTTCCACTCGCCATATTCAATCGTGTCCGCTATCATACCCTGGAAAATGCCTGCTACGATACCATAGCCGAAGCCGCGCAGACCCAGCGAAAGAACAAACGGCGCACCTGATGCATAAATGACCGATACAATCGATCCGGCCAACATGATCAGGCCTGATACAATGGCTAAATTGCGCTTGGATGCGCCCTTCTGCAACGCTACCGGCAGAGCCAGCATGGCAACCGCTGCCGGGATGTGATGGTACAGGGTCAGCGCACCGACCAAAGTCGCGTCATTCAGGATATACTTTGCATAATAAACGCCAACTGTCAAGGTTGCAACCTGATGCAGCACGGAACAGAAATTCAGGCCCAGGGCCATGAACCAATACTTGTTGTGCAGTAACGCCTTGACCGCAACCCAGATCGGGACGTCTTCCTTGCCGATGTCCTCTGCGCGAACGGTTTCCTTGGTGCCGCCAAAAACAATTACCAGAGCAATCGCTGCAATCACACCGAAAATACCCGCAGACAAAATCCAGCCGATTTGGCCGCCGCCCAGCCATTCTACCATGTCCAGATAGATCGCTGAGAAAATCATTTGAATAATAACTGCGAACAACAGCCGGAAAGCATAGCTGGACGAGCGGGTTTTGGGTTCAATGGTCATATAAGTTGGCAGTGCGTTAGCCGCTGCATCTGCCATAGTGTAGATGATGGCCTGTGATACATTATAGGAAATGAAGATGTATACGATCTTGCCGGCATTGCCGACTGAGGGAACGGTAAAAGTTATGATGTATGCCAGTAGAAGTGGTATGGCAATACGTAAAATCCACGGCCGCGCCGAACCATTCCGAGTATGCGTATGGTCGATGATGCTGCCTGCAAAGAAATCTGAGATGCCGTCAAATACTTTGGAAACTAAAATGATGACGCCGACGATTCCTGCGTCTACACCGATCGTATCCGTGTAAAAAAAGACAAGAAACGAGGCATAGATCGTGTAGAGCGGATTGAGGGCGAATTCAATCATCGCATAACTGAGCTGCTCGCGCAGTGGGATTTTCCGGTCGGAGGTAAGCTGGTTTTCCCGCATAGTAGATACTCCTTTACATCGAATTATCCTTTGTTGTTCTGCAGAAAACCCGGTTTGTACGAAGAAACCGGTTGGTTTAGGATGAGTTTATTATAAGTTGTATCCACTTTGCCGGATAGGCGGATTTTCCCGGTTTTCCTTGTTGAATTTGTCACCTTTTCTGCTTGCAGGAAAATTCGGCATCAAAAAACGCAAAATTTGATAACTTTTTCAGAATACCTCCATATCTGCAGGGGACAGCTCCACAAGCAGTATTTCATCCGGCCGGTACAGACCGGTCCATTGATACTGCCCGGAGATCGTTTGCTCCTGAACATGATATCGTGGTTGCGCCATACGCCTCAGATATTGCCGCTCGTCCTGTGAAAGCCGTTCGGGCGCGCGCATCGCCTGAAACAATGTCGATGCGCACCCGCATGATGGACCAAGCCGGAAGGTCCGTATGCGATAACGCCCGCGTCCCAGGCCGGTACATATAAACGACACCCGTGTCTGAATGGATTCTGCGGCTGTCTGACAAAACAACATCCGGATAGTGTGCCCTTCCCGTGCAGCGATATAAGTGTCCCCCTGTGCAAGCAATGTGCCATTGAGCCGATGCAGCAGCCCGAAAACCTGCCAAACAGCCTTGGGCAAGCCGCCAGCGGTAAGCAAACCAGTTCCGTCACCACTCCCGCTGTTCAGACTGTCTGCCCCATCTCTCAGCTGCGGGAACAGAGCCACCCGCCCTGCTGTCCGGCATACGACACCGGCAATCTTACATGCGTCAGCGCAGGCATCCCAGCCAGTTTGGTCCGCTCTTAAAACCGGTATTACCCGCCCCGCGCCCGTTTTGAGCTGAGCCATATCTGCTTCCAGCGATTGCAGCCGGACCAGCCGTGCCTGAACTAAATTTGCATTTGGCAGAACAGCGCAGACAGCACTTTTGATGCGCTCCGCCTGATCCTTCTGAGACGGCAGTGCAAAAGGCCACCGCCTGACTGTCTGTTCACCATATCGGTATATCAAATGCTCAACCAAACGTGAAATAAATGCTTCCGGGACAGCGACGTGATCTTCTCCAAAACACAGCCAGGGCTGGCATCCCAACTTGCGTACAAAATCCAATGCCATGTCCAGATAAGTGAACTGCACTAAAGCGGCATCATGCAGCCAGTCAGCATAAATCTGCAAATTGCCGTCCGTGATTCCATAAATTTTGACGTGCAGGAAACCGATCCGAGCCTGCGTTTCTGCAAGCTGCTGCTGCACCTGTGCATCCAGCAAAGTATAGATGCTGCCAGCATCGATTGCCGTTTTCCAAACCGGTTGCAGGGGGGGACCGTCGGCTGCGGCATCCACGGTCAAGATCCTTGTCTGTATATGAGCTTCATACTTTGATAGTGGCGATGTCAGCCGCTGCAGCAGCAAAGCTTCCTCCTCGGCCGGAAGTGCTTGAAAATCGGGATGATGCACCGGCGGATGGCTGCGGTACTGCCCGGGCGTCATCCTGCAAAGCGATTTGAAAGCGGCAATCATGCGTGCTTCACTGCCAAAACCGTTTGCCTGTGCAATGACTGCAACTGACTCTGTTGAGCTCAGCAGATGCGCAATAGCGTGATGCAGGCGGATTTGCTGCAGACAATCGGTCAGTGACTGTCCCAGCCGCTTCTGGAACAAATGCGACAAATAATTTGAGGAAATGTATTCGCGTGCTGCAAGTGCGGCTACTGTGATCTTCTTATTCCAGTGCTGGTATAGATAGGATAAAGTGTGCGTCACCGGATCCTTCCGTACCCGTTCAGGTGGTTCCTGTCTGCAATGCAGCAAAATCCAATCGATGATCTGAAACGCACAGCGGATCTCATCCGCGCGGTTATCCTGTGCCCGCTGAGCTGTTTGATACATCTGCGCCACCAGCGCGCGCAGTTCCTCGTATTGCACGGTATCGCCCGATGGCGTCCAGCACCACATGCTATCCCAATCTATAAATGGCAGAAAATCATACGGCACATGGACGGCAATTAATATACCTGTGGCTCTTTGCAGTACCTGATGCGGGCGAAATGGCTGGACCAATAACAACCCGCCGGGCTGCAAAGGATACTCTGTTGCACCCAAGTGAATCGTCCATCGGCCCGAACTGACCATGAATAAAATCATTTCGGCCTGCCAATCTGGTGCAGCAGTGCCTTCCCGCAGCAGCGTAATCCGCACGTTCGATCCGTCTTGTACAGGCATGTTTATTCCCCCTGTCCACATTGCCGCTGTAAGAGGATGCATTGAACTGCATGTGGTTCCAACTGTGCGGAAACGGTGAGTGTGCCGCTGCATGCTAACTGCTGCACTTCGTATGCAGGTGCGGAGACATCCCTCAGATAGCCGGCCTCTGCTTCTGTCAAAGCCTCTGGTGCCCCCATAGCAATCCACTGGTAAAACGGATCGCCCTGAGACTGGTGTATATGATATCGCTTTATGCGGTAGGTCCCTGCGGACAGGCCGGTTACCACAATACGCAGATCCATGAGATGCCCCTCCTCAAATACTGTATATGCATCAGCCGGCTGCTTGAGCTGTTGATAGCGATAACGGTACAAGTTGGCATAATGACAGTAGTTATATAAAAAAAGCTGTACGCCTTGCTCGTCTGCTGTAACAAACCAGCCCGGTCCGGACTGAAGTAACCGTTCCCCAACGCGGGCGAGAAGCCTCAGTGCCTGATAACCGCTTTTGGGCAGGCCATTGTAAGTAAATAGCCCGTACCCGCCATGAAACACGCGCTCAGGCAGCGGACGTTCCCTCAAAAGGTCGGACAGGCTCCAATATCCAAACGCTTCCACCCGATCATAGTTTTCGCAGATATTTTTCATCAGGTATGCGGCTTTGTAACAGGTATCGTTGGACAAATCCCGCTGCCATAGCGTCGCATTCCATTCTTCCAGCCAGACCGGCAGATGTGCCAGTTCATACTGTGCCAGCAATGTCTGAAAAGAATCTAGCATATGGGACAGAAAATCAGGATCGCTGGACAGGACGGTCGGGGCTGACTGCTGGCTGAAAGAGAAATCCATAAACGCACGGTCGTGTAAAATATTGTGATATGGCCAGGATTCTACGGTAAAAAAGTCGGGTACACTCTGGTTTTGCAGGACAAAGTCCAAAAATGCCGGCATTCCTTGGGCCTCGTCAAGCATATTCAAGAAAATACCCGGGCCGCCGAACTGCAAATGCCTGTCAACACTCTTGACTGCTTCATAGGTGGCTTGGTACAGGCTGCGATATTCCTCATAGGACAGGCAGCCAAAAAAAGCATAGTTGATATTGAGTGCTAAAAAACGCCATTTCAGGACTTCTTTCTTTCCATAACGCGCAATGCAATGCAACAGAAGGCTGCGGATGTGCAACTTCCACGCTGAAAGGTCGATGCAGGGCGCAACGATCATTGCACGATCATAAATGCGTGTGGGCTGCCGGGCCAGGGACGAGGGGATTCCGCTTAGCTCGATACAGGGCCGCAGGTCTGCTGAGAGCAGAAAATCAAAAACGCGGTCGGCCAACACATAACTGCAGCCAGCAGCGTCGCACAGCCCCATGTCGTCATCAAAGATGCCTACAAACCGCGCATATGAAAAGCCTATCTCATGTTGCGCCTGCCGGATAGCCTGTTGAATCGGCATTGTGACAATGTCCCGCGCAAAACCGACGTTAATCAACTGTTTCCATGTGTTCCGCAACGGGATCCCCTTGGCGGCGCCATCCGCTGTAAATTCAACCACATGCGATTGAGCCGGTTCGACTGCCTGCATGGGGTTGGCATATTGCAGAAAGCCGGCAAGCCCGTCATCAAAGCTCGAGGTCGGCTTGCCGGATGCTGCCTTCTGACGGTATTGGCCAGGTGTTTTGTGAAAATATGTCCGGAATTGCCGAATAAAGGTATTGGTATTTTGGAAACCGTGATCCAATGCAATATGGGTAATCGATTGTGAACTGTCTGTGACTGCTCTGCAGGCATAGTGCAGACGGACTTGCAGAAGATATTCCGAAAACGTTACACCCCAAAATTGTGTGAAAAGCGTCGATATTGCGCTTGGAGATACAAATGCATGCTCTGCTGCAGCCGATAGGGTAAGTCCTTCCTGTGCATGCAGATGGATGTCAGACACAACCTGCAGCAGCAGTTCCAGATGCTTGACCGAGGGAATCCGTCCGCCCTCTACACGATTTTGCTGTAAAATATCCAGTAAGCACAGTAATTCCTGCATGATGTGTACTTGGCTGAGCTGCTGATCTTGAAAATATTCTTGGAATATGCTTGCACACAACTTGCGGATGCGATTGCATTTTTCCTCTTGGGCAGCAGTTGAAGTGCAGCAGCGGTATTTCCCTGCCCGCCATCCCATACGCTGCAATGCGGATGCCTGAATCCCCATGTGAAGTACGAATGTATCCGGCGGGCAGGCTATGCGGCAGATCGAAAACGGATAGGCGATGACAAAACCCTGCTCCGATACCGTATATATCTGCGCATCCAGTACGATTTCCGCCCGGCCGGTTAGTACAAAGAAACAGTCCAGGTCTGCTGTAAAATGAAAAGGATGGGATTTTCCCTGAATCAGTGAGAATTGAATGGGCGATGTTGTATGCAGCATAGAGATTCCCTCCTCAGAATATGTATATTAATATACCATTTAAAGGTGCCTGTGTAAACACAGATTCAATCTGAAAAGCAAAGAGTATTTTGTGGAATGAATCAGAATGATGGTATAGCTGTTATGCTAAATGGGGGCATACCAAATTGACTTTTGTAATATTTTAATATATTATTAATCGTGCGCTAAAGGTGAAAAGAACGATAGATAGGAATGGTTGGCATTACGCACGGGAATACCTGATAGCGGGGCTGGCGGTTTGAACGGGAAATGAGCTTTGCGAGTGATGCCGATCAGTCGGGATGTGAAGGGAGGACAGACTGATGATGCAACAACAGGAACAGATACTCTGTGCAATTTTAGATGCGGGAGAGTTGCTGCTTACCGCTGGCGCAGAGGTCGCGCGTGTGGAAGATACCATCCGCCGGATGGCAGCGGCCTATGGGTTTGTGCGTGCGGATGTATTGACAATTACGGCCAGTATGATTGTGACTGCACAGTTAGATGACGGTGCAGTGCTGACACAAACGAGACGTATCCTGCGCAGGGAAACCAATATGCGGAAAATAGAGGCAGTCAACGCGTTGTCGCGTGAGGTTTGCGCTCAGCCGATGCCGCTGGAGCAATTTAATGCGAGGCTTGATGTAGTGCGCCATATGGATGGTGGCCCGCGTTGGCGGCAGCCGATCGCTTATTTAATCATCGCAGGCGCGTTTGCAGTGTTTTTCGGTGGCACATGGCGGGACGGGATTGCAGCCATGCTATGCAGCATGGTGCTGTATTTTATCGGGCAGATGGGAGCCCGGATCGATTTGCAGCCGCTCGTATTGACCACGTTCAGTGCGGCGGCCATGTGCCTTGCGGCAATAGTCACTGTATGGATCGGCTTGGGGCAGGGGCTGGACTATATCATCATCGGCAACATCATGCTATTGATTCCGGGCATTGCGTTCGTCACTTCGCTGCGCGATATGATTGTTGGAGACACCATCAGCGGTCTTTTGGGTGCATTCGAGGCGTTGCTGCGTGCGCTTGCCATTGCAGCGGGCTGTGCACTTGTGCTGATGCAGCTGGGAGGTACGGTATGACAGAGGAAATGATTTTGCAGGTAGCAGTGGCGGCGGTCGGCGCATTTGGATTTGGCCTGCTCTTTCGCGTTTCGGGCGGACGGCTGCTGACAATCACCCTTGGCGGTGCGGCAAACTGGATTTTTTATCTGCTGGCTATGGAGGCCTACGCGGATCGGGTGCTTGCATTTTTCCTGTCCGCGTTGGCAACCGCTGTTCTGGCCGAAATATTGGCACGGCTGCTTAAAACCCCGGTCATTACGCTGCTGGTTCCTATGCTTGTGCCGCTTGTGCCCGGCGGCGATTTATATTATACTACCTTTTCGCTTGTGCGGGGCGATATGGAAGCATTTGGGCAGTATGGAAGCATGGTCATCAGAGAGGCAGGTGCGATGTCGTTCGGCATCATATTAGTAGCCTGCGGGGTACAGACAGCAATGAAAATATGGATGCTCCATAAAGAAAAAGATGCTAAGTGACAAAAAGGCTGCCGGATGTTCCCGGCAGCCTTTTGACTATAGGGACGTGCCGATTCGGTCGTTTTTCACAACCGGATCGAGAAGAATATGTTGTTTGATCTTATGGATATGGGAAAAATAATAAACGACCAACAATAAAGCTGCGCCCGCCCAGGCGGATACTTCGGAAAAGAATATCCCCTCCTGTCCGATCAGGCGCGGAAGGATCAGCGCAACAAGGACGCGCATCACAAATTCCATCACACCGGAAAGCATGGGGATCGTCGTATTGCCGAGGCCTTGCAGTGAAGCACGAAAGGCATACAGCAGGTACAGGCTCCACAGCATCACGGACATGAGGGACAGATAGTGAAACGCAATATCGACTACCTGCGCAGCGTTTGCCTCTTCCGCAGAGACGAACAGAGCGAGTGCTTCACGCCCCCAAATCATGCTGGCTGCACCTAAAAGGACGGAAAATACTGCGCTGAGAAGCAGTATGCTGCGCATACCCGCATCAATGCGTTTTGTATTGCGCGCGCCGCGGTTCTGCCCCATGTAAGTGGTCATCGCATAACCGAAAGCAATTGCCGTGCTTTCCAGTATGCCAAGCAGTTTGTTTGTTGCGGTGAAGCCTGCAACAAACAGAAAGCCATAGCCGTTCAGCACAAACTGCACCACCATGCCGCCGATCGCAATGACGGCGTTTTGCACACTGACCGGGAATCCAAGCTTACACAGCCCGCAAAGCAGAGGCCAATCGGTTTTCCAGTCATCTGCCTCGAGCTTCAGATCGGGGACATGATGCAATCGCCACAGACAGAAAAGGAAGGAAATGCCCTGCGCGATCACAGTTGCAAAGGCGGCGCCGAAAATGCCCCAATGGAACACCATTACAAAAAGCAGATCCAATCCTATATTAACGCAGGCGGCAATCAGTATGGCGACCAGTGGGCTTTTGCTGTCACCCATGCACCGCAGAATAGCAGCAGCCATGTTATAGGCCAGCACGACGATCATGCCGGCGAACAGTACACGCAGATAGAGTTGCGCACCGCTCATAATAGCCGGCTCGGTTCGCAGCAGTCTTAAAAGCGGCGTAATACAGATAAGGCCGACCACAGTAAGCATCACACCCAGAACCGTACATAAGCGGACAATCATTGCTGCGGTATGGCGCAGCGATTTGCGATCCGCTGCGCCAACAGCCAGGGCGATCGGAATGGAAAATCCCTGTGTCAGCCCCTGCACACCCCAGAGAAAAAACCAGTTGATCCAATCCGAAGCACCGAGCGCGGCCAAGGCCTGGATGCCAACGCCGCGGCCGACAATGATGGTGTCCGTGATCGTATAAAATTGCTGCAGCAGCCCGCTGACCATGAGCGGCAGCGAAAAACGAAAAATCAAGGGAAGCGGTTTCCCTTTGGTCATATCAGTCATGCGTATTCTCTCAAAAATGAATGAACAAAAAGGGAAGGCCAAGGACAAAGCCCTGGCCTTCCTGTATGAGGGATAAAATGCAAATGGCAAGATTAAAATTGACAGAGAGGTTATTCTGACTGCGTTTCACCCGTCCAGAATTCAGCCTTGGGATCGTACAGATATTCATATACCGGATCATCGATACGGGTCTTTTTCCACGGATCGCCCGGCAGATGGCGGATACCCCAGGCATAGCAGCAGGCAAAGCCGGGCGCCATGACCACCGGATGGGTACCCTTGGTGATGATGGACAGGCCGTTGTGATGCAGTTCTTCGATCTTGCCGTCGACCCAGCCTGCGCCAAAGCCCTCCGGCTTTTCAAAGTGGAAGAAGTACACCTCGGGCTGCGGATGCCAGTGCGGGGGATAGGAAGACCACTTGCCCGGCAGGTTGACGACCTCACCCAGCACCATGTTGGACAGAGGATTGATTTCGTAGTCAAAGCTGGTGCGCACGTCGCGCTTGCAGCACCCCGCACACGCGCCGTCTGCGCCGCGCCGCCAGGTGTCGGTCTCCTCGGGGGTGTAGAGGTGGTTTTCAAAAACCTTGTCGTTGTAGGTTTTCTGCACATAGAACTCGCAGTGGCTGTGTGCCGTAATCATGCATGAGCCGCCCGCGCACAGATGCAGGCAGTAGGTGCTGTAATCAAAGGGGTTGGGACGATCCATTTCAACGGTCTTGCCGTCATAGGTCACGGTAGCCTTGCCCTCGAACAGGATCCAGGCCATTTCCTTCTTTTCCTCATGGAAGGAGTAGGTGTCGCCGTCCTCCATGATGAGCAGCGCGACATCCATCATGCTGCCCTCGCCGTTATTCACATCGCAGCTGATATATTCGTTGTAGCCGCGGGTACACTGCTTATCGATATACATGGATATGGCTCCTTTCAATCAGTATAATTTGTGGTTTAGGGAAAGAGACTTGGCCGCGTGGACCAAGTCCCTTTCGTGAGAGAGAAGAATAGGAGTGATAACAAGTGAGTGATTTGTTTGAAAGTTAAGTGAGATAAAATGGGATCAGATCAGGGAGTGGATATCAACATACTCCATGCCAAGGGCTTCGGCAACACCCGGGAAGGTGCACTTGCCCTCGTAGCAGTTGACGCCCTGTGCGAGACCGGCATCCTCCTTGACCGCAGTCTCAAAGCCCTTGCCGGCGATTGCAAGACCGTAGTTGAGCGTGGTATTGGTCAGTGCGATGGTAGAGGTGCGTGCGACCGCGCCCGGCATGTTGGCAACGCAGTAATGCACGATGCCGTCTACCTCGAATACAGGATCCTGGTGGGTGGTGGCATGGGTGGTCTCAATGCAGCCGCCCTGATCGACCGCCACGTCTGCGACGACAGCGCCCTTCTTCATCAGTTTGAGATCCTCACGCAGAACCAGCTTGGGGGTCTTGCGGCCGGGCAGCAGGACAGCGCCGATCACGAGGTCAGCCTGTGCAATGGCGGACAGGATGTTGGCGCGCGTGCTGTACAGAGTCTGGATGCGGCTGCCGAAGATATCGTCCAGATAAGCCAGACGCTGTGCGCTGACATCAAGGATGGTGACGTTTGCGCCCATGCCGACTGCAATCTTGCAGGCGCTGGTACCCACACCGCCGCCGCCGATGATAACGACATTGGCCTTCTCCACACCGGGAACACCGGAGAGCAGCACGCCGCGGCCGCCGTAGGTCTTTTCCAGATACTTGGCGCCTTCCTGAACAGCCATGCGGCCCGCGATCTCGCTCATCGGGATCAGGCAGGGCAGACCGCCGTTTTTGCCGACGATGGTCTCGTATGCCATGGCCTTGGTGCCTGCCTTGAGCAGTGCCTCGGTCAGCGGACGGTCCGCTGCAAGGTGGAGGTATGTATAAAGGATCTGATCCTTCTTGAGGAACTTGTACTCCGGCTCGATCGGCTCCTTGACCTTGACGATCATCTCGGCCTTGTCCCATACGCCGGCAGCGTCGGGAAGGATGGCAGCGCCGGCAGCAGCGTACTCGCTGTCCTCAAACCCGGAACCAATGCCTGCCGTTGCTTCGACGATGACCTGATGGCCGGCATCGACATACGCCTTTACATTGTCCGGCGTCAGGCCCACGCGGAATTCATTGTTTTTGATCTCTTTTACCAGTCCGACAATCATGTGGAAGACCTCCTTGGATTGAATGGTTCCATTATCATATGGAACATTGGATTTTGAAATAAACAGAGAGGTGATTTGAGGAAGTGCAAGGGTTGCTTTCTCTTGACAATTAAATATTAATATATTAATATATATTTGTCAAGAAAAACTTTTTGATTTTTCAGAAAAATCAAATGGGAAAAATGCCATATAAGGTAAGGAGGATTTCGCTATGGAAAAGATTGCATTGGTAACAGGCGGCAGCTCGGGCATTGGAAGGGCAGTTACCGCTGCGTTGGCGGAGCGGGGCGACACCGTGCTGTTCACCTATCGCGTGCCGCATGGGGCAGTGCTGACCACGGAGAAGGTGCGCGATTCCGGATGGGAGGTTCGGCCGGTTTTCTGCGAACTGACGGATTATGCAGCCACGCGGGGACTGGTGCGGCAAATCATAGAGGAATTCGGCCGCATCGACATCCTGGTCAACAATGCAGGGATCTCTAATACGAAAAAACTGGAGGAGATTGATGAGGCGGAGTGGGACCATATGATGGATACCAACCTGAAAGGCACCTTCTTTCTCACACAGGCAGTATTTCAGGAGATGAAGCGGAACGGCTATGGCCGGATCGTTTCCATCGCTTCAGTGGCCGGGGAACAGGGCGGCCTGTATTCCGGGATGCATTACAGCATTTCCAAGGGCGGCATCCTGACCATGTCCCGCTGTTTCGCACGGGAGGGAGCGCCGTACGGCATTACCTCCAACGTGGTATCCCCAGGCGTTGTGAACACTCCGATGGGACGGGAGGAGGGTCTGCCGGTAGACGGGATCCCGCTCGGCCGCATGGCGGAGCCGAAGGAAGTGGCGCAGGCAGTTGCATTTCTGTCCTCCGAAGGGGCGTCTTATATTACCGGCGTCACGCTGGACGTCAATGGCGGCCAGATGATCCGGTAATAAAGCGGCTGATTTCTGTGATAATGCTGCAAAATACGGAGAAGGAATTAGATAAAACATATAAAAATAATTCTCTATTTAAAATCATCTTGACATTTAAACATTAATATATTAGTATATGAACAAACAGAGGTGACAAGGAAAAAGGGTTAGATGTAATGGATCGAATGGAGGTAATTTCAATGGCAAAGAAGCCTTATGAAGTATTGCTGGAACGCATCGAAAATGCGGACAATGTCACCCCGGGCAACAAAGCGGGCCTGATCGACTTTTTGAAGTACGAGCATCCGGGCGACGTGCTTTTTACCAAGTGGGACTATCCGCAGATCATTGAGCGCGGCAAGGGCAACCGCATCTGGGATGTGGACGGCAAGGAGTATATCGACTGCATCTCCGGTATGTCGGCGATGAACCTCGGCCACTCGGACAAACGCATTGCAGATGCGATGTACGACCAGTACATGAACAAGCTGGATTTCTGGTTTGATTTCCCGACCCCCGAGCGCCTCAAGCTGGTCAAGCGTCTGACCAAGCTCACCCCGGGCGATTTCCCGAAGCGCGTCCGTCTGGCGCTCTCCGGTTCGGATGCGATCGAAAACGCGATCCGTCTGGCACGCTATGCAACCAAGCGTCAGCACATCATCTCGTTCTATGGCGCCTACCACGGCCAGAGCACTGCGACCATGGGCCTGACCGGTTCGGGCCGCATGACCAGCTACTATAATCCGATGCCGGCACAGGATAACTGCATCCACCAGTTCCCGTATCCGTATGCATACCGCAATCCGTACGGTGACGGCGACGGCGCAGACTGCGCAAAGCAGTGCGTACAGGTGATCGATAATATGATGTCTACAAGTGTCACCCCGATGGGCGCACCGGATGCAGGCATCTGCAATGTTGCGGCACTGATCGTTGAGCCGTGCCAGAGTTCGGCGGGATACATCGTTCCGCCCGACGGATTCCTCAAGGAACTGCGCAAGCTGGCGGACAAGTACGGCTTCCTGCTCATCTTCGACGAGGTACAGACCGGCATGGGTCGCACCGGCAAGATGTGGGCCTGCGAGCATGAAGGCGTTGCGCCGGATATCTTGGTATTCGGCAAGGCGCTGGGTGCAGGCATCCCGATGTCCGGTATCGTAGGCCGCGCCGACCTGTTTGAGGACATCGACGTCAGCTTCATCTGCTCGACCTATGCGGGTTACTCCATGGGCTGCCGCGTCGCGAATACCGTGCTCGACATCATCGAGGAGGATCACCTGCTTGAGAAGTGCACTGCGACTGGCGAATATCTCAAGAAGAAAGCAGACGAACTGATGGCCAAGCACCCCATCGTAGGCGATTACTCGGCCAAGGGCGTTTATTTCGGCATTGAACTGGTCCGCGATCGCAAGACCAAGGAGCCGGCCAAGGCGGAGGCGCATGAGCTGATCAATAATATGCGCGATGCAGGTCTGCTCGCCCAGCTCAACGGCTACTACAACAACCGTATTTCCTTCATCCCGCCCATCAACCTGACCACCGAGCAGGTCGATGAGATCTTCGATATCCTCGAGCCGGAGATCGCCAAGGTAGAGGCAAAGTATCAGATTGGCTAACCCCCCTTTTCAGCCTGCGGCACAATGTGTTAGACTGAATACAGTGGATTCGGATTCACAGCCGCGCTGGAATATTCCGGCGCGGCTGTGGACGGTTAAGGTTGGGGGACAGGCCCATGTCATATATTTTAGGAATTGATACAGGCGGGACGTTTACGGACGGTGTGCTGGTGGATCCGGCGGCGCGCACCGTGTGCAGTACAGGAAAATCCTTTACCACGCGTGAGGATCTGAGCATTGGCATCCGACGATGTATCCGCAAACTGCCGCAGGAGCAGATAGATCAGACCGCCATGGTCTGCCTTTCGACCACACTGGCAACCAACGCTGTAGTCGAGGGGCACAGCGGGCGCGTCGGCCTGCTGCTGATGGGACGGCGCATTCCACAGGAATTGCCTGTCGCAGTCTGCATAACGCTGCAGGGCGAGCTGGATATCAAAGGGCGGCAGCGTATCCCGCTGGATATGAAGCAGGTGTGTGAGGCAGTAGAGCAGCTGCGCGGCAAGGTGGACGCGGTCGCGGTATCCGGCTTTGCGAGCGTGCGGAACCCGGCGCACGAGCTGGCGGTCAAGGCGGCCGTGCAGGAACAACTGCATTTGCCTGTCGTCTGTGCGCATGAGTTGAGCCAGGCGCTTGGGTTTTACGACCGCACGGTCACGGCGGCGCTTAACGCGGGGCTGATCCCATGCATCACCGAGCTGATCCGGGCGGTGGAGGCAGTGCTGCGTGAATTTGGGCTGGACCGTGTACCGGTGATGATCGTTAAGGGTGACGGCAGCCTGATGCAGCGCGGTTTTGCGCTTGACCGGCCGATCGAAACCGTGCTTTCCGGACCGGCCGCCAGCGTGGTCGGCGGGCAGTTCCTGACCGGCGCAAAGGATGCGATCGTACTGGACATGGGTGGCACGACAACCGATATCGCCCATATTCGGAACGGAAAGGTATCCCTGAATACAGCTGGCGCTGCGGTGGGCGGCTGGCGTACCCAGCTTCGTGCTGTGGATGTGCATACCTTCGGCGTTGGCGGCGACAGCCGCCTGGCATTCGATCGTATGGGCAGGCTGACAGTTGGTCCACAGCGTGTGATGCCGCTGTGCGTCGCAGGAGCCATGAATCCGGAGCTTGCGGAGGAACTGAGCCAATACCGGGCGCATGTTTCGCGCGAACTGATTGCAGAGCAGTATGCGGAATGCTATCGCGTACTGCGCCGACCGAAGGACGTAGCGTTGACCGATGCGGAGCAGATGGTCGTACACAAGCTGGAAGATACAGTGCACAGCCTGTTCTGGCTGGAAGCGCATTGCGGCACGGATGTCGGCAAGCTGGGGCTGGATGAGCTGGTGCAGCGCGGGATCCTCCAGCGCTGCGGCCTGACGCCGACCGACCTTCTGCATGCATCCGGCAGGCTTTCCAGATGGGATACCGCCGCAGCCGAAGCAGGGGTGTCCATCATGGCGGCGCGGCAGGGCAAAACTGCAGCGGATTTTTTGCAGGATGCGATGCAGTGTACGGATCGTGCGCTGGCATCCGCCTGCCTGTGTGCCATGCTGGCAGAGCAGCAAAACGAGGCACCGGCCACCCAACTGGCGGCATTTTTGCTGGATCAGCCCGCAGACAGCGCCTTGCAGTTGTCCATGGAGGTCAAACCGCCGGTCATCGCCCTGGGTGCGCCGGTAGCGGCGTGGCTGCCGCGGGTTTGTGACCGATTGGGCGCAAAGCTGATGATCCCGGAGCATGCGGCGGTCGCCAATGCGGTCGGTGCGGCTGTGGGCAGCGTTTCGGTGGAGAGCAGGGCGCTCATCCGGCATGATCAGTACCATCAGGGCTTTGTCGTGCATGCGCCTTGGGGTATGGAGCATTTTGAAACGCTGGAACAGGCGGAGCAGTACGCGGTCGACCGGCTTGAGCAGTATGCGGCGGATCAGGCTGTGCGTGCGGGCGGACACGCGGTAGAAACCACGCACCGGGTCAAAACGGTATGCACGGACTGCCTGGGAAGTATGGAAAAAAACTTTGTGGAAATGCAGGTGTACGCTGTTGCAGTCGGCGCACCGGCATGGAGCACAGAATCAATATAAAGGATGAGAGTACAATATGGAACAGCAGATATCTTTTGTCAGCAGGGGGAAGACTCTGCGCGGCTGGAGCCATATCCCGGAAAAACCGGGCCGGTTTCCGGCTGTGGTGCTTTGTCATGGCTTTACCGGAAACTGTAGCGAGCACGGCCTGTTTGAAGACTTCGCACAGGAAGCGAATGCAGCCGGCCTGTATGTGCTGCGGTTTGACTGCGCTGGCTCGGGCGCGAGCGACGGCAGTTTCCGGGACGATACCTGCCTGAGCGGCTGGAGGCAGGATATGATTGCAGCAATGGACTTTGCTGCTGCACAGCCCGAGGTCGACGGCAGCCGCATGGCCGCAATGGGCATCAGCATGGGTGCGGCGGTGGCCATGCTGACACTCACCGACCCGCGTGTGCTGGCGGCGGCAGGCTGGGCGACGGTGCTGTATCCGGACGAGGTTTTCCGGAAGATCACAGGCGAGGAAAACTGGGAAAAGCTCGGCCGCGGCGAATACATCCATCATGAATACGCAGAGGTAATCTTTGATTCCGCGCCCTGCCTGCGGCAGGATGCAGAGAGGATTTCAGTAGAGCAGACGATTCGGAACAGCGGAAAACCAGTTTTACTGCGTTTTGGGACGTCAGACCCAGTGGTCGATGTGGATTTTGCAAACCGTATTGCGGCGTACCGCCTGCCGGATATCGCAATACAGGTAGTAGAAGGAGAAAACCACGGCTTTCAGATGCACAAGCAGGAGAACATCACTACAACAATCAATTTCCTGCGTCAGTGTCTGATGGGAAAGGAGTAACCGAATGAATCAAGCGGATCTGGAATATTTGAAAAGCTTAAAGCCGCAGTCGCACCCGGACGGGCGCGACATGCTGCAGGAGGGGCTTGAACTGGGGAAAAACGTCAAGTCCGGCAAGGGCGGCTTTATCCGAAGCCAGAGCAAGTACAAAAACCACGCGGAGATGAAACGCGACCTGGCCCGGCAGGGCAAGATCTACTGGAACATCCTGCTCGGCCTCGCAACACTTGACGAGCAGGTGGAAGCGGAAAAGCAGCTGTACGAATTTTCCCAGCGCACTGGTCTGCAGATCCATTCGATCCAGTCTATCCCGAGCGGATTGGTCGCACTGCCGCCCGAATATCGTGAAAACGCCCCGGCGACAACCAGCTATGAGATGTATACCCCCGAAGACTACGAGGTGCAGCAGGCCGCGTGTCCGATCGATGTTTCGTTCAACGATTACCATCTGTCCACCCCGAACGGCCTGGCCAACACTATTCTGGCAATCGAGCACGGATCGCCCACAATCGGCGAGTTCTGCCAGTTCAACTGGGGCTTTTACGGCTATGACAACGACGTGGAGCGTATGTGCAACATGGTGCGCGCGCTGGGTGTGGTCGCCTCCAAGCGGGATGAGTATTTTGAGGTAAAGACCTATCTGGACGACGGCTATGCGGGTTATTTTCTGGACTGCGCTTCTTATATCGGCTATGCGATGCTTGAACACTATATCTGCACGACGTTGTGCGGCGCGCGCTATGTGATCGGCTTCGGCGGCCTGCTGAGCGAGAACGACACGCGCTGCGCAGTGGCAATGGCGCTGGATAAGGTGCTTTCGACCGAGGACCAGCCTGTGCTGCGCTACCTGAACGGCTCGACCAACCTGCAGTGGGATCATGATATTCACGGCAACTACGGCGTATCCGTCCCGGAAATGCTGTTTGAAATCCTGGTGGAAAAGAAATATCATATGGGCCTGGGCATCAACCCGGTATCCATTACTGAAAAGATCAAGGTTCCCACGCTGCAGGAGCTCGAGGACATCTTTGCCGCGGGCAAGCGTGCAGAGGAGAAGGCGGACGAATGGCTGCCGTATTTCAACTTTGAACCGCTGGAAAAGATGCGGGATAAAATGGCGGAGGAAGGTGCAAAGCTGTTCCATAACAGCCTTGAGGGCTTCAAGCAGGCAGGAATCGATATTGAAGACCCGGTCGAGATGCTGCTGGTGCTGATGGCCATGAACCCGATCCGCTTTGAGCAGATGTTCCATTCGACCACTTACGGCACGGATAACACGGACATCAAGCCGTTCTATACGACCGTGCTCGGCCGCCAGACCATGCAGATGAAGCAGGAGATCATCGACAAGCTGGATCAGCAGAAAATGCGCGGCTCGCTGAACGGGAAAAAGGTGGTTGTCGGCTCAGGCGATGCGCATACCTATGGCCTCGTGCTGGTGGAAGGCGTGCTGAAGGAGATGGGCGCAGAGACTGTCAATGCAGGTGTGGACATGGATCCGATCGATATGCTCGATCTGGCGGATGAAGAGGATACGCCATTTATCGGCATCAGCTGCCACAACGGGCAGGCGCTCGACTACGGCCGTCAGATCATGCAGCTCGCTGAGGAGCGCGGCAAGACCTACTGGATCTTCATGGGCGGCAAGCTCAACGCGATCCTGCCCGGCGATTCCGAACCGACGGAAATCGCACACCTGCTGGAGGAAATCGGCATCCACGCGGAAAACGATATCGCGCAGACGGTGGCGCAGATCGCTGCCCTGTAAGGAGGAATTATCATGAGCAAGTTTTTAGATGTGACCAACCCGCAGACCGGTGAGCTGATCGAGCGGGTGGAGCTGGCTTCCAAGGAAGAGATGGAGAAAATCGTCGAGGAGGCGCTCTCGGCACAGACCGCCTGGGAGGCGATGCCGCTCTATGAGCGCGGTGAGATCCTGTACCGTTTTGCAGACCTGCTGGAAGCGGATGCGGAGCACATTTCGCAGCTGTCCTCGCAGGAGATGGCAAAGCCGATCATACAGGCGCGCGGCGAGACCATGGACGGTGTCAAGCTGCTGCGTGCAGCGGTCGAGCGCGCCAAGCACCTGTACGGCGAGGTTCTCGCGGACAACGGACCGGGGTTTGAGAACGATCTGGTCTTTACCCGCCGTGAACCGCTTGGTGTGATTGCGTGCATCATCCCGTTCAACTTCCCGATCGAGCTGACCTTCCAGAAGATCGCGCCTGCGCTGATCATGGGCAATGCGGTCATTGTCAAGGCACCGTCCTCCAACCCGCTGGCTGTGCTGGCGCTGCAGAAGCTGGCAGACGAGGCTGGTATCCCGGCAGGCGTGGCGACCTTCCTTGTCTGCGGCCGCGATGTGATGACCGAGTGCGTGACCCATAATCCGCAGATCGCAGCGATCAGCATGACCGGCAGCACGGGCGCAGGTAAGCAGCTCACGCGCGAAGGCGCGGACACGCTCAAGCGCATGTTCCTCGAGCTGGGCGGCAACGACGCGCTGCTGATCTTTGACGATGCGAACCTTGACAAGGCGCTGGACGAAATGGTCAACAGCCGCATGGAAAACAACGGGCAGGTATGCTGTTCCTCCAAGCGGTTCCTGGTGCAGCGCGGTATATACGACACCGTGGCAGCACGTCTGATCGAGCGGCTCAAGGCGCTGCCGCACGGCAGTGCGCAGGATGAGCAGGCAATGGTGACTGCACTCGTCAGCGAGAAGGCTGCAAAGGAAGTGGAGGAGCAGATCGCCCATACCGTAGCGCAGGGCGCGGAGCTGGCCTATGGCGGACAGAGGGACGGCGCGCGGATCGAGCCGGCCGTTCTGCTGAACGTGACCCCGCAGATGGATATCTCCACGGACATGGAGGTGTTCGGCCCGGTGTTCCCGCTCATTCCGTTTGATACCGAGAACGAGGCGGTGGAGATCGCCAACAGCTCGGTTTACGGCCTGTCCTCCGGTTTGATGACTGCGGATATGAACCGCGCGTTCCGCGTGGGGCGCAAGCTGAAGGCAGGTGCAGCCGTGGTCAACGGCAGCGGCGGTTACCGTCATCTGGACCAGCCGTTCGGCGGCTACAAGCAGAGCGGTATCGGCCGTGAGGGCATCAGCATTTCGCTGGAGGAATTCAGCTACATCAAGGTCTATGTGATGAAGGGCGCCTTCGAATAAGCATGCGGAGCAGGGAGCGAAAGCTCCCTGCTTTGATAGGAGGGTAAAATGACACACAAAAAAGCGATAGCCATGCTGCTGGGGGCGTCCGTGCTGTGGAGCTTTGCGGGCATCTGCATCAAAAGCATGAGCTGGAACGGCTTTGCGATCACCGGCATGCGCGGGCTGATCGCCGCAGCCGTCCTGCTGCTTGCCATCAAAAAGCCTCGTCTGCCCAGGGGAAAATACCAGATCCTTTCCATTCTATCCTATGTTGGGCTGATCTGCCTGATGGTGATCGCGACCAAGATGACAACTGCGGCCAATGCAATTTTGCTGCAATACACCTCGCCGGTATATTCGGCGGTGCTCGGCTGGTTTATCCTGCGTGAGCGGGTGAGCAGGCGGGATATCGTGTCGATCATTGTCATGTTTGCCGGGCTGATCATCTTCCTGTACGATGGGCTGTCTGCGGGGCATCTGTTGGGAGACTTCATTGCACTGCTGTCCGGCGTATGCTACGGCGCGATGAACGTATTCATGCGCGCGGATACGGAGGCTGACCCGGCGCAGAACGTGTTCTGGGGCAATCTGGCTGCATTTGTCCTGATGCTGCCCTTCTTCGGACAGATGGAGTGGACGCGGGTGAATGTCATTTTGATCCTGCTGATGGGTGTTTTCCAGCTTGGACTGGCGTATGTGCTCTATGCAGCGGCGATTCCGCATGTAGGCGCGCTGGAGGCTACGGTGACTACGGTGCTTGAGCCGGTTTTGAACCCGGTATGGGTCATGCTGCTGGGCGGGGAGAGAATGAGCTTGCCCACAGTTGTTGGCGGCATAATCGTGCTTGGTGCGATCGTATTGCGCAGCCTGCCGCAGGCACAAAAAAGTCCCTCGAATGAGTGAAAATGGTAGCAGTATGGCATTAACTGTGATATACTAATACATATCAAAGTGTAGTAGTATGGAGTGAGTAGTAATGGTAATAGAAAAGACAAGACGGCGGCGCAAGAGCAGTGTTGAGGTATATGATGTGCTCAAGGATGAGATCCAGTATCTGACGCTCAAGCCGGGGACACATATCCATGAGGCCGAGCTGATTGAGAAGTTCGGTGTCAGCCGCACGCCGATCCGGGAGGCACTGCTGCGCCTGTCATCGGATGGGCTGGTGGATATCCTGCCGCAGAACGGCACCTATGTTTCCAAAATCAACTATAAACTTGCGACCGAGGTCGCTTATATGCGTCACCTGCTGGATACGGATATTTGCCAGCAGCTGTGCCGCAGTTGCACGCCGGTGCGCGATGCGGTAGATGAAGCGATTTACTTCATGTCGGTCGCGGTGCGGAAGCAGGATATTATCGGGTACGTCAAGCAGGATGACCATTTCCACGAATCCCTGTTCCGTGTGGCTGGACATGAACAAATCTGGCGGATCGTGGAAAACTCCCATGCGCATAACAACCGGGTGCGCATGCTGGATATGCAGCGGCCAGGCACGATGGAGCCCTCCCTGCAGGAGCATTTGAAGATTGTCGATTGCATTGAGTCGGGAGATGAACAAACGCTGATGGAGATCATGGCGCATCACCATGACCACAGCGGTTCGGCGGAACGCGAAAAGCTGTTCCGCGAACTGTATCCGGATTATTTCGCATAACAGGAAGAGCAGCCATGCCGGTTTGACGCCGCATGGCTGTTTTGACAGGAGGCAAAACCATGCTGGAGTTCCAAAGCAATTGCGGGAAAGATATTGTCACGTTTACGGTCAATGATGAATCGGGCCATGAGGTCAGATGGGCAGAGGGGCTTACGGTGGTCTATGTGCTGCGCGGTGCGGCCAAGGTGGTGAAATACGAAAGGTTTTTTGTGCTGGGCGAGGAGGACTTCCTGATAGTCAATCCCTTTGAGCCGTACAGCGTTTTTGCAGGCACAGGAACCGATGTGCTCTGTATGCGGGTCGCCGAGCCTGCGGTTGTAAAGCTGATGCAGGATGAGGAGGAATGGCGGTTCGACTGCTGTTCTGCGCAGTGCAGCCCGCATCAGGAAGCTTATCTGGATTCGCTCCGCCGTCTGATTGCCTCGCTGTTTCATGCGGTATACAAGCAGGCTTCGGTCAGTTCAGCCTATCTGTACCGGGAATTGTTTTCATTTGTGGATATCCTGCTGCAGCATTTCCAGCAGCGCGGGGAAAATTCCAATTTGAGCGCACACAGCCGGTTGATGGAGCAGTTCCGCGCGGTCCTGCAGTATATCAATGCCAATTACCGGGAGGAGTTGACCATCGGCAGTGTGGCGAAGGCAAATTTTCTGTCTGCCAACAGCCTGTCCCGCTATTTCCAGAGATATCTGCAGGTTACTTTTACAGAATATCTGACCGGCATCCGTTTGAACGGCGCATACGCTGACCTGCTGCACGGAAAGCAGCGGATCACGGAGATCGCGCTGGAAAACGGGTTCAAAAGCACCAACAGCTTTATCAAGAGCTTCAAAAAGAAGTATGGACTGACGCCGGGGCAATGCAGGGATATGATCCGCAAAGCGCAGCCGGACAGGGAGGAGACAAACAGATGGCCGGATAGTAAAATGTTTCAGACGTTGCTGCGCCATCTGGAGCAGGAGCCGGAGCAGCGGCGGGAGCGCGCGGCTGCGGATATCACTGTACAGGCGGACGCAACGGCGCCCGCTGTGCAGGGGCATGCAAAGTGGAAAAACTTGATTTGCATCGGCTACGCGAAGGAAGGGCTGCTGGCATCCGTACAGCAGCAGCTCCGCCTGCTGCAAAGGGATATCGGCTTTTCCTATATCAGCTTCCACGGCCTGTTTGACGACGACATGATGGTCTACTATGAGGACGAGGACGGAACGCCGCAGTTTGACTTTTCCATGACAGATGGGTTGATCGACTTTCTGATGGGGATCGGCTTACGTCCTTATCTCGAGCTGGGCTTCACGCCGTCGCTCCTGACGCATGAGGAGGACCGGCGGCGGCACCCGTTTCGCCGCGGCAGCAATCTGTGCCTGCCGAACAACCTGGATAAATGGATTCAGTTGGTGCAGGCGTTTGTGCGGCATGTGGGAGAGCGATATGGTATACGGGAGGTTGAAAAGTGGTATTTTGCGGCAATGAGTATCCATTGTGCGGTGGGAAGCGGACACTATGCAGCGGAACGGCAGATCAAAATGTACTATCAGATGTATTGCCGGCAGTATCGGGCAATCAAGCAGATCAATCCGAACTACAAGGTAGCCAGTCCCGGGCTTTACAGTAATGCGCTGAAGCAGGACTATTTTATCGATTTTCTCAAGATGTGCAGGGCGGAAAACTGCCTGCCGGATCAGTATACTTTTTTATGCTTCCCGTATGAACCGATCGCGGATCAGGATTTCTTCCGTAAGCTGACACAGGACGGCGCATTTCCGTATGCACTGAGCAGTGATGAAGGATATGTGGAGCATTTCCGGAATGACTTTGACAAACTGCGGGAGGACATCGGCGTGGAGCCGCGCGAGGTCACACTGCTGGAATGGAACGCTACTATGTGGCAGCGTGATTTTTGTAACGATAGCTGCTTCAAAGCAGCTTGGCTGGCCAGGAACATTGCGGAAAACTATGACGCATTTTGGGGTATGGGCTACTGGACGGTAAATGATATGCAGGAGGAGACCGCACCCGGCGGCACGCCGTTTCACGGCGGCTATGGGCTCCACACAGTGCAGGGGATTGCCAAAAGCGGGTACTATGCCCTATATCTGTTGAACAAAATGGGTACAGAGGTGCTGCTGCGTGGGGATGGCTATCTGGTCACGCGAAACGGAAGCGGCATACAGTTCCTTCTCTATAACTACTGCCACTATGACGCGCTGTTTCAGAAACACTATATGGGGGATGAAAGCCCGGATGCCTGCTATGACCGCTTTGTGGAGAAGGCCGACAGCCGGTTTCTGATTGAGCTATCCGGTTTGCCTGCAGGAGAATACAAACTGCGGAAGTGGCAGGTTAGTAGGGATCATGGAAGCTCTTTTGACGCATGGATGGATATGGGCGAACCGGAATATCTGGATCCGGAAGAAATTTCTCTGCTGAAAACGGCCTCCATGCCGCGATACCGGGTTTGGAACGAGCATGTTACCGCGGCACATACGCTGCATCTGCAAACACTGCTGGAACCACATGAAATACAGATGATCGATATCCAACTTGGCCGAGATGCAAAATAATAGCACAATTATTGCAAAATGATCGTGCTATTTTGCACAAAGATAAATATATTAATATATAAACGTGTATGGCGCTTTACAAAAAGACAAAATCCGCCTTCAAAAAAGTACATATTCGCATATCCGGAAAATTAGAATATTAATATACTATAGATGAGAAGAAGAGTGATCTGCAAAAGAAAAGGAGGAAACAGCATGAGAAACAGGATGCAAACCATACCGGATGAAACGGGAAGGCTAAGCGTAGGGGAAAAGGTGGCATATGGCTTTGGCGATGTAGCATGTAACGTGGTATTTGCGCTGACCATGTCGCTGGCCACCTATTTCTACACCAATGTCATCGGCATGTCTGCAGCACTTGTCGGCACAATTCTGCTGATATCCCGCATTTTTGACGGCGTTTCGGATGTCATTATGGGCATTATTGTGGACAAGACCAAGTCGCGCTTCGGCAAAGCACGCCCATGGGTGTTGTGGATGACCATACCATACGGCCTGTCCGCAGTGCTGATGTTCATGGTTCCGGCAAATGCAACTACTATGGTTCAGGCCATTTATGTGTTTGTTACTTATAACTTTGCAGTGACTGTGGTTTACACAGCACTCAATTTGCCGTACGGTGCATTGGCAGCCATGATGACGCGCAACCAGAACGAGCGATCGCTGCTCAATGTGTTCCGCATGTCGATGGCGCCGGCAGGCAACCTGATTGTTACCGCGCTGACGCTGCCGTTCATCAACCGCATGGGTGGGGATCAGAAGGCATGGATCACAGTTACGGTCATTTATGCAGTCATTGCAATGATCCTGCTGCTCGTGTGTTTCTTCGGCTGCAAAGAGCGCGTGCACATTGCCCAGACTACAGCAAGTGAAAAGGTTTCCATTGGGCTCAGCTTCAAAAGCATGCTGCTTAACAAGTACTGGTGGATGGTCACCGTAATGTTTTTTGCGTGGTCGCTGTATACGACACTCAATGGCATTATGCTGACCTATTACGCGCAGTATGAGCTGGGAAACAATGAATTGATGAGCGTTATCACGATCGTAGAGAAGCTCCCGTCAATTATCGTTACCATTGCGATCGCACCCTTTATCAAAAAGTTCGGCAAACGCAACTTGTCGCTCGCAGGCGCCATTGTCGGCCTGATCGGCGTAGGCGTGATCCTCATCCAGCCGCAGAATCTGACGTTTGTCTTGATTGGCGCAGCCCTCAAAGGCGCGGGTATCGGCCCGATCGGCGCGACCGTTTATGCAATGATGGCTGACGCGATCGAATACGGTCACTGGAGGACTGGCGTACGCGCGGAAGGCTTGCTATATAGCGCCGCGACAGTCGGATATAAACTGGGCGGCGGCCTAATGAGTGCAGTAATCGGCTTTATTTTGGATGGAGCCGGATTTGATGGCACTTCGCAGGTCACGCAGTCGGCCTCTGCACATAGTGCGATTTCCGGCCTGTATCTGCTGCTGCCGCTTGTTGCATGGGGACTGCTGGCGATTTTCCTGTGGTTCTATAAGCTGGATAAGGAATATCCTAAGGTGATTGGTGAACTGCAGATCGGCAAATTCTCGGAAAAAGCTACACTGGGAAAGAATGAGCCGGTAAAGACCATTGATCTGCCGGAACAGATGGTTCCTGCTAATCCGAAAACGAACATGATTGTTACCATCAGCCGTGAATATGGCAGTGGCGGACACGACATCGGCAAGCAGCTGGCAGAGGAGCTGGGCATCCCGTTCTACGACAAGCAGATCATCTCGCTTGCTGCCAAGCAAAGCGGTGTGGACGAGGCATCGTTTGAGCAGTTCAACGATGAACTGAGCGCTTATCAGCTGTCGCTGTCTATTCTGGATCCGAGTAACCAGAACGATAAGCTGTACCTGATCCAGTCGCAGACCATCCGCAACCTTGCGGCGCAGGGGCCGTGCGTGTTCGTGGGCCGGTGTGCCGATTATGTGCTGCGCGATATGGATCATGTGGTGAATGTATTCATCACCAGCACGGCAGTCAAGCAGAGCTGGCGCGATAATGCAGCAAAGAATCGTGAGCAGGCCGAGCAATTGAAAAAAGTAACCGAGATGGATGAGCGTCGCAGCCTGTACTACAAACATTATACGGGACGTGAATGGGGCAAGGCTGCCAATTACCAGTTGTGTGTGGACAGCAGCAAGCTGGGAAGCAATACCTGTAAGGTGATCCGCACCTATCTGGACTGCTGTGTAGAAACCGGGAAACGTGTAGGTATTCGGTGATGCAGGATCATGAAGGTCGCGGTATGGACAGGGAATGGTGGGAAGGGAAAGGCTTTTCCTGCTTTACCAACCGGGACTGTGAATATTTTCCCTGCCATGCAGGCGCAGATCCGGAGCGGTTCAACTGCCTGTTCTGCTATTGCCCGCTCTATGCGCAGGGACCGGATTGCGGCGGGCAATATACTTACCTGAAAAACGGCGTCAAGGACTGCAGCAATTGCCTTATCCCGCATATTCCCTCAAATTACGGGTATATCATCGAACGGTTTCAAAAACTGGATCGGTAGGATACCTGTCAGCATGACAGGAACGACGGATTGCAATTTACGAAGAAAGGCTGTTTTTATGGCGTATGACCATGGGGCATTCCGAGTCAGGAATCTGGAAAATGCAATTGAGTTTTACACAAAGAAACTCGGGTTTAAGCTGCTCTTTTTGAGCGAATCCGAACAGTATGGAGAGAAAGGCGCGTTCTTAGAGTATAATGGCGCACGGTTGGAGTTGCTTGAAACGATTGGAACGTCTTATCAGCCATCCAAGCCTGAACGCCCTTATTGCCCGCACCTATGCTTTGAGGCAGAAGACATGGATGAAGTAATCCACACGCTGAAAGCAAATAATATCGCGATACTGGATGGACCGAATGAAATCCCGGGTTCCGAAAAATGGATTTACTTTGTGGATCCTGATTTGAATGTGCTTGAATATATTGTTTGGCTTGATAACAAGAAAAACAATGCACATTGAACATGTCGCATCCATATGTTAATGATTTGGAAAAAGGCGAAAGTTCCCTGATTCATCTTTTCAATGCCGCATCGAACAACTGGTATTACCACAGAAAACAGGACTTCGTTCCGGTTTCCGGACATTTGACAATGGGATGTGACTGGAGATCAGCCTTGCTCTGATATGACCGCTTATGGAAGGCGCCGCTGTGAACTGGATCTATCCATATCGCGTTCAACGTGGGCAACAGGGATAGCCTGTCACGTGTCCGACAGACCGAGATGATCGGGCGACGGATATTTGGGAAAATGAGTGACTGGCTCGGGGGAAACAAGCCTGCGGTTGCAGTGCAGTAAAAACAGATCAAAAGGTGCAGATAACAATGTATGGGACGGCTGACAAGGTGCGGCCGTCCCGTTTTTGTTTTGAAAAAGGATCTGTACGGAATGATTGCAAAGAAAGGACGGTATTAATTCCAGTATAGAGCGATTTCGCAGAATACTTGCAAAAAAATGGAATGGTTATGCAGAATTGATTCGGGCTTCCCGTTGGGATAGCAGAATGGATGATGGAAATATGCACAAAAGGCTGATGTTGTGTGCAGGATTTATATAGCAATCTAATTAAAATATTAATATATTATTCTTGAGAGAAGAACGGAGCAGACCAGATGGGAAGGAGGATATGAAAAATGCAGATGAAGGGGCGATACGCCGATGGGGAGGAGCACAGGCCGCATACTCACCGCCGGGTTCTATATTGCCCCGACAAGACGGAAAAAGGGGCTTTGAATCAGTTGGAAAGGAAGCGTATACATGAATTTCTTCAGCTCATACGGCTTTGTAGTGATATCATTTGTCCTGTTTACAGGGCTGGTAGCATTGATATCATGGTGGAAAACACGCGGGGATAATTTGAAAAGCGAAAGCGGCTATTATCTGGCGGGGCATTCGCTGCCTGCAATTGTCGTTGCAGGCTCGCTGGTCATGACGGATTTGTCTGCAGAACAGTTGGTCGGCAATAATGGACAGTCCGTCCGTGTCGGTATAACGACATTTGCGACACAGGGCTTATCATGGACCGGACTTGTCATTGCAGCGGTGCTGCTCCTCCCCATCTTTTTGAAAAACGGTATGACGACATTGCCGGAATTTTTCGAAAAGAGATACGATGCTACGATCCGCAGGGCAGTATCCGTCATCATGCTGCTCAGCTTTATTCTGATCATGCTGCCCACCATCCTTTATGCGGGCGCACAGGTGTTTGTCAACATTTTTCCGATTGACGAGATTTTCGGCATCTCATATTTTGCGGCCATTGCCATTGTATGTGTCAGCATTTCCATTATCGGTTCGATATATGCAATATTCGGAGGCCTGAAGGCGATCGCGGTTTCCGATACGCTCAACGGCGCGGGCATGATCATCGGCGGGCTGATCGTTCCGGTCTGCGGGCTGGTCTTCCTCTCTACGCAGCTCGGCGGAGACGGGAGCCTGATGGACGGGCTCGATAAATTCCTGCATACCGATCCGGCTATGATGAATGCGTGGAGCGAGGCGGGGGCGAACGAGCCATGGTGGCCCTGGCCTGTGCTATTCACCGGACTCGTGGTAAACAATGTATATTTCTGGGGCTGTAACCAATCTATAATCCAGCGTGCCTTGGGCGCAAAGAGTTTGGCGCATGCGCAAAAGGGCATGATCCTGGCAGGTCTGATCGACCTGTTTACCCCAATATTTCTTGTGGTACCGGGCATCATCTGCGCGCTTGCCTATCCGGGTACTGATTGGGGCAACGGTGACACGGCATTCCCGACACTGATCGCGGAGGTTATGCCGACATGGCTGCTCGGCTTCATGGCGGCGGTGATTTTTGGTGCGATCCTGTCGTCCTATAATTCAGTGCTGAACTCGGCCTCCACACTTTATGCATTGGATATCCATCGGCCGGTATTCAATCCGACCGCTTCGGATGAGTATGTGGTTAAAATCGGACAGCGTTTTGGAACGATTATTACGATCATTGCGACAGCAATCTCGCCTTTCCTGCTTTATATGGGCGGCATCACCACATTCCTGAATGCGGCGCTTGGTATTTTCAACACACCGGTTCTGGTAATCCTGCTCTGCGGCATCTTCTGGAAAAAGACGCCGACAATTGCAGCGAAGATTGTGATTCCGCTGCACATTATTCTCTATGTCCTGCTGAACTATGTGCTCCGCGATGCAATTCCGGTGCTTCAGAATATCCATTATCTATATTATACACTGGCGCTGTTTATATTGGATATCATTATTATGTATATTGTAACAAAGGTAGCACCGCGTGAAACGGACTTTGCACACAGCAGCGCGGATGCGGTCGTAGACCTGAAGCCGTGGAAGTATCGCAAGGTCATGATCGGTGTCATTGTGGCAATTACTGCTGCATTTTATATTGTCTTCTCTCCGTGGTGGCTGGGTAAAAGCGACCAGACAACATGGGAACGCTATCAGCAATCGCAGGCCTCTGAGACTGCGTCGGTATCGTCTGTCACATTGCAGCAGGATGGCTCTGCTGCAAATGAATAGGATAGAAAGGGGGAACTTATATGGATTCCAAAATCGTCATTACAATCAGCCGTGAGTATGGCAGCGGCGGACATGATATTGGTGAGCGGATTGCCAGAGAACTGCAAATTCCGTTTTATGACAGGGACTATGTTGCAGAAAAAGCACGGCAGGAGCCATATTTGAGCGAATCAAACTGCGAATGGCTGAAAGAAAACGGTTGGCGGCCAAGCACACTGATGGGGTCCGCATTTGCATTCGGCCCGGCGCTTGGAGATCTCAATTCGCAGCTGTTCCTGAAGGAATCCAATGTTATTTGGAAGCTGGCGCAAAGCGGCGCCTGCGTTATTGTAGGACGCTGCGCGGACTTTGTGCTGCAAAATCGGGAGCATACATACCGTCTGTTCATCTCATCGGGTATGGCTCGCCGACTCCGCCATATCAGCGAAAATCCCCGCCTGTATGACGCATCGGTAAAGAAAGAAGCCAAGGACATTATCGCGATGGACAAGAAACGGGCGACATACTACAACTACTATACCGGACAGATCTGGGGCAAGGCATCCAATTACGATATGTGTATCGACACTGGCAAACTGGGTCCTAAGACGGCGGACATTATTTTAGAATTTGTCCGGAGGGCCGAGCAGGGGATCGGTTGAGAACTCTGTATCGGAAAATAAGCGCGTAATCCGCAAAAGTCAAAAGATAAGCCCGCTGCAGAATATAATTTTGTGGCGGGCTCATCTTTGAATATCACAAAAAGTAAAGGAAAAGCACTGATTCTTGTCGAATCAGTGCTTTTTAGTGGCAAATCTACTGCTCATGGATACAATGCACCATGTTTTGATGACATGGTGCATTGTTTTGTGGGTTCAATTTTGATGCAGCGGGACAATGAGGACAGAAAAGACAAAAGCAGCCTGTGAAATTTATTCCCGTTTCTCTGCTTTTTTCTCCCGTTCCAGAATTTCCCGAAGGATTCTGACACCTTTTCTGTGTAGTCCTCTTCTTCACTGCCGCTGCTTTTCAGGATCCGCTCAATGGTTTGTGCAGGATCCAAGGGCAAACAAGTTCAAAATCTTTGCCGCAACTTAATTATAGCATACCGGATGAACAAGTTGCGTGGCTCTTGTTTGCTAATTAAAGTCATTCTTTGATTAACAAGCGAACTCGGTCTTCCAATACACAAATTTCAGCAAAGAGATTTTGCTAATTCAAGCACATTTTGCTGAATAAACAAAGAGCATTTAAATATTTCAGCATAACCAAGACCAAACCGCGACGATTCATAATTATGAGCAGGAGGTGTTAAGTTTCCGCGCAATGTTAGTTCGTGCGGAAACGTCGGAAATGATAACTTTCCGATAACTCTCCGGCCCTATCATTGACTATCCCGGATCCAGCAATATACTGTCGTTTCTGTAGGAGGTGTCGCTATGACCCAATCAGAATACGAAGCGGAGTTACACTTTCGGCTCTGTAAAAGTATCTTCGCCACTCTGGCAGCCAAGGGAATCATTGCAGAAGATGATATGCACACTTTACTCTGTGTCGCTGCGGAAAAATACCATGCACCAATTGGCGAACTGGAGGTGAACAGCATTGCGGTCGAAAAGAATTACACGGGTTGAGTTCCCGGCCAGGACAATCTCCCCGAAGCAGCCACCGCCCCCAAAGCGGGTTGCAGCCTATGCCAGAGTATCCACCATGAAAGATGCCCAGGAGAACAGTCTCCAATCCCAGCAGGAGTATTTCACCGAATACATCCAACGCCATCCGGACTGGGTATTTGCCGGGATGTACACCGATGATGGTATCTCCGGGCTGTCCATCCGCAGGCGGGACGGCTTCAACCGTATGGTAGCGGATGCCCTGGACGGTAAAATCGATCTGATCATCACAAAGTCTCTGTCCCGGTTCGCCCGAAATACCGTGGATGCCCTCACTACCATCCGCAGCCTGAAAGCCGCCGGGGTAGCGGTCTACTTTCAGAAAGAGAATATCAACACCATGGACAACACCGGTGAGTTCCTCATCACCCTGATGAGTTCTTTTGCCGAAGAGGAGAGCAGATCCATCTCCGAAAATGTTACCTGGGCCGTCCGCCATCGATACGCCCAAGGAATCTATCATCTCCCCGGACTGCTTTTGGGGTATCAGCGCAGCCAGGATGGCGAAATTCAAGTCGATGAAGCCGGAGCCAGAGTCGTGCGGTTCATCTACCTACTTGCCCTGGCTGGGAAAAGCAGCACAGATATCTGCCGCATTCTTATGGACTATGATATACTCTCGCCGGGACAGAGTCCGAGGTGGGAGCCGCATACCATACGCAGTATTCTAAAAAACGAGAAATATATGGGCGATGCCGTCCTCCAAAAAGAGATCACCGTGGATTTTCCGACAAAAACCAGAAAGCCAAACGAGGGTGAAGCGCCGCAATACTATGTGGAGAACGGGCATCCCGGTATTGTCATCAAGTCTGTGTGGCAGGAAGTGCAAGCCACATGGACGGATGCCAGCCGCCGGAACTGCACCTTCTCACCCATTGCCAACAAAATCATCTGCGGTGACTGTGGCGGTCGGTATGGTCGAAAGACCTGGCATTCTACCACCTACCGGGACGCCGTCTGGGAGTGTATTAGCAAGAAGGCTGGCCGCGCAAAATGTAAATGCCGCCACATTTACGCCGAGGAACTGGATGCTGCCCTCCGCCGATCCGTGAATCATCTGCTTAAGACCCATAAAAATATCATCCCTGACTGCGCGGATCTGTTGTCACAGGCTCCGGGAGAGATTTCATCAGATGCTCGATCCGTTCTGAATGATATAGCCCGTGGGAAACTGGATATCCAGATTGACGGTCTGATGATTGGTATCCTTATCCGAAAAATGGTGGTCACGCCAAAGCAAACCCTGGTAATTCACTTTCTGGACGGCACCACCTACCGCCACCGCCTTGGCGCTACTCCCCGAGGAACACGGCTTTACAATACGCAGCGGGATCACAGCCGGATGCTGGCCTTATACGCCGAGGGATGCTCCGCGAAGGAAATATCGCAGCGGCTGGGGATCAGTGTTAATACGGTGCGGTCGTTTTTGCGGCGGCATTTCTGACAGCTTTTACTCCGGGTACAGGCACTTAGTTATGTGCCATACATCAAGACTTTGCGGGACTATCTGATAAAGATAGTATCTTGGTGGTATTCCAAATTCCGCAACAATTCAGGCGTGGATTTAAGATCAAATTGCATTCCCGCCTGTATGTATAATCGTTTTGCATTTTGAACGCCTAATTGCGTAGAAATACGTAATTGCCCCTTCTGAGAAAAAGAAATCAAGCCAATATCGAATAATCGATCATATGCCGGACTCAGGCAAAGACCATTTTCGGAATTTAGTCGTTCTGCATTTGATGACACTGCCCAAGGCTTAATATGGCTCGCCAGCAGCAATCGTGGATTATCTATTCCAGTAATAATACAGCGGCTTTCATATTTTTGCAAAACTTTCTTTCTAAACTGCCCTTGTCCCACTCTGGCTTTAATCAATTCTTGCCGCTCTGTTTCAGAAATGCTTTCATTTTGGAGTGCTGTTTTAATATCATCCGTATTAACAACAGTTTCGTCCCGTCTAAATGCCCGATATTGTTTTAGCGCATTACTATACATTGCATTCCCTTTGGTATTCTTCTTGATAAAGTGCTGATCGTGTATAATCACTGCAATGGCAATATCGATTTCAATTTCTGTCATCTCATAAAAGGGCTTTGATATTACTCCCAACGCCAACATTTCTTCTATAACCGTATCAGCCGCATGGCTGTATTTATATATGGAAGAATCGGACAACCCCGTATTCGTTTTAAGCCATTTGGCAAAATCACTCATATTGTTATCCTCAAAGCAAATAACTCTAATTACTGCTTATAAATCGATATCATTCCAGAAACCGATTTCCGGGTTTTCATATGTACCAACGATTACACCACGATCCAGAAATGCATTTCTCTCCTCACAGCATGTTTCCGGCAATAAGCCGCATGCGTGGCATGCCGCGAGATTCAAAGAATCACGTCCTTGACCTCTGCTCATGATGCATACCGGGTCATTTGAACAAGTCTTTGCGTTTGCAATTGCTTTTCTGAGAATCCTGGGGAATGCATCCGGTCTGCCTTGACGAACCAGTCCACCCAATGTACCTTCCGCATCGCCACTGGCAGTATAGATGAAAATACCCGCCATCTTTTTTCCATCGGATTCCTCGGCGCAGTATAGGCGTTCACTCAGAGAAGCAATGCTATATCCACACTCAAAACTCAGCTGAGAAATTAGCAGGTGAGATAGCGTGTGCAACATAAGGAATTTGGGCGTTATCGTGCGTGGATGATTCTTCCCGATAAACGATGTCGCATAGTTGTGGTTCAGCCTAGCTGCTCTCTCAACGACTGCCGGATGGGCTTCAATCCAGCTATCGATATCTTCTTGGTTGAACTCGATAAAGATGCCTTCACCACGTACTTCATAAGCAGGGTACCACCGAGTATCGGGTTCCTTTACATCTACAAAACCGACATCATTACTGGTCATTGCCGGCTGAATTCTGGAAAACCCAATCAATGCATTTACTACACGCACTTTGTCGACGAGGGAAATGGCTTTAATATGAGGCAGATCATACTCGGAAATGTCCATTTCTTCACGGGAGAAATCGCCCAACCCCGAGCTGGCTGCGCCTACTTCTCCAGACAATGCGGTATATTCCTCCACACGATACTGAATACTGGTCACATCTACATTTTCGGGCATCGGCTCCAACCATTTGCGAATCAGGATTTTCTCCACTTCTGCACGGGGCGCACCGATTTCAAGCGCAATTTTATCCACCCACTTCGGCAAACGCCGGGTTATTGTAGCGATCCTTTCCTCAGGGTCCTCATCGCTGATAATGGTCATGCAATCATCATAAGCTTTGCTTTGCTCAATTTTTGCATTCAACTTATCTGCATACGGGGGAATAACCAACGAACTATGCACCACGGGGAAGTAAACGGACGATGCACCTCTCTGCACGGTTTTGGGATAGCAAACACACTTATCTTTGGTATGTCGAAACGGATGATTTCCATCACATCTGAATTGATTGGTCCCCAGGTCTTCGTCCAGCTTTTGAAAGCAATCCTTATCAAAGGCACCCTTTAATGTAGCGATAGCACCACAGGAGCAACTTACGCTCAAGCCCTCAAGCCCTTCCGTTCCGGATGCGCCGGTCTTAAACTTCAACTCCGGATTTCCGCAAATCGGTTTCTTGGCCTTTGCATGCACCCACTTTACCCAAGGGAAATCATTCAAATGACCGCTTTCACACACCGTGACAATACGCGCCACGACCAAATCCTGGCGGCACTTGGGGCATTGCATATGCTCAACCATATACTCGTCCCGTTCAAGCGTTTTTGCCTTGGCGTTTTTCCTGTACTCGGCCACCCAGTTTTTTAATGGCTGGAATTTTCGGCACTTAGGGCAGAAATACCATTCAGGAAAACGGGAATACGCAATATTGGTGGGTAACGCAAAGTAGTCCACACCCAGGGCTTTTGCAAAACGATCATCATAGATCCTACTCTTTCCGCTCCAGTACTCCGGCGCAGCAGTAACCAATGTCTGATCCGGAAAGTCCACCATAGCACCTACGCCATATTGCAGAACTGCCTGAGCGGCACGAACGGAGTGGGTAACTTTATTCAATTCTATCTTTGTCTTCACTTGTTCAGACATTGTTATCCCCCCAAACTACAATACTACCCAATACCGGAGTATCCACATTTCGCATTGAGGTCAAAGTTTCGATGGCATTGTCCTTTCCTGCAGAGTTGTATTGTTTAAGCAATCGACGTGTATCTCCCGCAGGCGGATTGACCATGAACTTGCGCCCAAAATACAACGGAACAGACGGATTCTCTCCGTTGCATTCATCCACATAGGACTGCCAAAGATCGAAGAACTCCTTAATCTCCGTTCGGATTTCATCTACATCGTCCTTTGCCTGCCCCTCGGAGCGTTCGTTAATTCCGGTCACCCGGTCTATGACAAACGCTTCGATTTTCTTTATTGTTTCCGCAAAGTACTCCTCATCGAAGTTAATGGCATCCTTATCTTCGCTCATTCCGGCCATTTGGCGCATCATCGAAATAAGCACAGGATGTAAGGCCCGTTCACGTGCCGGACGAGAGAACGGAGTCGCTCCGGTCGGCTCTACAAAGCGATAGAAAGATTCGTGGTAAGAGCGAAATCGTTCATAATGGGAGCGGTCGCGACTCTTTGTGGCATCGTACTGCACAAAGACTACACCGGGGAAGGAACGTCCCACTCGGCTGGAGGCCTGGATATATTCACTGGTAAGTTTGGGCTGTCCGATCATCAACATAACATTCAATCGTGCAACGTCAATGCCAACGGAGATCATGTTTGTGGCAAGCAGCACATTAGAAGCATATCGCTTGGCGGCTTCATTTTCTTTGGAATACTCGATCTTTTCCAGCTTATCCAATGTCTCATTTAATTCCGTGGTGGAAACACGGCTGGTAAGTTCGTCCGCACTGACGATAAGCCTTCTTCCCGTAAACATACGATTTGCCGTACGAATGATAAAATCCTTTACGTCATCGTCCACCAGAGTTGAAGCCTTGCCCAAATCCTTCAAGCTGTTAAAATATACCGTCAATGTCCACAGCTTGTCTTTAACCTCTTCCGGAAGATCCATGGTGTAAACCTTCTGCATAAGCGCAGCCATAGCACGGATTTCCATCATAGCCTTGGTTTTTCCGGAAGGCATAATACCTACATATTTACGTCCGTAAACACCCTTTTCGTAATCAATTACAGACTCTTTTGCAAAGAAAGAGTCCTCCGCATCCAAGCCGGGAGCCGGGAACTGCACAACTTCACGATTATACAGCACGGAACACTGCTCTTTTGCTCTACGAATTGTAGCGGTGGAAGCAATGACTTTGGGATACACGCCCTTTTGACCGCAAATTGCGTCCACTGCGGTTTCATAAAGGCCAACCACCGTACCCAATGCCCCCGAAATCAAGTGCAGCTCGTCCTGGATAATTAGTTCCGGAGTGCGATTATCTTTTCCGATGCCGAAGAAAGCACCAATTCGTCCGTCCCAAGGAAGCATAGCAAATTTGTCCACCGTACCAAACAACAATGTCGGAGGTGTTTCGTAAAGTTCGTCATCGATAATTTGAATAGGAAGTCTCTTGGTAAAAGCACAGTCTTCATGAGGGCAGAACATATAGAAATGTTTACCGCTCATGTTATAGCCCCATTCTCCAACCAGACGGCCATTTTTATCATCCTTGACCATCTTTGTTCCGCACCACGGACACTTCAGCACTTGAAACTTATTATGACGTTCTTTTTCATTACGAACATAATATGGACTGCTCACACTCTGCAGCTTTCCCAAATGGTATTCCGCACTATTTGAACGCTCACCGGTTCCAACATTTTTGTTGGGAATATGCGATCCACCAATCCAGAGACCAATTGTGATCGGTTCTTTTCCTAGAGGGTAGGCAGGATCCTTATGTCTCTTTTGGGCACAATCTTGTCTAATATACTCACAAGCACAAATAAGTGTCGCTGCACGGGTAAACTGCTGTGCCGCCAAAAGGCGGAGAGTATAACGCAAAATAACAGCCGTGCCGTTGGAGTTTTTGGGGTGTGCCAGCTTGCGATAGAAAATTGTAAACGCAGTCAGTCCAAGGTATGCCTCGGTTTTACCGCCACCGGTAGGGAACCATATCAAATCAACGATACTCCGCTCCGGAGATTCATCATCAGTTATAGAGTTGACATCCATCAGTAAAAATGCTATCTGGAAAGGTCTCCATTTGCAATTGCTGTCGCTCTCCTGGCTGTAATCCATGCCATAAAGCCTGTCTGCAATTTCTTCGTCCCCCGGGTAACGATCGGCGTTGGTTTTGGCCATATCTCCCTGCATCGCAATATGAATTCTCTGCATAAACATTGCACGATTTGCCAACAGAAAGGCTTTGTACGCGTTGTCATTTTTTGCCAGAGTATCAATGCCAGCATACATTCTCTTATATGCGCGTTTACATTCACGGATATTATTGGCGGCAGCAGATACATATCTGGGATCGAGTGTGTCAGCCACCTTTTCCAGACTATCAACCCAATTTTTATACAGGTCGACCAGGTTCCGCATGGATGCAAGTTTGGTAGTTCTGTCGGATGGATCCAGGTCGGACAAATACTTCATGGACAATTCTTCGTCTTTGATGAGGTCGTTCTGAGGCAAGGAAAAACTCATCGACGGAATCTCTATTATCGGTAAGAAATCGCTCCATATAGCCCCAACTCCAGACGCATCGATTTCCCAGTCTACGGATGTACCCAAGCCGGTTCCGTATATTTTTTTGTGACGGTACAACAAATCCAGCGATTGTTCTTCTGAATCCATTGCGGTTACATCCGCATTGGGATTGCTTTCTACAAAAACGAAATCATTATTCTCAGAGGATACTTTCATTTTGGCCTGGAAAATACAGCGATTTGCTTTCACGGGAGATTCTTTCCTGTCGTTCACCAACATAACGGTAATTGACCACAAATTATCTCCAATTTTCCGTCTCAAAGCCACCAGCTTTGCATCAGTGCCATCCAGGTTGTGGTTGGCTTCGTCATCGGCATAATCCCCATGGCTAAAGTCAAGCACAAATTCCGGAATTTCATGCGGAACTCGCACATACCCCATAGCACAGTAGTCAACAAAACGGTAGACTATTTTCTGAAGAATGTGGAATTCATTTTCCGGAATCGTATCGCGCTCAAAAATGCTACGGGCTTCCTTGGCCGTTACGGAAGAAATCAGCCGCAGCGCATGGGTGTCCTTGTCATACACCATAATATGCGCCAATTCAGGCGGTACTGTATAGGTGTCAGGAGTATCCGGCAGATAGGGAATCATACAATCCGGAACTTTGGCATTTCGGTATGTGGCAAATGTCAAACTTCCCCTGACGATATTTGTATTTCCGCTTGCGATGAATGTAATACCCATGGACGAAGGCATGTACTGTGTAGCCATTCCGATTTCTTCGTCCAAGTTTTCATCGGCAGTTTCGTCAAATGCATAGGTTCTCTGTTTCTTTTGTTGAACGGGGTCGGCACCCGGATCTTCGACAGAAACCGAACCGGTGTTTTCTGCAGAATTATCAGATTCCTCCAATTCAACAGTCTCATCATTATCCTGGTTTACAGCATTTCCTTGTGGGAACAGAATACCAACGGAATAACGACTGGTAGGGGTGCTGGAAATAAGTTCATGCTCTCTGTCAGGCAAAGAAAACTCTGATCCGGGTCCTAAAAGTTCATCCCTAATTATACCGATATATTCTTCCCGGGCAGAAATCATTGTCTGTCTAATCTCACTGCCTGTCACATCAATACCTCCGCTTCTGTAATGGGTGTATTCACCAGATTGATGTTTATATTTACACTTTCGTCCAGTTCCGTAATATACTCAAGTTCCAGTGTTTCCGACAGACTTTCCACGTTGTCATATACGATGCTTAGAACGCTGCCTTCCTCAGGTATGTTGCCACTGAGTTTATCGTTGATAGCCTTTGCGATTAATTCGAGAATCTTTCGCCGGTCGTGACGCACCGCTCCACACGCCTCAAAAAAGCCATGAGTATCTGCCAGCAGATGAGGATCCTGTGTTACGATTGCAATATACTCCATGGTACGTTCTTTACGGGGGCCAACAATGTGACTGTCATCGATGAGCCATTGCCGAATAGTGACCTCCTGCATAGAGCTTCCGGCCTCTCTCATTTTCTGCGCAACCTTTCGATAAGTAAAGCCATTGGTTTCCTTATACTCCCGCAAGGCTTCTTTCCAATATTGAGACTTTTCGTAAGCCTCAATTGCGCCTTGCCCCAAACGCCCATCGCGGAGCAGACGCTCATAGATGAAGTCAACAATATTCTTGGTGTAATCATCACGCTTAACAAACACCAGCACATCTCCGGGTCGCAATTGCTCCGGGGACTTTTCAATCACATTTCCTGCCATACTGTCAAAGACAACCGCAGAATAATACTTGGAGAAGAATATTTGCTCTCCCGAAACGAAAGTGCCTACATGTTTAACTTCGGACACCGGGACATAAACGCCTCCCGCACTGCTGCTCTGTGCCAATTTGCGAACATCAAATGTATTAAAGGCTTCGATATATTCGTCCAGGGCGGAGAACTGCTGTACTTCCTCTTCCATCTGCATTTCCTGAGAAGAGTCATCCTCCTCTGGCTCGTCTGCCATATGGGTGGTACCGATTCTTCGATTCAACTTTCGCTCGTACTTTGCGAATTTCTTTCGTCGGAATGTAAATACCTTTTCCTCACATCCATATAGAAGGACATCGACGTTACGTGCAGCCAAACATTGTAACGGATCAAACCGCTTATTATTCAGTTCTCCGACACATAAAACCGCATCGTATTTTTTCCGGCTATCGAAACGATTTGCCGTTACACAAATTACATTTTCATCAGAAAAGTACTCAGGGTATACCATGCGAAGTAAGTCGGCATAATATGCCTTTGGTACAATGATTGCAACCTTGCCGAGTTTATGTTCGTTCAAGTATTCCCTCAGGGCATTTGCCTTTGGGCAGATTATCAATCGTTCACGATATTTTCGTTCCAGTGCATCCGCCACAACCATACACAGTTCTTGCATAGACCCAGCTTGATCCGCAATATCCCATAATTCCTGAATGCGTCCGTAGGGTGAAGTAACCGCTTTGTTAATCTGTCCGTTACAAATGGCATTTTCCATTATTTCTAACGGAAAAACTGCGGAATTAAGAAGATTCAGCAGGCCATGTGCAGCCACCACGAAGTCGTCTTTGACTGCATCATTCCAATTGGACTGTTTTATGACAAAAATCGCATTTTTTATGGTTTTGTATTCATCCCAACTCCAACCTTCACCTACGGAAATTGCCGTAACAGTATTGTGTATCACATTCATAATCTGCCGGTGGAGTTCTTCGGTAAGCGGGTTGTCATTGCGAATCATTTGATTGCTTTTGGATAGCATGGTTTTTGTACAAGCAAATACGGAAGCACCCTCATACATCTCCAAGATATGTTCACCCATCCCGGCTTTGATTGGGGATGTAACATGAACAAAACGCAGTACTTTTCTTCGAAGCAAATCGGCAAGTTCAGACCCGTTCTCGGTTATAGACGCGCCACCGACGACCAATAGACCTACTACTTTATTTCCGTTTCTATCCAGAACCAAATCCCGTGCCGTTGAAATTTTACCGGTTACTTTCAAAACCGGTTCCGCTTTTGTCGGATTCAGACCGAACTGATACTCTTCACCACTACCGGTATAATACGCCGCCGGAATAATGTCCAACAAACCAACTTCTTTGCCTTCGCCATATACGATGCAGACTTGTTTGTAGATCTCGCCAAATGAGTTGCGATCAGCCACAATAACGATTGAAACATCGATCTGCGTAGGGATTTCTTGAATATCCACATCAAATGCAAAAGCCAAAAAATCCTCACGATTTGTTTTTTTCTTTCTAATACCGCGTCCGTCAGTAATCTGCGACTCGCCGTAGTAAGGCTTTATCAGGTGTTTATTCTTCTCCAGGGGAAGGTAACTGATCGTTTTCCCGTTTTTTCCTTTTCCGTCCTGCTCAATCACCATGCAAAGCCGACCGTATTCAATGCTGGTACCTTTCCAGCGATACCTCTGACCATTATACATAACCATATCGTCTATCTGTAGAGCAGAGATAATATCGTCATTTGTAGACAGATTATAGGATAGACACCCCAGAGCGACGGCAACAACGGAAATAACATCAAAGCACAGAGATCCTGTATGAAGAGCAAAATTGACCGTTCGCTCCTTTGATACCAATGAATCGGCAAAAAAAGACAGATATTTTTCAATGATTGCTTCCTTCGATATCAGCGCATCACCATAATAAATATCGCACTTTTTCAGAATAGCATTTGCCAGTTTTTCTGCCGTCACGGTCATACACCTCCGTTTACGGTTCTTCTCCGTGTAAGATAGCCAAACAATCAAGCATAAACCGTGCCATCTCCTCAATTGCCGGAATTGTGACGGAGTTGCCAAACTGCTTGTACTGTTGGACTGCCGGAATTCCCTCGGGGAATGAAAACTCGTCCTCCCCCTCAGCGTTTACGAATCCATAGTTTATAAAGCCTTGAAGTTTCCCCCACTCGGTGGGAGTCATAACACGAATGCCTTTATCGTTGAGAGGGGTTCTCTTCCCTTTAATAATCTGTCCTGCAATGCCTTCTTTGGGATCGTATATCAAATTACGTTCACGGCCCGAACCTCCTGTTGCCAACAATGTGTTGGCTATAGGTCTCTCAATTCCTTCCGCATTTACAATCCGATAACCAAATCCGTAGCCTTTTCCTTCTTGACGCTCTCGATGCTTGACGAGTGTCTCCAAATATCCCGATGCCATATAATACCTTGCCGGAACATCATGCTCCAACAAATCATTCAAATCATGATATAGCTCAACCGCTCGGGTACGAGGCATTTCCGTTGGCAGCATAGCCAGTCTCTCCGGGGCAAAACGCTCCGTATCAAAACCGATTATATATGTACGAGGGCGATTTTGCGGAACGCCAAAGTCGCGGGAGTTGCGAATAAAGGATTTCGGCACATATTTGAGTGTCCCGTCCGCTTCTTTTGTGACACCAATTACATGGTACCCCAAATCATTTACAAGTGTTTCGATGATGGTTTTGAATGTTCGCCCTTCGTCGTGAGAAACCAAACGATCTACATTTTCCAAAAACAATGCAAATGGTCTGGTTCTCCTAATAATGTCGGAGATATGAAAAAAAATCTTGCCCTTTTCTTCGTTCTCAAATCCTTCCTGCAACCCGACCCGGCTGAATGTCTGGCAGGGGAATCCGGCCAAAAGCACTCCATATTCCGTGTTTTCCACCTGCTGTTTAAATTCATCGCCAGTCAAATCGTTTTCGGGATTGTCCCCATATAAATGTTGGTATGTTCTGCAAGCGTACTTGTCAATTTCCGAAGAAAGTACATTCACAAACTGCCCTGTAAGCTCAAAGCCACGACGAATGCCGCCGATGCCGGCACAAAGGTCAATTGTTCTATACGGTTGAACAGGGAAAACTCGCAGCTCATCCAAAACTACGGAAACGCAGTATTCCGGTTCTTTTTGTATTTCATGCCCCCAAAATCGCAGAACAGTCCAACCTTGTTCCTGTAGTCGTGCCGTTACCTCAATATCTCTCTGCATATTGCGTTCGATTTTGGGAATCCAAAAATCACGATTGCTTTTTATTTCATTTTGTGCCTGCTCCCAGTTATATCCGTGCCAAAAATCTCCGTCACAGAATATCGCGATTTTCCGAGCAAGAAATGCAATATCCGGTTTTCCAAAAATCGTCTTATTGTTTCTCGTAAATGTAGTAAGTCCCTGGCGAACAAGCTCCTCGCACAGAAGTTTCTCCAGCGCGGTATCACTATTGCGCACCCGGCTCATATTTTTATGTATTTGCTCTTTACTCTTTTTGCGAGCCATTGTGCATCTCTCCAACCTTCAAGATATAGGCCGATAAACCGCGAAGCATTCGATATTAGCTACAGAATATCAGCCTTGTTGTTCTATAAAACAGGCTTCTTTTCTCCATGCCATGTGGCAGTTTTGCAGTCCCACTGCATGAAAAACTCCCCTTCGGAAAGAATTGCATTCCAAGCGGGGCGCAGGAAACGATCAATGCATACCATAACTTCTTCCAGAGGTAGCTCCGTCATTTTCAGGCGGCGCAGATACTGCCTCCAGCGAACTTGGATGTCCTTGTTACCTGCCAAGGCGATTACGCGGTCGAAGCTGTCCCGCTCATATGCCGTTCCCCGGTTTTGCAGGGTTTCGAAAATCGCCTGCCGGAGTGCCCAGCCATCGAAATCGAAGATGCTGGACAGATAGTGAATATCATAGATATCCTTCATGCGGCTGGTCAGTTCCAAACGCTGAAGTAGCGCGTCAAATTTTTCTGCAATAGTGCTTTCCAGAGAGTAGGTCAGCACCTCCGGAGCGCCAAAGCCATCCAGCTGAACGGGGATTGTCCTCTTGCGGGGCACGGGAATAATTATGTCACCCACACCGAAATCCACATCAAAAGGAGTCCGGGTATTTTTAATTTGACCTACCAGCTGGAAACTGACGCCGGTATACTTCCGCTGGGGAGAAATAGTTTCAAATCCCCTGGAAGTAAATGTAATAAAATCGTTGCCGCTGTCCACGGAGATAATCTCATCCACCATGCGTTTGATGTCCTCAATCCTTCCGGGGAATTGTTGTAGCAGAAAATCGATATCAACGGTAGCCCGGCTCTCAAAATTGGTCAGCGTGTAAATGAAGAGGCCACCCTTAAGCACCAGGTTTTCCGCATAACGGGAGGCAGCCAGCCGCCGCAGAAATTCTTCCTGGCAGAACAGCTGTAAATGCAGCTGGAAGGGCTTGCCTGTTTCTTTTGCTTTGTTTTTCAGCCGTGCAATGACGGATGCGCCCATATCCATTACAGCCACACTCCTATCCGATCTTTCACCTTTTTCAGAACTCTACGTTTTTCGGCATATTCCAGCAGCTTGGGTACATTCTTTTTCGTATCTGCTACATAGCTCTGGATTGCTTTGTTGTAGGTCTCTCTGTCCATTTTGTTTTCATAAAAAATGCATTCGCAAATCAACCGATCCCGATCAAATATTTGCATGGTGCAGTCGCCGTAATCTGCGGTTGTAACGCCAAAGGCCAAAAATTCCTTTTTCATGTAGTACGGCTGCACAAAGGGATAGTCCAGCTTGAAACGGGATTTGGATGTATCCCGGTCGACTGCAATGTTCCATTCCAGGGGCGTCCGGTCAGAATAGCGGTAATAGAACAGGGCCGTGTACATGCACAGCACACCATCCGGGAACAGTTGAGCAATTTGTGCCGCCTCGGATATGAGTTCATTCGTTTTGCAAAGGCTGTAATAACCTTGCTTGATTCTCTCTATAATTTGCTCATCAACCATTTTCCGAATAGCATAGGTGTTATAGCCGAGGGCTGCGAGATCAGATGTGCGGAATATGCCTCCGCATTCGTCTGCCAGCTTTTCAATGATTTCTTTGTCGGCCATGTTTTCACCAACTTTCCGCACAAACTCATCTTGTGATGTAACTTCGCAAATCTAATTATACGCACATTTCTCAAAAAGTCAATGTGGCGAGGATACTTTCGCACACTGAACGTCAAATGTTTTGCTGAAATTTCGCGTGAACCTGTGAGCTTTTCCGTATCGTTTGGCAAATCACCGCTTGTAAATCACTTGCGCTACCGAGTATTTCTCGTTTTTGGGGTATCCCCTCTTGCTAATTCTGCGAAAATTTGCGCGAAGCCCCACGCCGGTCTTCATACAAATAGAGCGTAGGGATTTTGCCTCCCCCTTGGGGCCACCGCATGACAGCAATTATTTTGTACCGCCTTTTGCCCTTTCCCGGTAGTAATACTCCTTTGATTTGAGTTTATTCCTCACACTCTGACATTCCAGCGTCCCGCAATATTTCTGTCGGTTCCCTCGTTTGATGAACGCCTTACCGCAAGCCTGGCAGAACGCAATATTGGTTTTACCGCCGTAGTCATCCAGAGCGTTGGCATTCACCGCCATAAATCTGGCAAGGCCGAAATAGGCTGCGTCCACCACGGATTTGACGGAGGGTTGCAGCTGGATCTGCCCGGTGGCGAGGTCATATTCCAGTCCCATATTCAGCTTCGATATTTTCTCGACAAATCGCTGTAACACCAAGGGACGGTGGGCGCTGTCCGTCCGATACCACTCCCGGAGCAGGTTCTGCTGTTCCGGTACACAGACACCATCGTAGATTCTCTGAGCATCGGCTGCTTTTCCCTCCATCAGACTGCGGATGGCGAAGGCTGTCATGGTATCGGTATAGAGCTGCTCCAAATCCTGCACCATATCTTCCACAAAAACGCGATAGGATTCCAACATATTCACCATGCCGTCCCAAAAGCCATTCGGATCATCGTTGCTCATTTCCAGGTGCGCCACATCATCTCCGTAGAAATAGTAGGGATGTATATTCTCCAGACTCCACCCAATCAGAATCCGTGCACACTCTTCCAGAGGCTTGTTCCGAAGTTCCAGGTTCAGATTGCACAGCTCAATCAGCAACTCCTGCCCGGAAGGGTAACCCTTATAGACCATGGGAAATTGCCCGGGGGTATATTCCGCAAATATCGTTAACTTACCATCCTCCGTTCCGATTCTGTATGAATGGAACCGGAGGGTGTGTTTTTTTATATCTCCGATGCCACCGATCTCATAATCCGTCAGTTCTCGTTTCAGATCCATAGCGTCACTCTCCTTTATTACCGAGAATCTTACCGTTATAACTTTGTATTTCGTATTATCTCTTACCAATAGAGCAAAGATTTATGTCCCTATTATATGCGATAATACAGCCAAACACAAGAGAAGGGAGTGAAATATATGAAAACGAGTTTTTACAAGTCCGTATTCAACCTCAAGGAAGCGGCAGCTTACCTGGGAATCAGCGTACCCACCCTGGTGCGGCTGCTGGGGAGCGGAGCCATTCCATATCGCCGTGTGGGACAACGGTGGCTCATTGCACGCTCTGCGCTGGATGATTGGCTGAACAGGAAAAACTAAGGAAGGAGTGATCACCATGGTAAAAAACACACCAATCACCGTGTATACAGCAGAGTGCATCGGTAACGCATCCAACTGCCTGTATCCCAATGAAGTCAAAATCACGGATGAATTCTCCGCGAAGCTGGCCTTTGCCAAAGACATGGTCTGCGCCCGGTACAAAAACAACTATCGGAACACCGTATACTTTGAGGTTGCCAACGCCCTGCCCGGGGACTGTGACAATGACCACTCCGACGAACCGGCGGACTGGGTCACCCCGGAGGACATTGCAGACCTCTTTGCCGATGTTTCCTATGTGCTGCACTACAGCCGCCATCACATGAAGCCCAAAGGAGATAAAAGCGCCCGTCCCCGGTTTCATATTGTGTTCCTCATTGACCCGGAGCGGGATGCAGACCGCTATACGGCTCTGAAGCAGCGCCTATTGGCGGCATTTCCCTTTTTCGATGCCAACGCCATGGACGCCGCCCGGTTCCTGTTCGGCACGGAAGATCCCCAGGTCATCTATCACCCCGGCACGATTACCCTGAACGCCTTTCTGAACGACTTGGAAGGGGAGCAAGCCTTTGCCGAACTGAGGCGCGCCATTCCTGAGGGTAGCCGTAACAGCACCATGTCCCGGATCGGAGCCAGGATCATCAAACGGTACGGCGATACCCCGGAGGCAAAAGAGTTGTTCCTTCAAGCTGCCGAGCAATGCTCTCCGCCTCTGGAGGATCGGGAGTTGGAAAGTATCTGGGCAGGAAAGCAACGGCTCTATGCCAAAATCAGCAAGCAGCCCGGGTATATCCCACCAGATACTTACAATGGTCTTGGCCCCGTAGTCTGGGACGCGCCCATCCCCTTTGACGAATATGACCTCCCCACATTTCCCGTGGACGCATTACCGGAAGTCATTCGCCGCTATGTGCTGGCGGTGGCGGAATCCACCCAGACCGCTGTGGATATGGCGGCGGTGGAGGCTCTGGGCGTTGTGTCCCTGTGCAGTCAGGGAAAATACTTCATCCGGGGCAATGCGGACTGGGCAGAACCCCTCAACACCTACACGGTCGTCATCCTCCCGCCTGCGGAGCGAAAATCCTCGGTGCTGTCCATGATGATCCACCCGGTGGAAGTATATGAAAAAATGGAAAACGAACGGCGTAGTCCGGAAATCGTCAAAAGCCAAATGGAACTGAGCAAGCTGGAAAAAGAGAAGCGCAGTCTGGTGGAGCGGGCATCCAAGGGCAAAGCAACCGAGGAGGATATTAAAAACAAGGCCAAAGAGATAGCCGAATACGAACCGGTGAAGCCTCTCCGACTCTTCGTGGACGATGTGACCTCCGAAAAGCTGACTTCCGTTCTGGCCGAGAACAACGGTTGTGCGGCGGTGGTTTCCGCAGAGGGCGGTATCTTCGATATCATCAGCGGCCTGTACAGCCGCAATGTGAATATCGATGTATTTCTCAAAGGTCACAGCGGTGATACCATCCGGGTTGACCGCATCGGGAGAGCCAGCGAAAGCATCATCCACCCGGCATTGACCATGGTGCTGGCAGTGCAGCCGGAAGTGCTGAACGGGCTGATGAGCAACAACACCTTCCGTGGTCGTGGTCTGACCGCTCGATTCCTGTACTCCATGCCGAAATCCACCGTTGGCAGTCGTTCTTTCTCCACGGAACCAATCCCGGAAGATGTCAGAGTCAGGTATCAGGATCTGATCGAGGCCATTCTTTCCAGCGACAATGAGCAGCAGCCAATCAGTCTGGACGATGGGACCGGGGAAGTCCTGGAAACCTTGTTCAACGAGGTGGAAGGCCGGCTGAAAGGTGACTTGGCAGAGATCCCTGACTGGGCGGGTAAGTTCGTGGGTTCCGTCCTGCGTATCAGCGGCATTCTGCACGTCATGAAATATCCTAAGGATTCCATGTTCGACCCTGTCGACAGAGAAACCATGGAGAACGCCGTTACCATCGGCAGATACTTTCTCGAGCACGCCAAAGCCGCATATTCCCTCATGGGTGCCGATGCCGTAAACAAGAACGCCCGGTATCTGCTCTCCGCCATCAAACGGGAGCGGCTTACGGAGTTTTCCCGCCGGGATGCCATGCGGCTGTGCCGCCGGTTCAAGACCGCCGAGGGTCTGCAGCCTGTGCTGGATCGGCTGTGCGAATACGGCTATCTTGCCGCCAAGCCACTGCCACCCGCCCACGGAGCGGGAAGAAAAACCTCGGAGATTTACCTGACCAATCCGGCTGTGCTGGAGGATGGCACAGGGGAGGGGCGGTCATAATCTCCGGGGCTTCTTGTCCGGACAACGGGCGTGGGGTCTCACGCACAAAATCGCGAATTCAAAAGGGTAATTACCCGAAATCAAACACAGGAGGTTTCAATATGACCAAGCATGAAATCGAAATCCTGAATGTCATGCGCAGCCGTGGCAAAACCGCCATGGACATCGCGCTCACCCTTCAAATCTCCGTCAATACTGTCCGATCCTACATCCGCCGCCACCCGTTGGAAGATGCTGTCCGGGTCGAATGCCGCCAGTGCGGAAAGCTCATTCTCCAGGTGAAGGGCAGAAAGGCCAAATACTTCTGCTCCGATAAGTGCCGGAACGCCTGGTGGAACGCCCACCCGGAGAAGGTGCAGCGGAAAGCCTATTACCATCTGACCTGCGAATACTGCGGAAAGGAGTTTATCAGCTATGGAAACCGGAAACGCAAATACTGCTCCCGCTCCTGTTACGCCGACGCAAGAAGATCTCATTCGATATCGGATACTCTGCGCAATGCTGGATAATCTCTGCCGGGAGGGAGAACTGGATATCCAAACCCATGACCGGGCAAACGCCGTTCTCGCCATGAAAACCGGCCTGAAACAGGACAGTATATTCATTTGAAATTCGTCACGATATGGACTTGCTATATCCCCCGAAACGAGCAATATATGTAGCTGACGATACTTGATACAAAGGAGAATACCATGCCAAGAACCGTAGAACAAATCCAATTTGCACCCCGGATGCCCAAGCCCCTCCGGGTGGCGGCATACGCCAGAGTGTCCAGCGGCAAGGATGCCATGCTTCACTCCCTGGCGGCCCAGGTGGATCATTACAGCACCTACATCCGCCACCATCACGGCTGGGAGTATGTGGGCGTTTACGCCGACGAAGCCAAGACCGGCACCAGAGACAGCCGGGAGAATTTCCAGCGGATGCTCACCGACTGCCGTGCCGGAAAGATCGATCACATCATCACCAAGTCCATATCCCGGTTTTCCCGAAATACCGTGACCCTTCTGGAAACGGTACGGGAGCTGAAGGAACTGGGCATCAGCGTTTATTTTGAAGAACAGTCCATCGACACCGCCACCGCTGACGGTGAACTGATGCTTTCCATCCTGGCAAGTTATGCCCAGGAGGAAAGCCTCTCCGCCAGCGAAAACCAGAAGTGGCGGGTGAAACGAAACTTCGAAGAAGGCATTCCCTGGCGATACTTCATGCTGGGCTACCGCCGGGAGAACGGTAAGCTGACTGTCATCCCGGAAGAAGCGGAGATCGTCAGGAGCATCTTCGGTGACTATCTCGCGGGAAGGGGTGTTACCGCTATCGCCAAAAGGCTGAACGAAAGGGGATACGCCACCCAGAGCGGCTGTGTGTTCCACAAGAGTGCCGTGGAACGAATTCTCCGAAACTATGCCTATACCGGGAATCTCCTGCTCCAGACCAAATTTCGGGAGAACCATCTGACCAAAGTCACCCGGAAAAATCAGGGTGAACTGCCCCGGTATCACGCAACGGACACCCACGAAGCCATCATTCCGCTGGAAACTTTCAATGCCGTCCAGGAGGAGATCCAGCGGAGAAAAGAGAAGTATGCGCCCGCCAAGCCACAGCAAACATCCCCCTTTACAGGACTTATCACCTGCGCCATATGCGGCAAGCACTACCGCCGCAAAACCACCGCCACGGGGTCGGTCTGGATCTGCTCCACCTACAATTCCTACGGCAAATCCTACTGCCCCTCCAAAGCTATTCCGGAGGAAAAGTTGATGCAGACCGCCGCCCTGGTTGGGCATACGGGCGAAATAACGGCGATTACAGCCCACAACGATAATCTTCTGGAGTTCACCCTCAAGGACGGAACCAACGCCGTGAAGCGGTGGCAGAACCGCTCCCGTGCCGAGAGTTGGACAGCGGAAATGCGCCGGGCAGCCGGAGAGAAAACACGGGAAAGGAAGCAGCACCATGCCGAAAGCTAAAAATGTTACGGTCATCCCCGCCACACTGAATATCCATACCAAAACACCTACCAAGGAGCGGGTTCGCCGCCGGGTAGCCGCTTACGCCCGCGTCTCCACGGACAGCGAAGAACAGCTTACTTCCTATGAAGCCCAGGTGGATTACTACACCAGGTTCATTCAGGAGAACCCCGACTGGGACTTCGTGGAGGTCTACACCGATGAGGGCATCAGCGCCGTCAACACCAAGCGCCGGGATGGCTTCAACCGCATGATCCGGGATGCCCTTGCCGGAAAAATCGACCTCATCGTGACCAAGAGTGTAAGCCGCTTCGCGAGAAATACCGTGGACAGCCTGACCACCATCCGCAAGCTGAAGGAGGCCGGCTGTGAGTGCTTCTTCCAGAAAGAAAACATCATGACCTTCGACTCCAAGGGCGAACTACTCATCACCATCATGTCCAGTCTGGCGCAGGAGGAGAGCCGTTCCATTTCCGAGAATGTCACCTGGGGACAGCGGAAACGGTTCTCTGACGGTAAAGTCAGCATCCCTTACGGCCAGTTCCTGGGTTACCGCAAAGGTGCCGACGGGCTGCCGGAGATCGTTCCGGAGGAAGCAGAGATCGTCAAACGCATCTACCGCGAGTTCCTTCAGGGGAAATCCACCAATGCCATAGCCACTATGCTGACGGAGGAGGGCATCCCTACCCCCGGCAAAAAGATCGTCTGGCAGAGAGCCACCGTGGAAAGTATCCTGCGGAATGAAAAGTACAAAGGCTCCGCACTGCTTCAGAAGTCTTTCACTGTGGATTTTCTCACCAAGAAAACCAAGATCAACGAGGGAGAGGTTCCCCAGTACTACGTGGAGGACAGCCACCCCGCCATCATCGAACCCTGGGAATGGGAGCAGGTTCAGGTGGAGTTGGAACGGCGCAAAAACAGCCGCAACCGTCACCATCAGACCAGCCCCTTCTCCGGGAAGATCATCTGTGCCGACTGCGGCGATATTTTTGGAGCAAAGACCTGGCACTCCACCGACCGCTACCGCCGTGTCATCTGGCAATGCAACGGCAAGTTCAAAGGGGAACGCAAATGCGAAACACCCCACCTGACCGAGGAGCGGCTGAAAGAACTGTACCTGGCAGCCCTTGGGGAGTATCTTTCCGACCGGGACGCCGCCATCGACCAGCTCCGCTATGCCCGGCGGATGCTCACGGACACGGACTTCATTGATGAAGATATTCAGGCTTTGGAGGAGGAATTGACCACCATTACCGGGATGCTACGCCTGTGCATCACAGAAAACGCCGCCAACACCGTGACCGAAGAAACCTACCGTACCACCCACGCCGAACTGTGCAACCGCTTCGAAGAAACCGAAGCCAAGCTGGCAGCACTGCAAAAGCAGCGGGACAAGATGAAAGCGGATGCCATCACCATTGGCGGCATGATGTTCGAACTGGGTGAGTTGGATTCCCTGCCCGTGACCTTCGACGAAAAACTCTGGCACGGCACCATCGACCACGTCACCGTCCACGCTGATGAACGGGTGGTGTTCCGGTTTAAGGACGGGAAGGAAATCGTAACAAGGCTATGAAATATTACAGGAACAGACCCAGGCTGGCAGAGGTGATTCTGCTGGCCTGAGTCCGTTATTAATAGTTTTCTCCCTTTTCATCGAAAATAGAGGGACCAACAAATTTTCCTGCTGAAAAAACCTTCTTTGTTTTATTAAGGTCCAGCTGTATTGATTCGCTATCTTTGTATGCAAGTTCTCCCAGATAGATTTCTTGAGGTATATTCTTCTCCGAAATAAATCCTTGCTGATATGGCGGTGCAAAAGTTCGAAAATATGCTCCCGAGTATTGAAAGTAATTATGGTCGATTACTTGCTGGTATTTATCCGAAAGGGCTACTACCGTTCGTTCCATTCCGTTGCCGTAGCACAAAAAGAATAATTCTCCCGCATGATAATCAACATATTCGCACAACCGATAATAGTCACTAAAAATATTAGCAGATGTCATACCCAGTGCAGTTCTTACTTCAGATGAAAGCTTAAGCCCACCAAGCATTAAGAAAAATAGATTTAGTGTTGCATCCCGGATTTTGTCTACCTCCTCCCAGCTGTGGATATTATGTTTGTGCATATACCCATTGCGAAGGTTGCTATATGAAAATAGTGACTCTCGTATAAATTTTCTGGCTGGATAAGGAATCTCTGATCTAAAGAGATGTAAATTATCTTTGAAGAAATGCGCAATAGCACCAAGTGATGACTCCAGACTTTCACTCCAACCCGTATGATTAGGACTAAGAAGCGTCACAGCAGTGGACAAGAATTGCTCTGCCGACTTAAAATATCCCATAGCCACAGAGGTGAGGTCAATCGCTTGTGCATTTTTCATGGAATCATAGAGCCATTCAGCTGTAATCAAACTTTCAGCATATTCGGTATTTCCGAGAGTTGCCAAGTATAAACCATCTCGTAAATATTGCGTTTGAATTGCTGAAAAATCCTCTTTTCTCAACTTCCGAATATATTTCATGCCGTTGTCTTCAAATTCATATTTTATTTCAAGAATACGCTCGTACGCCGTGGTCACAAGCGTATTCTTTACAACCCGCTTAAAATTCACCTCTGCCGTAGGGGTAAGTGTCTTTATCACAGAATAACCCAAATACTGTTTTATATAGGCAACATAGTTCGTAATAGATTTATGGAATCTACCATATTCATCACCGCTAAAGTATTCCTCAAAAAACCACCTAAGTGAAAACGCATTATATCCCCGTCCGGGATCTTTGGCATCATCATTACTTCCGATAATCTGAGCAAACGCACGATCATACATTAGGTAAATATATTTACATGCAGATGCTGCATATTGGTTCAAAAAATTGGTGACCTCCAAAGGCTCCTTTCCTCGTGCTTTCCAAAACGGACTTTCCTCAGGGTCTTTAAAGAATAACACTTCACCGTTCGAAAGATCCTTTATTGCAAAATGAATTTTGGAAGTTGCACACGAAAAACCGTCGAGCGAAATTTCCTCATACTTTCTACCGTAACGATCCAATAGTGTACATATAATAAAATGCAATCCCGAAATTGAGATTTCTTCCGCAGCAGAAACAGCATTTACATATGTATCATAGTCGTGGCCGCCAAAATCAAATATTGTTTCTTCTTCCATGATCTGCATTCGCGGATCTCTATGAAACGCAGAAATCGAACGGGGCGCACGAATATCTCTGATTTTCTGAACAGCTTGATTCAATACAACATTATAATCAAATACAGCTTCCATAAAAATACCCCCCCATAAAGCAAACAGGCACACAACCCTTCCGGATTATGTGCCTGGACGCCGTTAGCCCTGGGCCGGGACATCAAGGTAGTATTTAGCTACCACAGTGCCTGCTACAGTCGCAACTGCAACAACAAGATCCAGAACAAATATGACGGTCTTAGGATTCACCTTCATGGCGATTCCTCCTTAAGAAAGTAGTAGGCATACGCCCCCAAACCTTCCGTCCAGCGCCAAGAAAATCATATCATAAGCACTCCGTTTTTTCAACAAAAACGATGTACTCATTTTGATTCATCCTATATCTTCAGCGCCGCCTCTCATCACTTCCAGCATCATTCTGCCGCCCAGGCGGAAGCTATTCTGGAACAGCAGGCACTCGGCCATAACCTGATATTCCCTGACACAGTCTGCATACTTGGTAAAGAGTTCCCTCTGTTCCTCTGTCATGGTTGCCAGCAGTTTATCCTCATTCCGGCTGATCAACTGGAGCAGCTCCTTGTACTCCTTGCCGGAAGAAGTATCATATTCTGCCGGTTCGATGTTGCCATACCAGAATTCTTCCAAAATATTCATAACATCACCCTCCATAAAAAGTGTGTGTGATGTTAACTCTGGCGGCGGTAAATTACAAGCAGGTGATCTGCCCGAATTTTGACTGTCCTTTTTGTCCTTTCTGTCCCATGGGTATCATTAAAAAACCGTCCATATCCGGGGTTACTCCCAGCTATGGACGGTTCTATATATAGAAAATAATAATTTATCGTTTATATTCTTATAACGATTGTCATTTTACCAAACCTTGTCTTTTCAGACCATGGCTGCGTCAAATCCGGGCATACAATTTGCTTATGGCCGGAAATGTTCGGAATATCCCCGGTTTCATGCCAAATACATCCCCAGAACGGGAACAAATAAAAAATTACCGTTGTTGAAATTGTATCAACAACGGTAACTGATTTGGTTGCGGGGGCTGGACTTGAACCAACGACCTCCGGGTTATGAGCCCGACGAGCTACCAACTGCTCTACCCCGCGATATGAGCGCCTCATTTAAGGTGCTAATATACTATACCACAGGGGAAGAGCGTTGTCAAGAAAAAATCTCAAAAAATTTGCAGGTTTATCATGTGGGCGTTTCGCCGTCGGTTGGGGCGGATGGAAGCTGGAACCAGAACGCAATGCCGTCCGGTACGTTTTCCGCGCCGCAGCTGCCATGCAATGTATCGGCAATCGCACGTACAAGCGACAGGCCGATGCCGGTGCCGCCTGCTTCACGCGTGCGCGCACGGTCTGTGCGGTAGAATTTCTCCCAGATCTTGGGGAGTTCTTCCTCGGGAAGGCCATCGCCTTGATTGAACACAGTCAGTCGTGTGCCGTCTGCGTTCTGCACGGCGGAAATTTCAATCCGACCGCCGGGCTCGGTGTATCGTATTGCGTTGGACAGATAGTTCATCAGCACCTGCTGGAGCAGATCGCCATCGGTACGCACAGAAACATGGGTGTTTTCGTATTGTACCGTCAATTCCTTGGCTTCGCAGAGAACGGCGGTTTTGTGCACCGCTTCCGCGCACAGCGCATGCAGGTCGATATCGTCCGGGTAGGTCTGTTCTGCGCCCAGTTCAAGCTTGGACAGGCTGAGAAGCTGCATGACCAAGCGGTTCATATGGCCGGCCTCATCTGCGATCGTGTCGCAATAGTACTTGCGGTCCTCCGGGTCGTCGGCTACACCGGCGGTCAGGCCTTCGGCATAACCCTGAATGAGCGCAATCGGTGTTTTCAGTTCATGCGAGACGTTAACGATAAATTCGCGCCGCATGCTGTCAATGCGCTCTTTTTCTTCAATCTCCTGCGCAAGCTGGTCGTTGGATTGCTGTAGTTCTCCGATCGTTTGCTCCAGATAAGCGGACAGCTGGTTGAGCGATTGACCGAGCCTGTCGATTTCGTCGCTGCCGCCCGTCTGGCACTTGCTGGAGAAATCGAGTTCACTCATGCGGTCGGCTACGCCCGCCATATCCACCAGCGGACGGGTAAACTGCCGGGAGATGAAAAAGGCAAACAGCAAACACAGCAGCAGCGCCCCGCCGCCTGCAATCAGCAGGAAAACGAGGTTCAGCGAGGAGTTCTGTTCGATAAAGGCATAGGGCATATAGGCGAACAGGAAGTTTTGTGACTGGTTATCCAGTGCACCGACAAGGCATAGGTACTGGTCGCCCTCCCGCAGGGAGACATTCAGGAATTGATAGCCGTGCCGGGCGATGGTCTGCGCGCTGACACTTTGTCCGATTGCCTGCAGCACAACATAACCACGGCGCTGCTGTTCCAGCAGGTCAAAATCCGGCAGCTGGAACAGGCCGGACTGGTCGCTTGTACCATTATCGGAGAAAAAGGAAGAGTACAGAACGGTACCGTCCGACGAGACGATGGCCAGACGGATGGCGCTGCGGCTTTCGTAGCTGTCCAGCATTGCCGCAATATCATCGGTGGATTCCTTCCGGAAGTTGGTGTGCACGGTCTGATAGGCTTCCCGCAGCTCGTTGCGCCGCGTCATCATATAATAGTCCTCGTAAAAGAACAGGTTGAGCAGCACCAGAAGGCCGATAAATACCACAGCGACTGCGCTGATTGCGGCAAAAAGCTGGAATCGGATAGAACGGCGCTTCATATTCAGCCCTCGAAACGGTAACCATAGCCGCGCACGGTGGAAATCATCGAGCCGCAGTCCCCAAGCTTGGCACGCAGCTTTTTGACATGGGTGTCCACGGTGCGCAGGTCGCCGAAGTAATCATAGCCCCACACAGCGTTCAGGATGCTTTCGCGCGAGAGCGCGATCGCACGGTTGTTCTTGAAATAGATCAGCAATTCATATTCCTTGGGCGTCAGGTCGACCGCGGAACCGTCCACCGCGACCTCGCGGCGCAGCTCGTTGATCGACAATGCGCCGAACTGTTCGACCGGTGCGCCGGTGCGTCCTTCGCGCTTGAGCAGCGTGCGCACGCGCGCGGCCAGCACGACCGGAGAAAACGGTTTGGTCACATAGTCGTCCGCGCCTTCTTCGAGGCCGCGCACCTGATCGGTGTCCTCGGCGCGGGCGGTCAGCAGCATGACGGGAAGGTGCTTGTCGCCGCGCTCCTGTGCACGCAGCTCGCGCAGCACCTCAAAGCCGTCCATACCGGGCATCATCACGTCCAGAATGGCCAGATCCAGTCCGGCATGACGGTTTTCCAGCAGCTGCATTGCTTCCGTGCCGTCGGCGGCTTCCAGAATGGTATGCCCGTCGCGCTTGAGGAAGTCGCTGACCAGGCGGCGGATGCGCGCTTCGTCATCCGCTATCAGTATGGTAGACATGGATATCCCACCTTTTTGTTTGAATACAGCTTGAGTATACGGGTGCAATTTGTCCTTTGTGTGAACAAATGCGGGTCAAATGGTGGTTTTTCACGCAAGGGCGGAAAACAATGGCCAATGTGGGGGAATCAGGCGTCCGTTTCGTCCTGTTCAAGCACCAAACGGTACAGCGCGTTTTTCTTGACGCCGGCGGCGACGGACACCGCCTTGACCGCATCCTTCTGCGTTTCGCCCGCGGCGATGCGGCGGCGCACCTCGTCCGCGGCGGCAGCGAGCCGCGCGTCCTCGCTTTCGGGCGTGTCGATGGTTTCTGGCGCGCCTTCGACGGTCAGCACGAACTCGCCGCGCGGCGGTGTTTCGTCGAAATAGGCGACCGCCTCGGTGAGCGTCATGCGCAGGGTTTGCTCATGCAGCTTGGTCAGCTCGCGCGAGAGCGAAATCCGGCGGTCGCCGCCAAAGGCGTCCGTGAGGTCGCGCAGCGTCGCGCACAGCTTGTGCGGCGCTTCATAGAAAATCATCGTGCGTTTTTCGTCTTTCAGCGCGTCCAGATGCTCGCGCCGCGCTTTTTTGTTGACCGACAGAAAGCCCTCGAAGCACCAGCGCCCAGTCGGCAGGCCGGAGGCTGCAAGGCCGCACACGGCAGCACAGCAGCCCGGAATCGGGATGACCGGCACATCGTTTGCTGCGCACAGCGCGACCAGATCTTCGCCCGGGTCGGAGACAGCGGGCGTGCCCGCGTCGGTAACGAGCGCGCAGCTTTCGCCGGCCAGCAGCTTGGCGAGCACCTCCTCGCCGCGTGCGCGGCGGTTATGCTCGTAGTACGAAATCAGCGGCTTGCGCGGCAGGCTGCATGCGGTTAGCAGCTTTTGGGTCACGCGTGTGTCCTCGGCGGCGATGAAATCGACCGACGAGAGCACTTCGCGTGCTCGGGGCGACAGGTCGCCCAAATTACCGATCGGCGTGGCGACTAGATATAATGTGGCTTCACTCATGGTATTATCCCCTCGAAAATTACTTTCCGTATATTCTTTGATATTCTTCACTTTCGACCAGCAGCGGCGGCTCGACGGTCAGCCCCTCCGGACTGCCGCCCTTGCGGCACTCGACCAGCACCGCGCTCGGCACGGCTGCCGCGTTCTGGTGCACGAATCGCAGCCGCTTGGGCACCAGCCGCACGCGGTCGAGCGCCTGCAGCAGCACCCACAGCCGTTCCGGACGGAACACGAACGCCGCCTTGCCGCCCGTGTGCAGCACAAAGGACGAGGCGACTGCAATATCCTCGACTGTGCAAGTGCCGTCCTGCCGGGCGGTGCGCCGCGCGGGCGCGGGCGCATTCAGCCCTGCCGCGCGGTCGAAGTACGGCGGGTTGCAGATCACATAATCCATGCTGCCGTGCGGGAAGATCGTGCGGATGGCGCGCAAATCGCCTTGCACTGCGTTGATGTCCACGCCGTTGTCCGCAATCGACGCGCGGAACAGGTCGAGCGGCTCCTCCTGCAACTCCAACCCGGTGATTTTCAGGTCGGGACGATAAACCAGCAGCGCGAGCGCGCCCGTGCCGCAGCCGAGGTCGAGCACCTTGGCGTTCCGGCGCGGTTTGGCGAACGATGAGAGCAGCACGCTGTCCTGCCCGAGCTTGAAAAAGCGGTCGTCCTGCCGCAGCGTCAGGCCATTGGGCAGCGTTTCGATGGTTTGGGGCATGGGGTTCCTCCTTGCGGCATATGCGAAAGGCCGGCCAGTCGGCCGGCCTGTTGGCGCGTGATTATGTTTTGTCGGTATACCGGTGCGCGTGTTCCTTGAGCTTTTCAAACGTCTCCGTGCTGATGACGTGCTCAATGCGGCAGGCATCCTCGGCCGCGGTTTCGGGCGAGACACCCAGCATGGTCAGCAGCTCGGTGAGCACGGTGTGGCGCTCATAGATGGTTTCGGCAATCTTCAGGCCGGCTTCGGTCAGGCAAAGCAGGCCATTCTGGTCGATGGAAACATAGCCGTTGTCCCGCAGCAGACCGACAGCGCGGCTGATGCTCGGCTTGGAAAAGCCGGTGTAGTGCGCCACATCGATCGAGCGCACCTGTCCGTTGCGCTGGGTCAGCACAAGGATGGCCTCCAGATAATTCTCCGCGCTTTCCTGTATTTTCACGGGGGCACCCTCCTTTGGTCTTGGAACAGTCGGCGCGTGGTGCAGCGCCGCCAATAATATACCTATTTTAGCATGCCCGCTCATTTTTGGCAATATGAGCACGGCTTGGGGATGGCAGAAAAACGCGTCCGGCGGCGCGTACTGCGTAAAGATAGGCTTTCCATCTGCTTTGCCGCTGTGCTATAATGAATTATATATAGCGGGCGTGCCGCTGCGGCCGCCCTATACGGACAAAAAGGGAGTGACCGCAAATGGAGAAGCAGCTGTTCAACAATACGCAGATTTTGGCGTGGCTGCAGTATTTTTCGGAAAACACGCAGGTTGACTTGGAAAAGGTCAAAATTCTCGACATCACCCGCAAAAACAAGAACCTGATCCCGACCGTTGAGTCCAACGACGCGGTGCTCGTGTTTACAGAGGCCGGTCACGCGGACATTTTCTACCGTATGTGGGACGCCGGGCTGGGCGACTGCGACGTGTGGTACAACACCGGCTCTGACCCTTCCGGCCCGATCGAGCACAACAAGCTGCGCGATATGATCAACCGCGGCATCAACGCTTCGGCAGCGATGTTGATTTTGAATCCCAACGCGCGCTCGACCTATAAGATCGGCATGCGCAACTCGAGCTTCTCGCGCGGGTCGATCCACTATGTCGGCAGCGAGATCCGCGCGGTTATCCTGAATAAAATGCACATCGCGTCGGACGATACGGTCTGCATCATCTCGGGCGAGTCGATCGCGGTCGAGTCCGCCATTATCACGGGCGAGGGCACGGTCATCGCAGTCGAGTACAACCAGAACGACCGCCGCACAATGGAGGAGAACATCGAGCAGTTCGGCCTGAACAACATCCAGATCATCGACCATGTGGACGATGAGACGATGAAAAACCTGCCTGTGCCGAGCCTGACCATGCTGGTCGCCTCCGCGAGCATGGAGCAGGAGATCGAATGCCTGCTGCGCATCAATCCGCACATGGAGTTCGTCATCTATACGCTCGACTTCCGCTGCGCCGCGTCCATCCCCGACCTGTTCGCGCGCTATGGCATCGGTGAGACCGAGGTTATCCAGCTCGCGGTGTCCAAGCTGACGAGCAAGCACACCTTTGTCACCGAGCCTGCCCCGTGGCTGATTTCGGGCAAGGCATGACTGTGTCCGCGCAGGAAAAACATCTGTTTTTGTGCGAAATGCCGATTGACATTGCTGTACTCCTTTATTATACTGAAGTACAGTTATCAAAAACATCCCAAAGATGATGAGGGAGACAGTAGGATCGTTTCCGAACGATGCAGCGAGCCGGGGCATGGTGTAAGCCCGACACCAGTAGGACGATGCCGAATATCACTCCGGAGTCGCAGCCCGAAACCCTTGGGGAGTAGGTGCTGACGGTTTTCCCCGTTACAGGAAGCGCGTATGATGGTACGCTGTAAATGGGTGGTTTAGCGAAGGTTTTGACAGGCTTTCGTCCCTTTACGAAGGGACGGAAGCCTTTTTTGTTCCCCATCGGGCAAAACGATACAACAGGAGGAAGCGACATGAAAAACATGGTGGAAATTCGCTGGCATGGCCGCGGCGGACAGGGCGCTAAGACCGCCTGCCTGCTGCTGGCAGACGCGGCGTTTGCATCGGGCAAATATGTGCAGGGCTTTCCGGAATACGGCCCGGAGCGCATGGGTGCACCCATCACGGCCTATAACCGCATTTCGGATGAGCGGTGCACCATTCATTCCAACATTTATGAGCCGGACTACGTTGTGGTTGTCGACGAGACGCTATTGCAGTCGGTCGATGTGACGCACGGCTTAAACCCCAAGGGCGCGATCGTCATTAACACGCACAAGTCGCCCAACGAGGTGCGGCCGCTGCTGCGCGGCTATGAGGGCCGCGTCTATACGATCGACGCGCGCGCGATTTCCGAGCGCACGCTCGGCAAGTATTTCCCCAACACGCCCATGCTGGCCGCGATTGTTAAGGTCAGCGGCGTGCTTGACCCGTGGCGCTTCCAGTCGGATATGGAGGTTTCGTTCAAGCATAAGTTTGCGACCAAGCCGCAGGTTATCGCAGGCAATATGGAATGCCTGACCCAGTCTCTCAAGGAGGTGCGCGGATAATGGCAAAGTGCGCAAAGGATATCAATGAGCAGTCACCGTGGCAGGAGCTGACGCCGGGCGGCGAGATTTACGAGGGCGGTACCGCCCGCATGACCATGACCGGCGAGTGGCGCGCCAATATCCCGGTCTGGCACGAAGAAAAGTGCAAGCAGTGTCTGCTTTGCGCGCCGTTCTGCCCGGATTCTTCGATTCCGGTTTGCGACGGCAAGCGCGCGGACTTTGATTTTGACCACTGCAAGGGCTGTGGTATCTGCTGGAAGGTGTGCCCCTTCGGCGCGATCGACTTTGTGAAGGAGGAAAAGTGATGAGCATCCGAGACCGGCTATCGGGCAACGAGGCGGTTGCCTATGCCATGCGGCAGATCAACCCGGACGTGTTCGCCGCTTTCCCCATCACGCCCTCGACCGAGATCCCGCAGTATTTCGCGCAGTATGTCGCGGATGGCAAGGTGAATACCGAGTATGTCACCGTCGAGTCCGAGCACTCGTCCATGTCCACCTGCATCGGCGCATCGGCAGCGGGTGTGCGCGCGGTGACCGCGACCTCGTCCTGTGGCCTTGCGTATATGTATGAATTGCTGTATGTGGCGGCGTCCGCCCGCCTGCCGATCACGCTCGCGTGCGTCAACCGCGCGCTGACCGGCCCGATCAACATCAATAACGACCATTCGGATTCCATGGGGACGCGCGATTCTGGCTGGATTCAGCTGTATGCCGAGAACAATCAGGAGGCCTACGACAACTATTTGCAGGCCATGCGCATTTCGGAGACGCCCGACGTGCGCCTGCCGATCATGGTTTGTCAGGATGGCTTCATCACCTCGCACGCGGTCGAGAACATCCTGCTCGAGGAGGACGACGCAGTCAAGGCGTTCGTCGGGGAGTATCATCCCGAACACGCGCTGATCGGACGCGAAATGCCGCTGGCCGTCGGCCCGTACGACGTTTCGCCCTACTATATGGAGCATAAGGTGCAGCAGGCCGAGGCGATGAAGAACGCCAAGCGGGCGATTCTCGAGGTCGCTGCCGACTTTGAAAAGACTTTCGGCCGCAAGTACGGCTTTTTCGAGGAATACCAGATGGAGGACGCCGAAGTCGCGATCGTGCTGATCGGCTCGACCGCAGGAACGGCCAAGGCCTGCATCGATCAGCTGCGCGCGGCGGGCCGCAAGGTAGGTCTGGTGAAAATTCGCGTGTTCCGTCCGTTCCCGGCGGAAGAACTCGCGCAGGCGCTCAGCCACGTCAAGGCGGTCGCCGTTATGGATAAGAGCGAGGGCTTTTCCGCATGCGGCGGCCCGGTCTATGCGGAAACCTGCGCGGCGTGCTACGATCTGGAAACCCGTCCGGTGCTGATCAACGTGGTATACGGCCTTGGCGGGCGCGACGTGGCGACCGAGGACGTTGCGCGGGTATTTGACCACCTGTTCTTGATGGCCGAAAACGGCGGCAAGGGACCGCGATATATCCACATGGGACAGCGCAGCAGCGAGAAGGAGGTGCTCTGACATGGCGTACAATCACAAGAAAGAACTTTCCAAGCCTGAGCGCTTTGTCGGCGGCCACCGCCTGTGCGCAGGCTGCGGCGCGGGTCTGGTGTGCCGCGGCATGCTGCGTGCGCTCGACGAGGGCGACAAAGCGGTCGTGTGCAACGCGACCTCGTGCCTTGAGGTTTCGTCCTTCCTCTACCCCTATACCGCATGGGAGGATTCCTACATCCATTCCGCGTTCGAGAACGCGGCCGCGACCTGCGGCGGCGTCGAGGCGGCGTACAACGTGCTCAAACGCAAGGGCAAGATCGACGATACCTACAAATTTCTTGCCATCGGCGGCGACGGCGGCACCTACGATATCGGCTTCCAGTCGCTTTCTGGCGCGATGGAGCGCGGGCATGATATGGTCTATTTCTGCTACGACAATGAAGCGTACATGAACACCGGCATCCAACGTTCGTCGTCCACGCCGCGCTTTGCCAGCGCGACGACTACGCCGTCGGGCGCAGTGTCGGTCGGCAAAAAGCAGAACAAGAAGAACCTGACCGAGATCATGGCGGCGCACAACATCCCGTATGTTGCGCAGACCACCTTCCTTGGCAACTTCAAGGACTTCCATGAGAAGGCGCACCGCGCGATCTACACCGAAGGCCCGGCGTTTGTCAACGTCATGTCGCCTTGCCCGCGCGGCTGGCAGTATTCGCCTGAGCTGCTGCCCGAGATCTGCAAGATGGCGGTCGAGACCTGCGTCTGGCCGCTCTATGAGATCATCGAAGGCCGCTGGCACCTGAGCTATATGCCCAAGAAAAAGCTGCCTGTGACCGAGTTTATGAAGTTGCAGGGCCGCTTCAAGCACTGCTTTAAGCCCGGCAACGAGTGGACGCTCGAAGCCGCGCAGCAGTACGTCGACGAGCAGTGGGAAAAGCTGCTCGAACGCTGCGAAAACGCCTGAATATAACAAAAAGCCGTTCCGCGTCCTTTGGGACACGAAACGGCTTTTATATTTCGCGCATTAGCGCGTTTGATTCAGCCGCTCTGTGAGCGGCATCAAAAGCCCGGCTTTGCCGGGCTTTTGATACGAGTGCTACGCAAAGTTTCGCGCGTCGGAACTTTGCGCAGCTTGGGCGGCGTCCGCGCGCTGCGCGGCGCTGCCCCTTCGCACCGAAAACGTGTTTTCGGGCGAGCGTCAGTCGTGCGGCCGCCGATAGAAGTTGCCCGCGACCTGATCGGTTTTCAGGATGTTGATAAAAGCGTGCGGATCGATCTCGCGCACGGCGCGTGCCACCTCTTTTACCTGATCGCTTGCGATGACCGAGTAAATCAGGTCGCGTTCCTCGCCGTTGTACAGGCCGGTGCCGTGGAACAGCGTTGCACCGTGGTGTGTGGTGTCCTTGATGTGCTCGTAAATCTCCGGCGCGCGGTTGGAGATGATAAACAGTGTGTTGCGCTTGAAACGCTGGTCGAGCATGTGTACGACCTGCGTCGAGGCGAACTGGAAGATGATCGAATAGAGCGCCTTATCCCAGCCGAACAGCGCGCCCGCGACAACGAGCATCAGGCAGTTGCCGATGAAAATATAGTTCCACGCATCCACGCCCAACCGTTCGCTGATCGCGACCGCGATGAAGTCCGTGCCGCCGCTGGTCGCACGGCCGAGCAGGCACAGGCTGATGGACAGGCCGCTGAAAATGCCGCCGAAGATGGAAACAAGCAGCACGTCGTCCGTCAGCGGCATGGAGGGGATAATATCGGTCAGTACGCTTGTCAGCGCGATCATCAGGCAGGAATAAATCGTAAAGCGCTTGCCGATCAGCTTGTAGCTGACGACCGCGGGTATGGCGTTGAGCAGCAGGTTGATTGCGGTGAAGGGCAGCGCGATACCCGCAAATTGCTGCGCACTGCGCTGGATGAGCAGCGTCAGGCCGTTAAAACCGCCGGGGAACAGGCCGCCCGCGTCGACAAAGCTCTTGATATTGACTGCCATGATGACAGAGGCGAGCACAATCAGAAACAGGCGGCGCGCCTGTCCGGCGAACAGCGGTTCCTGTTTTTCAGGTGGGTGGAAGTTCGTGGATTCGGGTTGTTTGCTCATGGCGATCTCCCTCTGTCTTTCCGGCGTTACTTGGTGCATCCGGAATAGTATAGTCATTCCATGCCTATTCTACCACAACGGCGCGCAGAAGTTAACCAACATTCTGCGCGCCGCAATAAAAATTTCCAAAGAATGGATATTCGGTTGTAAATTAGCCTTGCGGCGGCTGGGTGTCCTGCGGCTGTGCCGGCGGGACAGGTGCCTGCGGTGGCGTTTGCGGCTGCACCGGCGGGACAGGTGCCTGCAGCGGGGTTTGCGGCTGCATGAGCGGGACAGATGCCTGCGGCGGGGTTTGGGGCTGCATGGGCGGGACGGGTGCCTGCGGCGGGGTCTGCGGCTGCGCCGGCGCAGCAGGCTCCTGCGGCAGCGGCCCCATTTTACGGTTAATCTCCTGCGTATTGCGGCACAGGACGAGCAACAGCAGCGCATATTCGTAAATGATGCGCGCGATCAGGTTGCCGAGCACAAACAGCAGCAGCGCGGTGAAAAATTGTGTAAACAGCAGGATAACGCTGTATACCGCAATCGCCACGACGGTGATGCTATACAGTGCACGTAGCAAATGTTCGGAAAAAAAGGTGCGGAAGTTCAGTATGTCATGCAGACGGGCGGCCGCGCCGGTGAAACGGTTGGGTTTGCGGGTGAACAGGAAATACAGCGCCAGACCGCCGGCGATTGCGACGATCGCGGCGAGAATGGGCAGCACGACCATGTAAAATGGTGTATAATATGTCGTATAGGAATATGAGTAGTTAGGCATAATTTCCTCCTGATAATGCGGTGAAGTTTTTGTGTATTTAGTGTAGCACAATCCGGAGGCTGTTGCAAGTTTGGCAAAAATGATGTAGGCTATTAACAAGAAACATAATGGAGAGACAAAGCATGAGAATACTGCATACTATGCCCAAAGCGGACGGGTATTATATGCCGGCAGAGTTTGCGCCGCACGAGGGCTGCCTGATGATCTGGCCCGAGCGGGCGGATTCGTGGCAATATGGCGCGTACGCCGCGCGAAAAGCCTTCCTTAAGGTGATCGAGGCGATTTCGGAAAGCGAAAAGATGACCGTGCTGTGCTCGGAAGCGCAGTACGACAACGCCCGCGCCCAGCTGCCCGAACGGGTGCGGCTGGTTGTTATGGAGACGGACGACGCATGGGCACGCGACGTCGGGCCGACGTTCGTCATCGACGGAAAGGGCGGCCGCCGCGGCATCGACTGGGGCTTTAACGCATGGGGCGGTGAGGTCGACGGTCTGTACCCCAGCTGGGAGCGCGACAACCGTGTTGCGCGCAAGTTCTGCGACCTGCTGGAAGATGATTGCTACAATAAGCGGGATTTTATCTGTGAGGGCGGCTCGATCCATGTCGATGGCGAGGGGACCGCGCTGGTGACCGAAGCCTGCCTGCTGTCCGCGGGGCGCAACCCCGACTTGCCTCGCGAGGAAATCGAGCAGACGCTTTGCGACTATCTGGGCGTTTCCAAGGTGATTTGGCTGCCGCGCGGCATTTACAACGACGAAACCAATGAGCATGTGGATAACGTCTGCGCGTTCACAGCGCCGGGCGAGGTTGTACTTGCGTGGACGGACGACGAAAGCGACCCGCAGTATGCGCTTTCCGCGGCGAGCCTTGCTGCGCTTGAGGCGGCAACCGACGCCAAGGGACGCAAAATCAAGGTGCACAAGCTGCCGCTGCCCGCGCCCGTGACGATCACGGCCGAGGAGTGCGAGGGACTTGACCTGTGCGACGGCGAGCCGACGCGCACGCCGGGCGAGCGTCTGGCGGCGAGCTACGTCAATTTCTATATTGCAAACGGCGCAATCGTTATGCCTGCGTTCGGCGATCCGATGGACGAAAAAGCGCAGGAGATTTTGCAGCAGTTGTTCCCGACACGTAAGGTCATCGCCATTCCGGCGCGCGATATCCTGATCGGCGGCGGCAACATCCACTGCATCACCCAGCAAATTCCCAAGGCATAAGCAAAAACCGGATAAGGAGCATAAAACATGAGCAAGGTAACGGTGGCGGCGATCCAGATGACCTATGGGCTGGATGCTGCTGTGGAGAAAGTACAGGAAGCAGCTGCGCGGGGCGCGCAGATCATCCTGCTGCCCGAACTGTTTGAAAACTGGTATTTCTGTCAGGAGAAAAACTACGAAAACTATCATTTGGCCACAACGCTGGAGGAAAATCCGGCGGTGAACACGCTGCGCACGGTTGCGCATGATTTCCGCGTCGTGCTGCCGGTCAGCTATTATGAGCGCGTGGGCAATACGACGTTCAACACGATCGCCATGATCGATGCGGACGGCACGATCCTCGGCCAGTACCGCAAAACCCATATTCCGGATGACCATTTCTATCAGGAAAAGTTCTATTTTACGCCCGGCGACACTGGATTCCGTGTCTGGGACACGGCCTATGCCAAGATCGGCGTGGGCATTTGCTGGGATCAGTGGTTCCCGGAGTCCGCGCGCTGCATGGCGCTGATGGGGGCGGAACTGCTGTTCTATCCGACAGCGATCGGCTCCGAGCCGATCCTTGACTGTGATTCGATGCCGCACTGGCGGCGTTGCATGCAGGGGCACGCGGCGGCGAATATCATGCCGCTCGTCGCGGCGAACCGTATCGGTACCGAGACGGTTACGCCGTCGGCGGACAACCAGCATCAGTCGTCCAGCCTGACCTTCTATGGTTCGTCCTTTATTGCCAACGAGACCGGCGGGCTGGTCGAACAGGCTGACCGCGATACCGAAGAAATTTTGACACACACATTCGATCTGGACGCGATCCGGGAGCTGCGGCGCAGCTGGGGTGTGTTTCGCGACCGCAGACCGGAAACTTACGGTGTGATGGGCCATTTTGGCTGATTCGACGGGCAAAAGAAAACCGCCCGCTGCAGTTTGCACTGCGGCGGGCGGTAATTTTTTGTTTGAACCAAGGTTAAAAAGACTTTTTTGCGATATGTGTATCCACTGCTTCACGAAGCTGGCGGATCAGTTCGGGATCGGCGTTGTCAAGACATTCATATACCTCAATCGCAAAATTCACATCGTCAATCGATTTCTGCACCAGCCGGATCTTTTTATCGCTCTGTATAGCTTCGAGCAGGCCCTGTGCGATCTCTTGACAAGGTTCCTGTGCACATTGCTGGGCAAACGCCTTAACCAGATTGTGCGGCCGCAGGCTTGCCCCGCCGATAATCAGCAGGAATGCACCGGTTGCGGCGAGCAGCAGGCTGATGGTCAGCGTGGAACGTCCGGTCAGCAGGTTCAGGACAATCGAAATCAGCAGCAGTACGCCGCCGATGACCTCAAAACGAAGTGCGGCTGCGCGGTAGCGGCTGTAGTAGCTTCCGGTTTTCAAAGAGTTCATGTTGGACTTCCTTCCTGCATGCGGGGACAGGCCCGCGCATACATCTGAATTATACAATGCTTGTGCCGCTGTGGCTCTTGAGCAGGGTCGCCAGCGAGGATTCCTCGGAGAAGTGCAGATGCTGCACCATGGCGCGCGCGGCGCGCTCCCAGTTGTGTTCGAGGCAGGCGTCGGCAATCTCAGCATGCTCAGCCATCGTGCGCTGCAGACGGCTTTCGATCATCTGGCCGCTCATCACGCGCAGACGGATATTCTGCGTCTGGATGCGGGTGTACAGATCGGACAGGTATTCATTGGGCAGCACGGAGATCAGCGTGGAATGGAACTGGTCGTCCAGTTCGTAGAACCCCCAGAACTCCTCTGCCTTGGCGTGTTCATGGAAGATATCCGAGAAGCGCTTGATCTTGTCCAGATCGAGCCGCGCCCCGTAGTTGCGCAGGGTATACGGTTCGACCAGACGGCGCACCTCAAAAATCATACTGATATCGCTGATGGTAAAGCCGGATACAACGATACCGCGCTTGGGAAACACCTTGAGCAGACCCTCTTGCTCCAACCGGCCGATGGCTTCGCGCACCGGGGTGCGGGAAAAGCCAAGCTCAGCCTGCAGGAAAGCTTCGCTGAGCAGCTGGTTGGGGGCATATTCGCACATGGTGATCTTCCGCTTGATAAATTCATAGGCCTGCGACTGCATCGAGGCGTTTTTTCCAGATGACATGTGTTGGTACCTCCGGAAGGCATGGCACTGCCGTAATATATTTATTATATATCGAACTGGGGAAATTTTGCAAGAGGGGCAAAAGGCCTGCCTGTTCGTGATTTTAGACATATTGCATTGAGCTGAATTAGATAAACTCACGATTTTTGGAAAATACGTGAAAGCCTAATTGACAAAGCCTGACAGGAGGACTAAGATACAGGTATAGCAAACTTGTATACAAGATGAATACAAGTTGGATGCAAGCTGGTGAGGGGTAACCATGGAGAGAAAGTATAGGAGGGAACAATAGATGAAAGCAATTTGCATCAAGGAGCCCGGCAAGGTCGAGATCGTTGAGCAGGAAATGCCGGTACGCAAGCCGGGCGAAGCACTGCTTAAGCTGCTCTACGGCGGCATCTGCGGCAGCGATCTGGGTTCCTATCGCGGCGCGAACGCTTATGTGTCCTATCCGCGTGTACCGGGTCATGAGTTCTCGGCGGAGATCATTGAGATCGATGACAACGATCAGGGCCTCAAGCCCGGCATGATCGTCACCTGCAACCCGTATTTCAACTGCGGCAGCTGCTATTCCTGCAAGCGCGGTCTGGTCAATGCCTGCACGGACAACCAGACGATGGGCGTACAGCGCGAAGGCGCGTTTGCCGAGTACATCACCATGCCGATCGAGCGTATTTACGACGGCAAGGGCCTCGATCCCAAGGTGCTGGCGCTGATTGAGCCGTTCTGCATCAGCTATCACGGCGTATCCCGCGCAAACGTCAAGGCGGGCGAGCGCGTGCTGGTTGTCGGCGCGGGCACCATCGGCGTGCTGGCAGCGGTTGCGGCCAAGGCGGCGGGCGCGGAAGTTACAATCTGCGACGTTGCACCGGATAAGCTGGACTACGCATACAAGACCTTCGGTCTGGATCACAAGCTGCTCAACGAGTCTCCCGAGGCGTTTGAAAAGGGCGTTGCAGAGCTGACGAACGGCGACGGCTTCGACGTTACCATCGAGGCGGTCGGCATGCCGGCAACCTTCCAGAACTGCATTGATGCTGCTTGCTTCGGCGCGCGCGTTGTGCTGATTGGTGTTTCCAAGCGCAACATCGACGACTTCTTCTTCACCATCATCCAGAAGAAGGAACTGAACATTTATGGTTCGCGCAATGCGATGAAGAAGGACTTCCTCGAGCTGATCGATCTGGTTAAGGGCGGCGGCGTTGCCCTCGAGAAGATCGTCACCAACACCTATAAGTGGACGGACGCGCCCAAGGCTTTCGAGGATTTCGCAGCGAACGCGGGCAAGATGCTCAAGGTTGTTATTGACTTCACCTGAGCGGCTGCAAAGGTGCGGGAAATAAAAGACAAGAGAAAAGGAGAATCATTATGAAAGCAAACGTATCCAAGAGATTGCTGGCCATGCTGCTTTGCGGCGCGATGGCAGCAAGCCTGACCGCGTGCGGCGGCAGCAGCAGCGGCGACACTTCGACCGGTGATGACAGCTCTGCGGCAGCATCCGGCGACGTGATTGAACTCCAGATCGGTTTTGAGAACTCGATTTCCGAGCCGATCGGCCAGGGCATTGAGAAGTGGGCTGAGCTGCTCGAAGAGGCTTCCGGCGGCACCATGACCATCACCCCCTACCCGGACAGCCAGCTGGGCAGCAAGAATGAGCTGATCGACTCCATGATGCTCGGCGAGCCGGTTTGCACGCTGGCTGACGGCGCGTTCTACGCTGACTACGGCGTACCGGATTTCGGCATCGTATTCGGGCCGTTCCTGTTCGACAGCTGGGATGAGTGCTGGACGCTGATCGAGTCCGACTGGTATGCTGACCAGTGCGCACAGCTCGAGACCAAGGGCCTGAAGATCCTGTCCTCCAACTGGAAGTACGGCGCTCGTCACACCCTGACCGTTTCCCCGGTTAACACGGTTGACGATCTGGCCGGCATGAAGATCCGCGTACCGAACAACCAGATCCAGTCCTACGGCTTTGACGCTCTGGGCGCTGTTTCCACCGGCATGGACCTGGGCGACGTTTACCAGGCTCTGCAGACCAAGACCATCGACGGCGCTGAGAACCCGATCGCTACCCTGTACGGCCGCAAGCTGCACGAGGTTGCTAAGTACCTGATCCTGGACGGCCACGTCCTGAACTTCACCACTTGGGTTTGCTCGGCTGACTGGTTCAACAGCCTGACCGAGGAGCAGCAGAATTGGCTGATCGAGACCGGCAACGAAGCTGGCCTGTACAACAACGAAGTCCTCGACGAGCAGGAAGAAGAGTACCTGCAGATGATGAAGGACGAGGGTGTCACCGTTGTGGAGCCGACCGAGGAAGTTCTTCAGGGCTTCAAGGACAAGGCACAGTCCTTCTATGATCAGGGCGCGACCTTCGGCTGGTCTGACGGCCTGTATGAGACGGTTTGCGAGGCTATGGGCAAGTAAGTCTGTCTGACACTGACCCGATATAACAAAAAGGGTCGAATGAGTTTCCTGACCGGCAGCGGCAACGCGTGTTCTGCCGCTGCCGGTTTTATCTCAAAAGGAGGGTAAAAATACATGAAGCAGGGCAGCAAGCTGCGCACAATCGTGTGTAATCTGGATACCATCGTTGCTTCTCTCGTGCTGGCGCTTCTGATTATCCTGACTTTTGCTGGCGTTATTTTCCGCTATGTGCTCGGCGCGCCGTTCACCTGGCTGGAGGAAGTGCAGACGTCCTGCATGGTCTGGATCGTATTTGCGGCGGCAGGTGCAGCGTTCCGTGCGGGCAATCAGGTTGCGATCGAAATGATCGTTGATCTGATGCCGAAGAAAATGCAGAAGATTATGGAAATCTTCATCTCCGTTGTCGTTATCGTTGTTTTGGCTTATCTGTTCTATCAGAGCATCGGCTTTATCAACATCTTTGTGCAGAGCGGTCGTTCCACCCCGATGCTGAAGATCCCCTATGCGTTCATTTACGGCATTGCGCCGGTATCCTATGTGCTGATGATCGTCAGCTACTTCTACGCGCTGACCAAGGGCGTTAAATCCGAAGCAAAGGAGGCACTTGAAGTATGAATGGAGTACTCGCACTTGCGTCTATCGTCATGCTGGTTCTGCTGTTCCTCAAGGTGCCGGTCTTTATCTCGGTGCTCGGCGGCGCAGCCATTTACTTTGTACTCAATCCCGGCGTAAACGCCATCGTGTTCGCGCAGCAGGCGATCACCGGCGCGGAAAGCATTTCGCTGCTGGCTATCCCGTTCTTTGTCTGCGCCGGTATCATGATGAACTACACCGGTGTTACCGCCCGTATCATGGGCTTCTGTGAAGTGCTGACCGGCCGTATGTACGGCGGCCTGGCACAGGTTAACGTTCTGCTGTCCACCCTGATGGGCGGCCTGTCCGGTTCCAACCTCGCGGATGCCGCGATGGAAGCTAAGATGCTGGTTCCGGAAATGGAGAAGAAGGGCTTCTCCAAGGAGTTCTCTACGGTTGTCACCGCGGCTTCCGCGATGATTACCCCGCTGATCCCGCCCGGAATCTCGATGATCCTGTACGGCTGCATTGCGAACGTTTCGATCGGTGACCTGTTCATCTCCGGTATCGGCGTCGGCGGCCTGCTGTGCATCACCATGATGATCCTGGTCCGCTTTGTGTCCAAAAAGCGTGGCTATGCACCTCTGCGCACGACCCGCGTTTCCGGTAAGGAATTCGGCGCGGCCCTCAAGCCCGCGATCCTGCCGCTCTGCTTGCCGATCATCATCATCGGCGGTATCCGTCTGGGTCTGTTCACCGCGACCGAGGCCGGCGCGGTTGCCATCGTCTATTCGATGCTGCTCGGCGTCATCTATCACGAGATGCGTTGGGACGACCTCAAGCGTGGCTTCAAGGAAACTGTATGCACTACCTCTTCGATCATGCTGATCGTTGCGGCGGCGGGCGTATTCTCTTGGGTTCTGACCAAGGAGCGCATCCCGCAGCAGCTGACCGAGTGGATCGTTGCTACCATCGACAATAAGTACATCTTCCTGCTGATCGTCAACATCTTTCTGCTGATCGTTGGTATGTTCATCGAAGGCAACGCCTCGATGATTATTCTGGTGCCGCTGCTGCACCCGATCGCACTGGCGTATGGCATCAACGAGATCCAGTTCGCCATGACCTACATCTTCAACAACGCCATCGGCGCGCTGTCGCCTCCGATGGGAACCCTGATGTTCGTTACCTGCGGCATCACCGGCTGTAAGACGGGCAAGTTCATTAAGGAAGCGGTTCCGTTCTATCTGCTGCTGGTCATTAACCTGCTGCTGATCACCTATGTGCCGGCGTTCTCGACCGGTATCCTGTCGCTGTTCGGCGGCTGATCGGCTGCGGCGGTTCGGTAAGGCTATTTCCGTGCGGCGGGGCTTAGGCTCCGCCGCCGGATCGCATTAAATGAGGAGAATGATGATGGAAAAGCTGAATTATGAAGTGCTGAAAAAGTCCGGTTACACGGGCTATATTCTGGAAAAAGCGCCGGAGAAGATCCTCCAGTTCGGCGAGGGCAACTTCCTGCGTGCGTTTGTCGACTACTGGTTCGATATGTCCAACGAAAAGGTCGGCTGGAACGGCAAGGCTGTTCTGGTGCAGCCGATCGCCCCGGGTCTTGCAAAGCTCATCAACGAGCAGGAAGGCCTGTACACCCTGTATCTGCGCGGCCGTGAGAACGGCGAGAAGGTCGACCGCAAGCGCGTGATCTCCTCGGTTTCCCGCTGCCTGAACCCCTATGAAAAAGAGGGCTACGACGCGATGATGGAAGTCGCGGTATCCGACGACCTCGAGTACATCGTGTCCAACACCACCGAGGCTGGTATCGTTTACGATCCTGCCTGCCAGAAGGACGACTGCCCGCCGTCCTCGTTCCCGGCAAAACTGACGCAGGTGCTCTACAAGCGCTGGCAGGCCGGCAAGAAGCCGCTGGTTATCCTGTCCTGCGAGCTGATCGACAACAACGGCAAGGAACTCGAGAAGTGTGTCGGCCAGTACATCGAGCAGTGGGGTCTGGAAGCGGACTTCAAGGCTTGGTGCGGCGAATGTACCTTCTGCTCGACGCTGGTTGACCGCATCGTTCCCGGCCGCATCAAGGACGCGGACGAGGCTGCCAAGATGGAAGCGGAGAACGGCTACCACGACGAGCTGATCGACGTTGGCGAAGTATTCGGCGTTTGGAACATCGAAGGCCCGGCGTGGCTGGAAGACAAGCTGCCCTTCAAGGCTGCTGGCCTGAACTGCATCGTCGTGCCGGATGTTACCCCGTATAAGAAGCGCAAGGTGCGCATCCTGAACGGCGCGCACACCGGCTTTGTACTGGGCGCTTACCTCGCGGGCTTCGACATTGTGCGCGACTGCATGCACAATGAGAACGTCAAGGGCTTCATGAACAAGATGCTGTACGAAGAAGTCATCCCGACCCTGCCGCTGGACAAGGACGACCTGATGCACTTCGCTGCGGCTGTGGAAGACCGCTTCAACAACCCGTTTGTTGACCATGAGCTGATGAGCATTTCGCTCAACTCCACCTCCAAGTGGAAGGCGCGCAACATGCCCAGCTTCCTCGAGTACATCGAGAAGGAAGGCAAGCTGCCGGTTTGCCTGACGATGTCGCTTGCTGCCTACATCGCGTTCTATTCGACCGATGTGCAGGAGCTGACCGACAAGGGTCTGGTCTGCAAGCGCCCGAAGGGCAACACCTATACCTGCTCGGACGACCGCTGGGCGCTCGAGTTCTACTGGAATCACAAGGACGACAGCGACGCCGATCTGGTACACGCTGTGCTGACCAATGAGCAGATGTGGGATCAGGATCTGACCAAGATCGACGGCCTTGAGGCTGCGGTACTCGCTGACCTGACCAAGATCCGCACGGAAGGCGCGGAGGCCGCGTACGCTTCCTGCCTGTAATTGGGGGAACGGACTATGACAAAACTCATCCACATCACTGACCGCGACAATGTCGCTGTTGCGCTGCACCCGGTTTCCAAGGGCGAAACCCTGCCCGCGGGCGATGTGACCGTCACCGCGATCGAGGATATCCCGCAGGGACACAAGATCGCGCTCGCGCCGATCGCCGAAGGCGACGCAGTCGTCAAGTACGGCTATCCGATCGGCCACACGACCGCCGCGGTCGAGACCGGCGCTTGGGTGCATACCCATAACATGAAAACCAACCTGTCGGGCGAAGAGGAATATACCTACGAGCCTGACGTGCCGACCGTATCGGCCGTTGAGCCGGAAACCTTCATGGGCTTCCGCCGCAAGGACGGCCGCGCGGCAGTCCGCAACGAGATCTGGATCATCCCGACCGTCGGCTGTGTCAATGACGTAGCCAAAAAGATGGTGCGAGACAATCAGGATCTGGTGACCGGCTCGATCGAGGGCTTGTATACTTTCACCCACCCGTACGGCTGCTCGCAGACCGGCGCTGACCATGCGCAGACCCGCAAGCTGCTCGCGGCGCTCGTGCGCCACCCGAACGCGGCGGCGGTGCTGGTGCTCAGCCTTGGCTGCGAGAACCTGCAGCATGACCAGTTCCTTGAGGAGCTTGGCCCCTATGACGAGAACCGCGTCAAATTCCTGACCTGTCAGGATGTCGAGGACGAATTCGCGGCCGGCCGCGAGCTGCTCGAGCAGTGCGCCGCCTATGCCGCGCAGTTCACTCGCCAGCCGATCCCGGTCAGCGACCTCGTTATCGGCATGAAGTGCGGCGGCTCGGACGGACTGTCCGGCGTGACCGCAAACCCGACCGTTGGTGCGTTCAGCGACATGGTGATCGCCCGCGGCGGCTCGACCGTGCTGACCGAGGTGCCCGAAATGTTCGGCGCGGAGGGTATGCTGCTCAGCCGCTGCGTTAACCGCGAGGTATTTGACAAGGCAACCAGCATGCTCAACAACTTTAAGGATTATTTCATCAGCCATCACGAGACTGTCTACGAGAACCCGTCGCCCGGCAACAAGAAGGGCGGCATCACGACGCTCGAGGATAAGTCCTGCGGCTGCGTGCAGAAGGGCGGCACTGCCCCGATCGCGGACGTGATCGGTTATGGCGATCCGGTGACCGCGCACGGCCTGAACATGCTGTACGGCCCGGGCAACGATCTTGTCTCGGCAACAGCTATGACGGCGGCCGGCGCGCACATCGTGCTGTTCACCACCGGCCGCGGTACGCCGTTCAGCGCGCCCGCGCCGACCATCAAGATCGCGAGCAACAGCCAGCTGGCGCAGAAGAAGTCCGGCTGGATCGACTTTGATGCCGGCCCGGTGGCCGACGGCGAGCCGATCAAGGACGCGGCTGCACGCCTGTTTGATTTGGTGCTGCAGGTCGCAAGCGGCCAGCTCTCCAAGAGTGAGCAGCTCGGCTACCGTGAGATCGCGATCTTCAAGGACGGCGTTACCCTGTAAGGCACGTCCCGCGATACACTCTTTCTTAGATACTACCTATTCCTTTTCTACTTTCTTTGTATGGGAAACGCCGCAGCGGTTGCTGCGGCGTTTCTCTATGGCTCGATTGAAACCACGCTATCAATCGAAATGCAAAAAAAGACGTGCAGAGCACGTCTTTTTTGTTGGGGCGTATGTAAAAGTCGGGCGGAGCTCGACTTTTACATGCCACTCACAGAGTGGCTGATTGCATGCGCGCAAAGCGCGTTTTTCAGGTCTGTGACTGGTCGGCGGCGCGGGTTTGCTGGATTTCTTCGAGCAGGTGCTTGTGCGTGTCGTCGAACAGCAGGCGCTTGTTATGCGCAAAGTAGGCTTCGCAGCCGAAGTTCTGAATGAACCACGAGGTAAAGTGGTTCGCGGTCAGCTCGGTCGCGAACAGCACCATTTCCTGACTGTCCCCGATCGCCTCATCGAGGAAGGCAAAGGCGTTGGCCAACGCGCGGTCGGTTTGGTCAGCGGCGTCTGCGCGTGCCTGCACATCGATCTGGAATTTTTCCTTCAGGTAGTCAAACGCGCGCCCCGCCGGGATTTTTTCGAGCGAAAGTCCTTGCCGCAGCGCATCTAGCCGTTCGACTTCGCGGGACGCAATGAACAGCGCGTCGCGGTCGGTCGAGCCGGCAGCGCGGCGGCGGGACAGCGCCGCGCGCTTATCGTCGAGCAGCGTGCCGAGCGTGGTTTCGCCCTCGCGGATGCGGATGAGGTCGTGGTGCAGCGCGTCGGTCAGACCGTCCAGACGGTAGGTTTCGCGCGCACTGTCCGCGAGGCGCGACAGCAGCAGGCCCAAAACGCCCAGCTTTTCGTCAAACGGTGCGCCGGACAGCTCGGAGGCGCGCACACGCTCCCATGAGCCGTCGAGGATTTCCTCGACGCGGTAAACGCGCTTATATTTTTCGTAAAGCTGCAAGTAGTTTGCAAAATCGCTTGCGACGCGCGGCAGCTGCAAATATTGTTCGACTACTTGACGGTCAACGGTCAGGCCGAGCGTTTCGTATACCTGCATCAGCTCGGACAAGTCCTCCCAGCCGCGCGCGGTGACGAATTGCAGGCCGTCGGCCGTGGCTTCGATGCGGTAGAAATGGTCGCGCCGGATTTCCAGATAGGACAAAATCGCGCCATGGATGCCGCGGCGGTAGGCGTATTCTTTCCAGACCGCGAAATCTTCTTCCACGTCGATGCGCTTGACGCGGTCGAGCGTCACGACGTCAAACTCGCGCACGGATTTGTTGTACTCGGGCGGGTTGCCTGCGGCGACGACTACCCAGCCCGCGGGCAGATGCTGATTGCCGAAGGTTTTGCACTGCAAAAATTGCAGCATCATGGGCGTGAGCGTCTCGGAAATGCAGTTGATCTCGTCGAGAAATAGGATGCCCTCGGAAACGCCGGTGCGCTCGATCTCGCGGTACACCGAGGCGATGATCTCGCTCATCGTGTAGGCCGTGACCGCGTATTCCTGTCCGCCAAATTTCTCGTGCTCGATGTAGGGCAGGCCGAGTGCAGACTGACGCGTGTGGTGGGTCAGCGTGTAGGAAACTAGCCCCACGCCGGTCTCGTCCGCGATCTGCTCCATGATCTGGGTCTTGCCGATACCCGGCGGGCCCATCAGCAGGATGGGACGCTGCCGGATGGGCGGGATGCGGTACGCACCGAACTCGTCGCGCGCGAGATAGGCGCGCAGCGCGTTTTTGATCTCGTTTTTGGCTCGTTTGATGTTCATATTGGTTCTCCTATCTCGTCCTCGCGCAGCACGGCGCGGATGGCCCACGGCGGGACGTTATCGGGATACGCGCCGCCCTCGAGCATAACGAAAGCCGCGTCGTATTTGGGGCGTTTTTTCGGATAGATACCTAATCCGTCGGTAAAGTAGATCAGGCCGCGCAGATGGTGGAACGCGCCCTCGCTCACCAGTCGGTCGACGTACTCGAATACCGGCCGGAAGTCAGTGGCCGACTGGCCGATCAGTTCAAAATGCTCCATATAGTCCGCAAGGTCGCGGGCGTTCGTGATGCGCTTGTCCGCGCGGATCTGGTCGTCGCATTGGATGATGCGCAGATTGATGTGGCGGAAAAAGCTTTGGCTGTCCTGCAGCAGTTCGTAGGTGCGCGACAAAAAGTTGCGCACCAGCTCGCCCGAGGTGGACATTGAAGTGTCGATCGCAATAACAAAATCCTCGATTTTGCGCACCTCGCGTGTCTCCAGCGGCTCAATGAGCGGCATGTTGCCGAAGTGCCGCAGGCCGTAGGCATAGTAGCCGTAGTCGAACGAATCCGCGTCCACCGCGACCTCCTCGCGCAGCGCGGCGAACCGCCGCAGAAAGGCGCGGTAGTCGGTCGTTTGCCGGGTGGTGACAGACAGATGCTCGCGCACAGCCTCACCGCCCATCGCCTGATTGGAGAACACGGTCTCCATGGCGGTCTGGGTACGCTCGGCGCGCTGCTGCCACTGTCTGTCCTGCTCGTCGTCGCCTTCCTCCGGCCAGAGTGAGTGCTCGTCCACCGCGAACACGCGCGCGAGCGTGGCGCAGTCGTAGGAATTCAAGCGATCGCGGCGGAACTGCCGGTAGACCGCCTCGGCGGTCAGCACAGGCATCTCCGCGCGCAGACTGCGGTACAGGTTCTGCCGCCGTACAGACGGCTTGTCCGCTTGCAAACAGCGGTAATCCAGCGTATCCAGTATGCTTTCGACCGCCACATCGCAGGCCAAATCCCATAAATCGCGGTCGCGGCCGCGCGTTTTTGCAGGGTGGCGCAGCAGGCAGTGGAACACGCTGTGCAGGTACGCGCGGTTGACGCGCGGGCGGCCGCGCTCCAGCTGCTGTGCGAGCCACGCGCCGTTGAAATACAGGCTGCGCGCGTCGGTGGCGAGGGTGGCGGTGTCAAACCCGTCCGAGACGGCGAGCGCGGACAGCGCCGCGTCCAGAAACGGCAAGCTCATATATAATTCGGTGCGGGCGGAGAACAAAATCTCGCGCCCGAGGGCGTTCCAGCGTTCGCTTTGGGGCATGGAAAGCCTCCTTTACAGGTCGAAGGTTTTGGCGCGGCCCTTTGCCGCGCTTTTTCCCGTCGCGGCGAGCAGCACGGACAGCGCCGCGGTCTGCTCCTTTTCGCGGGCGGTGTCGCAGGCCGCGTCCACATCGGCGGCGGTCAGCACGCCGAGCGACAGCAGAAAGGAAATCGCTGCGCTCTCGCCCGCGGCGGCGCAGGCGCGCAGCAGCGCGCCGCCGTGCGCGCGCAGACAGTCGAGATAGGCATCACGCGCAGTGTCCGACAGCGCATAAGGCACGGCCAACCGCCGCGCGGCGACCCGTGCGGCAACTGCAAAGTCGTGCCGCTCAAGCAGACCGGTGAGCGCAAGGTCATATTGCCGAAAGCTCAGCACGCCCGCGTCAAAGCACTGACGATAACCGTAGCCCGCGCCGTGGATGCGGCGCTGGAAGATGTGCGCGGGGGACAAGTCCTCAAGTTCTTCGGTATAAGCGGGGAACAGCAGACGCGCGGGCGCGCCGCCATCAAAACGTACGTCCAGCTCGCCCGCATGCTCGCCCAGCAGCTTTTGCAGGCAGGTGGGGGCGGCGGGTTCGGCGCGCAGCACGACTGTGCGCAGCGCACGGCAATTCATCAGCGCGCCGCCGCCGAAGTCCGTCACCGTTTGCGGCAGCGTAATGGTTTCCAGCCGGCGGCAGTTGTAAAACGCATAGCTGCCAACACTTTGCAGATGTGCGGGCAATGTGACCGACCGGATGGCGTTCGCGTCATGCACAGGCTCCGGCCCACCGCAAGTGACGCGAACGGAAAATGTTTCGCGTTCAGACAAATCGGGCGCGCGCTCGCTGAGCGCATATGCACCGAGCTGCAAAACCGGCGCGCCGTCAATCTCATCGGGCAGCGCGACCGCGTCGTCGCGCGTCTCGCAGCGCAAAATAGCGATGCCGTCCGGCACGCGCGCACAGGTCAGCAAAAGGTCGTTCTCGCCCTCAATAATGCGCATGGCGCGTCCTCCTTTCAGGATGATTTTCGTCTGCTTTGATTATAGCACAGGCACGGCAGGGCGGCAAGGCGCGGCACGGGCATGCAGTGAGCGTGTTATCATGATAAGAAAATATCAAGATAATAATTTATAAAAATTCTCAAATTGTGCTTGACAAATGCTTTGGATGAGAATATACTGTGACCATACTGATAAACCAATGACGAAGACGAGTAGCAGGGAGACCAAACTTCCAAGAGAGCCGCGGGTGGTGAGATCGCGGCAGGGGAGGCCCTTGTGAATGGACTTCAGCAGGGCAAGGCGAAAGGCCGCATGGCCGAGTATCTGCGACGGGGACTCCACCCGTTATCCGGGGAGCGCATATTGTTGGATATGCGAAAGTGAGCGGGCGTTTTTTCACGCGCCAATTTGGGTGGCACCGCAAGAGTTTGTTTTTTCAAGCTCCTGTCCCATGGATTTTCATGGGACAGGAGCTTTTTTGTTTTTGTCAACCTACATATTTTTCATATAAAGGAGAGAACCTACCATGGCAAAGATTCCGCACAGATTGTATTTAACCGAAGATCAGATGCCTAAGCAGTGGTACAACCTGCGCGCGGATATGAAGGAACAGCCAGATCCGCTGCTGCATCCCGGCACGCATGAGCCGCTGCCGGAGGAGGCGCTCTACCCGATCTTCTGCAAAAAGCTCGCGCATCAGGAGTTGGACAGCACGACCCGGTATTTCGATATCCCCGAGCCGATCCTCGATATGTATAAGCTGTATCGTCCGTCGCCCCTGTGCCGTGCATACAATCTGGAGAAAGCGCTGGATACCCCGGCAAAGATCTACTACAAGTTCGAGGGCAACAATACCTCGGGCAGCCACAAGCTCAATTCGGCCATTGCGCAGGCGTACTACGCCAAGGAGCAGGGGCTCAAGGGTCTGACGACCGAGACCGGAGCAGGCCAGTGGGGCACGGCGCTCTCCGAAGCGTGTGCATACTTCGGACTTGACCTCAAGGTCTATATGGTCAAGGTTTCCTATGAGCAGAAGCCCTACCGCAAGGCGGTTATGCAGACCTTCGGCGCGGATGTCACGCCTTCGCCGTCCAATACCACGGCGGCAGGCCGTGCGATCCTCGCGGAAAACCCGACGACCGGCGGCTCGCTCGGCTGCGCGATTTCCGAAGCGGTCGAAGTCGCTACCACGCATGAGGGTTACCGCTATGTGCTCGGCTCGGTGCTCAATCAGGTGCTGCTGCACCAGTCGATCATCGGTCTGGAAAGCAAGCAGGCGATGGAGATGCTGGACGAATATCCGGACATCGTCATCGGCTGTGCAGGCGGCGGCTCCAACCTTGGCGGCCTGATCGCGCCGTTCATGCAGGATAAGTTGCTGGGCAAGGCCGACCCGCGTATCATCGCGGTCGAGCCTGCGTCCTGTCCGTCGTTCACGCGCGGCAAGTATGCTTACGACTTCTGTGACACCGGCCATGTGACCCCGCTGGCGCGCATGTACACGCTGGGCAACGGCTTTATGCCGGCGGCGAACCATGCGGGCGGTCTGCGTTATCACGGCATGAGCCCGATCCTTTCCAAGCTGTACCATGACGGCTATATGGAAGCAACTTCGGTCAAGCAGACCGATGTGTTCCAGGCGGCAACGCTGTTTGCCAAGGTCGAGACCATTCTGCCCGCGCCCGAGTCCAGCCACGCGATCCGCTGCGCGATCGACGAGGCGCTCAAATGCAAGGAGACGGGCGAGGCCAAGACCATCCTGTTTGGCCTGACCGGCACGGGGTACTTTGATATGTCGGCATACGAGGCGTATCACAACGGCACGATGACCAACCATGTGCCGACGGACGAGGAACTGCAGACCGGGTTTGACACATTGCCTGCGCAGCCGGTATAATAATTTTACCAATGAGCGAAAGGGGTGTCGGCCATGACCGTGGCGGAGCAGCTGCTGGAAACGCTGGTTGCGTGGGCGATCCTGCTGTTTGAATACGTTGGCGTGATCGTAATTATCGTCGCGGGCGTGCGCGGTGTGTGGTACTATATCCACCGAAACCCGCTCACGCGGCTGACACTCGCCAAAGGCTTAGCGCTCGGGCTGGAATTCAAGCTCGGCAGCGAGATTCTGCGCACGGTTATCGTGCGTGAATATCGGGAGATCGGCATTGTCGGCGCAATCATCCTGCTGCGCGCGGCGCTGACCGTCCTCATCCACTGGGAGATCAAGAACGAGGAACAGGCCGCCGAAGGACGGCAGGATAAGGCCGAACCGTCCGAATCCGCACTGTAATACCGAAGCATATACACAAGCGCCCGCCTTTTATAGGCGGGCGCTTTGTCGTGCCGCGCGGCAGGCGTTGACGGCGCACCGTGCGCCGCTTATAATGTAGGACAGGGGGCGCGGGCTTGTTCCCGCGTCCCTGATTTTTGGAATAAAGGAGCGTTTACAATGCTGGAAGTCGGCATGAAAGCACCCGATTTTACCCTGCCGGACAAGGACGGCAATGAGGTCCGCCTGTCTGATTTTCTGGGCAAAAAAGTGGTTTTATATTTCTATCCCCGCGATAATACGCCGGGCTGCACGCGGCAGGCCTGTGCCTTTGCGCAGCACCACAGGGCGCTTGCGGACAAAAACGCCGTTGTCATCGGCGTGAGCAAGGACTCGGTCGCCTCGCACCTGAAGTTCGCGCAGAAGTACGAGCTGCCGTTCGTATTACTGTCCGACCCCGAGCGGCAGGCCATCGAGGCGTATGGCGTCTGGCAGGAAAAGAAGCTATACGGCAAGGTCAGCATGGGTGTGGTGCGCACGACCTACCTGATCGACGAGCAGGGCGTGATCGAGAAGGTGATGCCCAAGGTAAAGCCCGACACCAACGCGGAGGAAATCCTCGCGTATCTCGGCGGGGCATGAGCATGCGCATCATCATCTCCCCGGCGAAAAAGATGAACGTCGACACGGACACGCTGCCGTGGCGCGACCTGCCGCAGTTCCTTGACCGTGCGGAAACGCTGTACGACCGCCTGCGCGGCATGGACGAAGCTGCCCTCAAAGCCCTGTGGAAGTGTAGCGACGCGATCGTGCGGCAGAACGTCGAACGCTTGCGGCAGACCGACCTGCGTGCTCGGCTGACGCCCGCCATCCTGTCTTATGAGGGCATCCAGTACCGCTACATGGCGCCCGGCGTGTTTACTGACAAGCAGCTTGAATATGTGCAGGAGCATCTACGTATCCTGTCCGGGCTGTATGGTGTGCTGCGCCCGTTCGACGGTGTGACCCCCTACCGGCTGGAAATGCAGGCCAAGCTGCAAACCGAGGATGCAGCCGACCTCTACGGCTTCTGGGGCGGCAGTATTGCGGACACGCTGTACGCCGAAACCGACTGCATCATCAATCTCGCGTCCAAGGAATACAGCGTGTGCGTGTCGCGTTATAAAAAACCGGGCACACAGCTTATCACCTGCGTGTTTGGCGAGGAAAAGGACGGTAAGATCATCGAAAAGGGGACGCTGTGCAAGATGGCGCGCGGCGAGATGGTGCGCCACCTCGCCGAGTGCGGCGCGGAAAGCCCGGATGCGCTGCAATCGTTCTCCGCGCTGGGCTACGCCTACGCGCCCGAACATTCGGACGCGGAAACCTGTGTATTCCTGTTGCAAAAGGGCGGAAAGCATGGCAAGTAGCATGGGTTTTGCGCAGTTTATGGCGCGGTACGGCCTGACGCTGGACGAGCAGCAGCAGGCGGCGGTGCAGGCGGTCGACGGGCCGGTGCTGCTGCTGGCTGTGCCGGGCAGCGGCAAGACGACGACGCTGGTCGCGCGGCTGGGCTATATGCTGCATGTGCGCGGTATTCCGCCCGCGTCTATCTTGACCATGACGTACACAGTCGCGGCGGCGCGCGACATGCGGGCGCGGTATGCTGCGCTGTTCGGTGCGGACGAGGCCGAACAGCTCGCCTTCCGCACGATCAACGGCGTGTGCAGCCGCATCATCCGCCGATACGAGCGCATGCTCGGGCGCACGGCGTTCGCGCTGCTCGAGGACGGCGGCGAGAAAACCGCGCTGATCGGTGAGTTGTATCGCGCGCAGAGCGGCGAGTTTGCAACCGAGAGCACGATCAAAGCCTTGCAGACCGCGCTGACCTATGCCAAAAACCAGATGATGCAAGGCGAAGCGCTCTCATCTATCGAGGTCGAGGGCGTTGACTTCGCGGTCTTTTTCGCAGCTTACGACAAGGCGCTGCGTGCGCGGCAGCTGATGGACTACGACGACCAGATGGTCTACGCGCTGCGCATCCTGCGGCAGTATCCGGAAGTGCTGCGCGCCGTGCAGGCGCAGTACCGCTATTTTTGCGTCGACGAGGCGCAGGACACGTCGAAAATCCAGCACGCGGTCATTCGGCTGCTCGCTGGGCAGGACGGCAACCTGTTTATGGTCGGTGACGAGGATCAGAGCATCTATGGCTTCCGCGCGGCCTATCCGCAGGCACTGACCGAGTTCGATACGGTTTATCCGCACGCCAAGGTGCTGTACATGGAGCAGAACTACCGCTCGACGCGGCAGATCGTCGCGGCGGCGGATGCGTTCATCCAGAAGAACAGGAACCGTCGCCCCAAGCACATGCACGCGACGCAGGGTGACGGCCCGGCGGTGCAGGCGCACGCGGTGTACGACCGGCAGAAGCAGTACGACTGGCTGTGCAAGCTGGCGCAGGATTGCACGACCGAGACTGCCATTCTTTACCGCGATAACGACAGCGCGCTGCCGCTGATCGACCGGCTCGACCGGCTGGGGCTTGCCTACCGCTGCCGGCAGGTGGATAGCCTGTTTTTCTCGAATCGCGTCGTACGGGATATCACGGATATCATCCGTTTCGCGCAAAACCCCTATGACGGCGAAACTTTCCTGCGCATTTACTACAAGCTGGGCGCAGGCATCAGCCGTCTGATGGCGCAGGTTGCGGCCGATCGTGCCGAACGCGAGGGCGAAACCATGCTGTCCTTTATCGCGGAGCTGGAATCCGCCTCGGCGTGGACGAAAAAGCAGTGCAGGGCGCTCCAGACCCATCTGGCGAACCTGCTGGGCGAGCGGGCGGACAAGGCGGTTTACCGCATCGTACATTTCATGGGCTATGGCGATTATCTGAAGGAGCGCGGCGGCGATCTGTCCAAGGCAGATATTCTGGAAGCGCTGGGCACGCAGGAGGATACGCCCTTGCGGCTGCTCGAGCGGCTGGATGAGCTGCGCGAGGTGGTGCTGCGCGGCGGCACAGACGCAGGCAGCCCGTTTGTCCTGTCGACCATCCACTCGAGCAAGGGGCTGGAATATGAGCGGGTCATCCTGATGGACGTGATGGACGGTCTGCTGCCAAAGACGCTGCCCGGTGCGCAGGCCACCAAAGAGGAGCTGGACGCTTACGAAGAGGAGCGGCGGCTGTTCTATGTCGGCATGACGCGGGCGAAGCGTGCGCTGACTGTCATCACCTTCCGCAAGCCGGGACTGGATGCGTCATTCGCGGACGAGCTGTTCCCGCCCGCGCCTGATCGGGAGGTGCAGCCCGCGGCCGCACCTGCGTCGGCAGCGTCCGCGCGTGCATCCGGGCTTGCCCAAGCGGCACAGGGGAGCCGCTTTGCATCACAGTCGCCGGTTTATCATCCGGGCGCACGGGTGCGGCACAAGGCCTTCGGGCCGGGGACGCTGGTCAGCCGACTGGGCGACATCGCGGTGATCGAGTTCGACAGCGGCGAGACCAAAAAACTCGCGGTTTCGGTTGCGCTGCGCGTTGGACAGCTGCGGCCGGAATGAGGCGGCGCAGCAGATGGATACGGACGGGAAAACGCCGGAACCTAATGGGTTCCGGCGTTTTGCATGATAGCGCGGCTGTAATTTTGTGTTGTGCGGCGTGGCGCAAAATGATACAATCAGAGATGAAAAAGACAATCCGATGTCGGCACAGAGCGACTGCGACGAGCAAAAGGAGAGGAAACGGGAATGGATTTTGTAACGGTAACACCGGCAGCGCAGCGGGCGTTTGCCCCATTATTGCCGGAGGAAATTGTGCGGCAGCTGCAAAATCAGGCGGATATGCTCGCGATTGGCGCAGTCGAGGGACAGACGCCGGTCGGCGTGCTTGTAGCAGCACTCGAGCCGCAGCAGCTGCGCTTGGTCTGGTTGTGTACGGCGGAGCAGGCACGCGGCCGCGGTGTGGCGCGCGCGCTGCTGCGGCGGCTGGTCGCACGCGCCTATCGCGATCCGGATACTGATCGCGTGTTGGCTGATGTGCGGCGCAGCGTGCCGTTTGATCCGATGTACCCGCTGCTGCTGAGCGAGGGGTGGCTGCCTGTGCCGTTTTCCCTGCCCGATTACAGCTGCACATTGGCACAGCTGGCAATGCAGCCGTTCTGGCAGCGGACGCTGCGGCTGGACGGCGTCCAGCCGCTTGGCACGATTGCGCCCGAACTGGTGCAGGCGTACAGCGATTGGCTGGATACCCAGCCCGAGCAGGCTGCGGTCGCTCTGCCGCTGCAGGTAGAGCGGTACGACCCGGCGCTCAGCATGGGATACGTGAGCGACGGGCGGCTGCAGGCTGTGCTGTTGGCGGGCAAAGCGGACGGCACACTGGTGCTGGAATATGCGCAGGCGCAGTCGACCGCAGCGAGCGGTTTTGCCAAGCTGGTTTATGCGGCGGGGCAGCGTGCCATGGCGGACTATCCGCCGGAAACACGCATTTCCTTTGCGGCAATCACACCGGCGTCCGAACGGCTGGCTGATAAGCTGCTGCCGCCGGCACGGGAACAGCCGATGTACCGCATGAGCTTTTGGGTGAGGAACGCAGGGTAAAAAGGAGGCGATCACATGGCAGGACCGCAGGAAATACGGCGGCAACAAGAACAGCAGGAACACTATCAGATGACGGCGACCGATCAGCTCAATGCGCAGCGGTTTGACCGCGCGTATGAGCTGCAGACACCGCAGGAGATCGAGGCGGCGCACCAGCACCATGCGCAGCAGCTGCTGGCGCGGCGGCGTGAATTGTATGATATGGGACTGAAACCGGATATGAATTTGGTCGTTGCGCCGCAGCAGGCGCCGCAGCGTGTGCCGCCGGTATCCCAGCTGAGTGATCGCAAGCGGCGCAAGATCGCTGACAAGCGCATGAACAACCTGAAAAAGGCGCAGAAAAAGAACATGGTGGGCGCGACCGAGGACACGCTGCCCATGCTGGAGGCGGTCAAAAAGGTCAGCAAGGAATATACCCGTCGTCCGCCCACGGGGGACGATCTGTATACCTATAAGCTGGACGCGCGCTTGTTTTCGCCCGATTTTCCGGAGGAGCAGGAGTGCTCGATCGACGTGGAAAAGGGCTTAAAGACATTGGCTAAGCTGCGCCTGTCCGTGCAGAAATATCAGAACGATGTGCAGCGCCACACGCAGGAGGCCAATGTGGCCATGAAGGCCAATGAGCGTCTGATTGCGCCGCTTGAGATAGCGCTGCGCACGGTGCTGGCGGCGAACGGCGTGGATATGAAGACAGGCGCGCCGATCACCAATCCAGCGGTGGTCGAGCAGGCGCGCACACTCCGCGCGGCTGCCATTCGAAGCTATGAAAAGGCAGTCGCGGACATCCCGCAGATGCTGCAGGAGGAAGCGGAAAAGTATTTGGCGCACGATTTGGAAGTAGAAGAGCGGAAAATCGAGCAAAATGACGACGAGCACCGCGCGGCAGAAACCATGGATCTGGATTTCGTGTTCCACTATCAGCCGCTTGAGGCGGAATATGTCCAGCTGCGCGGCACGATCGACGCACATCCTGCCGAATACGCCGCCCATCAGGCGGTAGTCGATCAGTGCTACCAGCGTTATCTGGATGCCAACCGGCAGATCGCGGCGTATGGCCGCCGTATCCTTGCGCTCAATAATCAGGCGGGCGGCCGCGCGGCGGAGGGCAGAGTGCGCAGTTGGCTGCGGGATCGCGCCATCCAGCTGCAGAAATCGCCCGAATTGGAAAACCTGCAGACGCTGGCTGCACAGCAGCGTGAGATCATCCGCTATCTGGTTGAGGGTAGGCAGTTTTCGGAAGCGTTTACCTATCTGTATAAGGTGCTCGCGGATGAATACGGTATCCAGACGGAGGCACGTCAGCAGGAGCAGCAGGAGCATGCTCTGGTCATGGGGATGACGCGCGGCCAGAAGCAGGTCTATGACGGTATCCCCATGGAGCAGCGGCAGCAGGCGGTGCGCACCGTCCGGAAGCTGCACCAGATCAAAACGGAAAAGGAAACCTCGCTCGATCATCTGCGGGAGCAGATCGAGGGCAGCAAAATGGATATGCGTGCGCTCAAAATCCTGTGGCATGGCTATCGGGCGGATGCCAATGGCGAACCGATCGACGCGCAGCAGCGGGCGTATATGCAGGCGGACGAAGCATTCACCCGCGCCTATCTGACCAATGACCCCGCGCTGACCGGGCCGCTGCTGCAGCCGGTCATCCAGCGGATGTTGGAATTCCCGTCCAAGTATCAGGATTGGGAAAAGGCGTTCTGGGAGCATCCGGAAGAAGTATACGAGGTGCTCAACCAGAATGTGTATTTTGAACACGTTGTGCACGACCATCCGGAGGTCTTCTCCACCATGCCGGAGGAGACCATGCAGAAGCTGGATCAATCCATGCGGTTTGGCGCGCAGTTGTGTGTTTACGTGGTGGCGCTTGCGCAATCGCACGGCATTAACTTCAACCTGTGTGAATGGGAGCAGGATACGGATGCCGTGAAGGCAAGCAAGGTACAGGTAGAAGCGGCGCGCCAGATTGTCAATCAGATGCAGCAGTGACCTGGCGCTGTGCGTCCGCAGTACGCGGCAAGCTTACAAGATGAAAACAACAACCGCCGCCCGCGAAAACGCGGGCGGCGGTTGTCGTTGCGATATATGCGTATGAGTGAAATACGCGATGGTGGCATAGTTGAAAAACAGGGAAGGGCGGCGTTTTAGCCCAGATGGCGGTCGAGTATGGCGCTGCATTGCTGTGCCACGTCCCGTACGTCCTCTTCCCAGCGGTGTGCGCTGATCAGTTCGTAGCTCCACCAGCCGTCATAGCCGGTGTCCTTGACTGCCTGCACCCATTCCTCGATCGGGACTTCGCCCTCGCCGGCGTACATGCCGCGCAGGATGGTTTCGTCGAAAACCTCCCCTTCCTTGGGAAGCCGGCAGTCGCAGAAATGGATGTGGTAGATGCGGCTGGGATCGAAATGCCGCACATCGTCCGGCGTTGTCCCGCCGCCGACAAACAGATGGAAAAAGTCGATGACGGTGCCGAAGTTATCCCGCCCGACCGCGCGAATCAGCTTCTGCGTCAGACGCAGAGAGTTGATCGGCGACCAGCTGACCGGCTCGAGCTGGAAGCGCACGCCGTATTTCGCGCCGATGTCGCAGATGCGGGCGATGTTTTGGGCGGTCAGCTCGATCACTTCGTCCTCCGGGCGGCCTTCCAGCGCCAGCAGGGGGACAAGCTGGATGCAGTCGCACCCCAGCTGCTGCGCGACGGCCGACAGCTTTTCCGTTTCCGCCAGCGTTTCACGCACAGCGTCGTCGTCCGTCCGCTCGACATTGGCGATGTCGTTGATGCTGATGATCTGCATGTTGTATTGTTTCAGCCGCTCGGTCACGTCACTCAGCGGACGGCCGGAGGCCAGATAGTCCCAGACCTTGGTCGCGGCGACTTCCATCGTGCCGAACCCGGCTTCGCTGGCCAGACGGATATCGGTCATCAGGTTGCTTTTCCAGATGGATTTGGTATGTAATGCTTTTTTATACACGGGATTCACCTGCTTTTTGTTCCATTTACCGGCTGCAGCCGGCTTTGTTGTTTTGCTCAGCGATCCGGCCAGTATTTCGCGCCGGGCTGTTCGACCCAAAGTTGCTGTGCTTCAAAATCCGGCTTGATGTAGGGGTTGCCATCCAGATGGCGGATGACCCAGATGTAATACATCGCGTAGCCGGGCGCGGCCACCTGCGGGTGGACAAGGCCGGGCTGGATCTTGACGGTATCGTTGTGCTCGAGCAGCACGCCTTCATCGCCCAGCTTGAGCAGGCCAAAGCCGTTTTCCGGCAGGAATTTGTAAAAATAGATCTCCGGCTGTGCGTGCGAGTGGGACGGGAAGCCCGACCATTTGCCCGGATAGTGTACGTCCTCGCCGAGCATCAGGTTGGAGTCAGGCGACAGGCGCACATCCTGCGCCGTGCGCACGATGCGGGTGCCTGCCTCGTTCATGAAGCCCTTGCCGCGGATCTCGTTGACGATCTTGTCGTCGCAGCGCACGACAGGGGTGAACGATTTGTCATTTTCGGTGCGCATGACAGCGATTTCGCTGTCCGCTGTCAGGCAGCGGACAGTCAGCTGGACGCCCTTGGGGACGTTGATGCACCAGATGTTTTCATCAAAGCACGAGCCACGCTCGGCAACCACACGGCAGTCGTCGTATTCCACCTCGACCTTGCCGTAGATCAGCAGATAAACGCGCTCCAGCTCCGGCCGGTCGTCAGTGAACGACATGCCCTCGGACAGCTTCAAAATGCCGAAATCCATCAGCATTTCCGTGTGCTTGGCGCGCAGGTCGGTGATGACGTTATATCCCGGTGCAAACGCGCCGGATTGCTGAATTCTGTTGCTCATGTCAATCCTTCTTTCCCAAAAAGTCACAATCAAAGCAAGCCCTGCATGATTTCGCAGGCTGCATCTTCTACACAGGCGACTGAACGCTGCATCAGCTTTTGCCGGTCGAATTCTTCCGGATGCGCGGCCATTTCCTGCCGCAGCGTATCTCCGAACAGCTTGCGCAGCGTGGTACCGAGGTTCATCTTGCCGATGCGTTCCTCCTTAAGCCGCTGCATATCCTGCTCGTAAATCCCGGAAGAACCGTGGATGACCAGCGGCAGCGAGCATTGCTGCTGTACAGCGTGGAGTGCATCGAACCGGATGGGCACCTTGCGGTCAACCAGCCGGTGAATATTGCCCACCGAGACTGCGAGCCAGTCGGGCTTTGCCTGTTCCTGCATCTGCCGCGCTTCCTCCGGGGAGGTCAGCCGGATCTCAGTCTGCCCGAGGTCGCTGTATGGGACGCTGCCAAGTTCGGCTTCCAGATAAATCCCGCGCGCGTGTGCTTCCTGCGCCAGCATGGCGGTCAGGCGCAGGTTTTCTTCGAACGGCATTTTGGAGCCGTCGAACATCACCGAGGTAAAGCCGCTTGCCATGGCCCGGCGTACGTTTTCCGGATCGCTGGAATGGTCCAGATGGACGGCGACCGGTACGGAAGCCCGTTCCGCCATTGTGCCGAGCAGCGCCCCCCAACATTCGATGTCCAGCGCCTTGCGGGCATCCCGGTTGACCATCAGCATGACCGGCGCGCCCAGCCGTTCGGCGGCGCGGATGACCGCGCCCGCGTCCTCATGGCCGAAAATATTGAAGCCCGCGACGATCTGACGGCGGGCAGCCGCCAGTGCGACATAATCCTTGTCCCATCTCATCGGATCATCTCCCCGCAATGCTGCGCGCGGTAGGCTTCCGCGCGTGCGAAGTCCGGCATGGCCGGCGCGCAGTTGAGTTGCTGCAGCACGAGCGAAGCGCATGCAGAACCAAGCTGCATGGCGTAAAGGATATCGCCGTGCCGCAGGATGCCGTACATCAGACCGGCGGCATAGGCGTCGCCCGAGCCGAAGGTCTTGACGATCTGCGTCGGGATTGCGCCGCAGGTGATGATTTGACCGTCCTGCAAGTAGGCGGCCGAGCCGTTTGCGCCGTCCTTGACGACGACCATGGCGCAGCCCATTCGCAGGAAATAGGCAGCGGAGCGGCCGTTATCCGTGTTTCCGGGCATGGTGGAATACTCGACGACGTCGAACTCCTCCCGGTTGCCGAGAATGATATCCGCCATGCTGCATACCTTTTGATAGCAGTCTGATGCTTCCTGCAGATCCTTCCAGCCAAACGGACGGTAATCAATGTCCAGCACGATCTGCGTGCCGTACTGCTTGGCATACTCCATGATCCGGAACATGGCGCTGCGGGAAGGCTCCATTGAAAAGGCCGTGCCGGACAGCAGGACGTATTTGGAGCGGGCGATCAGATCGCTGTCGATCTCTTCCGGTGTCAGCAGCATGTCGGCGGTGTTGTCGCGGTAGAGGTAGGTTCCGTGGTAGAAAGAGGACTTATCGGCCGAAGCATAGGTGCCGCTGGCGTCGGCGCTGATGATCTCGGTGAGCGCCAGACAGTTTTTTGCGCCCGTCCGGTCGATGCGGATGCCGGAAATCTCGATTCCCTGCTCCTGCAATGTCTGTAAAATATATTCGCCCATACCATCGCCGGAAACCTTGCCGATAAAGGCGCTGCGCAGCCCGAGACGGGCGGCACCCTGTATGATATTGGCCGGCGAGCCGCCGACGGATTTTTCAAAAGAAGGGATGCCGGAAAACGGGACGTTGGGGACGGTCGTGTTGAGGTCGATTCCCGCGCGTCCAGCGGCAAGCAGGTCTATCGTCTTGTCCATATGCAACCTCCGGGTGTTTCGGTTTGGCGTATCGGATGATCCATTCAACGATCTTTTCTCCATAATATGCCCGGGAAAAGCAAAATTCAAGTTTCGGTTGGTTTCGGTTTTGAGAAAAAGGGGGATAAGGAATGGATTTGTGCAGATAGCTCTAAAAATGGTCGAGCGGTTGTGCAGTTTTGCTGCATTGACAGTTTCGTTTCTTGCGGTTAACATGAAAATATCGAAATAGTATGAAAGTGCGGACTTCAAGGAAAGGCGGATGACAGTGAACCGGATTGATGAAATCAGGAGTTTGCTTCTGGCGCGCAAGGAAATATCCGTGCAGCAGCTTTGCAGCCTTTATAAGGTCAGCGCGGTATCCATACGAAAGGACTTGCGCAGGCTGGAGGAAGAGGGCTTTTTGCAGCGCGTTTACGGCGGGGCGGTTCTTGCGGGGCAGGGGGAGGTTTCAGCAAAGACCTCAGAGCTGTGCATTGATAACCCGGTTCTGTTTCGACTGGCAGAGTATGCTTGCTCCTGCATCTGCGATGGGGATATCATTTTCCTGGGTTCGGGCAGGACCTGCTGTATTCTGGCCAAGCTGCTGCACAGGTTTTCCAATCTGTCAGTGGTGACCAATAATATCACCGCGCTGGAGGACCTGTTGGCTGCCAATGTGCGGATTTATCTTGTGGGCGGGGAAGTGACGTCGACAGATGGCCGTACATTGTTTGCAAGTCCGGAGGACCCGACCAGTTTCACGCAGAATATCCGGGTAAACAAGGCGTTTACCAGCGTTTCAGGCATTGATCTGAAAAAGGGGTTAACCGTCAATTCGATCATCAGCACATATATTTATCGGCATCTTCCCGAGTTTGCAGGAAAGTGGTATCTGATGGCGGATGAAGGAAAATTTAACAGGTTGTCAATGTATTCGGTCGCCGATCTGGATGATGTTGACTGTGTCATCACGGATTCCTGCCCGCCGGAATATCAGGCATATTTTGAGGAGCTGCAAACAGAGCTTCATATTCTGGATGAACAGCAAGTGGATCAGAAAGTGCTTGATTCGGAAAAAACGCAGGAGGATGTATGATACGCTATCAGAGAAAATAGCGATACGCAGCCGTTTCCATAAGAAAAGCCGTTATTCCTTTCGGAATAACGGCTTTTTGATATGGGCGAGAATAACTTGAATGTGCCGGTGTATATGTCGGGGCGTTAAAAATTGCCGCTGTTGCGATCGGCCGCGATTGCTGCTGTTACCTGTTTCCCCTCTCAATTTTCCCGCGGACTGCCCCAGAAAAACAGGGCTACCGTGCCGGGACCGGTGTGGCTTCCGATGGTAGTGCCGATGCTGTAAATCTGGACCGGTTCGGCAAGCTGCGGGAACTTGGCTGTAACCAGTTCTGCAACCTGTCTGGCCAGATCCGGACAGCCGGAGTAAGAAATATAGCATTTCCCATTATAAGTGTTGCCGCCTACCGCGTAAAGCTCCATTTTGCTGACGATGGCCTCAATCACCTTCTTTTGGGAGCGGATCTTCTCCCGTGGGATGAGGCGGCCGTCGCAGCTGACATTCAGCAGGGGACAGATCCCCAACATGGTGCCCACCATACCCGCGGTTTTGGAGATGCGGCCGCCGCGGACATAATATTGCAGATCCGTGGAGAAAAACCAGTGATGCAGCCGCAGTTTGTTTTCCTCTGTCCATTGATACAGCTCCTCCAGAGACATGCCGGAGTCACGCAGATCGGCCAGCCGGTCCATCAGCAATCCGCTGCCGCTGGAGGCTGCCAGAGAGTCCACCAGATATATGTTCCGTTCCGGATACTTTTCCATCAGAGAAAGCCGTGCCATCTCGGCGGAGTTGATAACGCCGGTTATGCCGGAGGAGAGACACAGGTGCAGTACGTCTTTCCCTTCTTCCAGAAAGCGTTCAAAATATTCTTCGAATTCATAAGCGTTAATTTGCGCGGTCTTGGTCATAGCGCCACGGCTCATGGCCTCGTAGAACGCATCAAGAGGCATGGTCAGTCCCAGATCATCCCGATAGGCTTTTCCATCCAGTTCATAGGGATAACAGATGTAGTGGATATTCCGACGATCCAGATGTTCTTTGGTGAGGTCTGCTGTGGATTCACAGCTTAGGATATAGTTTTCCATGGTATTCTCCTTGATGTATGGATGTTCCCTTTGCGCATTGAATCTCCGGCCTGCCTTTCAGCCGCAGCAAGGATACCCCCCTCGGCCGAAAAAAGATCCGGCTATCTCTGGATTTGCGCAGGCATAACAGATTCTTCTCGTTGCGCAGTGGCAAGTGCGATAGCAGCTGTTTATCTTTAATCTTACTGTGAAGAACGGGAATTGTACAGGTTCAACCAATCTGTTTTGTACGAAATTTGTACAAAACTTTGTTCTTGTACGAAATTGGTACAATGGATGAAAAATATCAGTACAGACATAACGGAAAAACTGCTATCCTTCGTGGTACTGAGACGGAAGCTTCCGTATCAAAAGAGAACCGTCAGATGAAAGCATCTGACGGTTTGATAACACAGCATAAAGTAGGATGAACTTCCAGATAACAAAGCGGGAACGTCCGTAACAGCGAAGTACGCTGTTAGGTTTTACGTATCATCAGGGACCTGTTGACAAATCCCTCACCTGGTCATTCCTATGTTATAATAGGGGATAAGGGAGGGATAAAGCATGATGGGGCGACAGAGCGGGCAATTGAGCATGATGGTTATGGATCTGTCAGAATTGATTCCAAACAATCATTTGTTGAGAAGAATCTCACAAGTCATTTCATTCGACTTTATTTATGAGATTCTGGAGCCGTACTATCCTTCAAACGGTCGTCCATCGATTGACCCTATCAGCATGTTTAAAATGTTGCTGGTCGGGTATCTGTATGGGATAAAGTCAGAACGCCGATTAGTGCAGGAAATCCAACTGAATATTGCTTATCGGTGGTTCTGCGGCTTTGAACTTGCGGACAAGATACCAGATCATTCTACATTCAGCAAAACACGCCTGCGTAAATGGAACGAAAGTCAGCTGTTCCAACAGGTGTTTTTGGAAATTGTCCGACGCTGTGTAAAGAGTGGCTTGGTGGACGGGAAAGAATTAGCGGCTGATGGAACTTACCTCCCAGCGAACGTTTCCAGAGACAGTTGGATTGAAACTGAAGTGGAAGCCGAGTTGAGTATGCAGAGCTATCTGGACCGCTTAGACGAAGAGCTCTCAAAACAGTCCGGGTTTAAAAAGCCGCCAATTAAAACGATTAAAAAGCGCCGTACTACCAGCAAAACTGATCCGGACAGCGGCTGCATAAACCACGGAAAAAAGAGCGGCATTGGCTATCTGATGGAAACTACAGTAGACTGTAAATGTGGGATCATAACCGGCGTAGATGTGTATCCAGCAAATGAAAAAGAGAGTTTGCTGATTTTGCGGCACTTAGAACGGCAGATTCAGAATGGGGTCCCAATGCAAAATATCGCATTGGATCGTGGCTATGATACCGGTGCCGTTCATCGTGGTCTGGAACTGCTGGGCATTACCGGATATATTCCTGCTATTCAGTTTTCCAATTCCCCGGAAAAGTACGGTTTTGTCTATTTACCTCAAGAAGATGCGTTTTGTTGCCCGGAAGGCGCCAGACTAGTTTACCAACGGTTGAACTGCAGCCAGACAACCGGGAAATATTTAAGATGCTATCAGGTACAAGGTGAGACTTGCAAACACTGCAAACGGAAATCGGTCTGTTTTAAGCAAACAGGAATCCGACGCAGAATCCTTGGAAGCAGTTGTTATCCGGCTTTCTATCGAGGGCACGAACGTATTGGAAGTGATGCCTACTGGCATATGATGCGCTTGCGTAAAATATGGGCAGAAGGATCGTTCTCCGTATTGAAACGAGAACATTGTCTTTCTAAGCTCAGAAAGCGGGGCATTCCAGCCGTGACAGAGGAATGCCTCTTATCTGCCATGGCATTAAACCTAAAAAGGATGGTCAAGGCTATCCTTTTGTTCCTATACAAGCCAAGAATGTGGGTCGAAAACATTGTTTTTTGCCCCATATTTCATTTTTGTCAACAGGTCCCATCAGGATTGTTCTGAGAGATGATTTGATGAAAAATTTCTCCCGATAACAACTCTTCCAGCGTGGTTACTGTGGTATCCGGCTCTTTGACCATGCCGTTTTTGATCCAGTCCAGCAGGACGCCAGACATACCATGGGCATAAAAACGGGAGATGGTTTTGATTTGCTGGGGGCGCAGCACTTTTTCGCCTCCGGCATTGAGAATGATGTTCTGCACCAGATTTTCATAGAATTCCATGAGCCAGGCGGACAGGCTGTTTTGTCCCTCAAACTGAACTACATTGGTATAAAACGTCTTGTTTTCCTGCATGTAATGGCAAAGGGCGCGCATCCCGCTGCCCCACTTGTCGATGGAAACGGTGTCGCCGATCAGCGGCGTGATCTCGGTATAGAAGATCCAGTTGATCACATCGTATTTATCCTTGAAATGATAGTAAAAGGTGTTGCGGCTGATCTTGCAGTGCCGGGCGATATCCCCCACAGTGATATTAGTGAAGGAGTTCGTCTCTAACAACTGCTTTAAGCCACGGGCAATCATAAACTTGGTAAAGTCAGAGTTCGACATGGCTGCTCCTCCTGCGGCGGTTTTCAGTATTTTATCACAAAGGGAAAGCTTTCACAATATGACAGGGGGATAAGATAGTTTTCTATCCGGCTGGCGCGCTCTGTTGGGTGTATCTGCGAATATGCAAAAATTCAGGTGGTTTCATGCAAATCAATGCAATTTATAGAAGGAGTATGATCCAAACCATGGCCGGCAAGGCAATCCGGGATCTTCGCAGCGGCGGGGAACGCGAATTGCGCAATGTGGCCGAGCTTTGCAAGGGCCGTTCAGCCGCTTCCGGGTATCAGCAGTTCTGGAATCGGGTGGAGGATGCTTTGCACCGACCAAATCAGCAGTATGGGGCACTTCTATCCCGCGCAGCAAATGACGTGGATATTAACTGCCTCAAAACCTTGATTGCCAATCTGGGGATACATGCCTGCACCAATGGAAGTGAGATGCTGCGGCACAGCTGCAAATCCGGTGCATCGCCGGTCTATTGGATGGAGTATATGGATGGGACGATGGCACCGGATACCCTGCACCAGACTATCTGTGATTTGCAGCGGCAAGGGGCTTCTTCCTTCCTTTTTCGCGTGCAGCAGGAAACGGAACTGAAAACCGTTTTGAATATTGCCGGAAAACACTGCCAATGTGTGTTTTTTCTGATCTGTCAGGCTGGCTCCTGCTGCCGCACATGTCTGGAGGATATGGTGGCTTTGGGGAATGTGATCCCTTTGATCGGGTGCGGGGATCTTGCGGCTCTTGCCGATCCGTTAAAGCAAGCGGGAGCATTGTTTGGATTTTATCGTGGTTATGATGAAATTGAAAGTCTGGAGACAGAGGAAAAATGCCTTCGTCAGCTGATTGAAATGGGCTGTTTTCTGGGTGTTTATGAAGGAAGCGGCAGAACAGCCGATGAGAAACGGGATCTTTTTTACTATGCCAAGCTGCAGGAAATCCGAAGCAGGGGGACGGAAGAGATCCTTTTGCTTGACCTTTGGCGAGACCGGGAAGCAGTGCAAAAATGGCTGCTTCATCAGCAAGTTCCACCGGATCGTTCCCCGAAGCGGAAAACGGCAAAAAACACATAGGAAAAATCAGCAACAAAGTATCGGGATGAAATTGCATGTTATGGAGTGACGAGAAACAATGATAGTGAATCCATTGCGGCTGCTGGCGGTAGTAGCGCTTGGGTTTTTATTTGGCAAGCTGGCATCCAAGCTCAGGATGCCAGCCGTTTTAGGATTTTTGATCGCGGGCATGGCTCTCGGCCCTAACGCCGCCAATCTGCTGACACAGGAAATTCTGGACGCACCAGCTTATGAGCGCTTGATTTCGGTTTTGGAGTGCGGCATGGGCCTGATGCTGGGCACTGAGATGGTCTGGAAGCGGATGCGCAGCTACGGAAAGCAGGTGCTGGTCATCACGCTGACCGAATCTTTGGGCACTTTCGTGGTGGTAAGCGCTATGTTTTGCGCGATCTTTTACATGACAGGTGTACCCGTGTTTCTGGGATTGATTTTCGGTGGAATTGCGCTTGCCACGGCGCCTGCACCAGCTCTGTCCATCGTGACGGAATATCATACGGATGGGCCGGTGACCCGGACGCTGATCCCACTTGCGGTGCTGGATGATGTAGCTGCTATCGCCGTATTCTTAGGTGTGATGAGCGTAGTGCTCAAGCAAACTTCGGGGGGAAATGTGCCCGGATATCTTATCCTTCTGGTGATTTTCTTTCCTGCTCTAATTGGCGCGGCAGTGGGCATGCCGATAGCTGCTTTGCTGCGCAAGAGCGACAACGCAAAGAGAAATGCGGTTATTGTACTTCTGGGAGTTCTGGCAGCAGCCGGGCTGACCATGGCTGCAAATGCCTATCTAATGCCGTTCCCGATTCTCAACTTTATGCTGACAGGAATGGTCTACTCCGCTGTCTTTGCCAATCGAATCCCGGAGCAACAGCTGGATGGGATGATGGCTCTGTGTACGCCTGTTATTGGTGGCTGCTTTACGCTGATTATCCTGAATCTGGGAGCGCCTTTGGATTATCATCTGATTTTAGATGCCGGACTATTTACCGCTGTCTACATTGTGGCCCGCGCGGTAGGCAAAATCGGTGGCGCTGCCATCGGGGCGCAGATATCCGGTGCGCCGGCTACGGTGCGGAAATATCTGGGCTTTACCTTGATGCCCCATTCCGGCGTCTCCCTGGTCCTCACCGGTATAGCGATCTCGTCACTCACCGGCTCTTTCAGCCAATATGGAGATATTGTAAGAGGTACCATCGCTGCGGCCGCCGTTATCAATGAGGTCATCGCCGTGTTTTTGGCGCGAAAGGGCTTCCAGCTGGCCGGAGAATTAGGGGCGGCAAAGCCGCCTCAAGAATAGCTTGCGGCAAAAACACCTTGTATGAAAAAAACAATATGATTGGTTTCAACAGAAAGATCCCCATATTGGGGATCTTTCTGTTTTGTCATTATGGAGACGCTCGGTAAGAGAAGGTTTGTGCAATTATAGCTTTATTGCAATCTTAATATGCTGTTTTTCCTTTTCCAAATGATATGCGTAATCGGCTTGTGAAAAAGGAAGCTCCATGGTAATCAGTTCCTCGCATCGCAGCTTTGGCAGCATTTGTGCTGCAAGGTCCAACTTGTGGGATGAAAGAAAAGACGAACAGACCGTAAGATTGTCCAGATACATTTGCATCATGTTCACAGAGGTTTTTTGATAATAGCTGTAATAGGTGAATGAAACCAGCATTCCGCCCCGTGCAAGCGATTTGATAGCAAGGTTCAGGGCGGGAAAACTGGAAGAGGTTTCGATGATTTTATCAAAGCCTGTAAAATCCGTAATATCTGACAAAAGAATCTGACAATCCGAACGATTGGGATCGACAACATGGTCGGCCCCATAAGACAGTGCCAGTTTGCGGCGCTCTTCCAAAGGCTCGATAACCGTGATTTGATGTGCACCACGCATTTTCGCTAATTGTGTAAACATTAACCCGGTAAATCCGCCGCCAAAGATAGCTACATATTCACCGAAATGGATATCTGCTTTTTCCATTGCCTGCAATACGGCGGTCAATGGTTCTGCCAGACAACCGGTTCGCAGGGGGATTTCTTTGGGCAGTTTGATCAGCTGCGTGTACTTCCACACGATGTACTCACAAAGGGTTCCGGTAACCTGTTTCAGTTCCAGACAGCAGTGTTCCCGTCCACTGCGGCACATTCTGCAGTGACCGCAGGGTAACACACCGACACCGCTGACATGATCGCCGACAGCAAAGCCTTTCTCTTTGGCGGCTTGTCCGAGTTCGACGATGATGCCGCTCATTTCATGCCCCATAATCTGCTCTTTGGAAAAATAATCCTCTACGCCGAGGTCTTTGGTTTCGTCTGCGCAGATGGTGCAGTATTTTACTTGGATTTTCACGTCTTCCGGTGTCATTATCATAGGTTCCGCAATGTCTCGAAACGCATATCGTCCAACATCCAGTTTATAAAAAGCTTTCATATGGTACCTCTGATTGTATTGCGATATTGTTCAGGCGATTCCCCGGTGAATTTCTTGAAAAGACGGCTGAAATATTGTGCGTCACGGTATCCGACTGCGGCGGCAATTTCATAGACTTTCAAGTCGGTAAACTGCAGATAGAGTGTCGTCTGTTCTATTTTAGCGGTTTGCATAAAATCCAAAAAGGTGCGCTTCAAATCTTTCTTGAATACATGGCTGAGGTATTCTTTGGTGATTTGAAGTGCATCGGCAGCAGAGGACAGGGATATTTCTGCAGAATGATTCTGGAAGATGTATTCCACTGCGCGCACGCTGATATTAGACAGGCGCATTTTACGGATGGAAGAACAGAAGAAAGGGATGTTTTCCTGATAAAATTTGAATTCTTCGTAAATGGTTGGGAAGTTCTTGGGAAACTGCACGGATGAGGGAAGAAAGGGTTCGAGTACAAGCATGCAGAAGCGAATGCTCAACTGATAAAAGTACGTACTCGCCTGCGTGTCCATATGGACTTTGATGTGGTGGAACAGCAGGTCGCTGACCAGTTGCAACGCTTGTTCTTGTTCCCCATGCAACAGCGCGGTCAATATTTTTTCACAATAAAGGTTGACGGTCAAAAGCGAAAGCGGGGAACGATGCTGTTCAATATATGCGTAAGCGACGATCTGTCCAGGGAAAAAATAAGAAAGGCTGGCGTTTTTCTGCAAAGCGTATACGGTTTCCTCAAAATTGTTCCATGGAACATGCTCCATGGCGAAAATCGTATAGCACGGATCCTCCATATATTTGACATTACACAAGCGCTTGACGTAAGTCAGGATGCTTTGTGAACGGGCGTGCGTAGATTTACGAAACGCAATCAAAACATCCATGTCATTGAACAGCATGACATCGATGTTTTCTTTTTTTGAATATCTTTCCCCAAATTCCGGATGCGGTATTTCAGGCGTGAACGGTTGGGCCTGCCGCGTTCAATGTAGGTGGCATACAGGATATAGTAAACATCGTGATAGAGCTGGAAAGAAACCGGGGTTTCAAAGGAGAGAACCATATGTTCGATGCGCGTCGGAGCCTGTTCAGATGTTGTCTTTCGCAGCGTGTCGATGGCATCCAGCATTGTCTCCTGCGATAAACCGTGGAGAAATAAGTAGATCATATTCTGAACCGGCGGCTGCTCCTGAATCTCGTCGCCTAAAATGATGAATTTGCACTGGGGTGCAAAGGCGCGGAATGCATGCACGATGCTGAGATAAGGGATCGTTACACCGGAATCAAGGATGACACATTCCGGCTGCGTTTCGGCAAATGCCTCCAGCGCGGTCGTGCTGGAATGAATGATATCCAGATGAAAAGAGGATATCCCGCGAAAGTAATGGCTAATATCCTTTAAGGTCCTTCGGTTTTCCGATATCAGCATAATATTCACATGAAACACCTCTTTTTGATATAAAAGAACAGGCATAAGGTGGCTGCATTCGAATGATTTAGTGATATTATACCATGGTTTGGTTGCAAATCAAACAGGACATTGTGCAATGTTAATATCCTCCACAAAGTAGCGCGGCTCAACGGAGCTATATTAATATCTTCCATACCGTAGTGCTGCAAACACAAAATCAGAATGTTTCGGATGGAGCATAGGGTACGTATAATTGGGATCAAACAAAGCGGTAGTAACCGAACCGAGTATTTTTGATATCGAAAGGAGCAAATCATCATGGCAGTAAAGTTTTTATCGAAGGAATGGGAAGCGGCAATGCAGAAGGGTCTGGCGGAGGAATTCAGCACCCGCGGCATGGTTACCACCGTGTTTGTACAGATTCTCACGGATTGCCCGGACGGCCAGAACCACTGGACGCTCACCGAGCTGAAGAAGGGCAAGTATGTGCGCTATGAAGTAGGCGTAGGTGAGCCGCCTGAGTATGAACTGGCTGCGGTTGGCACCTATGCAGTACATAAGGGCTGTGTCACCAAGGAGATCGACGGTTCGGTTTGCATCACGACCGGCCAGATGACGCTGCAGGGCGACGTAAACAAGGCAATGTCCCTGCTGGGCACTTACAGCCGTCTGGAAGCTGTTGAACAGTCTATTGAGGTGGAGTAATTCCACCTCATCCAGCCATAGGAGGAATACTTATGTATAGTGCAGAAAAGATCAAGGAACTCAATGAGTTTGCCAAGGAGATCCGCATCCAGACGATGGAACAGTTTGTCGCCCGCGGTTTCGGCCATTTGGGCGGTTCGATGTCGATCGTAGAAATTCTGGCTGTTCTGTACGGTGCGGAAATGAAATATGATCCGAAGAATCCCAAGTGGGAAGGCCGCGACTGGTTTGTATGCTCCAAGGGTCATGCAGGTCCGGCTGTCTACTCTGCTCTGGCACTCAAGGGCTTCTTCCCGGTAGAGGAGCTGAAAACGCTCAACCAGCATCACACCAATCTGCCCAGTCATTGTGACCGGACCAAGACCCCCGGTATTGACATCACGACCGGTTCTCTGGGCCAGGGCCTTTCGGTGGCGACCGGTGTTGCGCTGGGCCACAATCTGTTTGAAAACGAAAATCGCGTTTATGTCATCGTCGGCGATGGCGAGATGCAGGAAGGACAGAACTGGGAAGCAATTCTTCTGGCGGCGCATCGCGGCCTGAACAATCTGACGCTGTTCGTGGACGCCAACAAGATGCAGCTCGACGGCAATGTTGAGGATCTGAACAATCTGGAAGATTATGTTGCCAAGTTCCAGGCGTTTAACTGGAACGTTGTCCGTGTAAACGGCCATGATGTTGCAGCGCTGGGCGATGCAGTCGCGCAGGCAAAGGCTTGCGAGGATCGTCCCACCGCCATCATCTGCGACACGATCAAGGGCAAGGGCGTTTGCTGGGCAGAGGGTCAGTTCTGTCATCATATCGAGGTTTCCCGCGAGATGGCAGACCAGGCAATCGCCGCAATGTAAGAGGAGAGGTGACAAAAATGTCTGTTATTCTTTCTAAGACGAATGCACCGTGCGCAACCAGTATGGCGCGTGCATATTTTGAATTCCTGCGTGACGGCATGCGGGACAATGAGCAGCTGATGCATGTGGAAGCGGATCTGGGCCTGTCCCTCCTGAAGCTGGATTCTGCATATATCATGGACAAATACCCCTTCCAGTACGTCGATATCGGTATTCAGGAAGCGAATGCGGTTTGTGTCGCTGCCGGCCTTTCCGCGATGGGCTGTGTTCCGTTTGTACATACCTTTGCTCCATTCATGAGCCGCCGCGCTTGCGATCAGGTCTTTATTTCCGGCGCTTACTCCAAGTCGAACGTAAAGCTGATCGGTTCCGACCCCGGCGTTATGGCTGCGTTCAACGGCGGTACGCACATGCCGTTTGAGGATGTTGCGATCATGCGCGCCATCCCGGAGATGACGATCGTCGAGCCGCCTGATACGATCATTGCCAAGGAAGTGTTTAAGCTGGCTGCTGAAACCGAAGGCATGTTCTATATCCGCTTTACCCGTAAGCAGGCTGCCCAGCTGTATGAAGAAGGCTCCACCTTTGAGATCGGCAAGGGCAACATCATCAAGGAAGGCACGGATGTTTCGATCATTGCGTGTGGCATTATGGTCGAAGAGGGCATCAAGGCAGTCGAAATGCTGGCCAAGGAAGGCATTTCTGCCCGCCTGATCGACATGTTCACCATCAAGCCGATCGACCGTGAACTGGTTGTACGCTGCGCCAAGGAAACCGGCTGCATCGTAACGGCAGAAAATCACAACGTAATCGGCGGTCTGGGCGACGCGGTCACGCAGGTTGTCATGGAAGAGTGCATGGTACCGGTGGAGCGCGTTGGCGTACAGGATCGCTTCGGCCAGGTAGGCGACGTGGACTTCCTCAAGAAGGAATACGGCCTAACGGCGGAGAACATCGTTGCCAAGGCAAAGGTTGCAATCGCAAAGAAGAAGTAATATTGCAATAAGGCACTACATAAGGGATAAGTGTTTGTAATCGACCGATAAGGAGTGAGAAAAATGGATCAGAAAGTATTAGCGATCGAAGAGCTGCCGTCTATTAAGGAGAAGTTTTCGCTCGTAGGCAAGACTGCGTTTGTCACCGGCGCTGCCGGCGGCATCGGCCGTTCCTCCGCAGCGGCTATGGCGGAATTGGGCGCAAATGTTGTGCTGATGGATATTCCGCCGAAAAAGGATGCTCTGGAGCATTGTGCGGATGAGATTGCCAAGCGCTATGGTGTGAAGACGCTTGCCCTGACCGGCGATGTTTCGGACGAAGAGTCAGTAGGCGAAATGTACGATAAGATCGAAGAGGTTTTCGGTACGGTTGATATTGTACATAGCAACGCTGGCATCAACGTGCTGGACGACAACATCGGCATCAGCAGCGGTTCGTGGGAAAAGATGATGAAGATCAACGTCAACGGCGCTGTTCTGATCGCACGCTACGGCGCGGAGATGATGCGTGAACATGGCCATGGCGGTTCGGTCATTATGACTGCGTCCATGTCCGGTTCTGCGGTCAATCGTCTGTGGGATACTGACTTGACGCAGATGGCTTACTGCACCACAAAGGGTGCCATCAAGCAGTTTACCAAGTCGATGGCAATGGCGTATTCCAAGTATGGTATCCGCGTCAACTCGATCAGCCCGGGTTATATTCTGTCGGGTCTGCACGACAAGCTGCCGAAGGAATTTTTCGACTTCTCTGTTGACACGGTTCCGATGAAGCGCTTTGGTGCACTGGACGAAATTGTCGGCGTGATTGCAATGATGGCATCGGATATTGCGTCCTACATGACGGGTTCTGATGTCATTGTAGACGGCGGCTACACGGTCTGGTAAGTGAATGTACCATCGTACAGTATGCGTGCAGCGATATCATTACCAGCATTGCGCCGCGGCGCGTACAGCCGGATGAGCTGAAGGCTTATTTGCTGGAACGCCTGTAAGCGATATCAGGAATAGGCAGGGAGGAGGAAACGGAATGTCTGTTTCGGGATTTCACGTGATGGCGAAGCCGATGGGACCTGTATGCAATCTGGAATGCAAATATTGTTTTTATCTCGAGAAAAACAAGTTGTTTCCGCAGGGGGAATGCTTCCGCATGAGTGAATCCGTGCTGGAAGCATATATCAAAAAGTATATTTGCGAGCAGGATATCCCGGAAATCACCTTTGTTTGGCAGGAGGGCGAGCCGACGCTGGCAGGCATTCCGTTTTTCCAAACTGTGCTGCGGCTGCAGGATAGGTGGGCTGCGGGAAAGCAGATTCACAATGCGCTGCAGACAAATGGCATTATGCTGGATGACACTTGGTGCCGCTTTCTGCGTGCAAATGATTTTCTGGTCGGGATCAGCTTGGATGGTCCGGCATTCCTGCATGACCGGAACCGGACGGACTGCGCCGGAAATGGCACGTTCCATCGTGTGCTGCATGCCATCGGTTTGCTGCAGCAATATGGAATCGAATACAACGTTCTGGTGAGTGTCACGCGGGAGTCATGCGCGTATGGCCGCAGGATTTACCGCTTTCTCCGCTCCTTGGGCGTGCGGCATATGCAGTTTACACCGGTCATTGAGCGCATGCCGGATCAACTGGCAGAGGAACTGGGGCTGCAATATGCCGTGCCGCAGGAACCGGAGGCGCAGTGCGGCAACTGGCAGGTGACCGACTTTACGGTGGAGCCGGAGGCATATGGGCAGTTTCTGACAGATGTGTTTGACGAATGGATCGCGCAGGATGTCGGGCGCATTTTTATTCGCAATGTGGAAGACATTCTGCCGGTTTATCTGGGACTAAACCCGACAATGTGCGTTTATGAGCAGCAGTGCGGCGGATGTATGATCGTAGAGCACAACGGCGACGTGTATAGCTGCGATCACTTTATGTACCCTGCATATCGGCTGGGGAACGTCCAGCAGGACAGCCTGTACGCATTAGCCCATTCGGAGCAGCAGCAGGCCTTCGGTGCACGAAAGAAGGAGCTGCCAATGTCCTGCCGGATGTGCGAGGTGCTCCCCGTCTGCGGCGGAGGCTGTCCCAAGCATCGGTTTGTCTGCAAGCAGGGGGAGACAATGCCGACGCATTATCTGTGCGCGGGCTACCGGATGTTTTATCGGCATATCCATCCTTACATGAAGGCGATGGCACAACTGATCTCTAACAATTTGCCGGTAACTGATGTTATGAAGCTGAAAAACGGCCCGTTAATCTATTTGGGAAAATAAGAGATTGTGACCCCGACTCCGGGAAATGTGGAATGTGATGATTTTATCGGATGGGGACGGAAAAAAAGGTGGAGATTGTTTATGAAGAAAACTGTTTCTATTGTACTTGCATCGTTCATGTTGATAGGTATGCTGACAGCATGTACGGCAAATGCCCCTTCGGACGGCACAGAAAACGCTGCGTCTGAGTAAATGACAGAAGATGAAATTATGTCTTTGGCGGAAGAGGCTTATACGTATTGCTTCCCGCTGGTTCTGACTGAGATGACCAAACAGCAAATTACCAATGTAGAAGCGCCTATGGAAACAGGGTATGCGCCGATTAACCAATTTGGTCACAAGACCTCTTTCCTGGATCCGGCATTCCATGAAGTAGTGCGTCCTAACTTGGATACGCTGTATTCTTCTGCTTTTTTGGATGTGAGTGAGGAACCGATTGTACTTTCCCTTCCGGAAATGGAGGGACGATATTATCTGATGCCCATGCTGGATGCATGGTCAGAAGTTTTCGCTTCTCCGGGTACGCGTACAAATGGAGGGCATGCAGAGCAGTATCTGATTGCCAGCCAAGACTGGGATGGAGAAGTGCCCGAAGGAATGACAAAATTGGAGGCACCAACGGATACGGTTTGGATCATTGGACGGACCATGGCAAACGGGAATGATGATCTGCCTGCGGCGGTTGCAGCACAGCAAGGGTATCAACTGGTTCCGCTGAGCAAATGGGGAACGGAATATGTTCCGGAAAAGAACACAGTGGATTCCAGCCTTAAGGTTGGGGCGCCTAAAAACCTTGTTTTGGAAATGTCGATTGATACCTATTTCAATCTGGCAAACGAGCTGATGATAGCGAATCCGCCGCATGATTCTGATACAGAACTGCTTGAACGGATTGCGAAAATCGGTGTTGGACCTGGACTGGAATTTTCATCTGCACAGTACTCGGAAACAATACAGGAATCCTTGGCGCAGATGTCAGAAAAGCTGACCAAGCAGTGGATGGAACTGGATTATTCAGAATACGAGCGCGTGGATGATAACTGGACATACTCCCTGCTTCGGGGTAATTTTGATAACAATTATTTGTATCGTGCGTACATCGCCCTTGCGGCCTTTGGAACGAATGTTCCGGAGGATGCTATTTACCCGAATAGTTATGTGGATGCATCTGGCGACAAGCTGCATGGCGAAAATCAGTATCGGATCCATTTTGAAAAAGAACAACTGCCGCCGGCACAGGCGTTCTGGAGTTTGACGGCATATGATACGGATGGCTTCTTAGCGGATAATCCCGATAAGAAGTATGCGGTTAAGAGTACAGATGACCTGTATTATAATGCAGATGGTTCACTGGATATTTATATTCAGAATGAAAGGCCGGAAGGGGAACAAGGCAAGAATTGGCTGCCTGTCAATAAAACGGAATTTACGTTGCACATGCGGGTATACTGGCCGACCGACGAGGCGTTGGAAGGCAATTGGGATATCCCGCCGCTTGAGAAAGTAAGCCAATAAATTAGAAAGGGTGTGACTAGAGATGCATAAACGCTTTTGGCAGCGAGGCATTGCGATGGGTACTGCTGCCACTATGGCTGTCGGTTTGACCGCTTGCGGAGACACACAAGGTAATAGTGCGGGACAGTCGAGTACGGCGGAAAAGCCTAACGTTGTTTATATCGTGCTGGATGACGTCGGTTTTGGTGATCTGGGATGCTACGGCTCATCGATCAACACACCAAACATGGACATGCTGGCGCAGAATGGTATCCAGTATACCAATTACATGACCAGCCCGATGAGCTCGCCGAGCCGTGCATCCATGCTGACCGGTTTTGAATCGAACTTTGTGGGCATGGGTACGGTAGCCGATATTTCTCTGGGCGATGTGGTGCCCAATATGAACGGTTCCGTGCGTCCGGAATGCGGGTTTATTACCCACAGCTTGCAGGAAAACGGCTATGACACCATGGCACTGGGCAAATGGCATCTGGCTTCTTATGATAATTTTATGCCGGAAGGTGACCACAGTGAATGGCCGTCCCAGCATGGTTTCGACAAGAACTATAACTATATTGGCAGCCAGGCCAACCAGTTCAATCCCGGCGGCATGATCGAAGGCGACGAATATGTTGTACCGGATACGTCGGATCCAAACTATCATCTGACAAACGACCTTTTCAACAAGACGCTGCAATATATTGATGAAACCCCGGAGGATGAGCCATTCTTTGCCTATGTTGCACTGGGCGCCATGCATGGCCCCTTCAATGTTACGCAGGATTATATCGAAAAATATGACGGCGTGTTTGATCAAGGCTGGGATGTAGAACGCGAAAAGATTTTCGCACGCCAGAAGGAACTGGGTATTTTCCCGGAAGATACGGAAATGCCCAAGGGCAGCGACAAGGTACCCGCATGGGATTCGCTGAGCGAAATGGAAAAGGAAGTCGCGCGCAAACATATGGAAGTGTACGCTGGTTTCCTGGAGCATACAGATGCACAGCTGGGTCTGTTCTTAGATGAACTCAAGGAACGCGGCGAGTATGACAACACGATGTTTGTCTTGGTATCGGATAACGGCGCCAATTCCAACGGCGGCGCACAGGGCACCTTTGCGCATGACGTAGAAAACATTTATCAGCGCTCGATCGAGGAGCAATATGAACTGATGGATCAGTTTGGCTCGGAACAGTATGGCACGCAGTATAACAGCGGCTGGGCGATGGTATCCAATACGCCATTCCAGCATTTCAAGACTAATGCGCACTATGGCGGCATCCGCACCACCTGCATTGTCAGCTGGGCGAACGGAATAAAGGAACCGGGACGTCTGTGCAGTGATTTGATTACGGTTTCGGATATTGCGCCGACTGTTTGGGAAGTCACCGGAACAGAACGTCTGACCAATGTAAATGGCGTTGATCAGCTGGAAATGCAGGGCATCAGCTTTGCTGATACATTCCAGTCAAGCGGTCCTCGCGAGAATCCGCGCACGTCGTATTCCATGATGATGTTCAAGGATCGGTGCTACACGAACGATGGCTATACCATCGTAACCAATCCCAAGACCAGCGAATGGGAACTGTATGATGCCGTCAATGATCCGACGCAGATGCATAATCTGGCAGCAGAGAAGCCGGAAATTGTAGAGAAGCTGGCAAAAGAGTTTGAAACTGTGCAGGCAGAAGATATGAATGCGCGCAATCTGCTGATTGATATTGTGCAGGGCGTAGAACCTGAGACGCTTCTGGAGCTTTATGGAGAACCCGCACAGGAACTGCTTGCTTACATGCAGGATGGCACGATGCCGACCTCTTCTGAAGCGCTGCAGTGTCTGCAGATCCTTCAGGCTGCAACCTTTGTGCCGGAAGGCGGCGGTGGCTATGCCGGTGTTGGTACGTCCTGGTATCGCTCGCCGGACAACCCGCAGAGCGCGAAGGACTATGTTTATAACGTAGAAGATGGCCCGTTCTATTCGCTGGCTGGTGCACCGACGGTTAATGTTTCCTATACCATTTCTACGCAGATCGAGACCGATGGCACGGATGAAGGCGTGATTTACGCCAACGGCGGCGTAGACGGCGGCTATGTGATCTACATGAAGGATGGCAAGCTGGTTTATGAAAACAACTATGTAGGCAATCGCCAGAAGATCGTTTCCAACAAGCCGGTTCCGAGCGGGACGGTCGATGTGGAAGTGGAGTATCAGAAAAAGGATTATCGCTCGGGTACTGTGATTATGAAGATGAATGGCGAAGAGGTTGCCCGCGACGATATTAACCATCTTTCGATCTTTATCTCTTATGACTACACCAGCATCGGCTCTGATGTAGGTTCCAAGGTCAGCAATGATTATTCTGATGATTTCCCGTTTACCGGGTCGGTATCGGAAGTCAAGGTGCATCTTGGGGATGATTTGTGGTCATAATCGGTTTTAACTAAAATGAAAACGGATGTGCCGCGGATTTATGTCTGCGGCACATCCGTTTGCTTATGCGGCCAGAAGTAGAAATAAAAACGCAGATGGATGATCGTGGGCAGAGGATTGGTTATGATGTGGAAAAACTTAATTTTGTATTGTATCTTTTCCGCAGAATGATTTGCTACATTAAAATAATCCATATGTTTTAAGATATCGGCTAAGTATAATCCTCTTTTGGTATCAGCCTGTGTTTTTTATAATGGGATCATGTAATAGATCCCGATGAAGTGCCATGGAAGGAAAGAGGAAAATGCACGAAAAACTGGCGGTATTCGTTCAAAATGAGCTGGATATCGATTTGGGACAAACTTTTGAATCGGTGATTGATGCAGGTATCCAGATTGACTACCGGCCGCTGCGACATACGCAGAATGAACAGGAAGTCATCCGCGCAGCGCGTGGGTATCAATATATTGTCACTGGAAGAGAACCGTGGAACAAAAAAACATTGATGGCATGCGCCAAAGATTTGAAAATGCTTGTGCGCTTTGGCGCCGGCTATGACACCGTGGATTTACAGCTGGCCACAAACCTTGGCATTGCGGTTGCCAATGCGCCGGGAGCCAATGCGAAGGCGGTTGCCGAGCACACGCTGGCGCTGATGATGTCGGTCTTGCGCAATATTTCCCGCTATGACCGCGAGATGCGGAGCAAGGATGTGCACGCTTCCATTTCCCAGTCGCTGGAGGGAACGGTCGCTCTGCTTGGCTTCGGCAGCATCGGACAGGAGGTCGCCCGGCTGCTGCAGGTGTTCCCGGTCCGGATCATTGCCTATGATCCCTATCCGAATTGGGACAAGGCAGAAGAACTCGGCGTTGCCATAGTGCCGCTGGAGAAAGCGTTGGCGCAGGCGGATATCATTTCCCTGCATCTGCCGGGCTGCCGCGAAATGCACGATTTCATTTGCGACCGTACGATTGCGCAGATGAAGGACGGCGTCTATCTCATCAACACCAGCCGCGGCAGCGTGCTGGACGAACAGGCGCTGGCCCGGGCGCTGCGGAGCGGAAAAATTGCAGGCGCAGGATTGGATACCTTTAAGATCGAGCCGTTTGACCGCAATTCTATTTTGAAGAATGTCCCCAATGTGGTGCTGACGCCGCATGCCGCGGCGGTCAGCACACAGGGCGTGCGCAGTGTATTTGAGTCATGTGCGCGCTCGGTGGCACAATTCCTGCAAGGCGATCCGGTGGATGCGCTGCTGAACCCAGATTATAAATATCATATACGAAATCAACAAGGAGCGTGAATGTGTTGAAGAAGGTTAAAGTAGGTGTGGTAGGATATGGCACCATCGGCCAGCGGCTGGCGGATGGCGTTGCCCTGATGGGGGATATGGAGCTTGTCGGCGTGGCAAACCGTACCCCGAACCTTGGCGTACGGGCGCTGCATGAAAAGGGCATGCCGTATGATCTGTATATGTCCGATCCCAGCTATGCAGAGCAGTATGCCAAGGCCGGTATTCCCGTCTGCGGTACCTTGGAGGATCTGGCGGAAAAGTGCGATATTCTGCTGGATGCCACCCCGGCGGGTGTTGGCGCGGAAAACAAGAAGCTGTTCGAGAAAATGGGCAAGCCGTGCATCTTCCAGGGCGGAGAAAAGAACGATGTTGCGGATGTGTTCTTCCATGGCTGCGCCAATTATGAAAAGGGGCTGGATAAGCAGTTCCTCAAACTGACGTCGTGCAACACGACCGGCCTGATCCGCGCGGTGGACTGCTTGGATCGCAACTGCGGCGGTATTGAGCGCGTGGCGATTACGATTATTCGTCGAGTTGCCGATCCGGGGGATTATCACCGTGGACTGACCAACGCGCTGAAAATCGATCGGGCGCCCAGCCATCAGGCGGTCGACCTGATGACCATTATGCCCCATGTCGAGGCAACCGGTATTTTGGTGCATACGCCGGTCACGCACGGACATATCATCACGGTTACCGCACAGGGCAAGCAGAAAATCACGAAGGAACAAGCGCTGCGCACCTTTGAGAGCCATGACCGTATTCGCGTTGTCCGCATTGCGGATGGCTTCCTTGGCAACGCCTCCATGTTCAAATATGCCCGTGATCTGGGCAACCCGCGCGGCGATATGTATGAGATCGGCCTGTGGGAGGAATCCATTGTAGAATACGGCGATCAAATCATGTTCGCGATCTACATCCCGCAGGAAGCGGTCACGATTCCGGAAACGCTGGACGGCGTACGTGCTGCGCTGCACATGCAGGACACGATGGAACAGGCCACCAGCCAAACAAACCACTATCTGGGGATGGGGAAATGGAAATGAAAATCACTGCCTTACATGAGGTTGACCTCGCAGGGAAAAAAGTGCTGTTCCGTCCGGATATCAATTCCCCGATCGATCCTGTGACGAAGCGCATTGTAAATGAAAACCGCCTGAGCAAAAATGCTGTAACGCTGAAGTACATGCTGGAGAAAGGCGCAGTGGTGGCAATCATCGCGCATCAGGGGAATACGCAGGACTATCAGAATCTGATCCCCATGTCCGAGCATGCGGAAAAGCTCAGCCAGCTTTCCGGTTTCCCGGTGCGGTATATTGATGATGTCTGCGGCCCTGCCGCCTTGCAGGAAGTGCGGGCGCTGCGTCCGGGGGAGGCCATCCTGTTGGGGAATCTGCGCTATCTGGGCGAGGAGCTTTCTACGTTTTCCAACTTTGTCAAACTGACGCCGGAGCAAATGCAGAATGTATGGCATGTGCGCACATTGGCGCCGCTGTTTGACCTTTATGTAAACGATGCGTTTTCCGCTGCACACCGCAATGCGCCGTCGATGGTTGGGTTTCCTGCCGTTCTGCCATCCGCTGCCGGTTTCCAGTTCGTCGAGGAGTATAAAGCGCTGTCGACGGTTCTGAATGGCGCCGAGCACCCTTCGGTCTTTGTGCTGGGCGGGGCGAAGATATCCGATGCGTTTGGCATGATGGAAACCGTGCTGCAAAACGGGACGGCGGACCGCATCCTGACGACCGGCGTTACGGGAATTATCATGCTGCTTGCGCGCGGCTTTATCTTCGGGCCGAAGCAGATGCAATATTTGAAAGAGCGGGATATGCTGGCGTTCCTAACGCCTGCGCGGCAATATCTTTCCATGTTCCCGGATGCCTTTGTGATGCCGTGTGATTTGGCATACGAAAAGGACGGACAGCGGCAGGAGTGCGGCATTCGCAATCCCATGCCGGACGAAGTGTTCTGCGATATCGGAGCGAAAACAATAGCCGAATATCGTACCATTTTGCAAAATGCAAAGACCATTTTCGCTAATGGTCCTGCCGGCGTATATGAGCAGGAGGCGCTGTTCTCTACGGGAACGCGCGGCATTTGGCAGGCAATTGCGGACAGCCCGGCCTATTCCGTGATTGGCGGCGGGGATACGGTGACATCGGCCACCAAGTATGTTGGGAAGGACAAGTTCAGCTATGTCTGCACAGCTGGCGGCGCGACGGTACGGTTTATGAGCGGAAAGAAATTGCCGCTTGTTGCAGCTATGGAAGAGGCTTATTTGCGTAAATAACCTCATTTTCCATAAAAAGTGTGACGGGCTATCGGATTGGACTTTCTTGCCACACTCCACCTTCTCTCTATTTCACCTTCTTTCTTTTCTGTTCAAATCGCATGATAGCCTTGCCACCGTCAGGGCGGTTACCTGGATTTACGACGGGTAACCGCCCTATGTTGTATAAAGGAGTTGGAAAAATGAATCAGATATTGGATAAAGTAACAGTTCCGGACTATCTGGATACAGTCTTTCGTCAGTGCAGGCAGATCATCACGCCCAGAACCAAGGAGGAGCTGTATCAGCTGTGCTTCGGGCCGAACCATGTTGACCATTATGAAGTTTCATATTATGTCAACGGCAAGTCTTTTAAGGAAGCGGATGTGGTGCGGTGCAAGAACGGCGCGGTTGCCAATTATCCGGAAGACTATATGCGCCGCCGCGACCCGGACTGCATGCGTATCGGCGACGATCTGCCGACAGACAAGCCGCGGTTTTGTGATGTATATGGATATGCGTTTTCCAAGGTGAAGGAGGAAACGCTCAGCTGGCTTTCCCATCAGGATTTGATCGTATTGCCGTTTATGGCGGGCGGCAAGAAGTACGGATATCTTTCCTTGCTGGTCTGTCCGGCAAATGCGGCCTTCTTTGCCAATGCGCTGGCGGATTTGCAGGGGTTTATCAACGTGGAGGATTTGGAACCATTTACGCCGCGTTCCATCATCTATGTTGCGCCGCCGTTCCGCCATACGCATTTTGAAGGGCGGCAGGTTGTCGTACATGAGCGCTCGAAAAATCTGCATGAAGTATTTTCCTATAATCTGTATCCGGGGCCTTCCGCGAAAAAAGGCGTGTATTCCGTCCTGCTGGATATCGGAGAACAGGAAGGCTGGCTGACGGCGCATGCGTCCGCGGTGCGTGTCGTCACGCCGTACGAGAATGAAACGGTTATCATGCATGAAGGCGCTTCCGGCGGCGGAAAATCCGAAATGCTGGAGGAGGTTCACCGGCACGACGGCAAGCATGTGCTGCTGGGGACGCATCTGGAGACGGGAGAGAAATATTACATTTCCATGTCGGATACCTGTGCGCTGGAGCCGGTTATGGACGATATGGCGCTGTGCCATCCGTCGATGCAAAACAGCAGCGGCAAGCTGGTCTGCATGGACGCGGAAGAAGGCTGGTTCCTCCGCATGGATAACATGACGCAGTATGGCTGCGATAAAACCTATGAACGCATTTGCATTCACCCCAAGGAACCGCTGGCGTTTTTCTCTATGGAAGCCGCCCCGAATGCAACCTGCCTGATCTGGGAGCACGCAATCGATTCCACTGGCAAACGATGCTCGAATCCGCGCGCCATCGTGCCGCGCGAAAGTGTGCCCGGCATTGTGCATGAACCGGTCGAGGTTGACGTGCGTACCTTTGGCGTGCGCATGCCGCCCTCCACCCGCAAAAATCCGAATTACGGTATTATGGGCTTGATGCACATTATACCGCCTGCATTGGGCTGGCTGTGGCGGTTGGTTGCGCCGCGCGGGCATAAAAATCCCTCGATTGCGGATGAAAATGCAGCCCGGATGAGCAGCGAAGGCGTAGGCTCGTATTGGCCGTTTGCAACCGGCTGCAAGGTGACGCAGGCAAATCTGCTTTTGAGACAAATCATAAACTCGCCCAAAACGCAGTTTGTTCTGATTCCCAATCAGCATATCGGCGTTTATCAGGTTGGCTTTGCAGCGGAATGGATCGCACGGGAATATTTGGGGCGTCATGGCGGCGCGCATATCAAAATGAAACACCTGACCCCGGCACGTTGCCCGTTGTTGGGATATGCAATGAAGGATCTCTCGATTGACGGACAGTGCATCCGCCAGACGTTCCTGCGTCCGGAAACACAGTCCCGGCTGGGCGAGGACGGGTATGATCAGGGCGCAAAGATTTTGGTGGACTTTTTCAAGGAAACGCTGCAGCAGTACCTCACGGATGAACTGGACCCGCTGGGACGGGATATCATCGAATGTTGCTTGCGCGACGGCTCGCTGGAAGATTACTGCAAATTGATTCCCATGGATCTATAAGGAGAGAGACATGTATCAGATTTTGAAAAAGCAAACGCTCAACGCGAACACCAAGCTGATGGTGAT